>Ga0209257_1001718_pt1 | contig 24492 bp, 23 predicted proteins | sample AraplaCvi_mCL_r2_FD_184277 | JGI IMG/M metagenome (GOLD analysis project Ga0209257, IMG submission 184277) | Arabidopsis root microbial communities from North Carolina, USA - plate scrape MF_Cvi_mCL_r2 (SPAdes) (version 2) | ecosystem: Host-associated > Plants > Roots > Endosphere | place: USA...
CCGAAAGGCGCTCACGTGCGCCGCCCGAATAGCTGGCGATGATCGTGCGCCGGCCCTTGCGGCGTTCATCGCTCAGATGGTCGGCGACCTTCGTATAGACATTCTCGTCAGCGGTACGCTCGGGCGTGAAATCGCGTGCTGCGAAGGTTTCGAGGTCTATCACCGTTGCGGATGGCGGAACGTCGAACGGCGTTACGATATGGACAGGGCGCCCCGACGACGCTTCGGCCCATTCGCTATTCGTCAGATAAAGCGTTTCGGGCGCCAGTGGGCGATAGCTGCCGGGCGATTCGCGTTCTGCGGCGACGCGGTTCGCATGATAGTCGGCGATCGCGGCGAAGCGCGTTTCGCCGGTCGCCTCGGTGCGGTGGCCGCGCAGCACCGGCGCCGCGGGATCGATATGATCGAACAGCGTCGCCAGCCGTTCCTCGAACAAGGGCAGCCAGTGGTCCATGCCGGCCTGCCGCCGACCGTCGCTGACTGCCTGATAGAGCGGGTCACCGGTCGCCTGCGCACCGAACAGATCGCGATAGCTGGAACGGAACCGTTTGATCGTGGCTTCGTCGAGCAGGGTTTCGCTGGCGGGCAGCAGTTGCAGCGCCTTGGCGGGGCCAAGGCTGCGTTGGTCGGCGGGGTCGAAGCGGCGAATGCTTTCGATCTCGTCCCCAAAGAAGTCGACGCGCAGGCCGTTTTCCTCGCCAGCCGGAAATAGGTCGAGAATGCCGCCACGTACTGCGAACTCGCCCTGATCGGCGACGGTGTCGACACGGCTGAAGCCGTTCGACACCAGCAGTTCGGCCAGGGCGTCGCGATCGATTCGCTGACCCGGCGCGAGCGTCGTCGCGAGCTGGCGGATGCGAAAGGGCGTCAGCGTCCGCTGGGTGATTGCGGCGACGGTGGTCAGGATCAACTCGCCGCGCTTTGCGGGAAGCTGCAGCGCCGAGAGCGTCGCCAGCCGGTCGGCGCTGACCCGCATCGACGGTCCCGCCCGGTCATAGGGCAAGCAATCCCACGCGGGGAATCGGTGGACGATCAGATCAGGCGCAAAAAAGGGAGCCGCGTCGGCAATCGCCTGCATCGCCGCATCGTCGGTCGCTACATAAACGAGGCGCTTGTCGCTTGCCCGCGCCAGGTCGGCCAGCAGCAGCGGCAGGAACCCGTCGGCCGCGCGCGCCAGTGTGAGCGGCGCCGACGCCGATCCGATGGCGGCAAAAATGTCGGCGGCGCTTAAGGTCATGGCAGCGGGATATAGTCCAGCCGGCGCATCGCGGCGATCATGTCGGGACGGTCGAGATGCGCGGGTGGTTCGCCGGTGCCGAGCGCCCATGCCATGATGTCGACGTCATCTTCTTCAACGACGATCTCGTACCAAGCGACCTCTTCCTCGCTCCAGCCCGCCGAATAACGATCGAAAAAACCGCCGATCATATAATCGGCCTCGCGCGTGCCGCGGTGCCAGGCACGGAATTTCAGGCGTTTGAGGCGGTCTTGCATGGCGGGCCTTTTAGACAAAACGGATGATGTAGCAACCAGCCGTTCCCCTTCATCCTTCGCCCTGAGCTTGTGGAAGGGACCGTTCTTCCCGGGCAGCGTTGGATTGGGAAGAACGACTTTTCGACAAGCTCGGCACGAACGGACCCGATGTTGCGTTCCTTCGCTCGACACGAGCGGAAGGGCGAGGCTAGAGATGCCCTAGCGATGCGACCCGAGATACTCAATCCGCTCTTTGCTGCGCTCACCGACCTGAAAGGCGTCGGGCCGCAGCTTGCCAAGCCGCTCACGCGGCTGGGGCTCGAACGCGTGGTCGACGTACTGTTTCATTTGCCGACGGGATTGATATCGCGTTTTCCGGTCGAGCGGCTCGATCAGGCGCAGGCCGGACAGACGATCATCGTCGAACTGACCGCGCAGGACTATCGCGCCGGTCGAAGCCCACGTGCGCCGTTCGGGGTCGAGGCGTTCGACGATGCGGGCGATCATGTGCGGCTCGTCTATTTCGGGCGGACGTCGGGGCTGGCGCGCAAGCTCTTCCCGCTCGGCGAGAAGCGTCGCGTATCGGGCCGCCTCGACCTGTATGGCGACATGCGTCAGATCGTACATCCCGATCAGGTCGTCGAACCGGGCGACGAGGGTGGTATCGCCGAACATGAGCCGGTCTATCCGCTTACCGAGGGGCTCACCAACGCACGGCTGTCGCAACTGGGACAGGTCGCGCTCGAACGTCGGCCCGATCTTGCCGAATGGATCGATGCGCCGCTGCTCGCCAGTCGTGGCTGGCCCGCATGGCGTGAGGCGATGGAACGCGCGCATGCAAGCCCGCGCGACGAACCCGCACGCGACCGGCTCGCCTATGACGAGATTTTCGCGAGCCAGGTCGCGCTGATGCTGATCCGGCAAGGGCTTCGGACACGCAAGGGCAGATCAATCGTCGGCGACGGCCGGCTGACCGATGCGCTTAAGCTGCCTTTCGGACTGACCGGAGCGCAGGAACGCGTCGGGCGTGAGATCGCGGGCGACATGGCACAGGACACGCCGATGCTGCGGATGCTGCAGGGCGATGTCGGCTCGGGCAAGACGCTCGTCGCGCTACGCGCGATGCTGGCGGCGGTCGAGGCGGGGACGCAGGCGGCGTTGCTCGCGCCGACAGAAATCCTGGCGCGTCAGCATTTTGCGACGTTGCAGCGGATGCTTGGCGGACTGCCGGTCAACATCGCGATCCTGACCGGCCGCGACAAGGGCAAGGTACGTGAATCGACGCTGATGGGGCTTGCGGACGGCACCATCGACATCCTCGTCGGTACGCATGCGATCTTCCAGCAGGCGGTAAATTACCGGGACCTGGCGCTTGTCGTCGTCGATGAACAGCATCGCTTCGGTGTCGCGCAGCGGTTGATGCTGACCCAAAAGGCGGCGCGTCCGCCGCATTTGCTCGTCATGACCGCGACGCCGATTCCGCGCACGCTGCAACTCGCCAATCATGGCGAGATGGACGTGTCGCAGATCGACGAGATGCCGCCGGGACGCACCCCGGTCGATACGCGCGTCATTTCGCTCGATCGGCTCGACGACGTCGTGGACTCGCTCGATCGGCACCTTGCAACGGGCGCACAGGCCTATTGGGTTTGCCCGCTTGTTGCCGAAAGCGAAGGGAGCGAACTCGCCGCCGCTGAAGATCGGGCGGCGTTGCTCCGCGCGCGGTTGGGCGATCAACGGGTCGGGCTGGTTCACGGCCGGATGAAAGGCCCCGAGAAAGACGACGTCATGGCGCGCTTTCAGGCGGGCGAGATCGGGGTTCTCGTCGCAACGACGGTGATTGAGGTCGGGGTCGATGTGCCGGCCGCCAGCCTGATGATTGTGGAACATGCGGAGAATTTCGGACTTGCTCAGCTTCACCAATTGCGTGGCCGTGTCGGGCGCGGCGCGGCGAAGTCGGTCTGCCTGTTGCTACGCTCGCAGAATCTGTCGGAAACGGCGCGCGAGCGGCTCGCTCTGATGCGCGATACGAACGATGGTTTCGTGATTGCGGAGAAGGATCTGGAATTGCGCGGCGGCGGGGAACTGCTCGGGCTCAAGCAGTCGGGCGACGCCGATTATCGGCTCGCGACGCCCGAACAACTCGTGCGCCTGCTACCCGTCGCGCATGACGACGCACGGCTGTTTGTCGAACGCGATGGCGGTATGGAGGGCGCAAGGGCAGAAGCCGTGCGCCTCTGCCTCTATCTGTTTGAACGCGATGCGGCGGTGCCGCTGCTGAGAAGCGGTTAGTTTGCGTCGCCGCGAGCGCCCATGGCGCGGATCATCGGCAGATAATCTTCAACAGAGATCGACTTGTCGAACTGGACACCGGTCTTGCCGCCGAGCGACCAGACGACCTTTGCGGCAGTGCGGCCGATGATCGGCATGCGGAACACGACAAGGTCGCCGGGCTCAAGCCCGCGCTCGAAACGCATCAGCAGGCCGTCGGCGCTGATATTGACGCATGTGCACATTTCCTGCCGTCCGTCGGGCATGACGAATGGCAGGCGACAATAAACGTCGCTACGCGGCGCGATCCGCTGGTCGAGGCCGACATAATGGGCCTTGCTCGTGTCAATCTTGCGCATATCTGTGGACCTTGTTGATTTGGCCATGAACGATCCATCCGATTGCTGAAGAAGTAGTAAATGCGTTTGTGGCCGTTACCGCGTCACAAGGCCATGTTTTTTTGAGCCGAGGCTCAGCGGAATGGGGTTCGCGCCCGGCTGGATCAGGTGCTGCGGGTCGCGAACGACATTGCCATCGACCTTCACGGCGCCCTCTTCGAGCTTGCGGCGCGCCTCCTTGTTCGACGTCGCAAAGCCGAGTTCGCGCAGCGCATCGACGACGCTGATACCGTCGGCGGGCGCGACAACTTGCGGAAGGTCGCCGCCTATCTGCCCCTTTTCAAAGGTTTGCGTCGCGGTCGCCGCCGCCGCCTTTGCGGCCTCTTCGCCGCGGCACATTGCGGTCGCCTCGTTGGCGAGAATCTTCTTTGCCTCGTTGATCTCCGCGCCCTCGAGCGCTTCGAGCCGGGCGATCTCGTCCAGCGGCAGGTCGGTGAACAGCTTCAGAAACTTGCCGACATCGCGGTCGTCGCAGTTGCGCCAATATTGCCAGTAGTCAAAATGGGACAGTTGTTCCGGATTTAACCAGACGGCTCCGGCAGCGGTTTTGCCCATTTTTGCTCCCGCGGCGGTGGTCAGCAGCGGAGTCGTGAGGCCATAGAGATCGGCGCCGTCCATGCGGCGGCCAAGCTCCATTCCGTTGACGATATTACCCCACTGGTCCGATCCGCCCATCTGCAGCCGGACATTCATGTCCTTCGACAGGTGGCGGAAGTCGTATCCCTGCAGGATCATGTAGTTGAATTCGAGGAAGGTCATCGGCTGCTCGCGCTCAAGCCGCAGCTTGACGGAGTCGAATGTCATCATGCGGTTGATCGTGAAATGCGTGCCAACTTCTTGCAGCAGTTCGATGTAACCGAGTTTGCCGAGCCAAGACTGATTATCGACCATAACCGCGTCGGTCGGACCGTCGCCGAAGGTCAGAAACTGCTGAAAGATGCTAAAGATCGACGCGATGTTTGCGGCGATCGTCTCGTCCGACAGCATCTTGCGGCTTTCGTCGCGCCCGGTGGGGTCGCCAATCCGCGTCGTCCCGCCGCCCATCAGCACGATCGGCTTGTGCCCTGTCTGTTGCAGGCGCCGTAGCATCATGATCTGGACAAGGCTGCCGACGTGCAAACTGGGGGCTGTTGCGTCGAAACCGATATATCCGGGGATGACCTGTTTGGCGGCAAGTGCATCGAGCCCTTCCGCGTCGGTCGTCTGATGGATATAGCCTCGCTCGTCGAGCAGGCGCAGCAGGTCGGATTTGTAACTGGTCATAGCGGGCGGGCGCTTAGCATGGGGTTTGATATTTGGATAGCATGCGCAAAGAGCTGATCTGTCATCCGGCGACGCCCGGCAAGGCCGTGCGTGCGGTCGCGGTCGAGGTCAGCCTGTCGTTCGAGGATGGCTTTGCGCTGCACTTCATCGTCGACGGCGCGATTGCGGCATTGGTGCTGCCCGACGGGCAGGGCGAACTCGTCATCGCCGACAGCGCGACCGATGGCCTTTGGGAGAGCACCTGCTTCGAAGCCTTCCTGACCGAAGAGGGCGAGCCCGATTATACCGAGTTCAACTATTCGCCCGACGGCCGCTGGGCCTGTTACCAGTTCGACGACTATCGCTCGCTGCTCCGCACCGACGATCTCGCGCCATGGGAAATGGCGGCGGAGAAGGGCGATCAAAGCTATGCGCTGCGCGTCGAGCCCGGCATCTTTCCCGACAATGGCGCGAAACTCGCGTTGTCGGCGGTGATCGAGGAGCTCGACGGCACCAAAAGCTATTGGGCGCTCGCGCACCCGCCGGGGAAGCCCGACTTCCATCATCCCGATTGCTTTGCGCTCACGCTTGGGGCACCCGACGCGGCATGACAGTAAACTTCGGCATCGACCGCCTGCTCGCCGATCCGGCGCTTCGCAAACCGCTCGAAGGTAAGCGCGTCGCGCTGCTCGCGCACCCCGCCTCGGTCACCGCCAACCTGACGCACAGTCTCGATGCGCTCGTTGCTTCGGGGCTCGACATCACCGCGGTGTTCGGGCCGCAGCACGGTGTGCGCGGCGACCTTCAGGACAATATGATGGAGTCGCCCGACTTCACCGATCCGACGTACGGCATGCCGGTCTTCAGCCTCTATGGCGAGGTGCGGCGGCCGTCGGGTCAGTCGATGCACACCTTCGACGTGATGCTCGTCGACCTGCAGGATCTGGGTTGCCGCATCTACACCTATGTGACGACCTTGCTCTACATCCTCGAGGCCGCGGCGCAGCATGGCAAGGCGGTGTGGGTGCTCGACCGGCCGAATCCCGCAGGGCGCCCGGTCGAAGGCACGCGGCTTCTGCCCGGCTGGGAGAGCTTTGTTGGCGCGGGGCCGATGGTGATGCGTCATGGGCTGACGATGGGCGAGATCGGGCACTGGTTCATCCGTCACTTTAACCTCGACGTCGATTATCGCGTGATCGAGATGGAGGCGTGGGACCCGAAAGGCGCGGGCTTCGGCTGGCCTACCGACCGCGTCTGGATCAACCCCAGCCCGAACGCCGCGAACGTCAACATGGCGCGCGCCTATGCCGGCACCGTGATGGTCGAGGGCGCGACCTTGAGCGAGGGCCGGGGCACCACGCGCCCGCTCGAACTGTTCGGCGCGCCCGATATCGATGCCAAGGCGGTGATCGCCGAAATGCAGCGTCTGGCGCCGCAATGGCTCGGCGGGTGCAAGCTGCGCGATATCTGGTTCCAGCCGACCTTTCACAAGCATGTCGGGCAGCTGAGCAGCGGCGTGCATATCCATGCCGACGGGCCGTGGTACGACGACGATGCGTTCCAGCCGTGGCGCGTGCAGGCGCTCGGCTTCAAGGCAATCCGCAGCCTCTATCCCGACTATCCGATCTGGCGCGGCAAGGATTTCAAATATGAATATACCGACGACGTGCTCGCGATCGACGTGATCAACGGCGGCCCGGGTCTGCGCTTATGGGTCGATGATGCGGGCGCGACGGCGGACGATCTCGATGCGCTGGCGCTGCCCGACGAGGCGGCGTGGCGTGCGGAAATCGCCGATCTGCTCATTTACTGACGAAGGGGACGGTGATGCATCGACGGCAATTTCTTGGGACGGCGACGCTTGCTGGCTTTGCTGCGACCTTGCCCGCATCGGCGTTCGCGGCCGATACCGCTGGCCTTCCCAATCTCGCCGCCAAGGCGGTGCCGATCGGCAAGGCCGAGCGCGCGGCGCGGATCGCCAAGGCGAAGGAGCTGATGCGCGCGAACGATATAGGCGCGCTGCTGATCGAGCCGGGGTCGAGCCTGATCTATTTCACCGGGGTGCGCTGGTCGCGGAGCGAGCGGCTGACCGCCGCGGTGCTGACACGCGAAGGCGAGGTTGCGATCGTCACGCCTTTCTTCGAGGAACCGTCGGTTCGCGAAAGCCTGGGCATCGAGGCCGAAGTGCTGACGTGGAACGAGGATGAGAATCCGTTGGCCGCCGTCGCCGCATGGCTCGGCAAGCGCGGGCTGACCAAGGGCCGCATCGGCGTTGAGGAGACGGTGCGTTATTTTGCCGTCGACGGGCTCGAAAAAGCGATGCCCGGCGCGACCGTCGTCAACGGCGCGCCCGTCGTGCGCGGTTGCCGGATGCACAAATCGCCCGCCGAAATCGCGCTGATGCAGATCGCCGCCGACATCACGCTCGCCGCCTATCGCCACACCGCGCCGCGCGTCGAGGTGGGGATGACGCCGGCCGATATCGGCGCGATCATGAAGGGCGCAACCGAGGCGCTCGGCGGCAAGAGCGAGTTCGAGCTGATCCTGCTCGGCGAGGCGAGCGCCTATCCGCACGGATCGGGCAAGCCGCAGGCGGTGAAGAGCGGCGAGGTCGTGCTGATGGACTGCGGCGCGACGGTGCATGGCTATCAGTCGGACATTTCGCGCACCTTCGTCCATGGCAAGGCGACCGCGCGCCAGCGGCAGGTGTGGGACCAGATGCGCAAGGGGCAGGACGTCGCCTTCGCTGCGGCAAAGCTTGGTACGCCCGCGGGCCAGGTCGACGATGCCGTACGCGCTTATTATCAGAGCCTCGGCTGGGGCCCCGGCTACAAGCTGCCCGGCACCTCGCACCGCACAGGGCATGGCATCGGGCTCGATGGCCACGAGCCGGTCAATCTGGTGCGCGGCGAAACGACGAAGCTGGCGCCCGGCATGTGTTTTTCGAACGAACCCGGCATCTATATCCCCGGCGAGTTCGGTATCCGGCTCGAGGATTGTTTCTACATGACCGACAGCGGTCCGAAATGGTTCAGCGAGCCGCCGCCGTCAATCGACCGGCCGTTCGGCTGAGGCGCCTTCTTCCCGCCAGACGATGAAAGTGGCGTTGTCGGTGGAGGTCATCGCAGCGATCATTTCGGCATGATCGAAGCCAGGTAGCTTCGTGATGCGATCCAGAACGACGGGTTCGCCCGTCGCGCCTTGCGGGTAAGCTAAGGATAGCTGACCATCCGACCCAAAGAACAGCCACCAAATGTCGGCTCCCCAAGGCCCGCTGTCGTTGGTTTCGATCGCGATCCCAGCGATGTCCGATACCGCACAGCTCCTTCTCTCGCCCTTGCTGTCAGTTAGGGTCAACACATCATCTTCAATCGCGACAATCCAGCGAGCTTCCGGATGAAGAGCGGATGTGATCTCTGCGCGGCTCGCCTCTGGCAACCTCGGTCGCTGGACGAGGCTGACCAGCACGAAGGAGATGATCATCAGCAGATACCAGCTGCCGAGCTTTTCCAGTCCGACCATGTGCCAGCCGTCGTCCTGGCTCGGATAGGTCCACGCGCGCGCGAAAGTGCCGATATTCTCGGCGAACCAGATGAAGAGCGCGACAAGGCCCCAGCCCACGAGCAGCGGCATGCGGCGATGCACATGGAGCGGGCGGAACCACACTTGGCAACGCCAGAAAAGCAGGGCAGTTGCTGCAAACAGCAGCCAGCGGATGTCGGGCAGCCAGTGGTGTGCGAAGAAATTGACGTAGATTGCGGCGGCCAGAAGATAGCTCGTCCAAGCGGGCGGATATCCCGTGTAGCGAAAGTCGAAGATGCGCCAGACGCGCGCGATATAGCTACCGACCGCGGCATACATGAAGCCCGAGAAGAGCGGCACGGCGCCGATGTGGAGCAGGCTTGCCTCGGGATATTGCCACGACCCCGCGGCGGTCTTGAACAATTCCATCACCGTGCCGACGATATGGAAGATCAGGATGACCAGCGCCTCTTTCGGCGTCTCAAGCCGAAAGGCGAGCATGCCGAGCTGGATCATAACTGCGCCGATCGTGATCGCGTCATATCGATGGAGCAGGGCGTCGTCGGGCCAGAAGAGGTGGGTGCCGAGCAGCAGCGCGAGCATCAGTCCGCCGAACAGGCACGCCCAGCCCTGCTTGAACCCGAAGACGAGAAATTCGAGAAACCAGCCGCGCGGTCCCGGCTCGACCGCCATTGCCTCCAGACGCGCGCGGACAGCATGAAAGCGGCTGTGGCCGCGCGCCGCCCGCCCATTGGGTTCAGACATAGACGGCGACGTAGGCGATCAATGCGGCAGCGGGCAGAAGGAGCGCCTGCGCCAGAATCGTGCCGGCGAGGCGGCTCAGCGAGATGAAGGTGATCGCGCGGCGGAAATCGGCCTCGTCGACTTTTCCCTCGACGGCGTCGTCGGTCATCACCGACAATTGCGGGTCGATGAAGGCAAAGAGCAGGATCGTCGCGAAACCATTGATCAGCGCAGACAGCTGCGAAGCGGTGACACGGAATTCGGGGGCGAGATAGCCGGCGTAGAGCGACGCGACGACGCCGACCGCGAGCAGCGACTGGGCGAGGCAATTTGCGATCAATATCCCCCAGCCGATCCCTTTCGGCATCCGCCAGCTTTTGAGGTGCGAAAGGCTGGGGACCGTCAGCGAGCGGCCCAATGTGCGCAGGCCGCTCGGGCTCACGGCCTTCAGCGCCAGCTTCGTCGTCGAGCGATTATTCTGATACCAGCCGATCGCTGTCGCAAACATGCGCTGCCCGGTTGGGACAAGCAGGATGCCGATCAGCGTCGCGACGCTCGCGGCGGCCAACACGAACTGCATGTCGATGAACAGCGAGGCGCCGCTGCCATCGTGGATGCGCGTCTCGATCCGCTTGGCGAGGAAGGGGCCGAGGAAGCTGTTCGAGGTGCGCGAGAAGAGCACGAGGATGTTGAACAGCGCGAAGGACATCGCGATGCGCCGCGTGCGCACGCCCGCGATGCGGGCCGCATAAGCAAGCGCGCCGATCAGGTTGATGAAGCCCGTGAGGAGCAGGATGGTGACGAGGGGGAGGTCGATCATCTTCGCGCCCCTACACCCCGCCCGCGCCGCGTCAATGTTTTCGCGTCAGCTCGCGCATCGCATCGTCCAGCCCGGCGAGGCTGAGCGGATACATGCGGTCGTTCATCAGCTGTTTGATCAGCTTCACCGACTGGGTGTAGCCCCAATGCGCCTCGGGCACCGGATTGAGCCAAACCGCGGCGGGATAGACGTGCGTGATGCGCTGCAACCAGACCGCACCCGACTCTTCGTTGAAATGTTCGACGCTGCCGCCCGGATGGGTGATCTCATAAGCGCTCATCGACGCGTCGCCGACGAAGATCACTTTATAATCATGGCCATATTTGTGGAGGATGTCCCACATCTGGTGGCGTTCGGACCAGCGGCGCTTATTGTCTTTCCACACGCCTTCGTACGGGCAATTGTGGAAATAGAAGAATTCCAGATTCTTGAATTCGGTCGTCGCGGCGCTGAACAATTCTTCGCAAAGCTTGATGAAGGGGTCCATCGACCCGCCGACGTCGAGGAACAGCAGCAGCTTGACCGCATTGCGACGTTCCGGGCGCATCTTGATGTCGAGCCAGCCCTGCCGCGCGGTGCCGTCGATCGTGCCGGGGATGTCGAGTTCGTCCGCGGCGCCTTCGCGCGCGAATTTGCGCAGGCGGCGGAGCGCGATCTTGATGTTGCGGGTGCCGAGTTCCTTGGTGTTGTCGAGATTCTGGAACTCGCGCTTTTCCCATACCTTCAATGCGCGCTTGTGCTTGCTCTCGCCGCCGATCCGAACGCCTTCGGGATTATAGCCCGAATTGCCGAAGGGCGAGGTGCCGCCGGTGCCGATCCACTTGCTGCCGCCCTCGTGGCGTTTCTGCTGTTCCTCGAGCCGCTCCTTCAGCGTCTCCATGATCTTGTCCCAGTCGCCGAGCGACTCGATCGCCGCCATCTCCTCGGGCGTCAGGAATTTCTCGGCGACCGCCTTCAGCCAGTCGGCGGGGACATCGACCGGGTTCTGGCCATAGTCGGAAATGATGCCCTTGAAGACCTTGTTGAACACCTGATCGAAGCGGTCGAGCAGGCCCTCGTCCTTCACGTAAATCGCGCGGCTGAGATAATAGAATTGCTCGGGGCTGCGGTCGATCACCTCGCGGTCGAGCGCCTCCAGCAGCATCAGATGCTCTTTCAGGCTGGCGGGAATGCCCGCGGCGCGAAGCTCGTCGAGAAAGCCGAAAAACATGGGGCAGGCGTATCGCGTTCGCGTCGCCCGCGCAATCACTTTACGTGAACGTAAAGCGGCGCGCGAGTTGACGCCCCATTAACCAATGTTGGGCATAGCTTCGCGATCATTCAGGGACGCGGGCAAGCCAATGAAATATGATCCGATCAATCCGTCGGCGCCGATACTCGACCAGTCGGTCGCGAGCGACTGCGGCGAGCTGGCCGTGGGGTGCAGCGATGCCGCCGGGCGGATCAAGCTCGCGACCGACCAGATGGACCGCCAGATCGGCGAACTCGGGCGGCTTGAGGAATATGTCGTCAGCCTTGAAGCCGATCAGCGCCAGATCGCCGATTCGACCGACGAGGCGAAGATCCTGTCGGCGCGCGCGTGCGAACAGCTCGATACCGGCGCCGAGCGTGTCAACGCCGCGGTCACCGAATTCCGCTCGGTCATCGACCTCGTCGCGCGGCTCGGCACGCATGTCACCAATTTCGCCGCGGTGATGGAGCAGGTCCAGCAGGTGAGCCAGTCGATCGAGTCGATCGCCAAGACCACCAACATGCTGGCGCTCAACGCCGCGATCGAGGCCGAACGCGCCGGCGATGCCGGCCGCACCTTTGCCGTCGTCGCCGCCGAGGTGAAGAAACTCGCGCAGAACACGCGCGGCGCCACCGACGAAATCCGCCGCAGCATCGGCAGCCTTGCCGCCGAGGCGAGCGGGCTGGTCACCGAAATCCAGTCGGGGGTCGAACAGTCGAGCCGCGCCGAGGCGCAGTTCGAAACAATCACCGACGCGCTGCACGATGCGACGCATCTTGTCGCGCTGCTCGACGACCAGAGCGACCGCATCGCGCAGTCGAGCGCGATGGTCCATGCGAACGGCGCCAAGGTGCGCGAGGCGCTCGACAGCGTCGTCACCTCGGTGCGCGACAATAGTTCGACTTTGGTCGGCACGCGCGATTCCATCCTGTCGATGGAGCATGTGTCGAACCGGATGTTCAATGCGGTGATCTCGGCGGGCGTATCGCCCCAGGATTCGGCGATCGTCGCTTTGGCGGCGAAAGTGCGCGACGAATTTGTCGGGCTGGCCGAACGCGCGGTTGCGCAGGGCGAGTTGTCGATGGAGCAGCTGTTCGACACCAATTATGTGCGCGTGCCGAATTCGAATCCCGAACGTTTCCGCACGACGCTCTGCGACTGGGCCGATGCCAATTGGCGCCCGCTGTTCGATCGCATCGTCGCCAGCCATCCCGAGATCAAGATGTCGTCGGCGGGCGACATGAACGGCTTTCTGCCGACGCACATCACCGAATGCTCGCGCGCGCCAACCGGGGACCTCGAGCATGATACCGCGCATTGCCGCAACGGGCGCCTGCTCTATGACGATACCGACGCTGCCGCAAAGCGCAGCACCGCGCCCTTCTTCATGACGGTCTATCGCCAGGAAGGCGACGGGATCAATTATCTGACCGTGCGCAACGTCTATATGCCCGCGGTGATCAACGGCCGCCGCTGGGGCGACGTCGAGGTCGCGTACCAATTATAGCCGTCATCCCAGCGAAAGCTGGGATCGCGCGGCCCGGAGCGCTTCGTCGATAGCGGTCCCAGCTTTCGCTGGGACGACGATAATGTCAGCTGCCCTGACGGCGCGCCATGAAGGCCAGCTTTTCGAACAGCATCACATCCTGCTCATTTTTGAGCAGCGCGCCGTGCAGCGGCGGGATCGCCTTGCCGACATCGCGGTTCTGGAGGACTTCGAGCGGCATATCCTCGTTGAGCAGCAGCTTCAGCCAGTCGATCAGCTCGCTCGTCGACGGCTTTTTCTTGAGGCCCGGGACTTCGCGGACTTCATAGAAGATATCCATCGCACGGCTGACCAGCGTCTTCTGGATGCCGGGGAAGTGGACGTCGACGATCGACGCCATCGTGTCGCGGTCGGGGAATTTGATATAATGGAAGAAACAGCGGCGCAGGAAGGCGTCGGGCAGTTCCTTTTCATTGTTCGAGGTGATGACGACGATCGGGCGTTCCTTCGCGGTCACCGTCTCGTCGGTCTCATAGACATGGAAGGCCATGCGATCGAGTTCCTGAAGCAGATCGTTCGGAAATTCGATGTCGGCCTTGTCGATCTCGTCGATCAGCAGCACGGGGAGCTTGGGCGAGGTGAACGCCTCCCACAATTTGCCCTTGCGGATATAGTTGCGGATGTCGTGGACGCGCTCTTCGCCGAGCTGGCCGTCGCGCAGGCGCGCGACCGCGTCATATTCATAGAGGCCCTGCTGCGCCTTCGTCGTCGACTTGATGTTCCAGGTGATCAGCGGCGCGTCGAACGCTTTGGCGATTTCCTCGGCGAGCACGGTCTTACCGGTGCCCGGTTCGCCCTTCACGAGCAAAGGGCGGCGCAGCAAGGTCGCGGCGTTGACCGCAACCTTCAGGTCGTCGGTGGCGATATAGGCGCTGGTACCTTCGAAACGCATCGGCTCGCGGCCTTTCCCTTAACGTGAACGTCAAGCAGGCATAGCCGTAGCGGGGGGAGGGTGCAAGCGCGGGACGGTGGTGCGTTTAGCTGTGCGTGCGGCTGGCGGCGCGCGCCGCCATCAGGTCCCACAGGCCGCTGTGCTGGGTGATCAGCTGCTGCGCGCCGAACACCATCGCACGTTCGACCGCCGGCGTGTCGGCGACCGTCGATGCGAGCCGCGCGGTGTCGCGCAGGTCGGGCAGGGGGCAGGTCGGTGGACTGAGGTCGAGTCGCTGCGCGCTGATGTCGAGCAGGACGCGGATCGTCCGCCAGTCGAGCGTCAGCGCGATCGCGGCACCGACCGCGCATCCGTGGCGGTCCGATTCGGCGAGCATGTCGATTGCTTTCCGCTGCGCCGCAACCGCGGCCTCGCATTGTGCCTGGCCCTGGGTGCTCGGCACCGGGCCGACCGCGGAGGCGATCTTCGTCAGAAACGCGCGTTCCTGGACGAAGGCGTCGGCGGCTTCGCTCATCCATTGGCGCGACGCGGGATCGACCGCCTTGCGCGCGGCATTGTCGATCACGCCGGGATAACGGCCGTGGAGCAGGCAGAGGAAATGGACGGCATCGGCGAGGTTGCGCATCGCGTCGGGACCGTTCGACAGCGCGCCCGAACGGACGTGCGAATGCGCGCCGGTGCCGTCGCTGGCGACCAGCGAATCGAGCATTTCGGCGACGCCGCGCGTCGGCATCTTGGGCTGGGTCGATGGGCTCAACGCTTGATCCTCGCTGTGGCAGGGGCACTCGCGCCCAAGCCAATGGAATTACAGCGATCGGTCATAAGCCCACGTCGTAAACGTCGCGTTTATAAGCGGCGTTTCATTTGTGACATGACTGTTTCAGTCAGGGACAAATACACCGCCCAGACGCGAAGAGACCGGCAAACCCCGGGGAAGGTTTGCCGGTCTCATCGTTATGGCGCCGGGGGGACGCCATTGGAGCGAAGGGGCCGGACTCAAGGGAGAGGGAGTGTCCGGCCGGCTCTGCTCAAGCGGCGAGTGCGAGTTCCTCGGTCTTTTCAGCCTGCGGTGCGGCGACTTCGACCACGCTCGGCGCGGGCTGGGCAGCCGTAGCCGTCTTGGCGGGGAAGATCAGGCGCGAGGCCAGCACGACGAGACCAAGGGCGAAATAGCCGATGAAGGTCTGGACCGGGAAGAAGAAGAGCGGCGCGACAAAGGCGAGGCGCAACCACAGCGGGTTGAAGCCGAAGTCCTGGCCAACGGCCTCGCAGATACCGAAGAAGGTGTCGCGGCGGCGGAAGAGGTTGGTGGTTTCGTTTTCCATCTTTTTTGTCTTTCCCTTGGGCTGCGGGCACTGCCCCGAGCCGATGCCGAATGCATCGCAAAGGCCGTGCCAATTTTTGCGAGTCCCGGATTTCCGAGCTTTTTTGCGTCAGTCGCGCGCGACTGCCTGCTCTGGATCGTGAATCATTTCCCAACGAGTGGGAATGATCGCCATTTGATGGGTGGCGCCTGAACCGGTCATGAAGCCCTCCCGCCCTGATGACGAGCGCTATCTGGGGCGCGAAGATGAAGGTTTAAAGAAGGTCGCACGAAAAAATTGTGCAGCGCAGCATCGCGCAAGCTTTTGGTTCGATTTAGGAAGTCGGGCGATGCGGGGCGGCGCTGCTCACTGGCCGCACGAAAAACATCGCCCCGACGACGCACGCGCCGAACAGCAGGCATTCGATGCCCGACGTCGCGGCCCGGCTGATCGGCCCGAAACCGCTTTCGCCAAAAAGGGCGCCGATCGCATCGAGCCGGAAGCGCGATTCGGGGAAGCGCCTGAGCAGGAAGTCGAGGCTGCCGCCGAGGAAGGTCCCGCCCGAGAGTGAAATGGCGACGCCCGCTGCGCCTGCGACCAAGCCGCCCACGGCGGCGCTCCGTGCCAGGTTGAGCGCGTGATGGCGCGCCGCCCATGCCGCGACGCCGACCGCGGCGCCCAATATCAGGCCCTCGGGCGCGCCAGTCATATCTTCCGGCGACTGGCCGAGCAGCAAGGCGAAGGCGTCGAGACCGACGAGCTTCGCGGCCCCGCCGGTCACGAAGCCACCCATCGCGCCGCCCAGCACCGACCATTGCCAGTGTTCGCCGGCTGGCAGTTCGGCCGCGGCCAGTCCCGTGCCGACGCCAACGCCGGCGACCAGCCCCACGACCATGTTGATCGCGAGCAGCACGAACAGCGCCGACGTCGCGCCCATTGTGGGTCCGACGCCGATGCTGAGGCCATAGAAAAGCCCGCCGAGCACCCCGGCAATGCCGCCGGCGGCCGTTGCTGCGGCGCAGACCAGCAGGAAGCGCCGCCATCGGTCGCCGGCGAAAGCGGCGCGGTCGGCGGGGCGGGGACCGGTTGCCATGACCTGTGCCGCGCCGATGAAGCGATAGCCGTGTTTGGGGACCGTCTCGATCAAATGCGGGCGTGCCGCATCGTCGCCGAGCAGGCGGCGCAGTGTGCGAATGCATTGGGTGAGCGCTTCGTCGGTGACCGGCACGCCACGCCACACCTCGTCCATAAAGCGATCCTTGGTCACGAGCCGCCCGCGTTCGCGGAGCAGCAGCGTCAGCGCGTCGAAATAGCGATTGTTGAGTTCGACGGGGGCACCGCTCCGGCACAGGCTGCGATCGGCGGGATCGACCGTAAAATCATCGAACTGATAGCGGTCCGGGCTCATTTTTCAGCGAAATCTCACGAACTGCTCATGCCGCTCACCGGCCGGCAGCGCAGGGTAGAGCCTCACATATCAAAGGAGGCAAGTCCATGGTGAGCGATGTGCAAATGGGGTGGAGTGTCTGGCGCGTGGCGCGCTGGTCGATTGCGGCGGCGCTGCTGCTGACCCCGGCGGTGATGATGCAGGTCAGCAAGGAATGGAATTGGGGCCCGGCGTCCTTCGTGCTCGCCGGCATTATGATTTGCGGTCCGATCCTCGTTTATGAACGCACCGCGCGCCTGTGGCCGAGCCTCGCCTATCGCGGCGGGGCGGCGGTGGCGCTGGTTGTGTCCTTCCTGATCATCTGGATCAATCTCGCGGTCGGCATTGTCGGCGAGGATAATCCGATCAATTTCAGCTTTTTCATGCTGATCTTCGCTTCGGCCGTCGGCGCCTTTGCCGCGCGGTTCCAGCCGGACGGCATGGCGCGCGCGATGCTCGGCACTGCGGCGGTGCAGATGCTGCTGGCCATTGCGATCGCGACCGCACCTTCGACGCAGCGCGAACCCGGCGGAGCGATAAGTGTACTCGTGCTGTGCGGCTTTTTTACAGGCTTGTGGCTGATCTCGGCCGCGCTGTTCCACAAGGCTAGCAAGGCCGAGGCTTGAGACGAAGAAAGGCTAGACAGGAGCTGTTTGGCGGGTTCCGACGGGTAGCAGACACGCGCCTGTCGAAAGGCGGTTAGTTTCCGACCTGATAAATGGCAGTTGCCAGCACTTGAACCCTGTCTAGCCGCTGCCCCTGTCCCGTTGCACGGCTGATCGTGATGGACAGAGCGGGGTCTTCCCGGTTGCGGAAAATCTTCGTCTCCATGTCCCCGTTGGTAGCAGACTTATCGGACTGCCAACGTCGGTTGAACTCAGGCGATGAAAAAACGCTTTGGACGCTCGGCTGGAGGTCAGTGCCACCCCCACCCGTGATGTGGCACATCGGAAGTTGGTCGGATACCACAAGCACGTAGCCAGCTGTCGGAGTGGAATTGATACGCCAGTAGTGGTTCCCCCGCCGCAATGGTTTCGGCGGAAGATTTATCTCTTCTACCCTTTCAACGAGACTCATCTGGTCGCCGAGGCCCACTGCTCTGATAAATGGGCCAGTACCTTCGGCCCAACTTCCCGGATTTAGAAGCCATTCCTCGCACCCACGCAGCGCACCGTCGAAGCCTTTTTCAAGGTTCGACTCCGCAGAAGCGGGTGAGGCGAAAACGGCGCAGGCCAGTAAGGCAGGAATGAAATATCGCATCAGTTGGATGATACATGCTGAGATGCCAGCTTACTATCCCAAAGCCGACGTTTCGGCACAAGGCCTACAAGAAAATAGCCGCCAAAAAAAAGGCCCCGCCGGAGCGGGGCCTTTTTTTACTGGTCGAGGAAGCTGCGCATCTTGCGGCTGCGGCTCGGGTGCTTCAGCTTGCGGAGCGCCTTCGCCTCGATCTGGCGAATACGTTCGCGCGTCACGCTGAACTGCTGGCCGACTTCCTCCAGCGTGTGGTCGGTGTTCATCCCGATGCCGAAGCGCATGCGCAGCACGCGTTCTTCACGCGGGGTGAGCGACGCGAGAACTCGCGTAACCGTTTCCTTGAGGTTCGACTGCACCGCGGCGTCGACCGGGATGACCGCATTCTTGTCCTCGATGAAATCGCCGAGGTGGCTGTCTTCCTCGTCGCCGATCGGCGTTTCGAGGGAGATCGGCTCCTTGGCGATCTTCATCACCTTGCGGACCTTTTCGAGCGGCATCGACAGACGCTCGGCCATTTCCTCGGGGGTCGGCTCGCGGCCGCTTTCGTGGAGGAACTGGCGGCTGCAACGCACCAGCTTGTTGATCGTCTCGATCATGTGAACCGGGATGCGGATCGTGCGCGCCTGGTCGGCGATCGAGCGGGTGATCGCCTGTCGGATCCACCAGGTCGCATAGGTCGAGAATTTATAACCGCGGCGATACTCGAACTTGTCGACCGCCTTCATCAGGCCGATATTGCCTTCCTGAATGAGGTCGAGGAACTGCAGGCCGCGGTTCGTGTACTTCTTCGCGATCGAGATCACGAGACGCAGGTTCGCCTCGACCATTTCCTTCTTGGCGATACGCGCTTCGCGCTCGCCCTTCTGGACCATGTTCACGACGCGGCGGAATTCGGTCAGGCTCATGCCCGCGGCTTGCGCGATTTCCGAAATCTCGATGCGGATGCGGTCGACTGCGCCGGCTTCATTCTCGGCGAAGGCGGCCCATTTCTTGTCGATCGACGAAACGCCATCGATCCAGTTTTCCTCCAACTCGCGCCCGACATAATTGTCGAGGAACGACTTGCGCGGCACTTTGTGGCGTTCGGCAAGGCGCAGCATCTGGCCGCCGAGCGCGGTCAGGCGCCGGTTGTAGCTGTAGAGCTGGTCGACGAGATATTCGATCTTGGTGTTGTGGAACTGCACGCTCTCAACCTGCGCGGTGAGTTCCTCGCGCAGCTTGTGGTACTTCTTTTCCGACGCCGACGGGAATTCCTCGCCGCCCGAAAGCGACTCGAGCCGCGCTTCCTGCAGCTTCGAGAAGGCCTTGAAGCTCTTGGTGATATTTGCGAATTTTTCGAGCGCGTCGGGCTTCAGCAGCTCTTCCATCGCCGCGAGGCTGAGGGTGTTGTCTTCCTCATCCTCTTCGAAGGTTTCGCGCTTGCCCGACGAGCCTTCGCCGTCCTCGTCATCCGAATCGGCTGCGGGCTCTTCCTCGACTTCGTCCTCGTCCTTGAACGAGACGCCGGCGGTCTTTTCGCTGATCTCGCCGTTGTCTTCGGCGCCCTCTTCCTCGAGATTCTCGGGAACCGGGTCCTTCGAAAGCATCGCTTCGAGATCGACGATCTCGCGCAGCTGCATGTCGCCGTTGTTCAGCGCGTTCGACCATTCGATGATCGCGTTGAAGGTCAGCGGGCTTTCGCAAAGCCCGAGGATCATCGTGTCGCGGCCCGCCTCGATGCGCTTCGCGATCGCGATTTCGCCTTCGCGGCTGAGCAGCTCGACCGCGCCCATTTCGCGCAGGTACATGCGAACGGGATCGTCGGTGCGATCGACCGTTTCCTTCTTCTTTTCGATCGCGGGGTTCGAAACCGAACCGGTGCCGGCGCTGACGTCGACTTCGTCGTCGGGCTCCTGGTCGGCCTCTTCCTGCACATCTTCGTCGCTTTCGACGATGTTGATGCCCATGTCGGAAATCGCCGACATGATATCCTCGATCTGCTCGGACGACATCTCGTCCTGCGGCAGCGCCGCATTCAGCTCGTCATAGGTCAGGTAACCGCGCTTCTTGCCGCGCGCGATCAGCTTTTTGACGTCGGCCTCATTGAGGTCGATCAGCGGGCCGTCGGTGTCGGTATCGGTTTCGGCGGTGTTCTTGGTGGCCATATTTGTTCCTGCCTAGGGGGCAATAAGTGGTCGTTCGGACTGCGCGTTAGGAGGTCGAGCGTCGCAGTTTTCTGCGCCGCGCTAGCCCCTGTCGCTTTCCAGCCATGGATTGGATGAGAAGTGCAATCCGTCGGCTCTGAGCAATGTCGTCGCCCTATTATACACTTTCATTGCCGCCAATATGGCAAGCAACCCCTCACAATCAAGCCCTTCTCGACAGTTTGAGTTGTCAAGCCTTCGGGAGCCTAGTCCATCCAATCCAGTGCCTCGCCATACAGCTTCGATCGCTCGGCCTTGAGCAGCTGTTGGCGTTTTTGAATCGCCTCGTACGTCTCCGGGGTGAAGTTATTGATCAGATCCCTGTCCAGCCGTTCGAACTCCAGATTTAAGTCGGTCTCAACGGCAAGAAAGTTGATGAATTTGGGCAGGCGTTCTTGGACAAGTTCCGGCTCGATATTCCAGCTAAACCGGAGGTCTTTTTGAAGGTCGAATTTGTGGATTGAAGCAAACTCACCACGCGCAACAATCTGTGCGATGGCGTCGTCATCACTCCCAGGATTCTTAAACAAGAAGTCGCAAATGACATCCTGCCAGCGTTTCAGGTCGTCGTATATCTTGTCATCAAGCATCTTGATGCTGCCGATGCTCTCATAGTGATTCAGCAGGAATTGCGGGAATCGCGAAGCGGCGTGAAAAGCGCTTCTCACGTACGATTTGTATAATACGACGTTCTGTTTCTCAGAGGTCGCGATAGCAGACTGGTAAATAGTGTGCCGATCTTTCGCATTCCATCCGAAATCTTGATAGAAGCGGGTCTTGAACCAGCTTTTGTACTGATCAGAAATTACTCTATCCGGCGTGGATTCTGCGATTTCGGTCAGCGAATTTAGGAGCTTGGCTCGTCCTTCGGGGACGTTGAAGTTCGTCTCCAGAAGGGTGGATTGATATGTGAACTCTGACAAGGGGACAGCGTCCCGAATCAGGTTTTCAAATGCTTGGCTCCCTTGGCTGCGAACCACATCATCGGGATCTTGGCCCGGAGGCAACTGCGCAATCTTTACGGTCTTACCGTTGGGCAAAATCTTGATTGCTAGATTTGCGGCTCTCCTCGCTGCTTTTGTGCCCGCGTTATCCCCGTCGAAGCAGAGAATCGGCTCGTCCACCATCCGCCAGATCAGGCCAAGCTGCGCCTCGGTCAGCGCGGTGCCGAGCGGCGCGACCGCGTCGGCGATCCCCGCCTCGGCGAGCGCGATCACGTCCATATAACCTTCGACGACGATAATCCGGTTCGTCTGCCGCGATGCCGGGCTTGCCTTGTCGAGATTGTAGAGGACGCGGCCCTTGTCGAAGAGCGGGGTGTCGGGCGAGTTCAGATATTTTGGCTCGCCGTCGCCCAAAATGCGTCCGCCGAACGCAATCACCCGTCCGCGCGCGTCGCGGATCGGGATCATCAGGCGGCCGCGGAAGCGGTCGTAAGGTTCCTTGTCGTCGACCGCGATCAGCATGCCCGATTCGACGAGCATCGCGGTCGGGAATTTCTTGAGCGCCTCTTTCAGCGCGCTGCGGCTCTCGGGCGCGAGGCCGAAACCGAACGCCTTGCGCGTCGCCTCCGAAATGCCGCGTTTCGCGAGATATTCGCGCGCCGGGGCGCCGTTGCTGCTGCCGAGCTGCTGGGTGAACCAGTCGGCCGCACCCTGCACAACATCGCGCAGGCTCGCCGCCTCCTCGGCCTTTTTCGCGGCGCGCGGATCGGCGGCGGGGACCTCCATCCCGGCTTCGGCGGCGAGTTCCTTCACCGCGTCCATGAACGACAGGCCGCGCTGGTCGGTCATCCAGCGGATCGCATCGCCATGCGCGCTGCAGCCGAAGCAGTGGTAGAAGCCCTTCTCGTCGTTGATCGTGAAGCTGGGCGTCTTCTCGTTATGGAAGGGACAGCACGCCTTATACTCGCGACCCGCGCGCGTGACCTTCACCGTCCGCCCGATGAGGGTCGACAGCGTCACGCGCGATCGCAGTTCGTCCAGCCATTGCGGGGTGAGGCTCATGGTCGAAATATGCCCACGCCCGCCCACGCCCGCAAGCGGGCGTAAGGGGCAAAGATCAGGACAGTGCCGCCTTCACCCAGCCCGAGGCCTTGCTCATGTCGAGCTGGCTCCCGAGCCGGTCCTTCACCGCGGCCATGACCTTGCCCATATCCTTCAGGCTCTCGGCGCCGAGCTCGACCACGATCGCCTTGATCGCGGCGGTCGCTTCGTCGTCCGAGAGCTGCGCGGGCAGGAAATCCTCGATCACGGCGACTTCGCTCGCCTCGATATCGGCGAGCTCCTGGCGCCCGCCCTGTTCGAACATGGTGATCGACTCGCGGCGCTGCTTGACCATTTTCTGCAAGACGTCGGTGACGAGCACGTCGTCGTCGGCCGGCGCGGTGCCGGTGCGCAGTTCGATGTCCTTGTCCTTGATCTTGGCCAGCATCAGCCGGATGGTGCCGAGCCGCGCCTTGTCGCCGCTTTTCATCGCGGCGACCTGCGCAGCCTTGATGTCGTCACGAATCATGCGTGTCCCCATGCGCTGCAAATTTCGGAAAGGCCCTCTCTAGCGAGAAGTTTCCTAATCCGATAGCTTGTGAATCACTTTTTTGCCTCCTACTTGGTCGGCCGTTTAGCCCCCCGTCCGGAGCATGTTGAATGGCACCTGCCAACCCCTCTGCCGCGCCCAAAAGCCAGCCATCTGGCGCCACTGGCGTCCTCGTCCTTGCCGATGGCACGATCCTGTGGGGCGTGGGTTATGGCGCGAGCGGTGCCGCTGTGGGCGAGATTTGTTTCAATACGTCGATGACGGGCTATCAGGAAATCCTGACGGACCCGAGCTACGCGGGCCAGATCGTCACCTTCACCTTTCCGCATATCGGCAATGTCGGCGCGAACCCCGAGGATATGGAACGCGGCGTCCATGGCGCGCTCGGCGCGATCACGCGCGAGCTGCCGACGCAACCCAGCAACTTCCGCAGCGTGCAGACGCTGCCCGAATGGATGATCGATCAGGGCGTCATCGGCCTCGCGGGCATCGACACGCGCGCGCTCACCCGCCGCATCCGCGATGCGGGCGCACCGAACGGCGTGATCGCGCACAGCCCCGACGGCAAGTTCGATATCGACGAGCTGCTCGCCAAGGCGCGCGGCTGGGCGGGGCTCGAGGGCATGGACCTTGCGAAGGGCGTCAGCCGCACCGACACCGGCGACTGGACCGGCGGCGCGTGGACGCTGGGGCATGGCTATGCGACTGAGGAGGGCGGCGAGCGGCCGCATGTCGTGGCGATCGATTATGGCGCGAAGGACAATATCTTCCGCAACCTCGTAAAGGCCGGCGCGCGCGTCACCGTGGTCCCTGCGACCGCGAGCCTCGACGACGTGCTGGGGCATCAGCCCGCAGGCGTGTTCCTGTCGAACGGCCCCGGCGATCCCGCGGCAACGGGCGATTATGCGGTGCCGGTGATCCAGGGATTGCTCGAGCGCGACGTGCCGATCTTCGGCATCTGCCTCGGCCACCAGATGCTCGGCATCGCCGCGGGTGCGAAGACGGTGAAGATGCATCAGGGCCACCGCGGCGCGAACCATCCGGTGCAGCGCGCCGAGGACGGCGTGGTCGAGATCACCAGCATGAACCACGGCTTCGCGGTCGACGCAGCGACGCTGCCCGCGGGCGTGGTGGAGACGCACAAGAGCCTGTTCGACGGATCGAACTGCGGCATCGCGATCACGGGGAAAAATGCGTTCAGCGTGCAGTACCACCCTGAGGCAAGCCCGGGGCCGCAGGACAGCTTCTATCTGTTCGAGAAGTTTGTGGGTGGGCTGAGGAGCGTATGAGCAATGGCAACTGTCAGGAAGTTCACCGTCGTGCCGCTAGATGACGCTCGCCCGCTTGAGGACGTTGAAGCAATCGTTCGACTGGTTGATTGCGAAAGCGAGCGCCTAATTCAAATCGACACCTACGACCCGCCGACGCGCGAAAAGCCAGGTAAACTCTCACAGACCATCCGTCTGGATAAGGCTGCTTTTGAAAAGCTGGCCGAAATTGGAAGTAAGCACTTTTAATGCCCAAAAGAACCGACATCCAATCCATCCTCGTCATCGGCGCCGGCCCGATCGTTATCGGTCAGGCGTGCGAGTTCGACTATTCGGGGACGCAGGCGATCAAGGCGCTGAAGGAGGAGGGCTATCGCATC
>Ga0209257_1001720_pt1 | contig 24483 bp, 23 predicted proteins | sample AraplaCvi_mCL_r2_FD_184277 | JGI IMG/M metagenome (GOLD analysis project Ga0209257, IMG submission 184277) | Arabidopsis root microbial communities from North Carolina, USA - plate scrape MF_Cvi_mCL_r2 (SPAdes) (version 2) | ecosystem: Host-associated > Plants > Roots > Endosphere | place: USA...
GTGCCGCGGGCGGCGTCGCGCTCCTGGCGCGCGGTGTCGCGCTCACCGGTGACGGCGCGCAGCTGCTGGCGCACCTGTTCGGTTTCCGCCTTCGCGGCGCCGATGCGGTGCTGCTGGAACGCTGCGCCGAAACCGATCGCGGCGAGCGCCAGCAGGATGAGCAGCAGGGCGATCGAGCGCGCGGACATCAGCGCGTCCCCAGCACGGAAAGCGCGTGACGCGTGCGCGCAATGCGCTCGCTCAGGCCTTCGGGCGTGCGCTTCGTGGTCGCCGAGCCCAGATTGATCTTGCGGCTCACCATCAGCACGTCGCCCAGGTCGGCGATCGCGTTCAGGCCGTTGTCCTTCCAGTACGCCGCGGCCGCAAGTGCGCCGATGTCGACGTCGAGCAGCAGATCCGGCTGCTCCTCCAGCGGAGCCCCGATCATTTCGCCGGCGCGTCGGTAGTTGTTGCGGAACGTCGTCTGGATGGGGCCACGGCCGCGATAGCGCCAGCCGTCGCCGCTGGCCACGTCGCCGTTGCCGTTGCGGTTCGCGTACACGAAGTTCGCCAGGGCTTCGGGCTGGCCGAGGTAGCGCTTGGCGTTCGCCATCTCTTCGGGATCGATGCGGCGATTCTTGTCCAGGTCGAATTTACGGAACACGCCGACCACGCGCGTGGGCGTGGTGTAGCGCAGGTTTTCCTCGGTGCGCGACAGGCTCAGGCTCTCGTGTCCCAGCTGGCCGAGGAAGTGCGCCACGCGCCGCGGTGTGGTGATGCCGAAGCGTTGCATGGCCGTGGTCAGGGCAGGGCGCCAGCGCTTCGCACGTGCGGCGGGGCAGCGCATCACCTGCGCCAGCTGATCGTCGTTGATCATCAGTCGACCCTCAGAATGCGCGCCACGTTGCCGCGAGCGCGGTAGGTGAGCACGGCGAGCACGGCCAGCACGCCGAGCTGCCAGGGGCTGGTGTGCGCCGCGGCGCCGACCAGGAGGATGTGCAAGGCCTGGCCGCCGGTGCAGACGATCAACAGCCAGGCGCACAGGCCGACGCCGATGCGGTGCGTGGTGTCGGGCCCGCGACGGTAGGAAAGGAGGCGGACGCAAATCGCGATGCACGCGATCAGGGTCAGCGTGGTGACGGCGCTATGCACTCGGCGGCCCTCCGCGACGCAGCCAGCTGAAGTCGAAGTTGCGGCTCTTCTCGATCGCCGCGAGCGTGATCGTGATGCCCACCGCGGATGCGCCGAACGCGGCAACGCCGGTGGAAAGCAGGGGCAGGCTGCGCGCGATGTCAGGCGCGGCGAGGTAGCCGGCGATGACGCTGATCAGCAGGTACACCAGGCGTTGCCAGATCGGCAGCGACTTGGCCGACACCACGAACAGCGTGGCGCCGGCGAACGCGCCGATCAGCGCGTTGCCGTCGACGCCAGGCAGCAGCGCCGCGAAGCCGACGCCGGCGGCGAGCGGTGCGCCGGAAAGGGAAGTCGGTTCGGCCATGGCGTCAGTCCCAGAGCTGGACCAGCGGCCGTTCGGGGGCCGTGGCGGTGGTGGTGATTTCGGGAAGCTCCACGGCGGTGCCGTGCGGCAGCACCGGACCGTGCGCGCACAGGCCCGAGTTCAACTCCAGCGCCTGCTCGACCAGGCCGGCGGTGCGGCCCAGGTGGCGCCACACGAGCGCGTCGAGCGTGTCGCCCTGGTGCGCGTATACGCGCATCAGATCAGCTCCACCGTCATGCGCGGGGTGCCGAGGAAGTCGCGGATGGCCCAACGCACGTCGCGGCGCAGTTCGTCGATGCTGGGTGTCAGATCGTCCGCACGCTGGTTGCCGGCGGCGGTCGTGTCGTAGGAGCGGTAACGCTCCGCAACTTCGGCCGCGGTCGCACACGCGACGATGCGCAAGTACAGCTGCACTAGGCGCGATTTGCCGTCGACTTGCGCCGCCGGTACGTCCTCCAGCTTCGCGTGTCCTGCCGCTCGCTGCTGTGCCATCCACATGGCCAGCTCGCCGTTGGCCGCGAGGATGGCGGCGATGATCGCCGCGCGCAGCCGCGGCTCGGCCACCGCGCCATCGAGGCGGATGCGTGCGCGCAGTTCGGCCGGATCGATCGCCGGCCAGAAGCCGTCGTTGCTGATCTCCGCTTCGGTGCCCGCGGTGCCGTTGGCGATGAATCCGCTCATGGTTGCCCTGTGGTCGCCGGTGGTCGGGGCGTCACCGCACGGAGAGAGCTCGTGCGGATCGGCCCCGAGCCGGCGGGGTTGCGTGGGGACGCTCGGTTAGCTGCTGGCGCCGTCGCCGGCGTTGGCCGGTGGCGTAGCAACGTGTTTCTTCAGCAGGCGCTCGGCGCGCTCCAGATCCTTCTTGGCGCCGCACGCGCTGTGCAGACCGATGGCCCGCTTCAGGTGATCGACGGCCGCCTGCAGCTCGGCCGCAGGCGGCAGCACGTCGTCCGCGTACGCGAGCAGCACGGCGCGGCCCGACGCCAGGTGCAGCTTGGCGCGCACTTCGTCGGGCATGTCCTGCGCGGCGGTGAGCGCGGCGGCGCGATCGAGCACGGCGATGTCGAACGGCTCGCCGACGCGTTGCGCCTTCAGCGCCGCCTCGGCGATTTCCTCGGCCACCAGGCAGCCGGTGGTGCGCGCGAAGCGGTCGGGCATCGCCATGTTGTGCGTCAGCACGTAGTCGGCGATCGCCAATCCTTCGCGGAAGGCGCCCACGTCGAAACACCAGACCATGAGCGTGGTGACGACTTCGTCCGTGGCCCCGTTGCCGCTTTCCAGCACGCCTTCCAGATAGCTGCCATACGCGGGCAGCATCTGGCGCTTCAGCTCGGCCTTGCCCTGGTCCGATTGGACCTGCTTCAAGCGCAGACGATCGTGCTGCAGCATCGCCATGTGCTGCTCGTACGCGGTGGCGCCGGCCATCAGCTGGCCAGGCGCCTTGCCGGCGGCCTCCTGGGCCGCCAGCGTGCGTTGGTAGTGCCGTTTCGCGGGGCTGTTCGCCATGGCTTACGGCGCCTCCTGGATCTCGACGTTCTCGATCAGGCAGCCGAAGCCGAAGTCCTCGACCACGTACGCGTCGTTGGACGACTCGTAGTTCGCGATCTGGTTGGACTCGGGCTCTTCCTTGATGTAGCGGCGACGGCCGCCCAGCTGCCAGTAAACCGACAGGTTCTTCAGCGAGGTGATGAGGATCGCGCCGTCCGGGATGTACGGCACCTCGGCAAGCGGCAGGCCGCCGGCACGCTTCTGCGACAGGATGATGTCGGTGGCCAGCTTCTCGGTCGCCGGCTGGTCCTTGTTCACCAGCGGGAAATACTTGTCGTGCACCAGCTCGCGGCCGAGCACCACGACCAGCGACGGATCCTTGCGGAACCACGGGTCGATGAGCGAGCTGACGGCGTCGTAGATCAGCGCGTCGATGTTCTTGTAGTCGCCGGTCGGTCCGATTACGACCTTGCCGGCCGTCGCACCTTCGTGCATGACGCGCGCCGGGGCGTGCTCGCGGTACTGCTGCAGCCAACCCTTGTTCACGTCCTGCAGCAGCGGGTTGGTTGCGCGGTTGGTCGTCGCGGCCACGCTGGTGCCGTTGAAGCCGATCATCAGGCGATCGAGCGCCTGGCGCTGCACGATGGCGTTGCGCAGGCGCGCCTGGAAGTCGGGGAAGCGCGACCAGGCATCGAGCAGCGCATACGGGATCGCGGTGTCGAAGTCGGTCTTCGCGCACTCGTAGTCGTTGTTCGACAGGCCGGCGACGTTGCGCGGCTGGCGCTTGGCACCGCCGCTGGTGTCGGTGCGGCCGGCGATCGTGCCGCTGACGCCCAGGCCAACCTTCTGGCCCTTGAGTTCGTCGACGCCGATCACGTTGATCTGGCCGAGGAATTCGCTGGACTCCTGGATCCGGGTTTCCAGCTTCTGCTGCACGCTGGGCTCCACGGCGAAGGTGGCGGCGGCCGACTCCACGCCGTTGAGCTGGGCGACCTGGTTGGTGAAGCTGTTGAAGGCAAGGCGGGTGTCGTTACGCATGGAGTGCTCCGGGGAATTCGACGTGTGTTGGTGGTTGCGGGGCGTGGCGCGGCGCGACGATCAGCAGTCGGTCAGCTCGTTGGCGTTGTTGCCGGTGGCCGGCGGGCGACGCGTCTGGCTGTGCACGACGGTGCCTTCCAGCTGCGTCTTGAGCGCGGTGAAGTCAGCGCTCAGCTGCTGCAGCTGCGACTTGAGGTTTGCGTTTTCGCGATCGCTCGCGGCGAAGCGCTGATCCTGCTGGCGCACATGCTCGGCGAGTGCGGTCACGGCCTCGGCGGCGCGGGCGAAGTCGGTCGGGCCGGCCGGCGCATTCGGTGCCTGCGTCGGCGCGGGCTCCTCCGGCTTCGGGCCCTTGAACAGCGTCTCGATGCGGGCGAACAGCTGGTCGATGGCGCTGGGCTTATCCTCGATCTCGTCGAACTGGATGTCCGACTCGATGGCGACACTGAAGAAATTCTCCGGCGAGTGCTTGCGCGCCTTGAGCGGGCTCGCGTCGGGGTTCTCCGCGGCGAATTGCAGCATTTCGGTGCCGAGGCTCGCCGGGCTGTCGGTGACGCCCAGGCCCTTCAGGTAGGCCTTGCCGGAGCCGGCGAAGTTGGGGTCCACCTCGATCGAGCTGTAGATCTTCTGCTTGGCCTTCGTCATCGAGACGAATTCCGTGGTCGGCTCGATCTGCGCGAAGAGCGCCAGGCGATCCTTGCCGTCGATCTTGACCGTGTCGGTCTTCACGGCGACCACGTCGCCCATGCAGCGGAAACCCCATTCCGGGTTCAGGCCGCGGATGTGTTCGATGAAGACGCGAGCGCCGTACTTGTTCGGGTCGTAGCTGCTCGCGATCTCGGTGAGCCAGTTGCGCTCGATGGTGCGGCCATCGCACGTGGCGCCTTCGACGGCGACACAAAACATCTTCGAGCGGAATTTCTTGGCCTTGTCCGACATGGTGTCCTCTGCGCGTTGGGCGGTTGGCGATGCGTATGCATCGCTAGAGGTTTCATGGTCGGTAGCTGCAACATCAGCAGCAACGCAGGCAGCGTGTAACGCTCGCCGATACACAGGCGAAACCTGTCTGCAGAGGGGTGCGGTGGGCACGCTATGCGCATGAGCAGCGTCGCCGCCCAACTCCCGATGGATACCCGCCGACAGGCTAAGTTCCTGTATTGGATGGGCTGGCGGGTCTGCGAGATCGCGGAGGCCACCGGGGAGAACGAAAAGACTTTACACAGCTGGAAGGCGCGAGACGAGTGGGACCGCGCCGACAACGTCGAACGCATCGGCGGCGCACTGGAAGCGCGGCTGGTGTGCTTGATCATGAAGCCGGAAAAATCCGGGGGCGACTACAAAGAGATCGACCTGCTGCACCGCCAGCTGGAGCGGCAGGTGCGCATCCAGCGATACCAGGGCGGCGGCACCGACACCGACCTGAATCCGAATCTCGCCAACCGCAACGCCGCACCGAAGAAAAAGGCGCGGAAGAACGAATTCAGCGAGGACGAGATCGAACGTCTGGAACAGGCGTTCGTCGACGGCTGTTTCGACTACCAGCGCGATTGGTACCGCGCCAGCAACCAGCGCACGCGCGCCATCCTGAAATCGCGCCAGATCGGTGCGACGTACTACTTCGCCCGCGAAGCGTTGATCGACGCGCTCAAGACCGGGCGCAATCAGATCTTCCTCAGCGCATCGAAGGCGCAGGCGTTCCTGTTCCGCGGCTACATGCAGTCCTTCGTGCGCGAGGTGTTGGACCGCGAGCTGTCCGGCGGCGATAGCATCACGCTCGCCGGCGGCGCCGAACTGTTCTTCCTTGGCACCAACGCACGCACGGCGCAGGGCTACCACGGCAACTTCTACTTCGACGAGTTCTTCTGGACGTACGGCTTCGACGCGCTCAACAAGGTCGCCAGCGGCATGGCGATGCACAAGAAATGGCGCAAAACCTACTTCAGCACGCCGTCGAGCATGGCGCATGAGGCGTACAGCTTCTGGACCGGCGAGCGACGCAATCGCGGCAGGCCTGCGGCCGATCGCATCACCATCGACACGAGCCACGACGCGCTGGCGTCGGGGCGCTTGTGCGAGGACCGCATGTGGCGCCAGATCGTCACGATCCTGGACGCCGAGCGCCGCGGCTGCGACCTGTTCGACATCAACGAGCTGCGCGAGGAATACAGCGCCGACGCGTTCGCCAACCTGCTGATGTGCGAGTTTGTCGACGACGGCGCCAGCATCTTCCCGCTGGCGATGCTGCAGCCGTGCATGGTCGACAGCTGGGTGGAGTGGGGCGAGGATTACCGGCCCTTCGCCGCGCGCCCGTACGGCGATCGCGCGGTGTGGATCGGCTACGACCCGGCCGACAGCGGCGACAGTGCTGGCCTCGTGGTGGTCGCGCCGCCACTTTTGCCTGGTGGGAAGTTCCGCATCCTGGAGCGCCACCAGTTCCGCGGCATGGACTTCGCCGGGCAGGCCGAGTTCATCCGCAAGATCATGCAGCGCTATTGGGTGACCTACATCGGCATCGACACCACCGGCATGGGCTCGGGCGTGGCGCAGCTGGTCAAGCAGTTTTTCCCGAACCTCACCACCTTCAGCTACTCGCCGGAAGTGAAAACGCGCCTGGTGCTGAAGGCGTACGACGTGATCCACAACGGCCGACTGGAATTCGACGCCGGCTGGACCGACGTGGCGCAGTCGCTGATGGCGATTCGAAAGACGATGACGGCGAGCGGGCGGCAGATGACCTATACCGCCGGCCGCACCGATGACACCGGCCACGCGGATCTCGCGTGGGCCCTTTTCCACGCCCTGCAAAACGAGCCGCTGGAAGGCCAAACCGGCCGCAACAGCGGTTTCATGGAGTTCTTCTGATGCTGACTGACGCACCTACCGAACACGCCGCCGCTCCGCTCGCGCGCGTCGAGGCCTTCAGCTTCGGCGAGCCCACGCCGGTGCTCGATTCGCGCGGGCTGCTCGATTACGTCGAGTGCTGGCAGAACGGGCGCTGGTATGAGCCGCCGATCTCGCTCGATGGGCTCGCACGCACCACACGCTCCAACGTGTTCCTGCAGTCCGGGCTGACGTTCAAGCGCAACATGCTGGCGCGCACCTTCGTGCCGCATCGCCTGCTGTCGCTGGAAGCGTTCGAACAGCTCGCGCTGGACTGGATCACGTTCGGTATGGCGTACGTCGAGAACCGGAAGTCCGTGCTCGGCTCGCCGGTGACGCTGCAGCCGTGCCTGGCGAAGTACATGCGCCGCGGCGTGGACCTGGATTCGTTCTTCATGGTGCGCGGCTGGCGCCAGGAGCACACGTTCGCGCCGGGCACGGTGTACCAGCTACGCGAGGCCGACGTGGACCAGGAGATCTACGGCATGCCGGAGTGGCTGTCCGCGCTGCAGTCCGCGCTGCTCAATGAATCGGCGACGCTGTTCCGCCGGAAGTACTACAACAACGGCTCGCACGCCGGCTTCATCCTCTACATGACGGACGCTGCCAAGACGGAGGATGACGTCGAGAAGCTGCAGCAGGCCTTGCGCCAGGCAAAGGGTCCGGGCAATTTCCGCAACCTGTTCGTGTACGCGCCGGGCGGCAAGAAAGACGGCCTGCAGCTGCTGCCCGTCAGCGAAGTGGCCGCGAAGGATGAGTTCGGCGGCATCAAGAACATCACGCGCGACGACATGCTCGCGTCGCTGCGTATCCCGCCGCAGTTGATGGGCATCGTGCCTCAGAACGCCGGCGGGTTCGGCTCGATTCGCGAGGCGGCCATGGTGTGGGCGGCCAACGAGCTGGAACCGCTGCAGACGCGCATGCGTCGCCTCAACGAGTGGATCGGTGAGGACGTGATCCGATTCCGTCCATACGAACCGCCGGTGGTTTAACGATGCGCCTGGTGCTGCTCCCTATCCGATGTGGTGACCCGTTCGCGCCTGGCGGCGCTTTAAGCGATGGGGTGCGGGGGCGGTGCTCCCGCCCCTGGCTCGCTATCAAGGTTCATCATGGCCTCGTGTAGCGCCACCATCTTCTGCATGTGGTGATCGAACTTTCCTTCGTCAAACAACGCGATCCCGCCCATCATTGCCGCCGCCTGGAAAAGAGCGAAAGTCGCGGTGGAGAGAACCATCACCACGAAGTCAGGCGTGTCGCCTGCTCTCAACGTCATTCCCTTCTCGCCCTGATGACGAAAGGCGAGAGCGGCCAGGTCGTTGTGGGCGAAGCTGCAAAGCATCGAGTATGGGCCAGCAAGCGCCCCCATACCCGCGTGCTCGAATTGTTCGATCAGCTGCACCGGTCTGACGTTCCTGTCATGCAGCGGCTGGAAGCGCGCGAGGCAGCTCGCAAGCTGCTCTTCAATCTTGTTGCGATAGTCGCCGACAAGTTCAGGGAATTTCAGGACGCGCTCGTAAAGCCGCTTTTCTCCCCTCAGCTGCTCGTACTGCATCTGCTCGACGTGTTGCGGCTTGTCGGCGAGTAGCTTCAGCGCCACGAACGCCTCAAGCATCGCGCGTACGTGCGTAGCCCCGTGCGAAGCAAGTCCGGCTTGCGCCAAGATCAGCGTGGCTTCGAATTGCTCCACCATTGTCAGGAAGATGGCGCACTGCGGGCGCCCTGGCGCTGTGAGCGGCGGGCGCATCTCACCGGCCAGCTCTCTCGCTACGTGTAACTGCGCGGCCGTGAGGCCAAGAACCCGCAGCGTCGCACTCATTCGTCGTCCTCGGCGCTAATGCTGGGTGCCCCGGCCCGGGGCTCAAAACGTCTGCTTCGAACTATTGTGAATCACGAAAGAGCGCACGCGTCGGCCTCCTGTGCCGCGGCGATGGCCTTGGGGGAGGGTAGCCCGCGCTCAGTCATAGGATGTGGCGTGGGACTCGTCGTCGACGCGATTGATAATAGTCGGGCAACTCCGAATACGGGCGTAGATGCGATTCAGGGGCCCCCGGGGGCGACGGGTCGACCACCCACGTGTTGAATGTCGGCTTCGGCCTTCCGGCGATTGGCTCCCACATGCGACGAAGCCAGGCGCTTCGGCTGGTAGGTGACAAGGTCGGAAAGTCCGGATGTGGCCACGTTTCGGTCGTACTTGTATAGCCAATCGAAGTTTCTTTTTGCCCAGCGCCGTGCGAGCCATAGAAGCGCGCGCTCGGCTTTGCTCTCATTTGTGCGAGCCTTTCGGCCATCCCCGACGACCCACGAAATGTTCAAACAGTACCCGAGCAACCGTCCCCCGACGAAGTTCGGATGAAACTCAAGTTCCTTGATTTGGCTCCAAACCATTCGTGCGACGCGTTCTCGGATTTCCGCCATCACAACTTCTCCCCCGTCGTGCGTCTTGCCGAAGACTCCATGCCATGCGTCGTTGTATTGGATCCACCAGCTAGTGTTACTCGGTGAGGTTACCGCGGCAGCGTCTAGAAGCACCTTCGCAGCTAACTTTGAAAGTTTCTGAAGTGGACTGAACTCATCTTGCGACCAGCGATCGAGGCAAGTTGGGTCTGATGCGAGCATCTCAGCAGCGGATTGCACGAACTGCAGAATCGATTCAGCGATTTCGCGCTCGTCAGCATGCGTTATCTCAGTGGTAGCGTTGAGGCGCCGGAGCTGATCAGTGCCAGCCTCCATTGTCGACAAGATGTCGATGATCGTTTGCGAGCGAAACCGGGTGTCCTTCGCGAAGCTTGAGAACGCGTGGCCCGCCGCGCGTAGGTATGCATCCCATTGACGATGATTCCATCCGTACGCTTCATGCTTCGAGAACATTAGTCGGATGGCTTCAAGAGTGCGGATCTCGCCAAAGATTGCGCGTGATACAACCTGGCTTCGTGCTGCGAGACCTGAATTCCATTGGGCTGTCTCGCGATGGAGGAAGGAATCCGTGTTGTTGACGGCCGCATCGAGGACATTGCGCGCTAACTCCTCCATGGCCCAGCTAGCCTGGGGCGATTCCCGCAGCTGCTTGAACAGCTCGTACAGCGTGCGAGGGGCAGATTTTACTGCCACGCGGCAAAAGATCGGATCTGCAAGAACCGCTAGTAGTTCGCCTGCCAGCTTATTCCTTCTCGTCAGCTCGCCAGTCTTTGATCGCCGCTCGGCTGCCATTTTCACAATGGCCTTAGCTGACGGGCCGAGTGCTTCGCCGAGGAGCGCTAGATCTGAGTCGTCGCCTACTGAGACAGTTCTGAACGCTACGCCGATGAACTTCCGCGCATTGCGCTCATTGAACCTAGGCGGATAGAGGAACGCAGTGGCGATCCACATAACGAAGGCCGCGAGGAAGGCTCCGCCTAGGAGTGCTTGCCACGTCACCGGCGTTAGCACTTCACCTGTCGGTACTGGCCACTCGGATGCGCGCCAAACGTCCGTTAGCAGCGTCAGGCCGCCGACCGCGCCCACAACGTAGAAGGCAATCCGGCGGACAGGCCATCGCGCAGTTTCCAGGTGGAAGGTGTACCTGCGATCCGCAATCGTCCACGCGACAACGATCAATGCAAGCGCCGCCAAATATTCCGCGAATCCGAAGATCCGGGCGCCGCCCGAACTGAGAGGGTGGAAGCAGAGAAGTGCCGAACAGTCCATGGGTGCTCCTTTCACCCAAGGTTAACGCGGCTCGCTACGCAGTCGGCGCGCGCAGTTGTCCCCCCGCCACGCCTGCGGGCTATACCCCCTCCTTTTTCCGCACCCCTGCGGCACCGCGCCGACCGCGAAGTAGCGGGCGCGTACTACGGTTCGCAGGCGTTCTGCTGCCCTGCGGAACCCTGCGAAGGCGGGGGCGCTCAGCGCCCGTTGTGTGCGCTCTCGTCGGGCCTGACCGATCCGCGAATTTTTCGGATGGCCATCGGAGCGGGGTTATTGGTTACCTCAGCCTGTGGTGGCGGTGTATGTGGCTGATCTGAAAGGGTTTCCGATGTAACCCGGAGGGGTAACGCCGGGGTTACCTCTAAGGTTACATGTTCGCAAGTCATTGATTTCAAAGGCGACATTTGAAGAGGAATGTAACCCTCCCAAAAGGTTACTTGGTTACCTGTTCGTTACCCTTTTATTACCTTGAGCAATGTCAATTAACCATATGAATTTTAAGAAGAAATTGAGGGGGGAAGGGCCTGATTACCTTTGTAACCTCTTTCCGATGGCCGTCCGAAAAATTCGCATTAAAGGCATGGGGGAACCCCTCCGTGGTCTGCCGCAAAGCCGCACGCGATCCGCCCCGCTGCTCGCGCCTGGCGGCGATCGGACGAAGAACCAAGTGCAGCGCGGGCCAGTGGGATTCAAGCGCCGGGTTGTCAGCGTTAGCCGGTGCTGTGGCGCTGCTCAATCTAGGTCAGCAGCTGGTTGGTGTACTTGCAAGTCCATGCCACAAGGTAGGGAAGGGCCGCTTCGCGGGTGGCGAGGGTGCGCCCCGGCGGTCGCCCTGTAGGCTGGATGGATCCCGTCAGTGTCGAGGCGCTGTCGACGCTCGCGGACATTGAAGCGAGAGCCGGACCTTCGCGCTCCGTGATGTCCGAGTAGGCGCGCCCTACCAGTAGGCGTATCGTTTCGTTGATGCCTGCCATTCTCCCGATCGACCGCGTTCCACGCCACGAAGTTGCGCCCGTTACGGACGCTGACTTCCGTCGGCTCGTGGAATCGGTGGCCGACTACGCAATCTTCCTGCTCGACACACAGGGCCGCATCCGTTCCTGGAACGAAGGTGCGCGCCGACTGAAGGGATACGACGAGGCGGAAGTCATTGGCCGCAGCTTTGAGCTGTTCTATCCAGATGAGCAGCTCGCGTCCGGTTACCCTGCGTACGAACTGGAGATGGCCAAGCGCACTGGCCGCTTCGAAGATGAGGGTTGGCGCCTGCGCCGCGACGGGAGCCGCTTCTGGGCCAGCGTAGTCATCACGGCCCTTTACGACGATCGCGGCGGGCACCGCGGGTTTGCGAAAGTCACCCGTGACCTCACCGAACGCCGCAAGCAGGAAGAACTACTGCGCCAGTCGGAAGAGATGTTTCGGCTGATGGTGGAAGCCGTACGCGACTACGCCATCTTCATGCTCGACCCGGAAGGCCGCGTCATCACCTGGAACCTCGGAGCGCAGGTGACGAAGGGCTACACCGCCGAGGAGATCATCGGCCGTCACTTCTCCATCTTCTATCCGAAGGAGAAGATCGATATCGACTGGCCGAAGCAGGAGCTGGATATGGTCCTGCGTGATGGCCAGTACGAAGAACAGGGGTGGCGCGTGCGGAAGGACGGCAGCCTGTTCTGGGCGAACGTGTTGATAACCGCCGTCTACGACTCCGAGGGCCGCCATCGCGGGTTCGCCAAGGTCACTCGTGACCTCACCGACCGCCGGCGGATCGACGCGCTGGAGGAACAGGAGCGCCGTCTCACCCAGTTCCTCGCCGTACTAGGACACGAGCTGCGCAACCCGCTCACGCCCATTTCGAACGCGGTCTCCATCATGCAGATGGACGAGCCAGTGAAACCCAACATCATCGCGGCGCGCGACATCCTCGTCCGGCAGGTGCCGCATCTAAAGCGTCTGGTGGACGACCTTCTCGATATCGGCCGGATCACGAGCGGGAAGGTGCAGTTGAATCTGCGTCCGCTTCAGTTGCAGCAGGTGATTGAAGAAGGCGTTGAAGCGGTGCGCCCCTTCATGGCAGAACGGCGCCACCGCTTCGAATTCGACGTCGGGGACGAGACCATGTGGGTGCTGGGGGACCACACCCGTCTGGTACAAGTGCTCACCAACCTCTTGAACAATGCCGCCAAATTCACCCCTTCCGGAGGCAGCGTAACGCTATCTTCCATCCGCGAAGGCAATCGCGTAGTCCTGCGCGTACGCGACAACGGACCGGGCATCCCGCCAGAGCAACTCCCCGGCATCTTCAAGCTGTTCGCGCAGGCCGATGTAAACGTAACCGGCTACGTGCATGGCGGCCTCGGCATCGGCTTGAGCCTGGTGCAGCAGATGGTCATGCTTCATGGCGGTGAAGTGAGCGCACATAGCACCGGCATAGCGGGCGAGGGTGCCGAGTTCGTCGTCCGCCTCTCTTTGGCCGAGCCGCCGTTCAAATAGGCGCTGCGCGACAAAGGAATTGTTTCAGTGATCGCTTCCAGTTAATGGACGGTATCCCGGCTCTCAGAGCAGAAGGGCGCAGAAGGCGAAATGCGTGTAGCCACCGGAATAGGCCAACGGTTTAAAGCGTTAGCCGAAGACCTAACGCTGAAGCGAGATGTCCGCGCTTGCGCCGACTCCTTGACGAGCGAATCTCCAAGCCGCGCTGTTCTGTGTGCACGCGGTGGCACGTTAGCCGGCGTTGCGATCTGTAGCTCATCCAAGCCACACGACTGTGGCAAGAGGGTTCAGAGGACCGTGCCCATACGATCGATGCTTCGCCGCACCTCTTCAAGGACTTGGGCGTAAGCGCCAATCGCGCCTCTCGGGGTGCTAGGCAGTCCCGCGAAGAACATCCGTGAAGTGATCTTCAGTTCGTGCCGGTTGGATATCGTCACTGCCGCGGTCCAGGGCGCGCCTAGCGTCTCCCTCCGAAGCTCGACACGTATCTCGCGATCGCGGTACACGCAGGGTCCGTTGTTCCAGACGACGCCATCGGTAAGCAGCCCAGCGGCGTTGAAATCTCCTTGGTGGTACCGCCGTCTGAGCTCCTTGTTATCGAAGGCGCGACGGCTGGCATCTGCCAACTGATTCTGCCACCAGTAGCCGAGATCGGTCGGAATTTCATCCACTGGGGGTAGCCCAGACACCGCGAGATTCCACGCCTCCCAATGCTGGGCGGTATCGGAAGACTCATTTGCTGCGTGCAACATCGCCGCGTCGATGAGCTCGAGCGCGCCGAGCAAGTCCGTGCGCGTCTTCACGGGAACTCCTTGCATCTCCTCGACGAACGCGAGGCGAGACTGCGAGCGGGAAGATCATCGGATGGGAAAGCGGCGCGGCGCCTCGACTAGAGCGAGTGCGACTGCCCGACTGTATCAGGGCGGCTCGACTCCTCGCCCGGGTTTATCAGAGAGTGCGCGCGGGAACGTGAGGCAGGCGTGACTTCATGTCGAGCCAATGGGCCTGTCGCCAGTAGAGTTTGAAAGGCGGTACGCACTAAGCGGCTGACGGCTGTCTACGAAACCTTGGGCGATTCACCTCTACTTCGAGGATGGCAACGAGGCGCTACGGAGCGGAGCACGGTCAGACGACTTCTGCGGAGTGGCTCTATACGCACCGGATGCCGCGAACTCGCGGAGGGCTGTGGGATCTGGCGTCTCGTGTGCTATCGGCAGGCTGACCATAGTTGGAGGATGTCTGCTCCAGGCCGAGGGCGGACGTTGCGACGGTCCGTGCGAGTGCCCGACGAGGCGTCACGCGTGGCAAAATAGTTAAGTAATTGATGCGACTACGGTTTATGCGGACTGCAAATCCGCGTACGCCGGTTCAATTCCGACCCAGGCCTCCAGAAAGACGAGCCCGACCGAAAGGTCGGGCTTTTTCTTTGGCGTCCCCGCAGGGCATGTCCTGCCAGCGCACCGTCGTCGCGTAAGCTACGCACGCGCTCCGGCCCGGATGGCGGAACAGGTAGACGCAGCGGACTTAAAATCCGCCGGCCTCGCGGCCGTCCCGGTTCGATCCCGGGTCCGGGCACCATCCTGAGCGCATCAGGCTTTTCCGGTGCCGAATCGGACTATTCCCATGGCTCATGGGATCTCCGATTCCTACCATCCTCTTATCGCGAACGGGTCGACCGCTTGCGTACCCGTGCCGCCGGCAACTGTCCGAGCGGTTTCCTGAAGATCGATACGGCGCTCCTGACACGGTGTGCCGAGCATGCGTGGCCGATGCTCACACTCCTTCGTACCCGGCGCCGCCGCGCAGAACTTGAATCGGCTGCGCGTTATCTCGGCCCCATCCGCCGACAGATCCGCACCACGCCGCTGACATCGCCGCCTGCGCCGTGGCGCGTGTCGGGCGTTTTCGCGGTTCCGCAGCTGGAAGCGGTCGGATTCGATCGCGACAGCGAACTGCTGCTGGTGATCTCACGCGACAGCCTCGGCGTGATCGATTGCGCGAGCGGCGAGACGATCGCGCGCAAGAGCGGCGTGCAGCACGAAACCATACCGCAGCATCTGTTGCAGGCGCGCGGCATCGGACCGCTCGAAGACGTCGAAATAGGCATCGCGGGCCCCAAGGGCGGCGGGTTGCCGCGAGCGACGGCGGATGGCTGGTCGCTGGAACTGGTCACGCTCGAATGGCCGACGCAGGACGTGCTGCTGGTTCCGCCGGCGAGCGCGGTGTTCGTGTGCCACGAGGACGACGACGCGCGATTCACGCGAATCGAGAGTCACCCGGAAATCCATGCATGCGGATTTTCGTTCTCGGGAAACAGCCTGGTCATCGCGACCGGCGACGAGTTGACGATCTACTGCCGCAACTGATGCGAGAGCGCGTCAACCGGGGTTGATACTTTCTCGCTCGTTGCGAATTGCACGTTGGTTACATCGCTAGACTCCAGCCGACTTCGAGGGCCTGCGCGATGTACGACCTGCACTGCCATCTACTTCCCGCCATCGACGACGGTCCGGTCGATATCAAGACCGCGCTCGAAATGGCGCGGATGGCGGTGGCCGATGGGATTACAACGGTTGCCTGCACGCCGCACATCTATCCCGGTGTGTATGAGAACACGGCCCTCGACATTCGCAACGCGATCGACAGTTTTCGTCGCGAGCTCGAAGAACGCGGGATTCCGCTCACGCTGGTGGAAGGGGCCGATGTCCATCTCGCGCCACATCTCGACGCGGGAATTCGCGACGGGCGCATCGCGACACTCGCGGGCTCGCGCTATCTTCTTCTGGAACCGCCGCATCACGTTGCGCCGCCGCGTTTCGAGGAGACGGTGTTCGAACTGATGGCGCAGGGCATCGTCCCCGTGATTACCCATCCGGAACGCTTGAGCTGGGTCGACTCGCATTTCGATGTGTTCGCGCGCATCGCTGCGCGCGGCGCGTGGATGCAGATTACCGCAGGCTCATTGACGGGTCGCTTCGGGTCGCGCCCACGCGCTGCGGCCGAGCGATTCGTGGGCGAAGGCCTATGCATGATCCTCGCCACGGACGCGCATCATCCGCAACGACGTCCCCCGCTGCTGATGGAGGCGCGTGAAGCGGCGGAGAAGCTGGTCGGGCGTGAAGAAGCAACGCACATGGTGCTGACGCGTCCGGCGGGCATCGTCAACGATCTGCCGCCGGAAGCGCTTCCCGCTGCGCCGGCATCGGGCAGTGCGTGTTCATCGCAACATTCCGATGACGTGCCGGCTGGTGGACTCATTTCCAGGATGTTCGGCTGGGCGCGAGTCTAGGAAAGAGTCTTGCGGCTTGCAGCGTCGATGCGCTCGATGCGCAATCGATAATACGCGGCTGCAATGTCAGTTCGGGTGTCGGGTGTCGACTTCGCTTTTGAGTGTGCTGTTTCGAGCAGTCTTGCTGTCCTGCCTTCTCCTGTTGTCCGCATGCGCCGCGCATGGTGCGGCGGAAGATGCGGCCTCGTTTCCTGAAGCCGATCCGGTGACCGAAACGCTGGCACGCAGCGAATATCGCATCGGTCCCAGCGATCTGCTCGCGGTAACGGTGTTCCAGGTCGCGGACCTCAATCGCGAAGTTCGCGTCAACAATGCCGGGCAGGTGTCGCTGCCGCTGATCGGTGGGGTCGACGTCGCCGGCCGCACCGTCGGCGATGCGGAGCAGGAAATCGCGGCGCGCTACCAGGGGCGCTACCTGCAGAACCCGCAGGTGAGCGTCTTCGTGAAGGAGTTCTCCAGCCAGCGCGTGACCGTCAGCGGGGCGGTCAAGAAGCCCGGCATCTATCCGATGAGTTCACGGCTCACGTTGCTCCAGTCGATCGCGCTTGCCGAGGGGTTCAGCGACATTGGAAGCCTGCGCAACGTGCTCGTATTCCGCACCATCGATGGTGAGCGCAAGTACGCGCGGTTCGACGTGGCGGCCATCAATGACGGCGAGGACCCGGACCCGGAGATCTACGGAGACGACCTCATCGTGGTGGATACCTCCGCCGGCAAGGTGACTTTGAAAACGCTCGTCATGCTGGCGCCGTTCGTCGCGGTGTGGAGGTCGTACCAGTGAACGCGATGATTGAACGCCTTGGCTCCGAAGACCGCGACGACGACCAGATCAATCTGCTCGAGTACTGGAACATCCTGCGACGCCGCTGGCGGCTGTTGGCCGCGACCGCGCTCGCGACCGTGTTCCTGGCGCTGGTATTCACGCTGCTCGCCACACCCTCGTATCGAGCCGGCACGACCCTTCAGATCGAACGCGACACCATCAAGGTGGTTGCCTACGAAGGACTGGAGCCGAGCGAGTCGCCGTTGGACAAGGACTTCTACCAGACGCAGTACGAACTTCTGAAAAGCCGATCGCTGGCGCGGCGCGTCATCGAGGATCTCAAACTCGTTGCCGATCCGACGTATGAAAAGTACATCGAAGCAGCGGACAAGGAGTCGGAGATCCGCGCCAACGGCAAGGCCGTATCCGAAAGCCTGCGCCGGCAACTGCGTGAGGAAGCGCTCGTGGAGCCGGTGCTCGAATGTCTGGGCATCGAGCCGATCCGCAACTCGCGCCTGGTACGCGTCAATTTCGAATCGCCCGATCCGATGGTGGCGGCGAAAGTCGCCAACGCCTACGCGACAGGCTTCATCGCAAGCAACCTGGAGCGCCGCTTCCAGGCTTCGTCGTACGCGAAGAAGTACCTGGAGGAACGCCTCGCGCAGTTGAAGGACCGCCTGGAGGATTCCGAACGGAAGGTCGTGGCGTTCTCCGAGCAGGAACAGATCGTATCCGTCAGCGAGGACAAGCCGTCCCTCGACGCACAGAGCCTGGGGGACCTGAACTCCGCGCTCGCCACCGCCGAAGGCACGCGGATGAAGACGGAGGCACTGTGGCGCGGGGCCAGCGCAAGCGACGGCATGGCGTTGCCGCAGGTGGTCTCCAATCCGCTGATCCAGAAGCTGCGCGAGCAGAAGGCGGGCATGGAGGCGACGTACCAGAACTCGCTGGCGACGTTCAAACCCGACTATCCGAACATGGTGCAGCTGCAGCAGCAGATCGCCGAAGCGAACCGGCAGATTCGCGCGGAAGTGTCGAACATCCGTCAGGCGGTCCGCATCGACTATGAAGCCGCGCTCGCGCAGGAGAATCTGCTCAGATCGCGCATCGGCGCGTTGAAAGGCGATGTGCTGAACCTGCAGGGGCGTTCGATCCAATACAACATCCTCAAGCGCGAAGCGGAGAAGAATCGCCAGCTCTATGACGGCCTGTTGCAGCGTTACAAGGAGATCGGCGTCTCGGGTGGCATCGGCGCGAACAACATTTCCGTGATCGACGTGGCGACGCCGCCGACGAAGGCGAGCTCGCCGCGCAAGCTGCTGAACATCGCGATCGGGCTGGTGCTTGGCGTGCTCCTGGGCGTGCTGGTGGTGTTCGCGGTGCACTACCTCGACAACACCGTCCGCGATCCGAAGGCGCTGGAGGCCGCGGCTGGCCTTGCCGTGCTCGGCGCGATTCCGCGACTGGCCGAAGGCGACACGCCGATGCAGGCGGCCTCGGATCTGCGTTCTGCCTTCTCCGAGTCGTATCGCTCGGTACGAACGGCACTGCAGTTCGCGACCGCGCACGGTTTGCCGGGCACGTTGCTCATCACGTCGGCAGGCCCGTCGGAAGGCAAGAGCACCAGCGCGCTTGAGCTTGCGCAGAACATCGCGCAACTCGGAAAGCGTGTCTTGCTGATCGATGCAGACCTGCGTGGTGCATCGGTGCACAAGGCTACCGGTCTGGCCTTGGCGAAGGGCCTGTCCAGCCTGCTGTCCGGCGCCTGCGATCTGAAAGAAGCGGTGCAGTCGTACCGCAACGGTGCGTTCAGCGTGATCACCTCCGGTCCGCTGCCGCCGAATCCGCCCGAGCTGCTCGGCGGCGACGCGCTGCCGAAGCTGCTGCGCGAGCTGCGGGAGCGCTTCGACGTGGTGGTTCTGGACGGCCCGCCGGTCCTGGGGCTGGCCGATGCGCCGTTGCTCGCCAACCATGCCGAAGCGACGATAGTCGTCGTGGCAGCGCAGGCCACTCGCATCGATGCATTGCAGGCTGCGATCCGGAGACTGCAGTTCGCGCGCGCGCGCGTGATCGGCGCGGTCCTGACGCGCTTCGATATAGGTGGCAGCGACGAGCATTACGGCTACGGCTACGGCCACCATGCACAGACCAGGACGAGATAGAACGAGCGTGCTGACGGCGTCGCCGGGCCGGATCGTTGCCGGCTCGATTGCGGCCGCGTTGTTCGCCCTCTGTGGGTGGTCGCTGCTCCGGGTGGATACGGAGTTCGGGCCGCCGCTCGGACCTGATCGGATTCTCGCGGACGAGGGCGTGAACGGCGATCCGGCGGTGATGGAGGCGCACGCGCGGCAGGCGCTTCAAAGTCGTCCTATCGATGGAGCGGCTTTCCGGGTGCTCGGCATGAGCGCCGCCCAGCGAGGCGAAAGCCTTCCCCGATAGTCATCGGCTCAGCGATCTCCGTCGTCGTCCCGACGCTGCACTCGCTGGTCGATTATCCAATGCGCACCTATGCCGTCATGGCGGTCTGTGCGCTCGTATCGTCTGTCGTGTTGTCGGCGGCGGGGCGCAGTTCGGATCGAGGAGGATAAGTCGTGCTGCCCGTCCCGATCCGCAGGCCGTATGAAGTTGAGCGGCTGCCCCAGACCCGTGTGACAGCATTGCTGTCATTGCTCCTGCGCGCGGCTGACCTGATGGTGCTGGTCGCTGCGGCGTTCCTGGCACACAAGCTACGGTTCGCCACGTTCGACGTGTCGATCGACTTCGAACGGGCGATTGCGCGTGGTCTGCTGTTCGCGCTTCTGATCCTCGGTCCATCGTCGGCTTCTCGAGCGGGACGAGGACCTTCGGCGCCGGATGGGGCGATGTTCACGCGACAGGTACGAGTCGTCCTTTACGCGGCGGAACTATCGCGCGCTTGGAAGCTTGTATGGTGGTCCGAGTTGGAGCTATGTCGGACCGCCCGATAGGGCGTCCTCGAAACGTAGCGACTAGTGGATTTGTTACGGCGCTCCGAATTGTGAAAAGCCAGCTCACGGTCCGCATAAGCCATCCTGGACGATTATCATGAGCACTGGCCGCTAGGCCTGTCTCGTCGTCCCGGTGCAAAAGGGGAGCAGGATGGATTTCAAGGACTGCCGCGTTGTCGTCGTCGGCATGGGGTATGTCGGGCTCCCGCTAGCGGTCGAGTTCGGCCGGCGGTACGACACGCTTGGCTTCGACGTTGACGAGAATCGCGTCCTAAGCCTCGGCAAGGGCGAGGACCTGAACGACGAACTGGCGCGTGCGGACATCCTGGCCGCAAACTTCCTGCGATTCACGTCCTCCCCGTCGCTTCTACATAACGCTAACGTCTTCATCGTCACCGTCCCAACCCCCGTGGACGAACACAAGCGTCCCGACTTCCGCCCCCTGATCGAAGCCAGCCGCACCATCGGCGGGGCGCTGAAGAAGGGCGACACGGTGATCTACGAGTCCACCGTGTATCCCGGTGCGACGGAGGAGATCTGCGTTCCGGAACTCGAACGCGTCTCGGGCCTCACGTTCAACCAGGATTTCTTCGTCGGCTACAGCCCCGAGCGCATCAATCCGGGCGACAAGCAGCGCAAGCTGGTGGATATTCCCAAGGTGACGTCAGGGTCGACGCCGGAAACCGCGGAGTTCGTCGATGCGCTGTACCGCAGCATCATCAAGGCCGGCACGCACAAGGCGTCGAGCATCCGGGTGGCCGAGGCGTCGAAGGTCATCGAGAACACGCAGCGCGACGCGAACATCGCGCTGGTGAACGAGTTCGCACTGATCTTCCAGCGCCTGGGCATCGACACGACCGAGGTGCTCGAAGCAGCGGGGACGAAGTGGAACTTCCTGCCGTTCCGTCCCGGCCTCGTGGGCGGGCACTGCATCGGCGTGGACCCGTATTACCTGATCCAGAAGGCGCAGGCGGCGGGGTATTACCCCGACATCCTGCTCGCGTGCCGCCGCATCAACGATGCGATGGGCGAACACGTCGCGACCGATGTCGTGAAGCTGATGATCCAGCGCGATATCGCCGTCGCCGGTTCACGCATCCTGATCCTTGGGCTCACGTTCAAGGAAAATTGCGCGGACCTGCGCAATACGCGCGTGGCTGAGCTCGCGCAGAAGTTCGGCGAGTACCTGGCCAGGGTGGATATCCACGATCCGTGGGCGGATGCCGGCGAGGCGCGAGCGGCGTACGGGATCGAGCTGGTAACCGAGCCCCAGCGCGGCGCGTACGACGCAGTGGTGCTGGCGGTCGCGCACGATGAGTTCCGGGCGCTGGGCGCCATCGGTGCGCGCGCATACGGGAAGCCGCACGCGCTGCTTTACGACATCAAGAGCCTGTATCCGCGCGACGAAGTCGACGCGCGACTGTAAGCGGTGTTTCGAACCGGCGGGGTCAGGCGAGCAGTTCGAGCACGCGTTCCGGCGGGCGTCCGATGATGGCGCGTCCGCCGCGGACGAAGATCGGGCGTTCGATCAGGCGCGGATGCGTGCTCATGGCCTCGATCAGCGCCGATTCGGGCAGCGATTCGTCGGCCAGGCCGAGCGCGCCGTAGTCTTCCTCTCCGGTGCGCAGCAGGTCGCGCGCGGGCAGGCCCAGCATGTCGAGCAGCATTCGCAGCTCGGCCGGGGAGGGTGGGGTGTCGAGATAGGCCACGATTTCGGGCTCGATTCCGCGCTCGCGCAACAGTTCGAGCGCGCCGCGCGATTTGGAGCAGCGCGGGTTGTGGTACAGCCGCGTTCCGTTCATCTGGACCTCCAGGTTGTGCCGGGAGAAAAGCAAAAGGCCGGCTTTCGCCGGCCTTTGCCTGTATCTGGTGGGCGGTACAAGTTTCGAACTTGTGACCCCTGCCGTGTGAAAGCAGTGCTCTACCGCTGAGCTAACCGCCCGTAATCGGGGGCGCAGTATAGCGCAAAGGGGCGGGAGGTTGGCAACACCCCGGAGTCCGGCGGCGCCCTTATGTAAACGGACCAAGACTCTTCCTCTCAACAATCAGAATATTCCGCTTACGCGCCCCCTTGCGGTCGATGAAACTCCACGAATGATCCGCACACTCCTCGTGGACGACCACGCAATCGTCCGGGAAGGCTTCAAACGCCTTTTCCACAACACAGGCCGCTACGAAGTGGTCGCCGAAGCCGCCGACGCCGCCCAGGCGCTCGAGATCGTCCGCATCCGTCCCATCGACGTGGCGGTCATCGACCTCAGCCTGGCCACGGCCGACGGCGGCCTCATCCTGCTGCGAACGCTGGGAAGCAAGCTGCCCAACGTGCGGCGTGTCGTCGTCAGCATGCACAGCGATCCCGGCGTGGTACTGCGTGCGCTGGACGAAGGCGCCCACGGCTATGTCACCAAGACGGCGGCCATCGCCGAACTCGTGTCCGTCATCGACCGCGTGATGAAGGGCGACGTGGCACTGAGCAGCGACGTCGGGCAGGCGGTGGAGCGGCCGCGCGATTTCGGCCTCACCCCGCGTGAACTGGAAACACTGCGCGGCCTGCTGTCGGAACTTCCGCCGAAGGCGATCGCTGCCGACCTCGGCATCAGCGTGAAAACGCTGTACCGCCATCGCACCAGCCTGATGGTGAAGCTCGGCGCGCGCACGCTGCCGGCGCTGGCGCGCGTGGCCCGCGAGCGCGGCTACCTGGGGATGCTGCATCCGGAGCTTTGACCTCCGGCTTCGGGCTTACTCGAGCTGCGATGCCGCATAGGCGGCATCCAGTGCCTCCATCGCATCGAGGGGCTTGAGCTTCGCCGCCTTCTCGTACTCCCCGGCGGCGGCGTCTTCCTTCTTGTCGCCGTGGAGCAGCATCAGCACGTTGCCGTGCTCGATGTGGGCGATCGGCGAATCCGGCGTGAGTTTCAGCGCCATCGCGATGTGCTTCTCCGCTTCGGCGGACTTGGCGCCGTAGGTGAGGCCGCCGATCATCGCGCCGACCTTGCCGATGATCTCCGCGTGGTAGAGCGCCATCGCCGTGTGCGCTTCGGCGTGCTTGGGCGCGAGGTCGAGCGTGGCTTCGAGCGCGCCGCGCACCTTCCCGGCGATGCCGGCCTTCAGCGCCTTCGCGATGCTCAAACCCTGGCTGTAGCGACCGAGCGCGAAAGCGTGGCGATAGTGGCTGTTGGCATCGTCCGGCAGTGCCTTCGTCGCCGATTCGGCCAGCTTCGCGGCCTGTTCGAACCGCTTGAGCCGCTCGGCATCGTCGTCGACCAGGTAGGTCGCGTGGATCCCCAGCGCCTTGACGGCGACGGATGCACCCACCGGGCCCAGCGCGACGCCAGCGTCGTACGCGGCCTTGAAGTCCCCACGATGGAAAGCGCGCCAGGCGTCCTGGAGCTGCAACGCCAGGGAATCGGCATCCACACCCTTTGGCGCCGCCTTTCCCGCGGCGTCCAGCAGCGCGGCGGCGCGTTTCGCGTCGGGGTAGGGTTCGGCATCGCCGGCATGCAGCTTCGGCCACGCCTTCTTCAGCGCGTCGCCCGCGTAGGCGAAGCCCTTGGCGTCGTGCGGAAAGGCGGCCCAACTGGACTTCGCGGCCATTGGCGGTCCCTCGTGCGGTCGATGGCGCAGCATCCCGCCTGCGGCCCCGCACTGGCAAGGGGTTGGGCTAGGGTGTTTGCTCGGTTCCGGACGCCGAGAGTCCGGGTGACGGCGGCCCACGGCCGCACAGGAGGAGCCGATGACCTACCGGACCCGCCCCCGGAAGACCCGGCGGACGACCCTGCGGCATGTCTGGCTGGCGGGACTGGGACTTGCGGCGGTGCTTGCGCGTCGCGCGCGCCGCGGCCTGGTGCGTTGAGTGCGCGAACGCCCCGTCAATCGAGGTACGCGCGCGTCAGCGTATTGAGATGCACCCGCTCCGCATCGCGCAGGAACGGCGCCAGCAGCATCATCACCTGCACGATGCCATCGCGGATCGCCGCGTGTTCGTCCTTGTCGCCGCGCGCGGCCGCGTAGTTCAACCAGAAGGTGGCGATGACCAGCACGTTCGTCGCCGTCGCGGCCAGTTCGTCCTTTGAGGCCCGCATGATCCCCGCCTGCACCAGCCCGCGCATCACCGTGTGCGCCTGCTCGTTGGCGCGCCGCAGGATGCGGGCGAAGCGCAGTCGCAGGCGGCGGTTGCGGCTGAGGATCTCCACCAGGTCGCGATGCAGGAAGCGGTAATCCCAGATGCATTCGAACACCAGGTGCAGCTGCAGCCAGATGTCCTCCAGCCCCGGCAACCGGCCCTGCGGCGCGGCGAGCGCGGCGTCCATGCGCTCCTCGAAGCGCGCGAACAGCTGCTCGATGATGTCGTCCTTGTTGCGGAAGTGGTAGTACAGGTTGCCGGGGCTGATCTCCAGCTCGTCGGCGA
>Ga0209257_1001723_pt1 | contig 24406 bp, 14 predicted proteins | sample AraplaCvi_mCL_r2_FD_184277 | JGI IMG/M metagenome (GOLD analysis project Ga0209257, IMG submission 184277) | Arabidopsis root microbial communities from North Carolina, USA - plate scrape MF_Cvi_mCL_r2 (SPAdes) (version 2) | ecosystem: Host-associated > Plants > Roots > Endosphere | place: USA...
ATCGTCGAGGACGACCTCGCGCTGCAGAAGCAGCTCAAGTGGTCGATGGACCGCTTCGAGTCGGTCACGGCCGACGACGTCGCCAGCGCCGTGCTGCAGTTCCGCCGCCACAAGCCGCCGGTGGTCACGATGGACCTGGGCCTGCCGCCGGACCAGGACTCGGTCTCCGAGGGCTTCAAGCTGCTCGAGAAACTGATCGAGCTGGAGCCCGGCACCAAGGTCATCGTGCTCACCGGCCAGAACGACCAGAGCAACGCGCTGCGCGCGATCCGCATGGGCGCCTACGACTTCCTGGCCAAGCCGGTCGACCCCGACGTGCTGGTGCTGACGGTGGAACGCGCGCTGCGCCTGCACGAGCTGCAGCAGGAGAACCAGCGTCTGTTGACGCAGCAGGACGGTGAGCCCACCGGCCGCCTGCTGACGCGCGATCCGCAGATGCAGCGCCTGTGCCGCACCGTCGAGCGCGTGGCCGGCAGTGACGCCACGGTGCTGCTGCTGGGCGAGAGCGGCACCGGCAAGGAGGTGCTGGCGCAGTCGCTGCATGACGCGTCCAAGCGCAAGGGCCGCTTCGTCGCGATCAACTGCGCGGCGATCCCGGAGGCGCTGCTCGAGAGCGAGCTCTTCGGCTACGAGCGCGGCGCCTTCACCGGCGCGACCAAGACCACCGTCGGCAAGATCGAGACCGCGCATGGCGGCACGCTGATGCTGGACGAGATCGGCGACCTGCCGATGCCGCTGCAGGCCAAGCTGCTGCGCTTCCTGCAGGAACGCAGCATCGAGCGCCTGGGCGGGCGCCAGGAGATCGCGGTCGACGTGCGCATCGTCGGCGCGACGCACCAGGACCTGAAGGCCAGGATCGCGCAGGGCGCGTTCCGCGAGGACCTGTTCTACCGCCTGGCCGAGATCGTCATCGACATCCCGCCGCTGCGCGACCGCGTCGGGGACGCGGTGCTGCTGAGCCATGCCTTCCTGCGCCGCTTCTCGTCCGAGCAGCGCCGCCCCATCCTGCGCCTGGCCGACGACGCGATCCGCGCCGTCGAGGCACACCGCTGGCCCGGCAACGTGCGCGAGCTGCAGAACCTCATGAAGCGCGCGTCCATCATGGCCGACGGCGAGCGCATCACCGCCGACGACCTCAACCTGCCGGTGCCCGGCGGCGACGCGCCCGGCGACGAGCCCGAGCTCGACCTGCGCGCGGTGCGCGAGCGCGCCGAGCGCCAGGCCGTCGTGGCCGCGCTGGCCCGCACCGACGGCAACATCGCCAAGGCCGCCGACCTGCTCGGTGTCAGCCGGCCCACCCTGTACGACCTGATGGCCCGGCTCGGCGTCAAGGCCTGAGGCCGGCATCGCGGCCCCATCGATCCCCGATCCACCCCGACAGCGAAAGAGACGACGCATGTCCCGCAAGCCTGAGAACAACAGCGAGTCCCGCCCCCTTCCAGGAGCCCTCGGCGTGGAGGCGCCAGTACTTCCGCGCGTTGGCGGCGGGCGGGCGGTCAGGCATGGCGCCACCGCGCTGGCGCTGGGCTCGGCGCTGCTGCTGGCGGGCTGCTTCGGGGACTCGGCGCAGGACCTGGTGAAGTCGGCCAAGGATCACCTGGCCAAGAAGGACAACAAGGGCGCGATCATCCAGCTCAAGAACGCGCTGCAGAAGGACGACTCGCTGGCCGAGGCGCGCTACCTGCTGGCCAAGGCGCTGCTGGACAGCGGCGATGTCGCCGGCGCCGCGATCGAGGCCGACAAGGCGCGCGCGCAGGGCTTCACCGGCGATGCGCTGGCGGCGCTGCAGGCGCGGCTGCTGCTGATGCAGGGCAAGGTCGACGAGACGCTGGGCCAGTTCGGCAACCGCCATCTTCAGAACGCCGCCGACGAGGCCGACCTGCAGACCACGCTGGTGGGCGCCTATGTGGCCAAGCAGCAGCTGCCGCAGGCGCGCAAGGCCATCGACGCGGCGGTGCGCGCGGCGCCGGACAGCGTGGCGGTGCGGCTGGTCAACGTGCGGCTGCTGACCAGCGAGGGCAAGCTGCCCGAGGCCCGCGAGGAGGTCGAGCGCGTGATCGCCAAGGCGCCGCAGTCCGCCGAGGCCTGGGAGCTCAAGGGCGAGCTGCAGGTGCTGGCCGAGGCGCCGGCGGCCGAATCGATCGCGAGCTTCCGCAAGGCGCTGGAGCTCGACAAGAAGCTGGTGTCGGCCCATGCCGGGCTGGTCAATCAGCTGATGCGCACCGGCGACAAGGCCGGCGCCAAGGAGGCGGTCGCCGCGATGAAGGCGGCCGCGCCGCAGCATGCGCAGACCTTCTACTACGCGGCGGTGTTCGCGCTCGACGCCGGCCAGCTCAAGGAGGCGACCGAGCTGACGCAGGCGCTGATGAAGGCCGCGCCCAACAACGAGCGCGCGCTCTTCCTGGCCGGCCGCGTGGCCCAGGCCAATGGCGACCTGCGCCAGGCCGAGACCCATTTCGCCAAGCTGATCCAGGGCTGGCCCGATGCGCAGCCGGCGCGCGTGGCGCTGGCGCAGCTGCAACTGCGCGGCGGCGACAACGAGCAGGCGCTCGCGACGCTGCAGCCGGCGCTGGACGCCAAGGCGCCGTCGTCCGAGGTGCTGGCGCTGGCCGCCGAGATCCGCCTGAAGCAGGGGCAGGGCGCGGAGGCCGAGCGCTTCCTGTCGCGCGCCGCCGAGGCCAACCCCAGCGACGTGCGCAGCCGCGTCGCGCTGGCGCTCAACCAGATCCAGAAGGGCCAGGAAGCGGCCGGCCTGGCGGAGCTGCGCAAGCTCGCCGCCGCGGACAAGGACGTGGTGGCCGACGTCGCGCTGATCAGCGTGCTGGTGCGCAAGAAGGACTACGACGCGGCGACGCAGGCCATCGCGGCGCTGGAGAAGAAGGATCCCAAGTCCGCGACCGCGCCCGAGCTGCGCGGCCGCATGGCGCTGCTGCGCGGCGACCGCGCCGGGGCGCGCGCCCAGTTCGACGAGGCGGTCAAGCGCGAGCCCGGCTCGATGACCGCGGCCAACAGCCTGGTCACGCTGGACCTGCAGGACCGCCAGGCCGGCGAGGCCGTCAAGCGCTACGAGACCGTGCTCAAGGCCGATCCCAAGAACCTGCGCGCCGAGATGGCGTTGATGGGCCTGAAGCTGACGCACAAGCTGATCGAGCCCGAGGCCGCGGTGAAGCGGCTGACCGAGCTCGCGCGCCAGCATCCGGACGACGCCGGCCCGCGCCAGGCCGCGGTCGGCCTGCTGATGGAGAAGAAGGACTTCAAGGCGGCGCTGTCGCTGGCGCAGGAAGGCGTGACGGCCAGCCCCGACAACCCGGCGCTGGTGGACCTGCTGGGCCAGGTGCAGGCGGCCACGGGCGATCGGCAGCAGGCGATCAGCAGCTTCAACAAGGTCGCGACGCTGCAGCCGCGCTCGCCGCTGGGCGCGATGCGCCTGGCCGACCTGGCGATCAGGAACGGCGACAAGGAGGCCGCCGTGGCCGCCCTCAAGCGCGCGCAGGCCATCGCCCCGGGCGATGCCGAACTGGCGCGCCAGGTGGTGGAGAAATCGCTGCAACTGGGCCGCGTCGACCTGGCCACGGCCACGGTCAAGGGCCTGCAGGCCGCGCATCCGAAGTTCGGCCTGGGCTGGAAGCTGGAGGGCGACATCGCCCGCGCCCGCAAGGACCTGCCGGCGGCGATCGCCGCCTACCGCAAGGCCGACCAACTGGCGGCCGAGGCCGGCGCCAGCGTCGCCAACACGGAACTGGCGATCGCGCTGCATGGCGCGCTGGTCGAATCGGGCAAGCGCGACGAGGCCGAGCGCTACGCCGCCGCCTACACCGCACGCTACAAGGGCGACGAGCTGTTCCTCTATCACCTGGGCGACGTGGCGCTGAACTCGGGCCGTTACCCCGAGGCCGAGCAGCGCTACCAGGCGGTGCTGGCGGTGAACGGCGACAACGCCGCGGCGCTCAACAACATCGCCTGGCTGCGGCTGCGCGCGGGCAAGCCGGACGATGGCTTGAAATTTGCCGAGCAAGCGACCAAGCTCCGACCCAACGTGCCGCCTTACCTGGACACGCTGGCCGAGGCGCTCGCCGCCAAGGGCCAGACGGCCAAGGCGATCGAGGTGCAGAAGGATGCCGTGAAGCAGGCGCCGACCGTGCCCGCGTACCGCTTGCGCCTGGCGCAGCTGTACGTGGCCGGCGGCAACAAGGGCGACGCCGAGGTGGAACTCAAGCGCCTGGCGGACCTGGGACCGAATTTCGAGCAACAAGCCGAGGTGCGAAAGCTGCAGGCCGCGATCCGCTGAGACGTCCGACCGCGAGGTCGGATGCCCCTGGCGGGCCGAGAGGCGGCGGAGATGCCGCACCCGGGGAGGGGACGGTCATGAGCCAGATTCGACGATCCAGTCTTCGCAAGCGCCTTCACCAGGGGCTGCGGCGGCTGTTCTCCGCCTTGCCGCGGCCGCTGCGGTTCGCGATCTACCGCCGCATGGTCGATTGCGACCCGGCGCCGTCGCCGCGGCTGGAACTCAAGGTCGCGGACACGCAGGAGGAGCTCGACGCGAGCTTCCGCATCCTGCACGACGCCTATGTCGGCAGCGGCTTCATGAAGCCGGACCCGAGCGGGCTGCGGGTCACGATCTACCACGCGCTGCCCACGACCACGACGCTGTGCGCCAAGTACGACGGCGTGGTGGTGGGCACGATCTCGATGGTGCGCGAGGGCGTGTTCGGTTTTCCGCTGCAGTCGGTGTTCGACCTCGAGGGCGTGCGGGCCAAGGGCGGCAAGATCGCGGAGATCTCGGCCCTGGCGGTGGCGCCGGCCTTCCGCAAGACCGGCGGCGCGATCCTGTTCCCGCTGATGAAGTTCATGCATCAGTACTGCACCGAGTACTTCGACACCCGGCATCTGGTGATCGCCGTGAACCCCGACAAGATCGAGCTCTACGAGGCGCTGCTGTTCTTCCGCCGCCTGAAGGAGCAGACGGTGGCCGAGTACGACTTCGCCAACGGTGCGCCGGCCGTCGGCGCGACGCTGGACCTGCACGAGGCCGATGCGCTGTTCGAGCGCCACTACCGCGGCCGCAGACCGCAGAAGAACCTGCACCACTACTTCTTCCGCCACCGGCTGCCCAACATCCAGCTGCCCGAGCGCCGCTTCCACACGACCAACGACCCGGTGATGACGCCGGCGCTGCTGGACCACTTCTTCAACCGCGTGGTGCCGGTATTCCCGCAAATGGACGACCGCAGGAAGGCGCTGCTGTGGTCGGTGTACCGCGAGGACGCGCAGTTCCGCTCGGTGCTGCCGATGCTCAGCGGCGGCGGGCAGGACCTGGGGCGCTCGCTGCGGCAGTACCCGCGCTACTCGATCCGCTGCCCCGGCCACCTGGACATCCGCGCCGCCAACGACAGCCAGTTGGGCCATTTCGACCTGGACGTGATCGAGGTCTCGGCCCACGGTTTCCAGGCCGAGTGCGACCATGACCTGCCGCTGCAGGTCGACGGGACCGTCGAGATCGAGCTCGGCCACAACGAGACCGCCCATGTGAGCTGCCGCGCGGTGCGCCGCAAGGACACCGAGCAGGGCAGCTTCTACGGCTTCCGCATCGACGAACCCGACCGCCACTGGCGCAGCTTCGTCTCCACGCTGGAGATGGGCACCACCACCAAGGACCTGGCCGCATGACCGATCGCCGCTTCACCCACCGCCTTGAATCCGGCCCCGCGATGGCGGCGCCGTCGCCGCGCCGGCGCGCGCTGCTGACGCTGGGCGCGCGGGGCGCGCTGGGCATGACGGCGATCGCGGCCATCGCGCTCCTCGCGCCAGTGGCGCGGGCGCAGGAGATGTCCAACACGCTGCCCGACCTGATCGACCGCAGCCGCCAGGCGGTGGTGGCGGTGGGCACCTTCGCCGCGACGGACAGTCCGCGTTTCGGCTTCCGCGGGACAGGCTTCGCTGTCGGCGACGGGCGGCGGATCGTGACCTGCGCGCATGTGATCCCGAATCCGCTCGAGCAGGACCTGATGATCACCGTGCCCGCCGGCGCGAACGCGTCGGGTCAGCCGCAACTGCGGCCGGTCAAGCTGCTGCGCCGCGACGCGGCGCACGATCCGTGCCCGCCGGCGCGAACGCGTCGGGTCAGCCGCAGCTGCGGCCGGTCAAGCTGCTGCGCCGCGACGCGGCGCACGATCTGGCGGTGCTCGAACTGGCCGACGACAAGGGCGCGCTGATCGACGTCCTGACGCTGGCCGAGGCCGACGGCGCCCAGCCGGTGGTGCGCGAGGGCGCGGCGGTGGCGCTGATGGGCTACCCGATCGGCACCGCGCTGGGCGTGACGATGGCCACGCATCGCGGCACCGTCGCGGCGATCACCCGCGCCGCGCTGCCGGCGCCCACGGCTGGCTCGCTGTCCGATCGTGCCGTGCGCCAGCTGCGCGAAGGCGCGATCGAGTTCCTGCAGCTCGACGTCACCGCCTATCCCGGCAACAGCGGCGGACCGCTGCTGGACATCCGCACCGGCAAGGTGGTGGGCATCGCCAACATGGTGGTGCTCAAGGGCACGCGCGAATCGGCGCTCAGCGCGCCCAGCGGCATCAGCTACGCGGTGCCGGTGAAGTACGTCTGGCCCTTGCTCGGCAAGTAGGCGACGGCGGCGCGCCCGCACGGGTGCCTGACCGCCGTCTGGCTGCCGGCGGGGCGCTCAGGTGGTCGTCTGCAGGTGCAGGCGGCTGGACTGGCAGCGGTGCAGCGCCTGGTAGTGCTCCACCGGCTTGCCGCTGGCGTTGTAGGCCAGCGATTCGATCCGCAGCAGCGGCTCGCTGCCCTCGACCTGCAGCAGCCGCGCCGTTTCCGCGTCCGGCAGCACGGCGTCGATCCAGCGCTCGGCCTTCACGATGCGCTGGCCGTACTGGCGGCGCAGCACGTCGTACAGCGAGCGGTTCTCCAGCTTGGCCCGATGCAGCCCCGGCGCCAGCTCGGCGGGAATCGCCGTGGCCACCAGCAGCTGCAGCTCGCCATCCACCGAGCGCAGCCGCCGCAGCCCCACCACCTGGCTGCCGGGCGGCAGGGCCAGCGCGCGGGCTTCCTCGGGAGTGGCGTCGCGCAGCTCCTGCCGCAACACCTGCGTGCGCACGGTCCGGCCCTTGCGCGCCATCTCGTCGGAGAAGCCCAGCACGGTGGAGACGAAGTCCTCGTCCCGCTCCCGCGCCGCCACGAAGGCGCCCTGGCCGCGGATCTTGTAGATCAGTCCGGCGCGGACCAGGTCGGCCAGCGCCTCCCGCACGACGATGCGCGAGATGCCGAACTGGTCGCCGAATTCGGCTTCGGTGGGCAGCTTGGCACCCACCGCGAGCGTGCCGCTGAGGATGCGTTCGCGCAGGACATCGCGGAACTGCGCCCACAGCGGGGCGCTGGATTGACGATCAAGGGCCGGCGGCGACAGGGTCATGGGCGGTTCAGGTGGCGAGCGGTTGAATGGTTGGAGGAGCGGAGGGCGCCAATGATGCACCGGCTGGCGTGCCGGCCTGGGCGCCTGGCGGCCCGAACCGGGCGTGGTGATGCTGCTGCAGCACGGTCCGGCAGGCATCGAGTTCCGCGTCCCGGCGCAGGCGGTCCCAGCCCAGCGCTGCCGCGGCCAGGTCCGCGAGTTCCTCCAGCAGCGCCGGGTGCAATTCTCCCCGGATCGCGAGCAGCGAGCGGCGCAGCACCAGATCGGTCAGGCGCACCACGGCGGTGTCGCGGCACAGGTAGTCCACCTCCGCCACCGAGTAGCCGGGATGGTGCCGCAGCGGGCGGTCCCCGGCGGCGGCGAAGCGCTCGGCCAGCGCCACCGCGCGCGAGCCGTAGCGCTCCACCAGCGTGGCGGCGCGCTGCGGCGAGCGCAGCGCCGCGCCCACCCGGCTCAGCAGCCGCTCGAGGATGCGCTCGTCGCTCGGATAGCCGGCGCCGCCGCCGACGGCGATGTCGCTGGTGCTGCGCAGCCGGGCGCGGCCCAACTGATGCAGCACCTCGTCGGCCGCCTGCTCGGCCAGCGAGCGGAAAGTGGTCCATTTGCCCCCCACCAGGCTGATCAGGGGCAGGCGGCGGGTCTCGTTGGCCGGCTCCACCACGACCGAATGGTCGCGGGAGATCCGCCCCGGCGAGTCCGCCGGCGCCCGGCCCAGCGGCCGCACGCCCACGTAGGTGTAGACCACCTGCTCCTGCGCGAAGTGCAGGCGCGGGAACAGCTCGCGCAAGGCGTCCAGCAGGTAGGTGATTTCCGCGGGCTCGGTGTGCACCTGGTCGGGATCGGTCACCGGGATGTCGGTGGAGCCGATCAGCACGCGGTCCAGGAAGGGATAGACGATGCACACGCGGCCGTCGGCCGCCTCGAAATAGATCATCCGGCCCTTGAGCGCCTCGCGCAGTTCCGGGTGGTCCAGCACCAGGTGCGAGCCCTTGGTGCCGATGATGCGGTCCCGCTCGCCGGCCAGCGCCGCCGAGGTCTGGTCCAGCCACGCGCCGGTGGCGTTGACCATGGTGTCGGCGGTCACGCGCGCCAGCACGCCGGTGACTTCGTCGCGCAGCACCGCGGTGCGGCCTTCGACGCGGATCAGGCGGCAGTAGTTGGCCGCCACCGACTGCGACTGGTCGCGCCAGGCATCCTCCAGCAGCTCCAGCACCAGCCATTCCGGATGGCGGATCCACGCATCGAAATAGGTGGCGGTCCAGCGCACCGAGGTCCGCAGCAGCCCGGCGTCGTCGTGCGAGACCTGCTCGATGCGGTGCGTGGGCATCTGGCGCTGCCGGCGGCCCAGCAGGTCGTACAGGCGCAGGCCCAGCTGCACCACGAACAGCCCGCGTGGCTGGCTGCCCGCCTTCAGGCCGGTGAAGCGCAGCATGCTGCTGAGCAGCCCGCCGTAGCGGCTGGAGAGCGGCACCAGCGTCTCCAGCGGCCGCACCAGGTGCGGCGCGTTGCGCAGCAGGCGGTTCCGCTCCCGCGTGGCCTCGGCCACCATCGAGAACGCGCCGCCCTCGAGGTAGCGCAGGCCGCCATGGATCATGCGCGAGGGGGCGCTCGTCGCGCCGGAGGAGAAGTCGCCCTTGTCCACCAGCAGGCAGTCCACGCCCTGCAGCGACAGGTCGCGGAAGACGCCCACGCCGTTGATGCCGCCGCCGATGACCAAGGTCGAGAAGTGCCGGCCGTCGAGCGCGGCGGGGCGCACCAGGTGGGAGGGCGGCAAGGGGTGTTCGCGGCGTGCGCTCATGCCTGGTCCTCCGCCAGGTGGGTGAAGGCGGGACGCAGGTGGTCCACCAGCTCGTGCAGGCTGTCGTAGAAGTCGGCGTGGGCGGACAGCGCGGGCAGGTCGGGCTCGACCCAGGTCATGGGCGGCGCCGGCAAGCCGGGCAGGCCCTGTGAGCGCGCGGCGTAGCCGGCCGCGCCGCGGGCGCCCGATTCGTCATCGCCGCAGCGCTGCACCGGGTGGCCCAGGAAGGTGGCGATCAGCCGCACCAGCCGGCTGTCCCGCGCGCCGCCGCCCAGCGCCGCCACGCGCCCCGGCACGCCGAGCCCGAACGAGGCCAGCCGCGCCAGGTGCCGGGCGTGCAGGGCGGCCACCGCGTCCACCACGGCGCGGGCCATGTGCGCGCGGTCGTGATGGGCTTTCAGGCCGATGAAACCCGCGGTCGCGCCTTCGGGGGCGCCGCCGCCATTGATGAAGGGCAGGAAGCGCAGGCCATGGGCGCCCAGCGGCACGGTCATGGCGCAGTCCACCGCCTCGGCGGGAGAGCCGAACCCCAGCGCTCGCGCCAGCCAGCTGAGGTTGGCCATCGACGAGGGGCTGTTGTCCAGATAGAGCCGGCGGCTGGCGCCTTGCTCCCGGTCATGACCGACATGCACGATCGCGCCCACCGCCGGCTTGGACGCCAGGGCCCGGCCCATCACCGCGTTGACGCACCAGGTGCCGAGCACCGCCACGGCCTGGCCGCCGCGATCCGCCCCCACCGCCGCCAGCGAGGCCAGCACGTCGATGGTGCCGGTGGCCACCGGCAGATGGGCGGGCAGGCCGGACCGCGCGGCGCGCTCCGGCAGCAGATGGCCGATGACGGCGCCCGGCGGCAGCCGCAAGGGCAGGTCCGGCAGCAGATGGCCGATGACGGCGCCCGGCGGCAGCCGCAAGGGCAGGATGGCCGGTCCGAGGTCCGCCAGCCCAGCCGCCTCGAAGGCCAGGCGCGAGGGCGCGCCCGTCTCCAGCGACAGCAGCCCGGCGGTGCCCAGGTCGCTGGCGTCGGTGGCCAGCTCGCCGGTGAGCAGCAGCGCCAGGTAGTCCTTCGCGAAGGCCAGCCGATGCAGCGCGCCGCGCTGCACCGCGTCGTGCCCCAGCAGCTCCGCCGCCAGCAGCGTCGGCTGCCCCGCCCACGGCGGGCAGCCGACCTCGTCGAACAGCTCCGGCCCGCAGCGCACGGCCAGCGCGCGGGCCCTTGCGCCGGCGCGCTGGTCGGTGGAAGCCACCGCGCGCCCGCGCAGCAGCCGCAGGTCCCGGTCGAGCGCATACAGCCCGGCGCCATGTCCGGTGCAGCACAGCGCGCGCACGTCCTGGCACCGCTCGCCGAGTTGCCCGGCCACCGCCTGCAGCGCGTCCATCAGGACCTGCTCGATCGCGTCGCCGCTGAGTTCGCAACCGCCGTCGGCGAGGCGGGAAAAGGGCAGGGCCGATCCCGCGCTCGCGAGCGTGGCGCCCGAGCCGGAGTCGAACGCCACGGCCTTGAGGCCGGTGGAACCCATGTCGATGCCGATGAAGAGTGGTGTATTCATGTCATAACATCGTGCCGACGTCTTAACGCTTTCTTAGCAGTATTTTCCCTATGTGTAGCGGATAACGTGCGGCGTATATTGTGTAGATGTCATAACAACGTTGTGACCGAAACCAAGGACAAGCGCCATGTCGGCGCAGACAGGAGACGAGATGCGACGCGACTTCCTCAAGACTGCCGCCATCACGGCAGCGGGCCTTTCCACCGGTCAGGCCTTCGCGCAAGGCCAGGCCGCCGCCCAGGCTGCGCCCGGCCTGCGCGGCAACGCCGGCGACACCTACGTGATGAACGTGATGGTCTCGGGCGTGGAGTACTGGTTCCCGGTCTACGAAATGATGAAACAGGCGGGCCGCTCGCTGGGCGTGAAGACGCGCTACACCGGCACGCCCGAGTACGACGTCAACAAGCAGCTGGCGTCCTTCGAGCAGGAACTGGCGCGCAAGCCGGCCGGCATCCTGCTGCACCCGATGAATCCGGACCCGTTCATTGAGCCCATCAACCGTGCCGCGGCGATGGGCATCCCGGTGGTGACCTTCGCGGCGGATTCGCCCAACTCGAAGCGGGTCTCCTTCGTGACCTCGGACAACCAGCGCGAGGGCGAACAGGCGGCCGACGCGATCGCCGCCGCGATGGGCGGCAAGGGCGAGTACGCGGTGCTCGAGAACCCGGGCCAGGACAACCACGACCGGCGCATCGCGGCCTTCGTCGCTCGCATGAAGGCCAGGCACCCCGGCATGAAGCTGGCCGGCCGCGCCGCCACCAACCAGGACCCGAACAAGGCCTACCAGGCGGTGCTGAGCCTGCTGCAGGCCAATCCCAACCTGGGCGCGCTGTTCATGCCGGAGGCCAACTCGGCGCTCGGGGCGGCGCAGGCCAAGGTCGAGAGCCGCAAGAACGTGCGCGTGATGTGCTGCGACGTCAACGCCAAGATCCTGGACATGATCAAGTCGGGCGATGTGTTCGGCGCAGTCAATCCCAACCAGGGCGTGCAAGGCTACATGGGGATGATGCTGCTGTTCCTGGCGCGCCATGCCTCGCTGATCGACCCGATGAACGACGCCCGGCGCAACGGCACCAACCCGATGGCGGTGCCCTTCCTGGACAACGGCCTGTCCATCTCGTCAGCAAGGCCAACGCCGACGACTTCTACTGGGACAGGTACCTGGCGCGCCGCGGCGGGAAGGGCATCAACGAATGAACCCGGCCAGCCCCCCGATGCTGGCCCTGCGGGGCGTGCGCAAGCGCTACGGCGCGGTGACGGCGCTCGCCGGGGTCAGCCTGACCGCCCATCGCGGCGAGATCCATGCGCTGTGCGGCGAGAACGGCGCCGGCAAGTCCACGCTGATGAAGATCGTCAGCGGCATCGTGCAGCCCGATGCCGGCGAGCTGCGCCTGAACGGCCGCGCGCTGCGGCTGGACGGGCCGGCGCATGCGATGCGGCAAGGCATCGGCCTGGTGCACCAGGAGATCGCGCTGTGCGAGGACGCCACCGTGGCCGAGAACATGTTCATGGCCGAGGTGGGCCGCCGCGGCCGGCCCTGGATGGACTACCGCGATCTCAAGCGCCGCGCCGCGCAGGTGCTGGCGCGGCTGTCGCCGGACATCGATCCGGGCCGGCGGGTGAGCCAGCTCAGCCTGTCGCAGCAGCAGCTGGTGGAGATCGCCAAGGCGCTGACGCTGGACTGCCAGGTGCTGATCCTGGACGAGCCCACGGCCGCGCTCACCGGGCAGGAATCGAGCGCGCTGTTCCGCGTGCTGCATGGCCTGAAGGCGCGCGGCATGGCCATCGTCTACATCAGCCACCGCATGGCCGAGATCTTCGAGCACTGCGATCGCGCCACGGTGCTGCGCGATGGCCGCGACGTCTTCAGCGCGCCGCTGGCCGGCACCACGGCCGATGAACTGGTGCGCTGCATGGTCGGCCGCGACCTGACGCAGTACTTCCCGCCCAAGGCGGACGGGATCGACGATTCGGGCACGCCGCTGCTGGAGGTGGACGGCCTGTGCGACCGGCAGGACCGCGTCGGCGGTGTCTCCTTCGCGCTGCGCCGTGGCGAGATCCTGGGCATCGCCGGCCTGATGGGCGCGGGCCGGACCGAACTGGCCGAGACGGTCTGCGGCCTGCGGCCCGCGCGCCGCGGCGCGGTGCGCCTGCGCGGCAGGCCGCTGCGCGTGCGCGGTTATCGCGACGCGCTGCGCGGCGGTCTGGCCTATCTGAGCGAAGACCGCAAGGCCGCCGGCGTATTCCTGGACCTGTCGATCGCGCAGAACGTGGCCGCCATGGCGCTGCAGCGGGTCAGTTCGCGCTGGGGCTGGCTGCGCCGGTCCGCCGAAGCCGAGATGGCCCGCGACCTGGGCCGCCGGCTCAAGCTCAAGTCCGATGGCGTGCACGTGTGCGCCGCCTGCCTGTCCGGCGGCAACCAGCAGAAGGTGGCCATCGCCAAGCTGCTGGCGACGCAGCCGTCGGTGCTGCTGATGGACGAGCCCACGCGCGGCGTGGACGTCGGCGCCAAGTCCGAGATCCACCACCTGCTGCGGGACCTGGCGCGCCAGGGCATGGGCATCGTGGTGATCTCGTCCGAGCTGCCCGAGATCATCGGCCTGTGCGATCGCGCGCTGGTGGTGCGCGAGGGGCGGATCGCCGGCGAGCTCAGCGGCCCGGCCATGACCGAAGAGGCGCTGCTGCGCCTCGCTTCCGGATTCACGAAAGAGGAGAGCGCCTGATGGCCAAGTTCGATCTGTCCCGGCTCGGCGGCGCCGGCGTGCTGCCGCTGGCGGGGATCTCCCCGGGTGCCGCCGCGCCGTCCGCGGACGCCGGCGCCCGGCCTGCGGCCGGCCGGCGCGCCCACATGCGGGAGGCCGGCCTGCTGCTGATCATCGCCGCGCTGTGCGCGGTGATGAGCGTCGCCTCGCCGCACTTCCTCACCGTGGACAACGTGCGCGCCATGCTGCTGTCCTTCTCCATCGAAGGCATCGTGGTGGTGGGCATGACGGTGCTGCTGATCGTCGGCGGCATCGACCTGTCGGTGGGCTCGGTGGTGTGCCTGGCGATGGTGGTCACCGGCAAGCTCTTCCTGATGGGCCTGGACCCGTGGAGCGCCAGCGTGCTGGCCATCGCGGCGTGCGCGCTGGTGGGCGCGGCCATCGGCGGCTGCGTCAGCGGCATCGGGCTGAGCCACTTCATCGCCTCGCTGGCCTTCATGGTGATCGTGCGCGGGCTGTGCCTGGCGCTCACGCAGGGCACGCCGCAATCGCTGTTCGCGCTGCCGGCCGGATTCAAGTTCATCGGCCAGGGCGCGGTCGCGGGCGTGCCGGTGGTGATCCTGATCTTCCTCGCCGTGGTGGCGCTGAGCGACCTGGCGCTGCGCCGCGCCACCGTCATGCGGCGCGTGTTCTACACCGGCAGCAACGAGAAGGCGGCGCTGTATTCGGGCATCCGCACCGGGCGCGTGAAGTTCTGGGTCACCGTGCTGTGCGCCGCGCTGGCCGGCCTGGCCGGGGTCATCTACACCGCCCGCTTCGGCGCCGCGACGCCCACCTTCGGCGCCGGCATGGAGCTCAACGTCATCGCCGCCGTGGTGATCGGCGGGGCCAGCCTGAAGGGCGGCTCGGGCACGGTGCTGGGCGCGGTGCTCGGCCTGGCGCTGCTGTCGGTGGTGACCAGTTCCCTGATCCTGCTGGACGTGTCGCCGTACTGGCAGGACATGATCAAGGGCGCCATCCTGCTGGCGGCCGTGTCCATCGACCATCTCTTGAACGTTCGAAAGGCATCGCGATGAGTGAAGACGCCATCAAGTCCGCCCGCGCGGCGGGCCCGGTCCGGCTGGGGGCCTCGGGCCTGCGCTGCGAGCCGGTCGGCCTGGGCACCTGGGCCATGGGCGGCTGGATGTGGGGCGGACAGGACGACCAGGCCGCGGTCGACGCGATCCGCGCGTCGCTGGATGCGGGGATCTCGCTGATCGATACCGCGCCCGCGTACGGGCTCGGCCATGCGGAGGCGCTGGTGGGCGCCGCGCTCAAGGGCCGCAGGCATGAGGCGGTGATCGCCACCAAGTGCGGCCTGGTCTGGCACACGCGGCAGGGGCGGCACTTCTTCGACGAGGACGGCCAGTCGGTCCATCGCTTCCTCGGCCGCGCGGCCATCCTGCACGAGGCCGAGCAGAGCCTGCGCCGGCTGCGCACCGATTACATCGACCTCTACATCACCCACTGGCAGGACGACACCACCCCGGTGGCCGAGACCATGGACGCGCTGCTGATGCTCAAGCGGCAGGGCAAGATCCGCGCGATCGGCGTGAGCAACGTGGATGCGTCCACGCTGCGCGAGTACCTGCGCCACGGACCGGTGGATGCCATCCAGGAGAAGTACAGCCTGCTGGACCGCGCCATCGAGCGCGACCTGGTGCCGCTGTGCCGCGACCACGGCGTGGCGGTGATGGGCTACGCCAGCCTGGCGATGGGGCTGCTGTCGGGGCCCATCGACGAGGGCCGGCAGTTCTCCGGCGACGACCAGCGCGCCGGCAACCCGCGCTTCGGCGCCGAGCATCGCGCCGCGCTGCGCGGTTTCTTCGCCGAGCTGGAACCGCTGCGGGCCGCGATGGAGGTGAGCTTCTCCCAGCTGATGGTGGCCTGGACCACGCAGAGCGGCGCGGTGGACATCGCGCTGTGCGGCGCGCGCCGGCCCGCGCAGGCGGCCGAGAACGCCGGAGCCGCCGGCGTGGTGATGAGCGCCGCCGAGCTGCTCACGGTGGACCGCGCGGCCCGGCACTACCTCAAGGCGCTGATGGATCCGGCGCCTGCGGGAGGCTGACCCGCCCGAGCCTTCCCTCACGGCTTCTCGCCTTTCCCGGGGCACGGCCCCTCGTGATGGCGCCTTTCGCGGCGCCAGGGGAGGGGCTTCGCCCGGATTTCCTCGACTGACTTTCCTTGACTGACCTGGAGCGCCTCATGGCCGACCACAAGATTGCCCGTCTCACCCGTCTGCTGCGCCAGGGCCGATGCCTGGACATCGCCGTGGACCACGGCGTCTGCAACGAACCGTCCTTCCTCGTCGGGCTGGAGGACATGCCGCGCGTCATGGACCAGCTGGTGGAGGCGCGGCCCGATGCCATCCAGCTGAACTACGGCCAGGCCGACCTGCTGCAGCACCGCCCGCACAAGGACCGGCCCGCGCTGGTGATGCGCGTGGACATGGGCAACCCCTACAACACGACCGTGCACCGCCACATGTGGGCCGTGCTGCAGAACCAGGACGACCCGGTGCTGCCGGCGGTGCAGATGGATGCCGCCTGCGCCGTGATCAATCTCTTCATGCTGCCCGGCGAGCCCGATCTGTTCCGCCAGTGCATCGCCAACATCGCCCGCGTGCGCGCCGACTGCGACCGCTACGGCATGCCGCTGATGATCGAGCCGCTGGTGATGGCGCCGCATGCGGAGCGCGGCGGCTACATGGTCGATGGCGACGCCGAGAAGATCGTGACGCTGGTGCGCCTGGCCCGCGAGCTGGGCGCCGACATCGTCAAGGCCGACCCCGCGGCCGATCCCGTGGACTTCCATCGCGTGGTCGAGGCGGCGCGCTGCCCGGTGCTGGTGCGGGGCGGCGGCAAAGAGGACCTGCGCCAGGTCTTCCAGCGCTCGCGCGTGCTGCTGGATCAGGGCGCCGTCGGCATGGTGTACGGCCGCAATGTCTACCAGCATGCCGAGCCCGCCGCCGTGGTGCTGGGGCTGATGGCCATGATCCATGAGGGCGCCAGCGCCGAGACGGCCTGGCGCCTCTACCAGGAAGCCGACCCCAGACGGCATGCCGCCTGAGCGGTCGCGGCGCACTCAGTCCCCCTCCCACGACGGCTCCGCAGAGAGCCGCCCAGTCCAACGCCAGGAGACATCGCATGAAGGTCCGTTCAGGCGCGATCGCGCTCATTGTCCTGCTCGGGGCATTCCTCGCCCACGCCGCCGTCACCGGCACCAGTCCCGTCCAGATGCTGCAGCGCGCCGCGGCCGCGATGGCCTCCCTCGCGCAGGCGCGGCTGGCCACCACGGGGCCCGGACTGGGCAACAAGACCTACACGGCGGCCGAACTGTTCAAGCCCATCGCCTTGATCGAGAGCGAGTCCTCCGCCGGCGCGGGCGATGGCGACATCCCCTTCCGCTACGGCCATCGCAAGGACTACGGCACCAACGTGGCGCTGATGGTCAACGGCTACTTCCTGACGATGTTCGCGCCGGACAGCGGCCAGTCCACCGGGGGCTTCCTGCTCTACGACGTGTCCGACCCCCGGCGCATCCGCCTGGTCAAGAAGATCTACGACCCCGAGGGAACCACCGCCGAGTTCCGCGAGCCGCATGCCATCGGTTCGGCCACGATCAACGGCCGGCTGTACATCGTGGTGCCCAGCACCAAGGGCATCGAGTTCTGGGACTTCACCGACATCAACGACATCCGGCAGGTGAAGAAGGTGGTGCTGCCCACCGTGGACGGGGGCGACTATTCGAAGGTCAGCTGGCAGCTGTGGTGGCAGGCGCCATATCTCTACGTGGCCTCGGCCGATGACGGCGTCTACATCGTCGACGCGAAGGACACGGCCAACGCCGTCATCGCCAATCGCGGCGAGGGCCGGCCCAACCCCGTCCCCACCGGCGAGCTGGGCGGCTTCCGCGTGGGCCCGATCTTCACGATCGGCAACCAGATGGTGATCTCGTCGATGGAGACGAACTCCGGGCTGGCCAGCCTGGACCTCTCGGACCCGCTCAATCCGAAGTTCCTCGACGGCGTGGGCGCGCTGCCGTTCTATTACGCCACCTGCTTCGACGGGCTGAAGCTGTATGGCTCGGTGCGCAATGCCGACGGCAAGATGTTTGGCTACGACCTGACCGATCCCGGCCGCTTCGTGGCCGAGGACAACACCCTGCCGATTGCCGACCAGCTCTACTGCGCGACGCAGGACGAGTTCGTGTTCCAGGGCGCGCAGGAAAAGATCCACAAGGTCAACGTCAGGGACCCGCGGCGCTACCTCGAAGTGGGCCATGGCGCGCTGTTCGCCGAGGGCAGCGACCAGGCGCACCACTCCGACCACGGCCAGGTGATGCCGATGGGCAACCTCGTCTACGTGGGCAACGACCACGGCAGCGGCAGCGGCTTCATCGTCCACGACCGCAACCCCGACCTCACGCCGCCCAAGGTGCGGACCGTGTCGCCCCGGCCGGGCGCGCAGCGTCAGGCCTTGACTTCGCGGATCGGCGTGGCCTTCAGCGACAGCATCCTGCACGGCTCGGTCAATGCGAGCACGTTCATCGTGCGGCCCAAGGGCGGCACGCCGATCGCGGGCACCTACAGCGTGCAGCTGGGCATCGTGAACTTCTCGCCGTCCCAGCCGCTGCTGCCCGGCACGACCTACGAGGTGAGCCTCCCCGCCCAGGGCGTGCGCGACTACGCGGGCAACGCCATCGCCGAGGCCTACAAGTCGGAGTTCACCACCGAGCCGGCGCAGACCGTCCACAACTGGCCGCTGAGCGCCAACCTGACGGACGTGGTGGGCGGCAACAACGGCACGGTGACGCCGGCGGACGCGTTCGCCGATGGCGCCTTGAATTTCTCCGGGCGCAGCGGCGGCGTGCCGCTGAGCAGCGACAACGTCGCAGCCACGCTGGGCGGCTCCGCCACGCTGAGCTTCCACATGCGCACGAGGCAGGGCGGGGCGGCGACGCCAGCGGCCGCGCCGGGCATCTTCGGACGCGATCAGGTCCGCGGGCAGGACGACGTGTTCTGGGGCTGGATCGATGCCCAGGGCCACCTGCGGCTCAGCGTGGGCGAGCTGAGCAGCGCCAACCCCGGCGTCGTGTCCACCGTGATCGTCAATGACGACGCCTGGCACCACGTGATCCTCAGCCGCGACGCGGCCACCGGCGCGCTGGTCATGTACGTGGATGGCATCCGCACCAGCGCGACGGGCCCCACCGGCACGCGCGGGCTCAACAACAAGTTCAAGACCCTGGGCCAGTTCGAGGGCTCGGCGGACTTCTTCCGCGGCAGCCTGTCCAACGTGCGGGTGTACGGGCGCGTGCTGACCGATGCCCAGGTGCTGGCGATGGCGGGCCTGGTCCACCATTGGCCGCTGCTGAACACGCTGCGCGACGTCACTGGCGGCGTGCATGGCGTCACGGGCCCGGGCGACAGCTTCAGCGAGGGCGGCCTGAACCTGACCGGCCGCACGGCCGGCGTGGAGCTGGCCAGCGACGCCGTCGCGGCCGCCCTGAGCCGGTCGGCGAGCGTGGCCTTCCACATGAAGACCACGCAGACCGGCCACGCCGATCCGTGGCGCGCGCCGGGTCTGTTCGGGCGCGACGAGTCCGGCGGCACCAACGACATCTTCTGGGGCTGGCTGGACGAGACCGGCAGGCTGCGGCTGTCGGTGGGCAACCTGTCCTCCGACAACCCCGGCACGGCGTCGTCGCAGCCGGTCAACGACGGGCAATGGCACTTCGTCGTCATGACCCGCAACGCCATCACCGGCGCGCAGACCCTGTTCGTGGACGGCGTGAAGACCGCGGGGACCGGCACGGCCGGGGTCTTCGGCCTGGGCAGCCCGTTCAAGTGGCTGGGACAGATCGAAGGCAACGACGAGTTCTTCCGCGGCGTGCTGTCCAACGTGAGGGTGTTCGACCGCGCGCTGAGCGACACCGAGGCGGCCAGCCTGCTGACGCAGCCGGCGGTGCGCATCGCGGCGCAGGCCGGCGAGCAGTGGGTGGACGTGAACCAGCGCGTCAGCTTCAACCCGGTCGCGCTGGCGCGCGCGGGCGCGCAGTACAGCTGGAACTTCGGCGACGGCTCGGCGCGGACCGCCTTCAGCACCACGCTGGCCGCGTCCCACGTCTTCAGCGCGCCGGGCCACTACCTGGTCGTCCTGACGGTGCGACAGCCCGACGGCAGCGAGGCCCGCTACGCCTTCCAGCGCACGGTCACGCGGCCGGCCACCACGCGCTCGCCGGCCCACAGCACCAACATCACCGGCGTGGCCGGCCGGGTCTACAGCGTCAATCCGGACAGCGGTACGGTGGCCGCGATCGACACCGCCACGAACGCCAAGGTCTGGGAGACCTCGGTGGGCATCGATCCGAAGACCCTGGCCGTGGCGCCGGACGGCCGCCTCTGGGTGGCGGTGCAAGGCGAGGACAAGCTGGTGGTGCTGGCCGCCAACGGCGCGGTGGCCAAGACGGTGCAACTGGCCTACGGGAGCGGGCCGCACAGCGTGGTGTTCACGCCCGATCGACAGACCGGCCTGGTGACGCTCGAGTCGAAGTCGCAGCTGATGAGCTTCGATCCGGTCAGCGGCGACACGATCAAGACCTTGTCCCTGCAAGGCGACGTGCGGGGCCTGGCGGTGACCGCGGATTCGCAGGATGCGTACGTGACGCGCTTCCGCTCGCTCGCGGGCGGGGCGCAGGTGCACCGCGTCAATCTGCCGACCTGGCGGCTCACGCAGACGGTGCCGCTGCAGGTGGACACCACCACGGTGGACGCGGAGAACCGCGCGCGCGGCGTGCCCAATTACCTGCACCAGATCGTGATCTCGCCCGATGGCACACGCGCCGCGCTGCCGTCCAAGAAGGACAACATCGTGCGCGGCGGCTACCGCGACCAGCAGCCGCTGGAGCACGACCGCACGGTGCGCTCCATCGTCAGCCAGATCGCGCTGGGGGCTCATTCGGCCGAGGTCTTCGCGGAGCAGCTGGATTTCAACGACCGGGCGCCGGCGCGCGCGGTGGTGTATTCGCCCAAGGGCGACTACCTCTTCGTGGCGCAGATGGAGGGCAACCGCGTCGCCATCGTCGATGCCTACAACCGCGCCATCCGCGGCGAGATCGAGACCGGCCGCGCGCCGCACGGGCTGTATCTCGACGCGGCCACGAAGCGGCTCTACATCAACGACTTCCTGGGCCGCAGCGTCACGGTGCAGGACGTGAGCGCGGTGCTGTCGTCCGAGTCCTTCGCCTCGAGGCGGCTCGCGACCGTGACGGTGGTGGCGAACGAGCCGCTGACCGCCTCGGTCCTGCGCGGCAAGAAGATCTTCTACAACGCGGCCGATCCGCGCATGAGCCGGGACAACTACATGTCCTGCGCCAGCTGCCATGCCGATGGCGGCGATGACGGCACGGTGTGGGACTTCACCAACCGCGGCGAGGGTCTGCGCCGCACCATCAGCCTGAAGGGGCGGGGCGGGCTCGGCCACGGCCGGCTGCACTGGAGCGCCAACTTCGACGAGGTGCAGGATTTCGAGAACGACATCCGGCGGCATCTGGGCGGCACCGGCTTCATGAGCGAGGCGGACTTCCAGCTCACCGCCAACGCGCTGCGCACGGCCAAGGCCGGCCGCAGCGCGGCGCTGGACGACCTGGCGGCCTACGTCGGCTCGCTGACCCGTCATCCGCGCAGCCCGTATCGCGAGGCCGATGGCCGGCTGAGCCCGATCGCCCTGCAGGGGCAGCGGCTGTTCACCCAGCTCCAGTGCGCCACCTGCCACGTGGGTGCGACGCTGCGCGACGGGCTGCGGCATGACGTGGGCACGATCCAGCCCTCGTCGGGCCAGGGCAATGGCGAGGCGCTGGCGGGCAAGGGCCTCGACACGCCCACGCTGCGCGCGCTGTGGGTCAACCGCCAGTACTTCCACAACGGCCAGGCCGCCTCCCTCGACGAGGTGTTGCTCACGCCTCGTCATGGCCAGGCGGCAGGCCGGTCCCAGGCCGAGCGCGATGCGCTGGCTGCCTACCTCAACTCACTGGACGGCACGCCCTGAGCCGCCCGTGCCGGGGCGGCCCGCGCGGCGCCCCGGCTTCTCTTTCCAAGGAGTATCCGCTTGAGCCTCTTCCCTCCCGAGACGGCCCGCACGGTCCCGTCCGCGGCCGGCCGTCCGCATCCACGGCCACAGCCCCCGGCGCACGCCACGGCCGCGCCGGTGGCGGGCACCTTCGACTACCTGGTGATCGGCGGCGGCACGGCCGGCGCGCTGATGTGCAAACGGCTGACCGACATCCCCCATCGCCAGACGCTGCTGGTGGAGGCGGGCGGCAAGGACCGCCATCCCTGGATCCACATCCCGGTGGGCTACCTGCACTGCATCGGCCATCCCCGCACCGACTGGCTCTACAGCACGGAGCCCGAGCCCGGCCTGAACGGGCGCAGCCTGCGCTATCCGCGCGGCAAGACGCTGGGCGGCTGCTCCAGCATCAACGGGATGATCTACATGCGCGGCCAGGCGCGCGACTACAACCTGTGGGCCAGCCTGCTGGGCGACGACGCCTGGCGATGGAGCCGGGTGCTGGAGGTCTTCAAGAAGCATGAGGACCATTTCGCCGGCGCCAGCGAATGGCATGGCGCGGGCGGCGAGTGGCGCGTCGAGCGCCAGCGCCTGCGCTGGGACATCCTGGACGCCTTCGCCGAGGCTGCGGAGCAGGCGGGCGTGCCGCGCACCGCGGACTTCAACCGCGGCACCAACGAAGGGGTGGGCTACTTCCAGGTCAATCAGCGCGGCGGCTGGCGCTGGAACACGGCCAAGGCCTTCCTGCGGCCTGCGTGCGAGGGGCGCGGCAACTTCCAGATGTGGGTCAACAGCCGCGCCACGCGGCTGCTGTGGGGTGTGGGGGAGCGCGGCCGTCCGCGCTGCATCGGCGCGGAGATCTGGGATGGGCGCCAGCGCGTGACGGTGCTGGCCCGGCAGGAGGTGATCCTGTGCGCTGGCGCCATCGGATCGCCGCAGCTGCTGCAGCTCTCGGGCGTGGGCGAGCCGTCGCTGCTGCATCGTCTGGGCATCCCGGTGACGGTGGCCTCGCCCGGCGTGGGTGCGAACCTGCAGGATCATCTGCAGATCCGGGCGGTGTATCGCATCGAGGGCGCCCAGACGCTCAACATGCTGGCGGGCAGCCTGTGGGGGCGCACGCGCATCGGCATGGAGTACCTGCTCAAGCGCAGCGGCCCGATGAGCATGGCGCCCTCACAGCTGGGCGCCTTCACGCGCAGTTCCCCGACGCATGCGTGGCCCAACCTGCAGTACCACGTCCAGCCGCTGTCGCTGGACGCCTTCGGCGAGCCGCTGCACGACTTCCCGGCCTTCACCGCCAGCGTGTGCAACCTCAATCCCACCAGCCGCGGGACGGTGCGGATCCGCAGCCCCTACTTCGAGGATGCGCCGGCGATCGCGCCCAACTACCTGAGCACCGAAGAGGACCGGCGCGTGGCCGCCGACTCGCTGCGGGTGACGCGGCGCATCGTGGGGCAGCCGGCGCTGGCGCGTTACCGGCCGCGGGAATGGAAGCCTGGTGCCCAGTACCAGACCGACGAGGACCTGGCGCGGCTGGCCGGTGACATCGCCACCACCATCTTCCATCCGGTGGGCACCACGCGCATGGGGCGCGACGGCGATCCGATGGCGGTGCTGGACAGCCGGCTGCGCGTGCGCGGCGTGGAGGGCCTGCGCGTGGTCGACGCGGGCGCGATGCCGCTGATCACCAGCGGCAACACCAACAGCCCCACGCTGATGATGGCCGAGATGGCGGCGGGCTGGATCCAGCAGGAAGCGGCCGCCGATGCCGCCGCGCTGGCGCTGTGGCCGCGCAGTGCCGCCGCCGCCGCTGGCTGAGCCGCCCTCACTCCCTACTCAAGCAACGCCCGCGCACACCCCGTGGCGCGGGTGTGGGCGCCCCTGCGCCCGCGAATCCATCACGGGGGGAAACCACCGTTCCATCGATTGGAGAACCAGATGACAAACAGACTTTTTGGGTCCGCTTCCGCGCCGGCTTGCGCGATCGCGGCCGTTCTCGTGATGACCGTGCCGGCCAGCGTGTCAGCCCAGAGCAGCGTGAACGTCTATGGACGTGTCGTGGCCGGCGTCGAGCACATCGACAAGGTGCGGGATCCGGCCTCCGGCCGGGTCGAGTCGCTCACCCGCACGGCGAGCAACCAATGGGGCACCAGCATGCTGGGCTTCAAGGGGACGGAGGACCTGGGGGGCGGGCTCAACGCCTACTTCCTGCTGGAGAGCGGCTTCGGCAGCACCACCGGCCGGACCAATGCGCCGGCGTTCTTCAACCGCCGCGCGTATGTGGGCCTGGGCAGCAAGGAGTGGGGGCGGCTGCAGTTCGGCAAGAACCTGTTCAACACCAACGACGTCTGGTACCTGGATCCGACGGGTCAGCAGTTCATCAGCAGCGCGACGCTGGTGCGCGGGCGCAGCTGGGTGGGCGCGGACAACGTGATCGAGTACACCACGCCGTCCTGGGGCGGCTTCACGGCCAACGCCCAGCTCAGCCTGGGCGAGCAGGCGGGCAATCACCGCAAGCTGCGCGCCGAAGGCCTGTCGCTGGCCTATGTCCACGAGGGGCTGGAGCTGCGCGGCATCCATACCGTCCGGCGCGATGCCAACGGCCTGTTCAGCGATGTCTACAACTACTCGAAGCAGACGGTGGCCGGCGGCACCTACCGGCTGGGCGCGTCGAAGCTGTTCGCTGCTGTCGAGCACATCACGGCCGGCGCCGCGCCGGCCAACGCGCCGACGCGTCTGCGCCATGCGTGGCTGGGCGTGCGTCATGACGTGACCCCGGCGCTGACGCTGATCGGCGCGGGGTATCACGTCAGCGCCAA
>Ga0209257_1001724_pt1 | contig 24403 bp, 17 predicted proteins | sample AraplaCvi_mCL_r2_FD_184277 | JGI IMG/M metagenome (GOLD analysis project Ga0209257, IMG submission 184277) | Arabidopsis root microbial communities from North Carolina, USA - plate scrape MF_Cvi_mCL_r2 (SPAdes) (version 2) | ecosystem: Host-associated > Plants > Roots > Endosphere | place: USA...
CAAGACTCAGATCACGGGTGCCAGGACTTTCACAGTAGGCTATACCTGGGGTGACTCGGGGAGTGCGTTGGACAAGCTGACTGCGATCACCTATCCGAGTGGGACAAGGGTCAACTACAGCTATGACGCACAGGGTGTGGTTTCGGGCATCACGGTGAATCCACCGCATGCCAATGGTGTGGGAACCAATACCGGATCCACATTGCCGATGCTGAGCGGCATTACTACTAATGCTGAAAGCAAGCTCATCGGTTGGACCTGGGCCAGCACCAAGACCCAGGCCATCAACTATGACGCCAACGGCCAGATCAGTGCTTACAACCTCGGTGATCCAACAACTACTGGTGTTCGTCGTACTGTTCTTCGTGACAGCGCCGGACGCATCACGGGTTACACACATGTCAGCAATGGAACTCCGGTTCCGGCGCTTGACCAGAGCTTTGCTTATGACAACCTGAACCGGCTAATCAGCGCTACCTTGGGCAGCACGGCCATCCAATACAGCTACGATGCAACGGGTAACCGCACGACCAAGGTTATTTCGGGAACGACCTACAACAACACCGTCGCTCCAACCAGCAATCGCTACACGCAGCTCCAGGACATCACCGGAACGGCGACCGTGACGACTGATGCGGCCGGTAATATCACCGGCGATGGGCTGAATACCTATACCTACAGCGACCGTGGACGCATGGCCACGATGACGAATGCCGGCGGGACTGTCACTTACAGCTACAACGCGCTGGAACTCCGAGTCAACAAGACGGGGCCAACGGCGTTGGTTCCGACCGGTGCCACCTATTACGTTTATGACGAAGAAGGAAAGCTACTCGGTGAGTACGACACCAATGGCGTTCCACTCTACGAGACGGTCTACCTGGGTATTCCGGTTGGAGTGATCAAGCAAACGGGCACGGCGGGCGCGAGCAATATCGCGATCGGTCTATATAACGTCTCGACGGATCAGGTCGGTGCACCGCGCGTCATCATGAGGCAGAGCGACGAAGCGATTGCCTGGCGTTGGGATTCAGCCGAGGCATTTGGCGCGACGGCACCTGATCAGAACCCGACAGGCCTGGGGACTTTCAGTTTTAACCAGCGCCTACCAGGTCAACTGTTTGATACCGAGAGCGGCTTGTTCCAGAACTGGAACCGCGAGTACAACTCGCGCATTGGGCGGTATATGCAGTCCGACCCGATTGGGCTAGCTGGGGGCGTCAATACATATGGGTATGTATCAGGAAATCCGCTCAGCTACGCCGATCCAACTGGTGAAGTCGCCATTTCTATAGTCACCGGAATTGTTGGCGCTGCTATTGGCGGCACAGCGAATTATCTGGTTCAAAAGTATTACCAGAAGAAATGTGACATCAACTGGTTGGATGTTGGTAATGCAGCGCTCTGGGGCGGTGCGGCTGGAGCTGTACTGCCTCAGGTCGGTACCTCGTTAATAGGTGTGGCAGCCATCGGAGCTGCGGCAAATTCCTTCCAATACGTGACATCACAGATATGGACTAGTGAAGCGTTTAGCATGAAAGATCTAGCCTGGAATGCAGGCACTGGAGCCGTGGCAGGTGTTTTAGGCGGCACTTTCAGTCGGGCCATGGGATATCCTGGTGGATATTATGGTTGGATAGGAACGGCCTTGGAAAGGGAGGCTCTTAAAGCAAAAGAACGAGCAATACTGAGTGTGAATGCCGGTGTTGCGAATGGAATTAGAAATGGCGTTGGTGGAATTACTGGGGCCTTACCTAATGAGCGCGCTTCGGAACCACAAGAATGTAGTTGCAGGAGATAGTATGAAAATCTTTCGCCCCCGGAAAAAAGTCTCTGTTGTCGTCAAAGCATTTGTCATCGCGGGACTTTTGACCGGACTGATTGCCGGCATCATTAATTTTTATCGCCTTGGTGGCTGGTCAGGCGATCAGTGGCTGAATTATGCGGGGGCGATGGTAATGAGTTTGTTGATATCTTGGCTTCTACTTAGAGAGGCGGAAAGACAAACAAGATGTGAGATTTCAGAATCCGGCTTCAGTATTGAAAGGTGGAAATTGAAGGCGCGCCTGCCATTCATAGAGGCTACTACTGAGAACTTCTTGTGGGCCGATGTTAAAAATGTTGATCGTAGTGGGTACATGCTTTTCTTGACGACCTCGAATGGGAAAAGGCATGTGAATCTCTATTTATTTGATGCGCCGGACGAAGCGGGTCTGTATGCGTTTAATCAGTGGACAGAAGCTGTGAAAAATCGAAAAAACAAATAGTGCTGGAAGAGCGGATCGATAAGGGTACTTCGAAATGTGCCACCTCTATTCATTAGACTTTTGACAGATAGTTGGTGAGGACCGCGCTGACCTGCATCAGGGGAATTTGGAATCCCTCTGCGATCGACTTTCAATAAGTCCCAGGCACAAAAATCCTCGTATCCACCGCCTTGACATCCGTCTGTGGAATTTCGCGCTCATTTGATCCATCTTTCCATCGTGCGTTGAGCCATTGATGACACCCTTTTTACAAGGGTGGGCATCCAAATTTCAGGATTGAAATGGGGTCAAGCTGCCGTGGAAAGGGGGGCAAAGTGATGTGGAACTCAACAACGAATGCTTGGAGTACTTCTTGACAAGAGTGAATGACATGCAGCTTTCTTGAGAAGTCCTACTGGCTTGGCAGCCTGGCAATGACGCGGGTTTTGATAAGTGAAGATTGATGACAGAAGCTAAGTCCCCTCAATTCACCGCAGCCACAAACACCCACTCCGCATAAGTCTCCTTGTCCTGAAAATCCCGATATTGAATCGGGAATTCCCGCCTCTTGAAGGCGATTTGCGTAGACCGGCTGTGCACACCCAGAATGCCACCCGCACCCTGCACAATCACCCAGTCGGCCTCGCCCGTCATGGGGTCCGGATACAAGCGGCGCAGATGGCGAACTGGCATCGGAAAGCGTTTGTCTTCCAGCAGGTCGTCCAGTGAGCGCGGCGCGGTCCGGCTTTTTCCGGCCGGGACGCTGCTGTAGTACGACTTGATGGCGCGGCGGTACTGGTCGCCCACAAACAGCAGTTCTTCTTCCCTGGCGCGCTGGGTGTGGGTGCGTTGCAGTTCCACCATGGCTGATGCGCCCAGGGTGGTGAGCAGCAGAAAAATCAGAACCGCGAGCAGGACCAGCCCTGACTGGGCGACTGGAGGCTTGCGCGGACGGAGGGCTTTCACGGCGTGCCCCTTACCAGCTGCGGTAAGCCGAACCGTCCAGTCCCTGCCTGGAGGACTTTGAGGAAACATCAAACACATCCGCACCCGGCTGCGGCGCCTCGGCGCTGCTGCTGTAGGCCCGGGTGTTCCAGGTTTGCGCGTCGCCGAGGGCCGGATCTTCGGCGAAGGGATCGCGCGGAATCCGGCGCAACAACACAAAAGGCTGCGCTGAAAACCCAAACGCCGCGGAGCGCGGCACGCCGGTGACCAGCACCTCCAGTGAGGGTGGGTAGCCCGAGGCGCCCACCGCTTTGTCAATGACGCCGGCATCGGAGGCCGCCTTGTAGTTGTCGAGGGCCTGCCTGATGGTGCGCAAGCCCTGCCTGAGCTCGGCCTCCTTGGCGCGGGTCTGCACCACCTGGGTCAGGGGCAGGGCCACCATGGCCAGCAGGCCCACAATGGCCAGCGAGACCAGCAGCTCGATGAGGGTGAAGCCGTGCTGCGGGGTGTGCTTCATGGTGCGGTGCTTTCAGTTGCCGGCGTCGGTGGCAAGGGGCCGGGCGCAGCGGGGGCGCGCACGTCGTAGATGCCGGGCTCCGCGCCGTTGGGTACGGGCAAGGTTTCCCAGGTGCGAGAGTTGGACACCGGGTCCAGCGGAATCTCACGCAGGTAGCGCTTGTCCACCACCTCCTGCAGTTGCGCCGGGTACTTGCCCTGGTCGGCGCGGAATTTGTCGATCGCGTCGCGCAGGGTGGCGATGTTTTGCGCCTGGACTTTTTCCTTGCCGCCATCCAGTGCCTTGAAGTAACGCGGCGTGGCCAGTGTGAGCAGCAGCGCGAGGATGGAGAACACCACCAGCAGCTCGATCAGGGTGAAGCCCGCCGCGCGCGAGGCGCCGGGGGACGTACGACGGCCCGGCTTGCACTTCAGGCCTGCGGCCGTTCGCAAATCCATCATGCGCAAACTGCGGGAGAGGGCACTCACATCAACTCTTGCTAGCGTTGGATCATGGGTGGAGGTGCCGGCAGGCCGCCGCCGCTCAGGGGCACGGGCGGCGCGGGCTGCGGGAGAGGCGGTGGAGCCGAAGGTGCCGGCGATGGCATACCGGGTGCTCCCGGCATCCCCACCGGTTGCGGCGCGGGCGTGATGCCGCTGCCGGGGGAGGCCGCGTTCGCCGGGCGGCCGCCCAGGGTCCCGTTCGGCAGGCTCAGGCCACCCACCGGGTCAGCCAGGATTTGCCGGTCACGCAGGGTCAGTGCCGTGCCTGAGAATACGCTGGAGCGCTCACTGCCGAGGTTGGCATAGCTGCGCACCACGCGCGGCGTGATGGCCAGCACGATTTCTGAGCGCGACTTGTTGGTGCCCGAATTGCCGAACAAACGCCCCACCACGGGCAGGTGCCCCAGGCCGGGAATCTTGTCCGCGGTGTTGCGTTCCTCATCGGTGATCAGGCCGCCCAGTACCTGCGTCTCGCCATCGGCCAGCCGCAAAAAGGTGCTCGCATTGCGTGTGCCTATCTGGTACGAGCGGCTGCCCTGTGTGTCGGTGAACTCGCGCGCGATGTTGCTGACTTCCAGGTTGATCTTGATGCCCACGTCGTTGCTGGCATACACCTGCGGCTCGAACTCGAGCTTGAGGCCGACGTCCTGGTAGGTGATGGTGCCGGTGACGACCGATGAACCACCGTTGACCGGCGTCACATTGTTGATGATGGTGGGCACGCGGTCGCCGATCATGATCTTGGCTTTCTCGCGGTTGCGCGCGCGTATGCGCGGGCTGGCCAGGATGCGGGTCTCGGTGTCCTGCAGCTTGAAGTTGAGGGTGCCCGCGATCGGCGTCACCGTCAGCCCGCCTACACCCAGCTGCCGCAGCTGGGCGATGGTGAGGTTGCTGACGGTACCGCCCGGGGTGGTGGCACCGCCGCCGGGCGGCGTGCTGATGGTGATGGAGGTCGGCGGGGCGACGCCCAGGTTGCTGTTGCGGCCTTCGGAGATCTCCAGCACCTCGACCTCGAGCATGACCTCGGGGTCGGGCTCGTCATGCAGGGCGATCAGCTTTTCGGCGATGCGCAGGGTCTCGGGCGTGTCGCGTATCACCAGCAGGCCGCTGCGCTCGTCGGCTGACACGTCCTTGAGCTTGAGCATGGTCTTGAGCATGCCCGACAGGTATTTGAGGTCGCTGTTGGTCACGCGGAAGGAGCGCACCGTCAGCTCCTGGTACTCCGACTGCTTGGCCGCCGTGGCCGCGTAGACCATCATGGTGTTGCTGTTGACGATGCGTTTCTCGAGCTGGTTCTGCATCAGGATCAAGTCGATCGCATCCTCGACCGCCACGTCCTTCACGAAAATCGTGACACGGCCGTCGGCCTTGACCTCGCGGTCCAGCAGGATGTTGAGGCCCGTGGATTTGGACAGGGCCTCAAACACCGTGCGCATGGTGGCATCGCGGAACTGCAGCGTCACCGGCGAGCTCATCACCGACTTGGCTTCCCGGAAGCGCTCGCGCTCCAGGTCGGCCGCGGCCTTCGCGTCCAGCACGGCTTTGCGCAACTGGGCCGCCTGCTTGTGGGTGGGCTGGTCCGCCAGCACGCGCATCGCGCGTTCGCCGGCCGCGTCGAGCTTGCCCTCCTTGAGGTAGCGCTCGCCTTCGGCCAGCAACTGGTCGTTGCGCACATCCTGGTCCAGGGCCTTCAAGGCGGCCGCAGCCCGGACGTTGCCGGGGTTCAGCGCCAGGGCGCGGCCGTACAGGTCGCGCGCGCCGGCGATGTCTCCGCCGGCCCGCACCTGGTCGGCCTGCTTGACGAAGGCATCGGCATGCCTGTCGCGCTGCACCAGGTAGTCGATCTTGTAAGACTGGCTGCTGTCAAGCTCGGTTGCTTTCTTGAGGGAGGCTACGCCGGAATCGACAAACCCCTCATCGATCTGGCTCATGCCGTCATGGTGGTAGCGCGCGCCGGCGCAGGCCGTCAGCAGCACGCAGGCCAACACGCTGGAGGCCACCGGCGTCAAGCGGCCGCGGGCTTCGCTCCCGTGCATTGTGTTGGCGCCCCTCCCGGAAAGCCCGGCATTGTGTTCAATGGTTGTCATCGTGGGTTGTCCAGAAGTTGAAGTGATTGTTTTTGGCCCAGGGGGAGGTAGGTGAACACCACGCGGTCGGACGTGATCTCATCCACACGGTAGTTGCCGGCGATGGTGTCGCCTTTTTGGATGACGGTCAGGGCCTCACCCTGCTGGATGAACGCCTGCAACTGGCCGTTGCCGATTTTCTTTCCCTGGATGGCGCCCACCGCGGTAAAGGGCAGCGGCGGTGCGGTGGGCGGGGGCGGTGGCGCCGCCTCCGCAACCACGGGCGGTGGCGGCTTGCGCGGCTTGACAAGGATGGGCGGTGGCGGGGGTGGCGCCACCACTTGCGGTGGGGGCGTGAATTCCGGCGCCAATGGGCCGAAGGGATCGCGCACCACCATTTTGTTCATGCGCAGGCTAGGGTTGTTCATCGCGACTTCGACAGGCTGTGATGAAGTCTCGGCGGCGGGGGCCGCTGTCATGGCTGCCTGTGGTGGCGTGGCTTGTTGGGCCGGTACAGCCGGTGCGCTTCGCTGGCGCGGCGCAGCCGCCAGGTCGAGCTCATCGTCACTGCCTTGCCCGGATTGCCATTTGCCTTGCATGACAGCTGCCAGCGCAAAGCTGCCAAGGCCGGCTGCTACCAACACGGCGGCTTTCTTCCAGCCGATCTGCGTGGTGGTGGTAGTGCCGGTGTTGGTGCTGGCGTTGGAGGAGGCCTTGCTCACGGCATGCCTTTCGTGCCGGAGGCTTCAGGCGCACTCGCCGGTGTTCTTCTGGCCGTGGGCCGTACTGCCTGGGCATAGTCCGCGCGTGGTGAATACACCAGCGCCAGCTTGAGAAAAACCTGGTGCTTGACGGCGGCGCCGTCCTTGCGTTCTATGCGCAGCTCCTGCACCGCCGCATGCGGCATGGCATTGAGCACGCTGGCCAGGAACTCCTTGAGCGTGCCGTAGTTTTCATTGATGCGCAGGTCCACCAGGCGGGTGTCCAGGCCCAGTGCCGTCGGGTCCGCGTCGCGGTAGTCGCCGCTGGCCAGCACAATGCCCTGGCTTTTGGCGATGTCAAAAATCTGCGCAAGGTCGGCCGTATAGTCGCTTGAGGGCGGGAAGATGACTGGCACGCCGCGCGTTGCACCCACCGTCGGCTTGGGGCCTGGTTTTTGCGCCTGCCGCAGCTCGATCTCCAGCTTGTTTTTCTGCAGGCGCAATTGCTGTGAAAGACCCAGCAGGAGCACGCCCACCACCAGCAGCCCCACGCCGCAGAGCACGGGCCAGCCGAGGGCGCGCAGCCGCTCCAGGCCCGAGCCGCCGCTGAAGCGGGCAGGCAGGCGGTCAAGCACCTTGGGGATGAAAGCGGGGCCGCGTGTCATGGCGAGGGTGCCTTGGTGATGCCCGGCTTCAGCGTAGACGTCGAGGCTTGCGCGGGCATGAGTGGCATCAATGGTGCCGGCGGGCTGAGGCTGAGTGCTGCGGGGGAGCCGGCCGGTGGCTCTTTGGCCAGGAACACGCCTTCGTTCAAGCGGTTCCAGCCCGCCGTCACCCGGAATCGAAAGGCGGCCGGGCTGCCGCGCTCGTCAAGCTGGTGGCTCACGATGCGCACGTCCGAGAAACCGCTCACCGTGGTGAGCGCCTCGGTATAGGCCAGCATGGACGGGTAGCTCGACGCCATCAGCGTCAGCTCTATCTTGCGGCTGGCCGGGTTGGCGGTGTTGGGCACCATGGATAGCAGGGTGACGCGGCCTTCCACCGTGTCGGCTGCGGCCTCCAGGGCTTCAAACATCAGCGACCACGGGGTTTGCAGCAGGGCCTCAAGCTGCCGTTTCGCCTTGATCTTTTCGAGCATGGCCGGGTTGTTCTCGGCCTGCCGCATCTGTTCGTTCAGCGCGTTTTGCTGCTTCGAAATCTTTGCCTGTTGCGAGCGAACGTTTTCCAGTTGCGCGCCAGCGCGCGAGCTGATGTAGAGGCCCGCTGATGCAGCACAAACACCGGCTGCCAGGATGATCCAGCTAAGCGGGCGGTAGCGCGGCGCATCCGGCGCGAATTCAAACGGGATCTCGACCAGGTGCCGGCTCATGCTGCAAGCTCCATGGCGGTGGCTGGTGGCTGGCCTTCAGCAATGAGGGGCGGCCAGGCGCAGGAAATGACCTGCTCATCGGCATCCGCACCCGAAGCGATCAGGAAGCGATCCGTCGCCGGCCGCAACCACTGGTCACCCGCAGTCGAAGGTGTGGGGACGGGCGTGACGGTGCGCCAGGCATTCACGGTACTGCCATTCACCACCCGGACAAAGTTCAGCGCCGCATGGCGATGCCCCGAAGCTTCAAGCTCCGTCCACACCAGCGTGCGCGCGTCGCGCCGACGCCGGCTCTGGGTGAGCTCGCTGTCCAGCAGTTCCACAATCGCCGGCTGGCAGCTCGCGAGTTTCATGCGCTGGGCCTGGGCCAGCGCCTGCAGGCCGGCGACCAGGGCTGATTCGAGCGAGAGCACGCACACATGGGCCTGGCTGGCTTCTATGCGCCAGCGCACGTCATGCGCTGCCGCTTCAGCGCCCAATGCCTCCTGCGCCAGCGCTTTGGCCACAGCGCGTAGCTGTTGCTCGGAGCGTGCCGAAGGCGCCGACAGATCCATGGGCGCGACGCCGACGTAAGAACTGCTCACACCCGTGCGCACCACGAGGCGGCAACCGTCGAGCGAAGCGGGGTGGCGCGCGCGCAGCGCCTGCAGGGCTTGAGCGCCGGCTTCGAGCAGGGCGTTGAGCGTCTCGCTGCGCGTGGTGCCGGTCGTCCAGCTCGCTGTTTCGATCACCAGCGTAGCCGCGGTGTCTTCGACGGGCTTGGGTTTTCGCTGCAGCATGCGGCCCAGCTTGCGCGCCGCGCGGCCGCCCCAGCCGGGCACGGCAGGCTTGAGCGTCGCCCGCAGGTGCGAAGCGCCTATGTCCAGGTGAATCACAGCCTTCATGATGGGAACCGGGCGCGTGCCAGGCAGGTGCGCTTAGCCATAGGCCGCCTCCGCCTGCGGTGCGCCTTGCAGGTTCTCCCGTGGCGTGACGCGGTTGATCTCTTCCACCGTGGTCTGGCCCTGCATGGCCAGCGACACGGCCGAGTCGCGCAGGCTCATGAAGCCCTTGCCGCGCGCAACCTGCTTGATCTGCGAGATGGGCGCTTGCCGCACCAGCAGGTCGCGGATGTCATCATCCATCTCCAGTGTTTCTGCAATCGCCAGGCGGCCCTTGTAGCCCGTGCCTCGGCAATGCGCGCAGCCCACGGCCTGCATGAACTTCGCCCGGCCCAGGTCCAGGCGATCCGCGGGAATGCCCTGCCGCGCCAATTGTTCAGGCGCCACCTCTGCGGGCGTTGCGCAATGCGTGCACACGGCGCGCAACAGTCGCTGCGCAACGATGCCGTTCAGCGCCGACACCAGGCTGTAGCTGTCGACGTTCATGTTCTTGAAGCGGCCTATGACGTCGAACACATTGTTGGCGTGCACCGTGGTGAACACCTGGTGGCCGGTGAGCGCGGCCTGCACCGCGATCTGGGCCGTCTCGGCATCGCGTATCTCGCCCACCATGATCTTGTCCGGGTCATGGCGCAGCACGGAACGCAAGCCGCGCGCGAAGGTCAGGCCTTTTTTTTCATTGACGGGAATCTGCAGCACACCCTTGAGCTGGTACTCGATGGGGTCTTCAATCGTGATGATCTTGTCCAGGCCGGTGTTGATCTCTGAAATCGCCGCGTACAGCGTGGTCGTCTTGCCGCTGCCTGTCGGCCCCGTCACCAGCAACAGGCCGTAGGGCAGGGCCGATGCCTGGCGGATAAAGTCCTTGGCGCTTTGCGCGAAGCTCAGCGTGTCCAGGCTCAGCGTCTGGAACTGGCCGGTCAGGTGCTTGCGGTCCAGCACGCGCAGCACCGCGTCTTCGCCGAACAGGTTGGGCATGATGGAGACGCGAAAGTCGATCTCGCGCCTGTCCACACGGACCTTGAAGCGGCCGTCCTGCGGCGTGCGGCGCTCCGAGATGTCGAGCTCCGACAGCACCTTGATACGCGAGATGGCCTGGTGGCCCATCTCGGCGCTGTCGATGCGTTTGACGTTTTCCAGCACGCCGTCGATACGGTATTTCACATGCAGGCCGACCGGCTGGGTTTCAAAGTGGATGTCGGAAGCGCCCATCTTCAGCGCGTCGTACAGAATCGAATCGACCAGGCGCACCAGCGGGTTGGCCGTGGTCTCTATGCCCGCGATGGACAGGGCCACCACGGAGGCATCGACGGTGTCTTCGGCGGCGGGGTCTTCTTCCTGGTCCTGGCCGTTACCCATGGCCATCAGGTTGCGCTCGGCATGCGCAAGCCAAGCCTGCACGTCTTCGATGAGGGCGAGGCCGCGCAGCACTTCACCGGTCCCGGCCCCGCTCAGCCGCAGGTCTATCCACTCCTGGCCTTTGAGGTCCAGTGGGTCGCTCACGACAACGGTGCGCAGCCTGCCGCCGGAAGGGCCGGTGGACCAGCCGCCTAGGCAGCCCCGCGCCTGGCAGTCGGCAAAAGAGATCAGCTCAAAGTCGGGTGTGATGGCTTGCAGGTCTTGCCTGGCCATGGCGCGCAGGCCCAGCGCCGCCGCGGCGTCCTCCAGCACGCGCGCGGCCTCAAGCCCGCTTTGCCGGACCATCCATTGCAGGCGCGAGCCCACCGGCGCCGCCTGCACTGCCTGCAGCATCAGCGCGCGCCCGACATGGCCGGCTTCGACAGGCGGTGAAATGGGAACAGGGGAACTCATACAGGCATTGAGGGCAAAGGTAGCGGCAGGGTCAGTTCAGCGTGGAAGCCAGGTCGAAGATGGGCAGGTACATCAGCACCACGATGGCACCAATGACGGTGCCGATCACAATCATCAGCGCCGGCTCGATGACACGTGTGGCCACATCGATGGAGCGCTGCAGCCGGCGCTCGTAAAACTGCGCGATGCGCTCCAGCATCTCCGACATGGAGCCCGTGCGTTCCGCCACCTTGAGCATGCTGGTGGCCACCGGGTCGGACAAGCCCGCGCCCGAAAGTGCCGCGCTCATGCTCAGGCCCTCGCGCATCAGCACCACGGCCCGCTCCAGCCGCTCGCGGTCCGCGTCGCCCAGCAGCTTGGCGCCGTGCTCCATCGCGCGGTGGATCACAATGCCGCGCGACACAAGAATCGACATGGTGCGGTAGAGCTGCAGATGCTGGAACTCGCGTATCACGCCGGCGATATAGGGAAGGCGCTGCAGCCAGCGCGAGCGCACGCCATGCGCGCGAAAGTGCGCGGCCACCCAGGCCCCCAGCGCGAAGACGCCGCCAAAGAACAGCGCCAGCACCCAGGGGCTGCCAGCCACCAGCCGGCCCCAGGCCATCAGGCCGGCCGACAGCATGGGAAGTTGTGTGCGCGTGCCGTCCAGCAGGCCGGCAAAGCGCGGTATCACTACGCCCATCAGAAACATCACCACCAGCGCGCCCACCACCAGCAGCACCATGGGGTAGACGGAGGCTCCTATGAGCTTGTCCTTGAGCGCCTGCATTTCACCCTGGTGGGCCGCATAGCGAGCCAGGCCCTTGCCGAGGTCGCCCGTGCGCTCGCTGGCCTCCACCGTGGCGACCAGCAGTTCGGGAAAAGCGCCCGTCAGCCGCATGGCCGCCGAGAGGGTGCGGCCTTCCGACACTGCGCGCGCCACCTGTTCGATCAGCTCGCGCCGCGCGCCGGCCGCTTCCTTGATGCCCAGGGTCTGCAGCGCTTCGGTGACGCTGAGGCCCGCATCGATCAGCGCCGCGAAGTCCTGCGAGAAGGAGGCGGTGTCCAGGCCCGAACGCGAGGGCGCGGTGGGTTGGCCGCGCATCAAGACGCCAAGGCCTGCGCCCGATTCCTTGGCGGCCTCGCAACTCAGGACGGTGAAGCCGCCGCGCGTGCTTTGCGCCTGCGCGTCAGCCGCCGTGGCCGCACGCACCTGGCGCGACGCAATGCGCCCCGCGCTGTCGCGGGTGACCACATCGTAGGTGGCGTGAGCCGCAGCCATATGGAAGTTCCGGCGCCTTGGGCTGCCGTCAGTTGGGCGAATGCAGCGAGACGTCCTGCGCCTCACCGGTGCCGCCGGGCTTGCCGTCGGCGCCGTAGGAAATGATGTCAATGGCGAGCGCACCCGGCTGCAGCACATAGGCGTAGTCGTTGCCCCAGGGGTCGGCGGGCAAGTCCTTCTTCAGGTACGGCCCCTGCCATTTGGCAACACCCGAGGGCTGGGTGTTCAGCGCCTTGAGACCCTGCTCGGCCGTCGGGTAACTGCCCACGTCCAGCCGGTATTGGTCGAGTGCCTTGTCGAGCGATTCGATCTGCGCCTTGGCGATCTTGGATTTGGATTTGCTGACCGAGTCAAAGTAGCGCGGCGCGACCAGGCCGGCCAGCAGGCCGATGATGACCACCACCACCAGCAGCTCCAGCAGGGTGAAGCCGCGCGCGCGCTTGCGGTCCGTAGGCACGGAGCGGGCTCGCATTGGATGCATGAAGAGGTTCAAAGAGTTTCCCCTCCCAGGGAAAGCTTGGCTGCGTTTTGCAAGCGCGATAAAAATTTATTTTGGCTGAGCGACCATGCCGCTTGCCGTGACCTGCGTTCTTCTTAATTCCGCGCAGCTTGATACTGAAAAGGTACTCAATTCAAACTGAAATTGAACTGAGGCCCCGCACACCAACGCCAAGGCCGGTCGGATTCTGCCAGAAGAGTGTGGCATTGATAAGGGCGAATATTTACAACGGAAGAATTCGTTGTCTCATATGCACACTTAAGGTATCCCCTCATACAGGTGGAGGGTGACAGCTGCGATGCCGGTCACTAGACTGCGTGCTCGGTCGCCTGGCCAAGGCGCAATAAAAAGGGATGGAGGGAGGAATTGATGAGCTTGTCCGTTGCAGGCGCCGCCGGGTTGCGCGTACACCAAAAGAAGAATGCTTTCATCGGCCGAAAAGAAGGCGCTATCGGCTTCCTTTTGGGGCTCTGGCTCAGCTTGTTGTTGATGAGCTTCAGCACTCCGGCAAACGCGTCATTTGCAGCGGTACAAACCGCTTGCACCGCCGCACCCTGCTATTTATATCGAATACAGGGTCCGGATCCCGTTGGCGTTTATCCGCATGCAACGGCCGAGGCTGCCTGCAGAAACTATATTCAGTGGTTCAACGCCTACCAGCCCTGGGATCCTTACTACTACAGGCCGGATGCGAGCACAGGGTACCAATACAACACAGATACGCGCTGCTCCTCTTACCACAATTACCAAGACGGATCTTATGCTGGTGAGCAGTGGGCTGAAATTCATAGAAGCCCTGTAGCGCCCTGGCCCACCTACTCATGCCCAATTAACAGCAGCCTGTCAGGCTCTTCCTGTACTTGCGAGGCAGGTTTTGCAACTCATCCGACAAAACCCAACAGCTGTGTGCCGCTGGTCAACGCCTTTGGCGTGAGCAAGCCGCTGCCCTTGGGCAGATGTGAGTTTTGTGCCGGCAACCCGATATTCCCGCTGACCGGCGCCAAGAAGGAATATGTGGCCACCGGCATAGGCCTTGGGGGGCTGAGCTTATCCTTGACCTATGACACCACGCTGAACGTGCCTGCCAACCAGGCTGACACGGCTTCGGCCCTGGTGGAGCCCAACTCATTCGGGGCCTTGTGGAAAAGCAGCTTTCACCACAGGCTCGTGATTTCAACCGGCGCCGCGAGGGCGTTGCTGTCTCGCGGAGACGGCAAGGTCATCAACTTCACCGGCAACGGCGCCGGCGTCTACACCACCGATGCCGACAACACCCACAAGCTTGTCAGCATCGCGGGGGGCTATCGCTTTACCGATGTCGCCACCGGTGACCAGGAAATCTATGACAGCACGGGTATCTTGCAGAGCCTTGCCCGTGGCAACGGAATGGTGCTCAGCTTCAGTTACACCGGCAAAAACCTGAGCCGGGTGCAGGCAAGCGATGGGCGCAGCCTTCGCTTCAGCTACACCGACAACCTGATTACCCAGATCACAGATCCCAGCGGACGGACGATCATTCCGGCTTATGACAATAACCGTAACCTCGTCTCGCTGACGTGGCAGGACGGCAAGGTGAGCCAGTTCCTCTACGAGAACACGGCGTTCCCCTGGGCGTTGACGGGCAAGGTTGACGAAAACAACTCCCGCTATGCGACCTTCACTTACGACGCGCAGGGCCGCGCCATCACCAGTGAACACGCGGGTGGTGTGGAGCGCTACAGCGTCAGTTACACCCAGGCACCCGCGCTGGTCGTTGCCGATGCCTTTGATACGTCTACCGGTGTTCTGTCCCGCCAGCACAGCTGGCAAATGCCCAGCGGCACGACGCTGGAGCTGCCAAATGGCCAGAGCTCCAGCGTGGCTGCCGCCAACATCATGGGCTCGCCATCGGTCACTTCGCAAAGTCAACCCGCGGGTTCGGGCCACGCCGCCGCGGCCAGCGCACTGAGCTACGACAGCAACGGAAATATTGCCAGTGAAGACGACTTTAACGGCCAGCGCAGTTGTTTTGATTACGACCTGAGCCGCAACCTGCCCACGGTGGCCGTGGAGGGCCTGCCCAACACGGCTGACTGCGCGACCGTGCTTGCAAGCAATGCCAATTTGCCGGCAGGCAGCCGAAAGGTAAGCCGGCAGTGGCACCCTGACTGGAGCTTTGCCACCAAAATCGCGCAGCCCTTGAAGATCATCACCAGGGTCTACAACGGCCAGCCCGATCCGTTTAACAGCAACGCTTTGGCCGGCTGCGCGCCCGTCACCGCCACGATGCCGGACGGCAGACCCATAGCCGTTCTGTGCAAGCAAGTCGAGCAGGCCACGACGGATGCCGATGGCAGCCAGGGGCTGGCGACCACGCTCAATACCGGCGTGGCGCCGCGTGTGTCGGCCTACACCTATGACGCTTTCAGCCGTGTGCTTGCCAGCACTGATCCGATGAACCGTGTGACTACCTATGCGTACTACAACAGTTCAACGGATTCATTGAGCGATTCAGATCCCGACTTTGACAAGGTCAGCCTGTTGCTGCATGGCGATGGTGCGAATGGCTCGACTGCCGTGGCGGACAACAGCCCTGTTTCAAAACCCGTGACGGTCGTAGGCGATACCAAAATTTCCACCGCGCAAAGCAGGTTTGGTGGCTCCTCCTTGTACTTTGACGGTGCAAGGGACTATGTGTACTTGCCCTCTACCCCGTCGCTTTCCATGAATGCAGCGGACTTCACGATTGAGATGTGGATTTACAAACTTGCAAACAATCCCAACACGTCGCGCTTCTGGAACCCTGATGGCAGCCTGTATTCAGATGTGCACCTCGGGCTTGATTCCAACGGGAATCTCTGGAGCTATGGATCATCCACGGGCACGAGTTGGGATGCCTGGGCATTTTCAACGGGCATACCGATTCCGACTGGCGTATGGAAGCATGTGGCACTTGTAAGGACGGGAGGAACGGTGACCCTGTATGCCGATGGGGTGGGAACGGTGATGACAAGCACCTTGGGCGTCACGGCTCTTTATGACGGTGGGTACACACATGTGATTGGCGGTCAAGGCCCCGGGCCTGACGCGGGGTTTAACGGCTACATCGATGAAGTCCGTATCACCAAGGGTGTCGCCCGCTACACCGGCAACTTCACACCGCCGGCGCAGGCATTTCCGGGCACGGGCCCGTTCAACGACCCTAACGCTATAGGCCACACGGCCGGCGACCTGCAAAGCATTACCAACGCCGCCGGCCACGTCACGCAGTTCACGCTCTACGACAGGGCAGGGCGCGTGCGCCAGATGATCGATCCCAAAGGCGTGGTGACCGACATGGCCTACACCCCACGCGGCTGGACCAGCAGCGTGACCGTCACGCCCCCGGGCGGCACAGCCCGCACCACCAGCTACACCTACGACAACGCGGGCCAGATGACAGGTGCCACGCTACCCGACGGCACCACCCTGGGGTACAGCTACGACGCCGCCCACCGCCTGACCGGCGTGACAGATGCCAAAGGCAACACCGTCAGCTACACGCTCGACAACATGGGCAACCGCACGGGTGAACAGGTCAAGGACTCGTCGAACTCCCTGCAAAGAAACATTACCCGCGTCTATGACGCATTAAACCGAGTCCAGCAAATTACGGGAGCGAGCAATTGACAACAGCACAAACTATTCATCGCCTGGGAATCAAATTCGCGAGCTGGCTTTGCGGCCTGATCTTGCTGGCGTGCATGGCGCCTGCGCTGGCCGCGACGACCACGGCCAGCCCTCGCCTGGACTATTGCTGGGCCAATGGAACTTCGGTCATCAACAGCAACCCCGAGATTTACGGTGACCGCAACCTGGTGGGCAACTGCTTCTCAACTGTCAACGAGTTTTACGACACCATGGTGTCGACCATCCAGGTCAACTACAACGCGGCCTGGCCCGCGGGAAAGACCGGCCGGTGCGACTTCGGTTCTTGCTACAACGCCACTTACGTCACGACCTCGACCTTTGCCAAACAGGCTTATGGTGATCTTGCGGGCCAGGGTCAATACAACAACTGTGCGGAGCCTTCGAGTCCGGCTGCGGTCAATGGACATGGCTATTGCGGCCTCAAAAGAACGGACACGACTACCTGGTCTTGCAACACGGGTTCATGCCAAGGCTGGGATGGCGTTGTGCAGGTGAGTGAAAACAAGGACTTTGATCTGCATGCGTTCATAGGTACCGTCTGCCAGGATTCCCGCCTGGTCAAAAGCAGTCCCAATACCTCAGGTGGATGCGCCAACATCATCGACATTTATTCGGGTCTGCAGGACTGCCCGGTTTGCCAGGGCCGGCTTAGCGGGGGTAACCCAATCTACCCCATGACGGGGGCCAAGATGGAAACCGTTCCCACTGGGCTCAGCGTGGGCGGGCAATCGCTGTACCTCACCTATGACACCCTGCGCCAGATGGTGGCCAAGGCTGACGGGCTCCTCTCCGCGGCCCAGTTCAAGGACTTACCCTCTTTGGGTCCCTTGTGGAGCAGCAGCTTTCATAAACGACTGCACATCAAAGTGGGAGGCGTGGGAATTGACGCCTACCGTGGCACCGGCCGCATTGTCAGCTTCGGCCTGAGTGCACCGGGCGGCAGTTATGTGGCCACGGCGGGCATTAATGACACCGTGACCGCTGCTGGCGGGGGCTACCGGTTTTTTGATTCCGCGTCCGGCGTCCTCGAGACATACAACAGCGCCGGCCAGCTCACATCCTCCGCCGACAAGAAGGGCAATACCCTCACCTATACCTACAGCACGGCCGCGGGCGCCGCCGCGCCGGCGGCCGGCTACCTGGCGCAGGTGACGGACAACATGGGCCGTTCCATCGCCTTCACTTACACGCTGCCCGTGGGCGGAGTCGCCACCTCCGACGGCCTGATCGCCACTATGACGGCCCCTGATGGCCGCAGCATCACGGCCGGCTACGATGCGGCGAAAAACCTTGGCAGCCTGACCTGGCAAGACGGCAAGGTCCGTACCTTCTTCTACGAGAATACAGGCCTGCCCTGGGCGCTGACTGGCAAGGCCGACGAGAACAATGTGCGCCTGGCGACGTGGACTTACGACACGGCGGGCCGTGCTGTTTCCAGCGACGGCGCCTTGGGCACCGACCACTACAGCGCCACCTACACCACGCCGCCCCAGGCTGTGGTCACCGAAACCCTGGTGGTGGGCAACGGGCTCAATTACGCCAACACCTACTACCGCAACCACACCTGGCAGGCGCCCACGGGGCTACAGGTGACCGACGCCACCGGCACGACATCCACCGCCAATGTCGTAATGCCCAACGGCTACCCCGTTCTGGCGGGCATCAGCCAACCTGCGGGCTCGGGCTCGCCCGCGGTCAGCAATGCCTCGACTTACGATGCGCGCGGCAACCTGCTGTCGCATGACGACTTCCAGGGCGTGCGCACCTGCTACGCCTATGACGGCAAGAACCAGCAGATCACGCGCGTCGAGGGCCTGGCCAATACCGTGGACTGTGCCACCGTGCTGCCCACCACGGCCACCTTGCCGGCCGGCGCGCGCAAGTACACCACCACCTGGGATACCAACTGGCGCGTTCCCAAGCAGACCACCCAGCCGGGCTCGGTCACTACCCTGGTGTACCACGGCCAGCCCGATCCCAGGAACAACAACACAGCAGCCAGCTGCTCGCCCGCCGCCGCGCTGGCCAACGGCGCCCCCCTGAACCTGTTGTGCAAATCGGTGGTCGAGATGGCCAGCGGAGCGTACTTTGACAATCCCGCGGCGTCCAGCAGTGACGCCCTGATCGACAAAGTGGTGTTGCTGTTGCACGGTGAAGACGGTAGTGGCTCGCCCGTGCTTGCGGACAGCAGCACTTATAGAAAAGTTCAGACCGGCCGCGCGGGCTATGCCTCTACCACCAATGCCCAAAGCAAATTTGGCGCAGGGGCCATCAACCTGGACAGCACGACCAGCGGGGGCGCCTTCGGTTACGGCCCCGACAACACCCTCAAGCTCACCGGTGACTTCACCATTGAGATGTTTGTGAAGCTCAATGCACCAATAAACTCCGACCGGATCATATTTGGGTGGGGAGGAGACACATCCTCGGGAAATGCCAGCGGCCGTGTGGCGGTGGACTCCACCGGGCGGCTCAATGCCTACTGGGCTGAGAGTTATTGGGCCAACAACCGTTCCATCACAGGCCCGGTCATCACGGCGGGTGTGTGGCACCACGTCGCGCTGAGCCGCAGCAACGGCAACTGGATCATGCACCTGGACGGGGTTCAGGCGGGCGCGGTCGTGAACCACAACAACTCGGATGCTTTTTCATACGGGCGCTTTGAGTTGGGGCGCCAGGTCTTCAATGGAAGCGGGAGCCTCAATGGCTACCTCGATGAGGTCAGGATCACCAGCGGTGCGATCCGGTATTGGGGAACGTTTACACCGCCCGCCCAGCAGTTTGGCGATCCGCTGGACCTCAACCCGGCACAGCCCAAGGTGGCGGACGCCAGCTATGCGAGCAACATCCTGCTGCTGCACGGTGACGGTGCCAATGGTTCCAAGGCCATTGTCGACAGCAGCCCTCCAGCGGCCACGGGCACCCTCAAGAGGAATGCGCAGATCAGCACCGCGCACAGCAAATTTGGAGGCTCGTCGATCTATATCCCAGGCGCGACCGACTACGGTGACTATGGCAATCTGGCCGGAGATTTTTCGCTGCCAGGGGATTTCACGGTCGAGTTCTGGATGAAACCCGCCAGCACTACGGCCAACACGATTGCCGTGCGGCTGGGTGGCGGTGGCGCGACGTATCACGATTTCTGGTTTGGCAGCGACCGCCTTGTGATGAGCCGCAGCAGTGACGGCGCCTATTGCATGTCGGGTGGCGGCCTGGGCAACCTGGCCAATACCTGGATCCATGTGGCGTATGTCAGGATTGGTGGCACCCTCACGATGTATGTCAATGGCCTGCCTGTTTTTAATTGCGCCTGGAGCGGTACTGTCGGCAATGCCAACGGCATGGCCTTTGGCTATAACAACACCTCCAATGCCGTCTACTACGACGACATTCGCGTAACCAAAGGGGTGGGGCGCTATACCGGCACATTCATACCGTCGGCCTACCCCGCACCCAATGTGGCAACGGTGCCGGTCGACAACTCCGTCGTCACCACCCAGTACACCTACGACGCCGCCGGCCGCGTGCTGACCGCCAAGGACACGCTGAACCGCACCACGACGTATGCCTACTACACGGCTGCCGCCTTCAGCGGAACGGCCCCCAATGAAACCGGCCACGCGGCCGGCGACTTGCAGAGCATCACCAACGCGGCCGGCCACGTCACGCAGTTCACGCTGTATGACAGGGCAGGGCGCGTGCGCCAGATGGTGGACCCCAAAGGCGTGGTGACGGATACGACCTATACCCCGCGCGGCTGGGCCAGCAGCGTGACGGTCACGCCCCCGGGCGGCACAGCCCGAACCACCAGCTACACCTACGACAACGCCGGCCAGATGACAGGCGCCACCCTGCCCGACGGCACCACGCTGGGCTACAGCTACGACGCGGCTCACCGCCTCACTGGCGTGACCGACGCCAAAGGTAACACCGTTATCTACACGCTCGACAACGCGGGCAACCGCACGGGCGAGCAGGTCAAGGATTCGTCGAACACCCTGCAAAGAAACATTACCCGCGTCTATGACGCTTTGAACCGAGTCCAACAAGTCACGGGAGCCAGCAATTGAAAACCACAACCCAACCACCAGGCAGCCGCGCTTCCAGCGGCATGTTCAAGACGCCAGCCATAGCGCTGCTCTGCAGCCTGGGCTCGCTCATGTTCGCCATGCAGGCGCAGGCCCAGTCTATGACCTGGCAGTACGGCTACGACGCCATGGGCCGGCCTACCACGGTGGTGGACCCCAACGGCCAGACCAGCTACACCTACTACGACAGCCTGGGCCGGCCCATCCAGACCCAGCAGCCGGCCAACACCGGCAGCAGCAGCCCGACAGTCACCGGCTTTGCCTATAACGCCAATGACAGCCTGACCCAGGTCACCGATCCGCGCAACCTGGCCACCACGTACAGCCCCAACGGCCTGGGTGATGTCACGGCGCAAACCAGCCCCGATACGGGGACGAGCCAGTACACCTATGACCTGAACGGCAACATCCTGACCAAGACCGACGCCCGCGGCAAGCTGACCCAGTACAGCTATGACAACCTGGACCGGCTCAAAACCATCACCTACGCCACGGGTACCGGAACAACGTTTGAATACGACGGCGGTAGCACCCCCATTCCAGCCGTCATAGGCGAACTAACCAAGATCACCGATGAATCTGGCCAGGTGACCTACAGCTATGACAGCCTGGGTCGCAAGACCGGGAAAACCCAGACCACGGGGGCAAAGACATTCACGGTCGGCTACACCTGGGGTGATACCGGAAGTGCGCTGGACAAGCTGACTGCGATTACCTATCCCAGCGGTGCCAGGGTCAACTACAGCTATGACAGCTATGGTGATGTTTCCGGAATCACCGTCAATCCACCGAACGCGAACGGCGTTGGCACCAACACCGGCAGCACCTTGCCCATGCTCAGCGCCATTACCCGCAATGCAGAAAGCAAGCTCACGGGCTGGACCTGGGCCAGCACCAAGACGCAGGCGATCAGTTATGACGCCAACGGGCAGATCAGCGCTTACAACCTGGGCGATCCGACGACTACCGGAATTCGCCGCACCGTTGTTCGCGACAGTGCAGGGCGCATCACGGGCTATACGCATGTCAGCAATGGAACACCTGTCCCAGCGCTGGATCAGAGCTTTGGTTATGACAACCTGAATCGCTTGATCAGTGCCACGCTGGATAGCACGGCTATCCAGTACAGCTACGACGCCACAGGCAACCGAAGCACCAAGGTGATTGGCGCCACGACCTACACCAACACCATTTCGGCCACCAGCAATAAGCTGACGCAGACGCAAGATGCGGGCGGTGCGGCGACAGTGGTGCATGACGCAGCTGGCAACATTACTAGTGACGGGATCAATACTTACACGTACAGCGACCGAGGCCGGTTGGCAACCATGACGAATGCTGGCGGTACGGCGACTTATAGCTACAACGCCTTAGAGTTAAGGGTTGCCAAGATTGGCCCAACGGCGCTGGTACCGACGGGGGCGACTTATTACGTTTATGACGAAGAAGGCCAACTACTTGGTGAATACGATGCCAACAGTGTCCCACTCTATGAAACCATATACCTGAGCGGTCCGGTGGGTGTGATCAAACAGACGGGGACGGCAGGCGCTAGCAATATCGTGGTCAACCTATACAACGTCTCGACCGATCAGGTCGGTGCACCTCGTATCATCACGCGACAGTCGGATGAAGCCATAGTCTGGCGTTGGGATTCAGCCGAGCCTTTTGGTGTGGCTGCGCCGGATCAAAATCCGGCCAACCTGGGAACTTTCAGTTTTAACCAACGATTCCCCGGCCAAGTGTTTGATGCGGAAAGTGGGTTGCTCCAGAACTGGAACCGTGAGTACAACTCGCGTCTGGGGCGGTATATGCAGAGTGACCCGATTGGGCTTGATGGCGGGATTAATACCTTTGCATATGTGGATGGAGACCCTCTAGGGACGGTTGATCCGGAGGGACTGCAGGCTGAACACACAACCAACCAGACACCTAGCAATCGTCCAAAGCACGAAAAAGGCAATGCGCGTAGGGGGCGAGATCAAGGAGGGGAAAAAGGCGACAAAGGTCGAGACTTCCCACGAAAGGCTCCGCCAAATCACAAGGGTCCTTGGCCACCCAAAAGTACGCCAGTACCTCCACCCATAGCTCCGCGAATTCCTGGAATCATGCCTCTAATTTGTCCGCTATGCGATGTGATGCTGCCTCAGCCTGATTCAGGGGCCTGCTTGTCTTAAGATGAGAATTATGTTTACGAAGCCTACACCGAAAGAAACTATGTATGACAAGGCCATGAAGATGGCCAATGCTGCGAAGCCGAATTTGAAACGCATGACGCAGTTATTGGAGTCTGCTCACGAGGAGGGTGACGCGCGTGCCACATATGCTTTGGCGACTTGGTATCTACATGGATATGCGGGTTTTAAAAAGCAACCGACCAAAGCGGTTAAGTTGTTGAAACTGGCGGCACAATCTGACATTGCTGCGGCACATTTTGATCTTGCGGTGTCTTACGAAAAAGGTTGCGGCATCAAGGTCAGCGAGAAAAAAGCATATCTTCATTATTTGGCAGCGGCAGTGAATGGAGATAACCAGGCGATCGTTGAAGTGGGGCGCTGTCTCTTTCATGGAATTGGTGTTCAACGAGATCGCAAAATTGCCGAAATCTGGTTTCGTCGTGCAGAATTCCTTGGTGTCCAAGTTACTTGATGTGAAGTCCGACCTGAGTTTGGGGTGAGCCTGTGGATTTTTGTGCATGTGTGATCCACTTTTCCATCGAGCGCTGACCACGCAGACTTCGCCAAGGCCTCGAGGATTGGGCGTATTCGGAGGCGCTCATTGGATCAACCGAGAAGTGGAAAGGCGGGGCAATCTCGCACGGAAATCCACAATTGGTGGCTCGGTTTAGAGTTGACTTTGTGTTTGTGTGTCCTTTCAATTCACCGCCGCCACAAACACCCAATCCGCATAACTCTCCTTGTCCTGAAAATCCCAATATTGAATCGGAAACTCCCGCCTCTTGAAGGCGACTTGCGTAGACCGGCTGTGCACACCCAGAATGCCGCCGGCGCCTTGGACCAGCACCCAGTCCGCCTTGCCGGTCATGGGGTCCGGATACAAGCGGCGCAGATGGCGAACTGGCATCGGAAAGCGTTTGTCTTCCAGCAGATCGTCCAGTGAGCGCGGCGCGGTCCGGCTCTTCCCGGCCGGGACGCTGCTGTAATACGACTTGATCGCGCGGCGGTACTGGTCGCCCACAAACACTTTTTCCCTGGCGCGTTGGGTGTGGGTGCGTTGCAGCTCCACCATGGCCGATGCGCCCAGGGTCGTCAGCAATAAAAAAATCAGCACCGCGAGCAGGACCAGGCCCGACCTTGAGCACCAGCTCCCTGGCCCTGGGCAGCCACACCCTGACCGCTGAATACGCCGGCGACACTAACAACAACCCTTCGACCTCCGGGTCGGTGGTGGTCGCCATCAATGCCGGCACCCTGACCGGCAGTACGGCTATGATGCCATGGGCAGGCCCACCACGGTGCTGGATCCCAATGGACTGGCCAGCTACACCTACTACGACAGCCTGGGCCGGCCCATCCAGACCCAGCAGCCGGCCAACACCGGCAGCAGCAGCCCGACAGTCACCGGCTTTGCCTATAACGCCAATCAGTGGGTGTTGGTGGAGCTGTTCATTTCCCGATCGGAGTTGGTGTTGGAGCCGACGCTGGTGTGGCGACCGACACCCAGGGCAATGTGTGCTTTTATTCGAATGCTTGCTACACTGTTGGACCGGGAGTATCAATCGGTGGTGGTGTCGTGAGTGCGATTGGAAGCGGCCCGCTTTCTTCAGGCACTACTGATTACAAAGGCGCATGCTGGGGCGGTGGGGCCGGTCCATTCGGACAAGGTTCTATCCTGTTTGGGAATGAC
>Ga0209257_1001725_pt1 | contig 24402 bp, 35 predicted proteins | sample AraplaCvi_mCL_r2_FD_184277 | JGI IMG/M metagenome (GOLD analysis project Ga0209257, IMG submission 184277) | Arabidopsis root microbial communities from North Carolina, USA - plate scrape MF_Cvi_mCL_r2 (SPAdes) (version 2) | ecosystem: Host-associated > Plants > Roots > Endosphere | place: USA...
TGAACGGCTGCTCGCTGGCCGGGGTCGACATTTCACCAACATCCAGGAAATCTGGCCGTCAGCTGACCTTGATAGTCTCGCGCCGACCACGCGCGGATCACGCAAGTCGGCGACCTCGGCCGGCTTGCCCGTGCATCCTGTGGAACCCTGAACTCGATGGGAGACCATCATGGGAACCACAGGCAACCCCAAACATCGCGAACCTTGGAACAAGGGCAAGCTCGTTGGGAAGAAGGCGCCCTTCAAGCCCAAGGACATCTGGGCGCTGCGCGTCCGCCTCCAGATGGAGGGCCGGGTGTCCGAGTGCTTACGCCGCGCCGAACGGCAGGTTCCAGCGCCAAAGCTGCCTGCCGAGGCTCTTCAGCTCCGACGACTACTCCTGGTGAGACCAGTCACTTAGGCTCAAATCGCGAACGACCGAGACCAGCCTTGAGCAGTCAGTGATCTTGCCCGCCGCCCCCTGCGGTGCACGCGTTGCCGAAACGATTGATCAGGTCGCGCTGAACCTCATGGTCAGCTGCGGCTGAAATATGCACCCCCGAGCCGAACGACCCCGAAAGCCGAGCTTTCTTCTAAGAGCCGGAGACGCCTCGAAAGCACGCCAAAGCCTCCTGCGAAGCGAAGGTCCCCGCATGTTCCAGCGAAACCGCGCAAACTACCGCGGCCAAGGCGCCGATCAACTGCCCGCCGATCGGCGGCGAGACTAGAGCAACATCCCACCGGTAGCCGCCGAGCAAGATTGCCAGCTCACTCTTGGCGCAGCTCCTGGCGCGAGATCTTTTCCGCGGCTAGGCGCTCGCGCTCGCGCATATCGAGCTCCGCCGCGTCCACCAGATCGCCGAGCACAGAGACGTGCCACACGATACCCAGATCGGACTCGGGATTCACTCTGCCTGAGTACATCCCGAGGAACTCCCATTTGGGATTGGGGTCGAGGGTGGCGCCCACCCTCCCATCCTCCCCGCGAAAGCGGCCACCCTGTACTCTGAAGGCGATCACGGGCGAGCCTGATTGCCCTTGCCTCGACCGACAGTCGATGTAGAACTTTGGGTTGTCTGCCGAAACGAAATCCAGGTCTTGTGCAAGAGAGCCTGTGACCCAGATGGGGTACCTGGCATGGCTGGTCAAGCCAAATGGAAAACCAATCACGCTGACGGGCTCTGCAGGGCTGAGGACCATCTGCGTACGGTCAAGATCAAGATCCAGGTAGTAGGGCAACTGCTCGACATCGTTGCCCCAGCGAACATTGAGCGCAACCACGTCTGCTGAAGCGCCAAGCCGCGGATGCTCGATCCAATAGGGTTCGCCGCTATCGCGATACAGCGGCAGCCGGACTGGCTGCCAATCGCGAAGGTCGGACCCGCCTTTGCTGAAATAGATCACTACGGCGTCAGGTATTGCCCCCCGGCGATCAAGAGGCGCGCCTGTGTCCTGATGCCGACCTGTCACAACATGCCGGTTCGTCATGACCACACAGTGAGACTCTTTGGTCCTGCTAAGGAGGAAGCAGGTGGCGGAACTTACCAGTTGGTCGCCAAAGTACGTTTCGATGTAGAGCGATTTGACCGTGGGAATTTCTACCCGTAGCGGTCGCTCTTGGTCGTTAGATGGCTCCATCTCGCTCATCTCTTTGGGCTCCCGAGGTCTTCCTTTGCGTCAGCTTCGGTGGGCGTCGCTGCTGGGAAATTTCACCGCAATGCGCAGAACTGTAGTGCGGGTCGCAGAAGTACACGCGCTGGCCGTAGCACGGATTAGATCAGCCTGCCGAACCACCTGCCTCGATCAGTCCATGTTCGCCAGCAGCGCCAGGCCGCTCCGACGCAACACGGCCACAGACGACGTGGTGCAAGCACCCTCGAGGAGGTCTCCTTCCCAGCTTCCTGGCATCACGCGCTCCGGGGAGACCGGTCGTGCGCAGGGCTATGGGGTGTCGTTGGCGCGCGTCAGCCATCGGGACAACCAGAACCCGCGTCGCATGGCCTGCAGTTCTTCTAGGCGGGAGGTGACCAGCGGCCTGCCCACGCGATGTTCGACGTCCATGAGCGCGAGCGCCCTGGCCAGTGCCGGGCCGAAGCCCGAGGCGAGCATCGTGGTCACGGTGGCGGCCAGCGCCGGCATGGCCAGCCAGACGACGTCGTTGGCTTCCCAGCCGCCGAGCTGCAACAGCAGCGGCAGGTTGAGGGCCACCGCGGTCAGCGTCGCCACGGTCGCGGCTCGCGGCGGCGGCGGTGACGGCAGGGGCAGGATGCGGTGTCCCTTCAGGTCCAACAACGGCGCCAGCGGCGCCGGCAGGCCGGTCGCGGGATCGATGACGCGCAGGCGGCGACGTTCGGCGACGAAGCCCGTGGCCATGCCGCTGACGAACATGAGCGCCGCCAGCCCGAGGGCCAAGGGCTGCAGATCCGGCCGATGAGCGCGCCACGCCAGGGCCGTCGTGGAGACGACCAGCAGGCTGCCGAAGAACAGCAGCGCCAGCACGGCGGCCCAAAGGGCTTCTCGCGGCGAATAGCGGGCGCGGTACTTGAGATGCAGGCCCGATCCCAGGAACACCAGGCAGGTGATCGGCGCCATGAGCATGAGCGCGGGCTTGTCGAGCACGAAGGCCCACATCGCCGGGACGACGAAGGCACCCGCCGCGCCCAGGACGAGCGGCAGGTGCTTGAGGCTGGACAGATCGTCCGGTGGCCTCAACGTCCGGCTCCCAACGCCTTGCGCGCCTGCTGTTCCGCGAAGTCGGCACCGCCGTAGTTGTTCCAGACCACCTGCATCGCCACGCCCGCGAGCAGTCCGATCACCACCAGCGGCGCGCCCGCCACTGTGAGGCCGGCCATGCCGGCGATGGCCACTGCCGTCGGTACGCTGATCACGCTGGCCGCCAGGCCAGCCACGTTGCCGCTCTGATTACGGGCCGAGGTCACCAGGAACTTGTTGGTGTCGAAAGAGCGGATGCGCCGCCGGCCGGCGGCATCCAGGTCGAATTCGATGCTGCTCCAGGCATCCAGGGCCGCCGTGGGCGCGAAGGTGATCAAGCCCGTGCCCACCTTGCCGCCTGACCAGGCCATGCTGCGGGCCCACTTGGATTCCGCGGCGACAACGCCGGCCGCCTTGACCTGCTGCCCGCTGGGCTGGGCCCATTTCGTCGAGTGGGCGGTGCCCGGGCCGTTGGTGCGCCAAGCGCCAGGGATTGGCGCGGCCACGGTCAGCGGCAGGTTGCGAATGCGCAGCCGCAGCCGCGGACGGCCCTTGCCCATGTTGGCGTTGTACAAGTCCATGAACTCATTGATGCGCACCACGCGGGAGGCGCCGGAGGCCACCTTCGCCGCCGCGGCCTGCAGACGTGCCGCCGTCTGACCCTGCACGCCTGCGTAAGCCACCGCCTGCGCCGCGCCCAGTGCGTTGCCCACGATGTTGGCCGGGCTCACGGAGGCCGAGCGGAGTTCCGAGCCCAATCCCTGTCCACCCCAGGTACCGAACAGGTAGTCCCGCAGCCAGGGCGGCAGGTCGTCCTCCGGACGCGGACCCGGACCGGGGCGCGTCACTACCGGCCGCATCGGCCCCCCCACCGTCGGGACGGCGGGTTCCCAGGTCCGTAGGGTATCCAGGACGCTTGGCTGCTGCGCGATCAGACGGCGGAGCAGCTCCTGGCCGACCAGCGTGTCCAGGTCGAAGTCACCGTTGAGCTGCTCCTCGCAAGTCGTCCACCCGTCGGCCGCACATTGCGCGGAGCCGCTGCGATGTCGCGCGAACTGTTGCCGATGGGCCATCACGTCGAACTTACACTTGGAAGCCGCGGTCTGGGCGGCGATCTGCGCGTCAGTTGTCACTGGTGTCCCTACACGTGTTGCGTGGCAGCAGTGTGGGCGAGCCGACAATTGCGCACAGTTGCCGAAGGTCACATGGCGCGCAGTGCAAACAGGCCGCCTGACGTCCATCATTGAAACGCCTCTAGTCTTCGCTGACCTCTTGGATGCCCATGTGGCGCTGCTGGATGCGCGCCACTCCCCGAAAGAGGTGCGTCGCGCGTTCGTACGCTTCATTGACCTCAGCCAGAAGCTGACGTCGGTGACGCGCAAGGACTGCAGCGCACGAGGGCAAGGCGCGTGGGCTGCATCGAACTTTCCGAGTTGGGCTCTCGTCCGTGGCAAACGGCAGCGCGACTGCTTGTGTCGGACCAGAGCCCCTGAATCCGTTGTGAGTGAAGTCGCTCACAACCGGCTCTTGGCGTCTCTCTAGAAGAGGTGCGGCGAGCAGGTGAAGCGCCCAGTCCCTGCGTCTCTCAGCACGCCCGGCGAAGACTCCATCTTCGGGGGGCCGCGCCGTTGCAAAGCGCGCGGCTTGGTTCTCGGACCCGTCGGCGACTTGCCAGGAACGTGCTCCCTCCGTCGGATAAGGATGAGATAGGCACGCAGCCCGTCAAGGGACGGTGCGATATCGACACGCTGACACCACGCTACAAAGTCTTCCACGTCTAGGGGGATGACGACGAGCCGCGAATCTTGTGCCAACAGCTTCTGATCGCCAGATTCCACGAGCGCGCACCATTCGGTAAACGTCCGAGGGAAGCGAACATCGTGCTGGCAGGCTTCCGCCAGACGGCTGAACCCGTCAGCGGAGATGGTTACACCGGCAAGATCGCGTTCCATGGCTCGATCTTACTGACCGCACGGGCACCCGTCAGGATCCTTCCGTTTGAGGATGTGTTGTTCGACATGCTGATCAGACGCGGCGGAGAACCGCTCAACGCTTCACTGGTCGAAGGGGGCTAGCCGGTTTCGGCTTCAATCCCATGTCGGTGGGAGCGGCCCTCCGACAGCTTGAGGCGAAGTTGGGGTCGGCGTTCGTAGGGGGCGTTCCGCTTCGGCTGCGCAGGTCGCGCAGCTTGGGCTTCCGCGTCACTGAAATATGCAGCGGCCCTTCACCGTCATGACAGGTTCGGGATGCGCGTTTCACTATGGCGAGGATAGTGGGCTGTCCGCAGCACGCGTCACGACCAGTGATCGCAATGGCTCGTGGCGCACCTGCCCCCCACTCGCTAACATCGTGCGGTCGTCGAGCTTCCCCGACTGTCCGGGGCCGTCGACATCTGCCCCGTCTGCGGGGGGCTTATCTTTTCGAGGCATCGTTCCTGGTGCGGCGTCTCCTCTGTCCCGTGCCTTCGCGACCCACGCTCTATCCCGCCCATGAGCCCCACGGGCGAGAGAGCAGCCGGCACCACGCGACACCGCCAGACCGAACTGACAGAGGGACCATCGCTGGCAGCGAGAGGAGTGGAGATGCGTAGCCCTTCGAATGCGGACGCGTTACTTGGCCCGATCGCTCCTGTCCTCCTGTCCCAGGATCCCATGCTTCCCATGAGCGTCGCTGAGATCGGCGCAGCGCTCGGTGGCATAGGCGAAGACGCTGTTCGTGCCCGCGAGCAGTCGCGCGAGCTGTTCTCGATTGTTCGCCCGGGGCGTAGTCGCCAGCGTGAGTACCCAAGGTTTCAGACATGGCCTTCTGTGACCAGCGCCGGACTAAAGCAGGTGCTCGATGCTCTCCGGCCGCTGGATGCCGCTGATCTCTATGGATTCTTCGCCGAGAGGAGCGATCTGCTCGCTGGTCTAACTCCAGTGGAAGCTCTCACGGGTCGGCTGGCGCGGGTGCGCACTATGGAACGGGAAGCCGATGCATTGTTGATGTCCACGCTGCCTGTCCGCCTAAAGGCGGTTCTGGCCGCAGCCGAGGCGCTTGTCGCCCTTCGTGCTGCGTAGCAGCAGGCAAGTGCGCTCGTCTTGTGACGCACCCCCGAGGACGACATCTTATCTTTCTACGACTAGCAAGCGAGCCAGACCAGTGCTCCCGTGCTTTGGGCTCAGGCGCCGTGTGTCATCGCCATGAAGGCATCCAGCGCCGCCGCTTCGGCTAGTTCTGCACGTCTGTACTCTCCCTCGATCGGGATACGGATTGATGGCCCGAGTTCCGGCGGAGGGGTGAAGACGAGAATCGCAATGAACCCAGTCGCGCCTTGCTCGACTTCGATGTTGGCATCCCAGCTGTCGTCCATGGCACCACGAACCTCCCCGCCAAGATTCGCTGCATGTCGACTGCGCGCAGCAAGGTGAGCATTCTCGTCGCATGCGCACCGATTGGGTACTGCTCGGTGCCGGACTACCTGGCAACGGAAAACCGAATCGAACCCGTCGTCGCCGGCCGACCCATGCGGCGCACGGTGTTCGCGTCATCAAATGTTTGGTCGCATCTATTGACGGAATTGACATCCAGGTCGAATTCGATGCTGCTCCACGCGTCGAGGGCGGCTGCTGCGGGCAACTGTGATCAGGCCGGTCCCTAGCTTCCCGGTGGACCAGCCCCTACTCCGAGCCTATCGGCCTTCTGCGGCGACCGCTCCGCGCAGCGTTCGGTGGCATAGGCGAAGGCCCTGGCCGACGCGACGCTGCGCGCATGTCAGTGCCGAGCACTGAAGCAAGGATGGCGAGCTTGCGGAAGATATGTTTCTAGTCCCGGCCTGGGCTTGGATCGTCGCTTGCTCGCTTCGGTATGGCTCTACAAGACAGGGAGTCGACCATGAAGCGCAGGTCCCAACCGAGGCAGCAGGCCGCCCGACGCGATCAGAAGGACGGCCTACCCACTGCCGAGCGCGCCGAACTCCAACGTCAAGGAGCCAAGGCCGCCGCGCGAGGTGAGGAGCGTGATGTGAATCCCATGGACGAACAGCTGAATCGCCCGTCGGCAACGGGAGAGTGCCTGGACCTGTGGCAGAAGCGAAAGGACGCCTGGCAGCAAGGGCACGATGTGCAGTCTCAAGCTGACGAGCAGGCGAGTTCCCATCCGTCCAGGCAGGGAGAGAGTGATGAGCACTGAAGCCGAATCAGCTCTGCGGCTTGCTCGGGTCGAGCGCGAGGTCAAGGAGGCCGAGCACACTCACGAGAAGCTTCTCGGGCAGCGAGCGGTCGGCGGCAGATGGCCCACGATGCGGTGGAACCCGCCTGGGCCGCGAACCTTACGAGGACTCGCCAGAGTGCGTAGAAGACTTGCCTACCGGTCGGGTAGGCTGGAGCAGGACAAGATTGCGCTCGACGTCGCGCTCGAACGTCGCCAGGACCACGTCCGAGATATCGGCATGCAACAACACCGTGCGCGCCGCTTCCGCACGGGCCTCGAATGTGGCCAGCATCGTCTCGCGAGCCAATGGCGGAAGTGCCTCGATGAGCGCTGGAACCAGCGCATCGAGCGCGACTAGGCTGCCCTTGAGCTCGCAGATGCGCTCGGTGGCTTCCTGGAGATTTCTCATGCGAGGCCCTCATGGGCAGAAGGCCGAAAACGCGGCCCGGCCGCGCATCGAAGAAGGTCAGGGCTCGCCTGACCTCCGCAGGACAGTGCAGGGCTCAGGCGAGGCTGCGGATCCTCGAGGCCTGCGGGCCCTTCTGGCCCTGGGTCACCTCGAATTCCACACGCTGGTTCTCGGTCAGCGTCTTGAAGCCGCTGCCCTGAATTTCCTTGAAGTGGGCGAAAAGGTCCTTGCTACCGTCATCGGGGGCGATGAAGCCGAAGCCCTTACCCTCGTTGAACCACTTCACGGTGCCGGTTTGCGTAGTCATATCGAAATCCTTTTGAAGTTGCCGGGCGCAACAGCGCACCCGGCGAAGAGACGCCAAGAAAATCTTCAAGAGGGGATTCGATCGCCGGCAGAACGCCGTTGAGGAGCGAAGACCTAGGATCGGATGGTCTCGTGCATATCAGCCAATCCATGGTACAGGAAAGCGGAAAAGGGCGCACGACTAATTCTTCGCCCGCCGGTCGCCGGGGCTGCTTTTGGCGGCGCTACAGGACCCCTTTATCCTGTACATGGCCCCATCAGCGGGCTAACTTACTGCCTGCTCGGCGTTGCCATCGTCGGGGAACACATCGAAACCGACATGCACGCCGCACCAGGGTGCGCCGCTGGAGCGCGCAGGCCATCGCGCCGAGGTTGTTCGGGCCATGCCCTATGCGATGTGGACGACGTGCCTGCGCAATGCAAGCCATCGCCCCAAGTCTGGCCGCAAGGTATGAGATGCATGGCACAGGCGCCCGAGCGTTCCGATCGCCACGGTGAACTCCGCTCCGGGGCACTCGCGTGAGTTGAAGGTCACATGAAGCGGACATCCGCTGACACCGGAGTTGGCTCGGCCGGCTTGGGTGCTACGGACAGCCAGGCTAGGCCACAGACCGGTCGCTCAAACCTTGACCCGGCTTGCAGCGTGATAACCGGAATGCGACAAGGACCGGTCGTACAACGCGTGGTGCCGGGCGATCGAGATCGCTACAGAGCCGTCCGTCGGCCTTCGCTACGCACGTTGCCGAACTTGATGTCAGCATCACCGAAATGCGCAGCCAGGCCTGTATATGTACAGAGCAGTCCCGGGCGACAGGTGCTCATACCCGTCGGCTGAAAGTACTAACCGACACCACGGCCGAAGACCAGCTCTGGGTTGCGCTGGCTCACTCCATCGCGCACCGGATCCAGGTCGCTTGGCCGCATCGGCTCGTACAGCACCAAGTCGAACACGCCCGGGAAGGCCGCGTGAACGGCATGCGACTGGCTGGGGCTAAGTCCGACCAAGTAGGCGGCTTCCGGGAACTCCACCCTTAGGCGCCTTGCCAGGGCAACCCACAGCTCTTCAGGAGAGTCGATGGCGATGAGTACGGCCTGAGGATGAAAGACGCCTGCAGTTCGCAATGCCTCGCCGGCTGAAGTGACGGTCCGGGTTTCCCATCCTTGAGCGTGGGCCAAATGCTCCAGCATCAAGGCGGCATCCCAAAGCGGGTCAACGATCATGAGTCGTGCGCGCATTTCAACTTCCTCACCATCTTGAGAAAGTTCGGCAAGTCCCGCACCCGACAACTGCGTCTACCTACAATCTGCGCAATGGGTCTCGGCGGCACCGATCAATCGCGCACCCCTCCGAAACCGTCGCGTGTCCAGCATCGCCCTACGCGTCATTTAGTAGACGCCGTATAGCAGCTGGAGTGCATCGAAGGTACAACTGGGAACATACCAGCGGGGCTATCCGCCTTGGCTCGCCTTTCGACTGTCATGCCACACCGCCACACCCTTTCGATGCCTTCGCTTCGCGCCCTCAGGCGCTGGTTGGTGGTGGGCAACGTGCTGGTCGCCGCCGTTGTCAGCGGCGCTGCCTGGGTCAGCCTGGACAACGCTCGCCGGGGCGACGAGAACGCTGCCCGGCTAACGGCGCAGAACCTTGCGGGCAGCATGAGCAGCGAAGTGAGTACGGAACTCCGGCTCGTCGACAACGCGCTAGAGACAGTCACCGACCGCTTCAGCGGAGTCCACGACACTGGCGCCGGCAACCGGCTGCTCGCCGACATGCTGGCCAAGCAGCGCAGCCTGCTTAAGCACGTTCAGGCGATTCGTGTTGCCGATCGGGAGGGTCACGTCGTGCAGGGTCTAGCCGCGGACGCGCCGCCGATGAACGTTGCGGACAGGGACTATTTTCTTAGGGCGAAGGCAACGGGTGAAACGGTCGTCTCCGAACCGATCCTCAGCAAGTTGACGGGCAAGTGGGAGATCAGCGTCGCCCGCGCGCTGCGCCGGCCCGGCGGCCAGTTTGCCGGCGTGGTATTTGCAGTGATCACCTCGGATCATTTCGCCGACCTTTTCAGCGGGATGGACCTGGGCAAGTCGGGCGCGATGTCCATCCGCACGGTAGACAGCTTACGGCTGGTCGCGCGGCACTCTGCCTTTGAGCCGCGCTCTTCCAAGGGCCTGGGCGAGGTCACCGTGTCTGACGCGATGCGCCGCAGCCTGAGTGCGGACGAGGAGCGCGGCTGGTACATCACCCCAACTGCGCTGGACAAAGTGGACCGGATCACCGCCTATCGCCGCATCCAGGGTTACCCGTTCATCGTGTTCGCGGGGCTGAGCACGAGTGAATACCTGGTGCCATGGCGCCAGCAGGTCGCCGAACTCTGCATCCTGGCACTTCTCCTGGTGAGCACGATCGCGGCTTTCTCGGTGCACCTATATCGCCGCCAAGCCCGAGAACGGGCCAGTCGACTGGCGGCTGACAAGCTGGCCAAGGAGCAACAGTTGCTCCTTGAGAACGACTTGGTGGGCATGGTGAGACTACGGGACCGCGTGATCCAATGGGACAACCGCGCCTTGGCGCAGATCTTCGGCTACCCGCCGGGCGAACTGCGCGGCGTGTCCATGCGCGAGCTGTACCTCGATCAAGAGACCTTCGATCGCATCGGGGTGGAGGGCTACGCCGCGCTGAAGACCCAGGGCCGCTTCCGCACCCAGATCCAGATGCGCAAGAAGGATGGCAGCGCGCTGTGGGTGGACCTGAGCAGCATGCAGGTCACGGAAGACGAAAGCCTGTGGCTGATTGCCGACGTGGACGTCCTCAAGCGTAGCGAAGAGATCGCTTTCGGCCTGGCGTTCCGCGATGCCCTGACCGGCCTGCCCAATCGGCGCCTGTTCGAGGAGAGACTGGCCGACGCACAAGCCAATGCACAGCGTAGCAACGCGCCGCTGGCGGTGTGCTACTTGGACCTGGACGGATTCAAGCCGATAAACGACGCCTACGGACATGAAGCCGGCGACCAGGTCCTCAGGCAGGTAGCCATGAGGCTGCAGGAGATGCTGCGAGGCAGCGACGTAGTCGCGCGCCTTGGCGGCGACGAATTCGCGCTTGTCCTGCCTGCCAGCGGCACGACTGACTCGGCCAGGACGGTACTCCAGCGCTGCCTCAGCGAGATCGAGCGCCCCATCGAACTCGATCACGGCAGGTCCGTCACGGTCAGCGCCAGCATCGGCGTTGCCATCGCAAGCGGTTCTTGTCCGACCTCGCAGGTCATGCGTGATGCGGATGCGGCCATGTATGGTGCCAAGCGGTCCGGCAAAGGCCGGATCCAGTTCCACGGCCTGCGCAAGGCCTATAGCAGCGAACCCTCGCATGACGCGTCTACCAGCGCTGCGTCGGAGCAGCGAGATGCAGGCGAATCGGGACACGAGACGCAGGGGGACGGTGGCGAGACCAAGGCCGGGGGTGGCCTGTTGTTTTCTGCGTCGACGTGACTTACCCCTAGGGGTAGGTCACAGGCACGCGGAACTAAACGGCCGAGAAGCGAGGTCGACTTACTTTGCTGGTCGGAGCAGCGCCTCCGCATAACCTTGCCGCCCAACGCCGCACACCTGCGCCTTCGACTAGTTGAGACAAGGATATGACGATGTGCGTTCTTGTGAGGCATTGAAGCCGCGAGGATCGCCGCAAACGTACGGTGTTTCTTTAGCTCAAACGCCTTGCTTAGCTGGCCAGCTAATCAAGCGGAAATCGCTAAACAAGACTTGCCCGTGAGAACCACCAGCCGCGGGCGTGCAGGTTCGTCTCCACAGCGTCACCTGTCCGCTGAGGGCAGCGGGCTTGCACGTTTCGGTTTTGCCTTTGGTTTCGGCCGCGCCTTTTGCCGATCGCCGATTTCCATACTGCTCAGCACCTTCTCCGTCAGCGCGGCTGGTCTGCTCTTCAAGAGCGCTATGTGCTGTTGGCCCAGAGCTTGGATTCGATCGAGCCTTGCCTTTAGCGTTGCCACGCGGGGCTCAAGTTGGGCAAGCTCGTCAACCAGGGACGCTTCCCTCCCGCGTAGGCGCTTCTCCGTCTTCTGGATTTCGCCCAGAAGACGCGCCCGCCTGACAAGGAGCCATTTGAGAACCGAAGGAATTCTTGTCATGCCCTCGATTGAACCGGCAGCAGCCCGTCCCATCAATGGCATCTGCTACTCATTAGCGCGTCGAGATCACCGACGCCTGAAATGTAAAGGCCCGGCGCGAAGCCGGGCGGTCGTTGGGTCGTACCCTTGATGTCGCCATGTGACTCTCGACTCGAAAGAACGGGAGGGTCTGCGGGATCGCGGCGAAACGGCTCGACACGGATCAGCCGCTCTCGACCGGGTGATTCTGGGTTGACGGAACCTAGCGCAGCGCTCACTAAAGTCACCCCGAGTCCTAGGAAAGGCACCAGACGCCACCACGCGCTCGAGTGCATCACCTATGCGCCTGGCCGTTCGCTCTACATGCCATGTACGTTTATGGGATAGCTACAAGAACGTCGGGACGAAAAAAAGCCCCTGCGAGAGGGGCTTGGGGTGGGTTTGACAGTTAATCCGCCGCAACTATGTATGGAATGTTGGGGGGAATAAGCCAGCGTAAGGGGTCACATTTTTTTGGCTGCATGCCTCGGCGGTGTCATTGCTTCGTTGAGAAGCTTGAGGCATCCGCCTTCGAACGTTGGGCTCACAGGTGAGTTCAATTTAGCTGCTTCCGAAGTTAACTCCCGGACGAGTGCTACCAATCCAGTCGACGCCCGGAAGAAGCATTCCAGCTCAGTCTGTGCCGCACTTGGAAGACCTGGGCTAGGGCTGGTCTTCCACGCGCGGGCCGCGGATTCAAGCAGCGCAGGATCTGCCGACCTGTTGTATGGAAACCAAGCTCCATGCGATTGGCGGTAGTTAATCGAATTTCTAATAGTCGACAGCCAATTTCCTCTTGCCGAGCCTGATCGAGTTAGTTGCGCCTTCAAATCGGAAAGCAGCGCCGAAGCCTCGAGCTTGTGGCTGCTCAGCGCGGTCGCCGCCGCAATCGCCGTCTGTAGCCCATCGACAACCGACACGAGGGTCGCCCAAGTATCGCGGTGAGAATCTTTAAGGCGGCGGAACGTTACCGTTCGGAAGGAAGGATCGATGGATGCGGCGAAGAAGCCGGCGTCAATCGACGTCATGCTGCCGGATCGACCCATGGCCTGCGCGGCACTTAGGACTTGGTCGACATGCTCATCGTCCAGCTGAATACATGCTGTACCGAACAGCCGCATGAACGCGTGAGCCGCGAAAAACGCCGAGTAGTACGAGCGAACCGAACCCCAAGCGACACTTCGGGGGAACGCCGAATCCAACCCGATTCCTGCGGCACTTTCGAATGCGGCCGAAGCAAGACGGTTGAGATCGTTCGCCAGGGCCTGCCGGACCTCTTCAGGATCAGATGCACTAAGACAGAAGGAGGTTGCGGTTATGTCGTTAGTAAAGAAATAGTTCTGGTTCGCCGTCCAAGCCTTAATGTCGAGGGCGGACGTTGAACCTGGCTGAAAGAGCCGAAGCCGCGCGGTCTGGAGAAGGACGCGTATAGCTGTCATCAGAGTTGGAATGTACCTTTCAGCGCATCTTCGAGAGAGTCGACGATTGGCTTGTACGCACTTCCGGTACCCTTCAGTTTCGACGCCTTAATGCCTGCGCCGACCTGTTCGAGAAAGTAATAGAAATTGTCGACAGTATATATTGCGCCGAAGCGGTCTTTTACCTTCGGCGCGATCACAAGGAAGAACGCGCACGCCGCACGAAAGAAAATCGCGTTGAATAGTAGATCAACCTGCTGGTGTCTACGCAGAACTCCCTCAGTAAGAGCAAAGAAGTACGCGTTAAGAATCTCGTAGAGTTCGCCTTGCCCCTTCTCGCCGAAAACGCGAACAAGAGGTTTGAGCGCGGTATTGAAAACGGAGCGGGAAATCTTTCCCGGTGCCTTTGACGACGGCGAGAGCCTGCTATACAACGCGCTCGACGGCTCTTGCATGAAGGTGTCAAAGATTTCGCGAAGAAGTTCTTCCTCGTCCTTCTCGTATTCGGCAAGCTTCTTGATATCGAGGAGAAGTTCGGCCGGGACACCCTTTTGCTTAGAGTTAATGTCAATGAACAGGCGAGTTTCGTCGCGCCGAGAGAGGCCGGCGTAGATGATCACTGGGACACGAAATGCCTTTTCTGCAAGCATGAATCCGAAGACGCGGTGTTGGCCGTCGATGATGAGGAATGCCTTCCGGATATGGTTGAAGCTCAGACTCTTGCGGATGCGGTCATATTCGAGTTCCGCATCGGGTTGTGCAGATAGGATAATTGCGCTAGGGATCGTTCCGAGCCCGCTATCGATATAAGCGGCAATTTCTCGAGCCCGCTTATCGTCGAGCTCCCGCTGGAAGCCCTTCACTGGGTCTTCTTCGCGTGCAATTACGAAGCAGGTCTCCGCCAACAACTCGCTCGGTAGCGTAAGAGAGTAGAAGCGGTGGTCGCCTTGACGGACTAGGCTAACGCTGGAGAAACGAAGACGTTCGGATTCGGGCATGGATGGTCGGCGTGGCTGGATCACGTGGGAATATGTTGCCATATCAGGTGGACAGTTCCTGGGACTACCACCCATTGCCGCGACTTTCCGCTTTGTCGGCGTACTCGTACGCTGTAGGTCGATCTGCAGGTCGCGCGCCTGCGCTGTGGTCACTCGAAGACTCCGAACGCGGGCGACACCACCCAACGGCCGCTCTAAAAGCCAAAAGCGACAAGGGGCAGCCTTCGCTCAGTGGTCCGCTATCGGAGGGAGGAGTTCCCGATGCCCCCAGCCGCGAACGTCTCACATCAGCCTGAAGCGGTAATCAAACCAGACAGATGCCACCGGCCGGTCGAGTGATTCGCCCTTGCTGACCGGACGGCTGGGGCGCTGCTTCCACGCTCTGCGCCCCCAGCGAGCCAAGCGCGCGCCGAAGGCCGCTCGCACGCGGCGACTCGATGTAGACGCACTTATTTGGCAACCAGCACCTGCGCCAGCAGCCCAGAGGTCGGGATGCCCTTGTCGATGATCTCGGCCGGCACCGGCGCCTGGGTCAACGTGCGGCACTGCGCCCAGGCCCGCTTGCCGCGGATGTGGCGCTCGACCGTGAACACGCCTGGGGTGTAGTCCAGCTTCTCGCTGACGTCCTCGCCAATGCGCTTGAGCGCACAGCCGCAGGCGCAGGTGGTGTTTTCGGGCTCGTGGTGGCGATCCACGCGCGGCAGATTCGCCGGCAAGGCCGCGCGCTTGGGGCGCTCGCCAGGCGTAGCCGGCGGCTTCTGCGTGCCCAGCAATTCTTGAAGCGCCGCCTCGGCCGCGGCAATGTCGGCGTCCAGGGCCTCGTCGAACAGCGCGCGTTGTTCGGCATCGATTGCTCGCTCTTCTTGCCGAACTTCAGGCGCCGGAGCTGGGCGATCTCGAACGAGAGCTTCTCCAGCTTCACGTCGCGTCGGTCAATCTCCTGGCGGTCGTGCTCGATGCGTCGCAGCAGCTTGGCACCGACCTCACCAAGAACCGCAGCTTCCAGGGCGGCGAGTTCGTCGGCAGAGATGGGTGGGTCTGCAAGCATTGAGGCCAGTGTGGGCCGCACCAGGCATGCTGACCATCGGCGCACGCACCGATTGCCTTGGGCTCAGGTCAGGCCGATCACGCCGGCCTCGCCGATGCGATGCCACGGCAGGCCCAGCACCAGGGCATCGAGTTGCTCGCGGGTCAAGGACTGCGGCGCACCACAGCCGCCGCCAGGCCAGATGAAGCGCCCCTTGTGCAACCGGCGCGCGGCCAGCCAGATGCCGATGCCGTCGTGCACCAACACCTTCAACCGAGTCGAAGTCTTGTTGGCGAAGAGGTAGGCGTGATGCGGTCGGGCCGAGCCGAAGACCTGCACCACCCGCGCCAGCGTCGTGTCGGTGCCGGCACGCATGTCCATCGGCAGAGTGCTCAGCCAGACCGCGTCCACACGGATCATCGGAGCCAGTCCCTTAGCCAGGCGGCACAGTCCCGAGCTGCAGCAGCCGGCCAAACAAGCTTGATGATCGTGCCGGTCCGGTGCAGTTCAATGCGAATCTCGCCATCCACCGTTGGCGCGGGCAATGCCAATGGGATGAAGGTCGGTGGCGGCATTGACGGTGGCGCGGGCTCTGAAGGCACAGCTAGCGGCGGTGCCATGACCTTGTGCTCGGCGTCGATGACCCACTTGCGCAGCATGTTGGCGTTCAGACTGTGCGCCAGCGCCACGGCAGCGATGGACACGCCGCGCCTGAGGCATTCCTGGATGACCGCCGTCTTGAACTCTGCCGTGTGCCGCCGCCGGCGACGCCGGCCCATCAGATCGACCCCATAAGTGTTCACGTGTCCGCCTCCTTCTAAGCGGACAGATGTTCACTACCGGGGTGCTGTCAGATCAACATGTGTTCCCTGGCTGCTTACGAAATCACCGTCGCCCAGTGACCCGTGAAATTGCCCGTCCAGCGGCTCGACCGCCAGCCACACCGTATCTACCCGGATCAACGCAGCATCTCGCGCAGCCAGGCGGCGCAGGAAGAAGCGCCCGCCATCGGCCAGCGAACCCGTATATGGACCGGTCCGCGCTGCAGTTCCAGCTCGATGGACTGCGGTGGTTCGCATGTTGGCGCTTCGGTGACCACCGAGACCGGGACGAATGCAGGGGAGCCCGCGGGTTCGCCATCGTGCCCGGACAGGCGCCGCCACTTGTGCACGAGATTGGCGTTTAGTCCGTAGCTCATTGCTACCTGGGCCACGGACGCGCCTGGCGCCGCGCATGCGGCGATCACCCGGCGCTTCAGCCCGGCATCGGTAAGCGGCTAGCCAAGTCAGGTTGACGCCTTGCCCATAGACTCCGGTGAACTGCCCCATCCGCTGAAACTTTGGTTGCCCTCGACAGCTACCCGTTTACCAAGCTGCGGCTCGCCGTGGGAGAGGTCCCGCGATGGAAAGCGCATAACCCGACTTTCCACCGGGGCACGAGCTACGGCATTGTGTTGAGCGATCGCGCGGTCTACCTGTATGCGCCGTTCTGGCTGTCGTTCGCTAGATGGCGCCGCATCCCGTTAGACGAGATTCAGAGCATTGAGTTCAAGGACTCACGGCTGTGCCCGCGCCTGATCGTCGAGATGCGCCACGGTCGTGAAGTCCTTCGAACTCCGCTGGACGATAGAGAAGAGATGGACTACGACCGAGAGAACCTGAGGAATGCCGTCGTCAACGTCACCGAACAGCTTGCGGCGGGGTTGCCCGTTACGCGGGAAGGTACTTCTCGTTGACCCGTTCAACCCTGAGGTTCGAAACAGGCCAGTCCGTCAATTGCTGCACAACCAGCTCTCGAAGCGCTTCAAGCTCGGCGCAGTCCTCGACCTTGTCACTCAGGATGAAGCGAGGCCGGCGTGAAGTGAGCATCACTTGAAACGTCGAGCGGTCATCGTCGGTTGAAACGTCCACTGCCAGTTTGATCGGGCCGTCCTCGAACCAGGCGAACCACCCCCAGTCCTCCTGGTTCGACTGCAGGTCGTCGCCGTATTTGTTCCTAAGCGCTGGAAGCAGCCGATCTAGCACCACGTCTCCGCCAACGCAGCAGTCGTTGATGTACTCGTCGGCACCAAGCGTCCCGACCTGCTTGGTGAAAGTCAACGCGTACGGCATCCCCGTCTCCAAATGGTTGATTGATTAAGCGCGTGGAACCTCATGGGCTGCCCGGGTGCAATGGCGAAGGGCGAGAGAAAGATACCTTGTCTCCGCGCGGCGAGACGGGTCTCAGTGGCCAAAGTGCAGCAGTGCCTCCGACCACGACGACTGTGAGAACAAGAGCGGCGTACAGGACGCTGATGCCCTTGATCCATCCGGACAGTAGCAGCGCCATCATCAGCAGCAACTCCAAGCCCACACCGGTCAATACCGTCGCCACTGGCAGCTGATAGCTGAGTTCGTCGCAGCGGCCACATCGAACAGGGCTTCGCTTGTTTGACCGAAGTGCACTGAGCAGCGGTATCGAGCGTTCACCACAGTGTGGGCATAGCTTCATGATGGTGAGCGTGCGCTGAGACGATGATTCACCGGCTTCCTAGTCCTCGGGGAAGAACACGTGCCCCCTGTTCGGGGCGCGCAACCAGCGATCGAATGACGAGGGCCCAGATTCAGAGACCGTTAACTTGAGTTGTTCTGACGTTGGCTGCTCGGCGTAGACACCATGCTCCCAAGCCTTCTTCACAGAGCGGATCGCCTTGGCCTCGGCGTCTTCGATGCCTCTTGCCCAAACGACGCGAGTTGTGAAAAAGCCTACGGACGGCGCCTCACCAGGCTGCCCAGGTATGCGGAGATTTGATCCCTCGAGCAGTACATGGAAAAACGGCATGACGAGGCAGCCTACCTGATGTCAGTGGTTGCACGGCGCGCTTCCTTGTCTGACTCCGTCCTGCTGCACCCCACCCACCTATGTGGCAACAGTTCCTCAATGCAGTTGGCTCGCTGGGTTGGCAGGCGCGCAGGACATCCTTCAGATAGGCATACGGATCATGTCCGTTCAGCTTCGCTGTCTGGATGAGGCTCATGATGGCCGCAGCACGCTGCCCGGCGAGCAGCGTCCCGGCGAAGAGCCAGTTCTTGCGCCCTGTGGCCCATGGCCTGATCTGCTGCTCGTCGAAATTGTTGTCGATGGGCAAGGCGGGGTCGGCGAGGAAGCACGTGAGCGCCGCCCAGCGGTTCAGGCTGTAGTCCATCGCCTTGGCAGTGGCCGAGCCATCAGGCACCTTCGGCCGGTACTCCAGCAACCACTTGTGCAGCGCCTGCGCAACCGGCGCCGCACGCGTTCGTCGCTCTCTCAGCCGGTCTTCGGCTGGCAGGTCCTTCACTTCCCGCTCGATGCCGTAGAGCTGCCCGATGAACTCGATGGCTGTGGCCGCCAGCGTGCTCTTGTTGGCCAGGTGCAGTTCCACGAACTTGCGGCGCGCGTGGGCCATGCAGCCCACCTCGGTGATGCCGCCGTCGAGGAACAGCGCCTTGTAGCCCGCGTAGTCGTCGCACACGAGGCTGCCCTTCCAGGCGCTGTCGGTGCCGTGACCGAGGAAGGTCCGTGGATGCTGGCCAGAGCGGCTCTCCGTGAAGTCGTAGACCACGGCGCGCATGTCTTCGAATGCGCCGCTAGCGTAGGCCCACAAATAGGCGCGATGGGTCTTGCCGGTGCCGGGCGCCAGCATCGCCACCGGCGTCTCGTCGGCGTGCAGCACCGGCAGGCGCAGCAGGTCGGCCTTCATGGCGTCCACCAGCGGCTGCAGGCGAACACCGCACACGCCCACCCAGGCCGCCAACGTCGAACGCGGGATAGCCAGGCCGGCGCGCTCAAAGATGGCCTCCTGGCGATAGAGCGGCAAGTGGTCCGAGTGCTTGGCGACCAGCACATGGGCGAGCAGGCGCGAAGTGGGCAAGCCCTTGTCGATGATCTCCGCCGGTACGGGGGCCTGGGTCAACGTGCGGCACTTCGCGCAGGCCCACTTGCCGCGCACGTGGCGCTCCACGGTGAAGCTGCCGGGCGTGTAGTCCAGCTTCTCGCTGACGTCCTCGCCGATGCGTGTCATCTGGCAGCCGCAGGAGCACGTCGTGTCGCTGGGCTCGTGGTGTCGCTCCACGCGCGGCAGATGGGGTGGCAAAGCGGCGCGCTTGGGCCGCTCCGGTGCGGCCTCGGTGTCCTTGCTCTTGGCGGCCGTCAGCTCGGCCAGCTGCGCTTCCAGCGCGGCGAGGTCAGCATCGACCGCCTCGTCGAAGAGCGCCTTCTGCTCAGCGTCGAGCTGCTCGCTCTTCTTGACGAACTTCACCCGGCGCAGCTGCGCCATCTCGAAGGTCAGCTTCTCCATCTTGGCGTCGCGCCATTCAATCTCGTGACGGTCACACGCCTGGCGGTCCAAGAGCGCTCGCACCTTGGCGCCGATGTGGCCGAGCCCCGCGGCTTCCAGCGAGGCGATGTCTTCGGCACTGAGAGGCGCGGCGACTGCCATGACGGCAGTGTGGGGCGAGCGCGGGCCACGCGCATCGGCGCGAGCACCGATTGCGTCACAGCAGGCGGATCGCTCCGTCATCCTCCACACGCTGCCACGGCAGGCCCAGCACCAGGGCCCGCAACTGAGGCTGCGTCAGCGGCATGTGCTCCAGCGTCACGTCGCCGAGGCCACACGAAGCGGCCCTGGTGCAGGCGCCGCGCTGCCAGCCACACGCCGATGCCGTCATGCACGAGCACCTTCATGCGCGTGGCGCGCCGATTGGCAAACAGGTAGGCATGGTGAGGCTTGGCGCCGCCGAATACCTGAACGACACGGGCCAGCGCGGTCTCGGTGCCAGCGCGCATGTCCAGTGGCGTCGTCGCAAGCCACACGGCGTCGATGCGGATCAACGCAGCAGCTCGCGCATCTAGGCTGCGCACGCGTCGGCGGCGCCCGCCGGCCAAGTCACCGCAACGATAGTCGAGCCGCGGCGGACCTCGATGCGGATGGGCTCAATGTTCGGCGCCGGCATCGGCATCGGCAACTCGATGAAGCCGACAGGCTTCTCACCGACCGTCACTGTGTCGATAGGCGGCTGAGCCCTCTCGTGGACCCAGCGCCGCAGCAAGTTGGCGTTGATGCCGTGAGCCATCGCCACGGCAGCCATCGAGACGCCCGGCTGCTGCGCCGCTTGCACGGCCAGCGCCTTGAACTCGGCGCTGTGAACTCGCCGCCGGCGGCCTGGCGCTGATTGGTCCATAGTGCGTACGTATCCATCAAGTCGTTGATGGGTACGAGCATCCTAGGCACGGTTCAACGGATCAACATGAATTGCCTATACGCTTACCGGCATCGTGACGCCGGCGACTGGCCGACTTAGCGGCTGACATGGTGTCCACCTATTTGCGTTGGTGGACACCATCCTGGCCGCCTCAGCGCGCCGGTTCAAGGTGAGTTTGCCGGACGCATACCGTGCAGCTCCGCTCAAGTGACAAGGACCTCAACGCTTTCGACAAGCTGCTGCAGTTGCGGGCGGACGCGTCGGTCGTGACAAGCGGAACCGGTCCTGGACTCATTTCCTTCAGCGCCAGGATGAACGATGGCCTACTGCCCATTCTGAGGGCACATCCAATGGAGATGCAGCGCGTGCTCGACTACTTGCGGTCGTCCCGCGACGGTGACAAGTCCATTCTGGCCTAGCTTCATGGGCTTCTCTGCGACCAGTCGGCGAAGGTCGCGATAGGTTCCCTGTGCGCCTCATCCTTACCCAGGCATTGACGTTCCATAGCGCTAGCTTGAGGTCTGGGCGTGGCGCAGTTGTGTAGCAAACAAGCCTGCAGCGACGTGATGGCGTTTAGACCGAAATGCGCTGAGTGCATCGCCATTGACCTGGCGACAATGTGGCCATCAGCGGACGCCTCGGTTGGAGCGCCGCCTACATGTCACTCGCTGTCTGGTAGCAGAACGACGCGCAGTTGGCTGGCCTCCCTGGTCTGTAGTCCGGCCAGCTGTGACGCAGCTATGGAGGATGCGGCTTCCTTCGGCGCTAGGCCGATGGCTAGGCCATTGATGGCTGAAAGCATTGAAGCTTTGGTCTGATCAACCAGCCAACCGCGCAATTTCACAGCGGCGTCCATAGAGGGCATCAGGATCTGCTCCACGGTCTTGTTCTGCACGCCGTTGAACTCGATGTGCAGCCTCGTGCAATCCGCCAATTGCTGAGCTCGGCTGCAATAGGCAAGGGCATACCTTTCCAGCTTCAGGTCGCTCTTGGTGAGCAGCGTGACTGCAGAGGGCTTCGGAGTTAGCGTCATGGACTTCAAGGTGACGGCGTCGTCGCCCTCGCTCACCGTGCCGTCACCAAGAGTGACCAAGCGAAGCAGCGCCTTCGCGGTCACATTGACCGTGATCGGAGCACTGCTGATCGGATAGTCGGCTCGGCAGCGCTCGACGGTTACCTGATCGGGCGTAAGCACCGCGGACTGCTTCTTCAGCACGAACGAATACAGGCCTATCGGATCATCGAGGGTCTTAAGGGATAGCGAGAGGGTGGCGACTGAACTCCCGAACAAGTTGATGTTTGGGCCGCCCTCTTGGACAAATTGCGCTGATAGAGGCGTCAACGCGCCACCAATTGACATCCGCCGAAGCGCATAGCTTGCACTCTCCTCCAGCGTATTGGTGGCCTCGGCGCCAAGGCTAAACACCTTCGTCACAGAGCCGGCGGAGGCAGGTAGATTGGCGACATCAGTACCCGTGCGGCCGGCCGATAGCTTCCCCGACTGCGTGTACTTCGCCGTGCCGATGTCGAACTTTCCGTACACCGACTCGAAATGGTCCCAGGACACGAAGGATGCCCGCTTATCGCTGCCATCGGCGGTATCCAGCGTGAACGTCATGTCGAGCTTGTCCAGGCGATCTGCCGGAAGGTGCAGGTCGCCTAGCACCGTGAGCACTAGCTTCTTCGTGGCCGACTTCTTTGACGCCCACGCACAGGTCTTCGGAGGCTCCTCAGGTGCCCTCTGAAGCAGGGCGAGCAAGTCCTCGGGCCCGCTGGTCGCTGGCATCCTGGCGGCGAGGGACCGGATCAGCTCTGCCTGGCCACGCTCGCCAAGACTGGAGAGGACCGGGGAAGGATCTGAGGCCCTCGGATTGGCCAGGAATACGGACAGCTCGACATTCGGCGGCGCCGTCCCCGGCTCGATAGACTCATAGTGGCGAAGCAGCTTGGGCGCGCATCCGACGAGGAGCACGGTGGAGGCGGCGAACAGTGTTGTGGCTCTCATGTGACACCCCCTCACTTCTTCTTCAACTGAAAAACGCCCATACGCACAGGGTCGTCCACGCCAACAATCTTGACGTTCCAAGGCGCGGGGGGGGTGACCGGGATAGCATCGTACGCAGCCATTGATGCCTTGACCGGTGGGCGATCGATCACATTGATCGAGTCATTAATGTCCTCCTTTGAATCGCTGTGCATGTAGACGCGATAAGAGTTCGGATCTACTTCTTCTATCCGGCACAACGCGAACCGTCCATCCCAACTGAAGGCCATCGGAATCTCCAGCCCACGTCTGGGCGACAGCCACGGCGAGCATGGGCAATGTCAAAGAGCAGGAGGGCGGTAAGCAATTGCGCTCCTGGGCGTTCGCACTTGTACTGGCATGCCGGTGAAAAAACATCATCAGGTTTGCGGATTTCTGCCGGCAAACAAGCGCCGGGTCGTGAAGTTGGTGATGGCGCTCGCCAAATTGCGCAAGGGTGGCAAGCTTCCGACCGTCATCCGGCTACCAACTTCCGCTTCCGGCCGAGGCCGTGTGAAAACGTCGCTTCATTGCGCGCCGGTCAAGTCCCTCATTCGACGTCCCACCTGTCCACGCCGGGATGCACCTCGATGCTGATCCAACTATGGCCGTCACTATGACCATACGAAAACACGAAGACCTTCAGCGGGATGAGCGGCGGCGAAGCTCGGCCCCTCTCGCGATGTCCATGCCACATGCAGTGGAACAAGTCGTGGACTGCCTGAGTCAACCGAACTTCCCGAATCTCTTTGGGCGGTTTGTAGAGGCCTAGCGTCACCTCGGAAACTTCACTGTGGGCTAGAACTGCTTGACCGATCTGCGCGGCAAGCTTGTCCGCATCTGGGACGGTGTCCCATTGTTCCGGCGTCACCGACGTGAACTGAATCTCATGAACCCCGTGCATCTATCCTCCCGCCACTTTTGGCGGATTTTCATGCCAACCGCACCTCATCAGGCGAAAGCACAACCGCATTTCGTCCCTCAGTTCGAAATTTTGCAGCCACGCTGAAATGGAAACACTCAAAGCACTGAACGAGATGGACATGCCCGACGAACGTCAGCTGATCTTCCGCGTTCGGGACAGGCCGGATGCACCTTGGCGACCGATGCGTGCTTCAGACGTCCACGAAATGGCGAAGGAGGCTGGCCTTCATGCCGGCGTTCCCGAGGACATTCGATCCCACTTCGCTACGGCCCAGAACTTGTTGGCGTATTCCTGGCATTGCTACACCTTCAACGTCGCCGCCGAACTGCACGCCTACATCTCGGTCGAGTTCGCGCTTCGCAAGCGGCTCGGGTCGCCCAAGTCGGCAAGCTTCAAGAGCCTTCTTGACGATGCGCTCGACAAAGGACTGATCCGTTCGGAGAACTTCACCTACGGTCGGCAGGTGGAGTGTCGCGCCGCCCAACATCCGGATGCTCTCCGGGAGAGCGAAGAGGCGCACGACTACGCAGAGGCAATCGCCGATGCCATGCGGTCGCTGCGCAACGGCCTGGCGCATGGCTCGAACATGCTTCACAGGCAGGCGGGAACCATCTTGAAGGTCTGCTCCGAACTCATCAACCAACTCTTCGTTCCCCCGTCGCAACCTCATCTTACGTCGACTGATGGAGACGCCTGGGGGGCGGTCGACACCGATCTGAGCCGTGGCAGATAGCACGAATGCAATCCAGCGCCCGGCCGTCAGCCGTGCATTTGGTCAGGGGGCGAATCACGACTCTTCCTAGAGGGTTGCGACCCACATCGGTCTTTCCGGCCCCATAGTGATCGACAGCAGATGCTTCTGGCCTCCTTGGTCAGGCCATGGCATCAAGAGCCTCCAGTAACCGCCGAACTTCTGGGCTGCTCACCGACGAAGGCGGCGGCTCGTCTTTCGATTCTGGTGGCATCGGCCAAGCCCACAGCACCTGTACGTGGATGGTTCGCCGCTTCCGGTTCCAGAACTCCTCGTGGCCTCCCACCAAG
>Ga0209257_1001727_pt1 | contig 24343 bp, 27 predicted proteins | sample AraplaCvi_mCL_r2_FD_184277 | JGI IMG/M metagenome (GOLD analysis project Ga0209257, IMG submission 184277) | Arabidopsis root microbial communities from North Carolina, USA - plate scrape MF_Cvi_mCL_r2 (SPAdes) (version 2) | ecosystem: Host-associated > Plants > Roots > Endosphere | place: USA...
CTGCCCGGACCAGAAATTCGATTCGCCGACGAAATCGGCGACGTAGCGGTTGACCGGCGCGTCGTAGAGCTCTTCCGGCGTGCCCATCTGCACGATCTTGCCGTCCTTCATGATACCGATCGTGTCGGACATCGAGAGCGCCTCTTCCTGGTCGTGCGTCACCAGGATGAAGGTGATGCCAACCTCGCGCTGCAGGTTCTGGAGCTCGATCTGCATCTCGCGCCGGAGCTTGCGGTCGAGCGCCGCCAAGGGCTCGTCGAGCAGCAGCACGGTTGGCCGATTGATCAGCGCACGGGCGAGCGCAACGCGCTGCTGTTGCCCGCCCGAGAGCTCCCAGATCCGGCGCTTGGCGAGATGCGGCAGGCGCACGAGCTCCAATGCCTCCGCGACGCGGCGTTCGATCTCGCGCTGGTCGGGCCGCGGCTTTCGTTGCCGAAGCCCGTAGCCGACATTCGCGGCCACATCCATATGCGGGAAGAGGGCGTAATGCTGGAACACCATGTTCACCGGCCGGCGATAGGCCGGGATTCCGACCACCGATTGACCGGCGATCTCGACGCGGCCGGCGGTCGGCTGCTCGAAGCCGGCGATCAGGCGGAGGCTCGTCGTCTTGCCGCAGCCCGACGGACCCAGGAAGGAATGAAAGGAGCCACGCTTCAGCGCGAAGGAGATGCCATCGACTGCGGCGACCTCGCCGAAATGCTTGCTGACCTCTTGGAATCGAACGTCGATGCCGTCTTCGGCCATAATCCTCGGTGCCTGCCCTGAAAGCATGCCCGCTTCTTGAAATCGCATGCGGGCTTGGCGGCATTACGCGGGCCGGCTCGGCTTCTGTCAATCCGTCCTGTTGAAAATTACCACCGGGATTTTCAATTTCCCGGTTTTCCTGCGGGGAAACAGCGGCAAAAAAAGAGCGGGGCCGTTTCCGGCCCCGCCCGCGTCCAAACTCAGGTGGCTGCGGTTAGCGGCGGTTGCCGAGGAACTGCAGCAGGAAGATGAAGAGGTTGATGAAGTCGAGGTAAAGCGTGAGCGCGCCCATGATCGACTTCTTGCGGGCGATCTCATGCCCGTCGCTCTCGACATACATCTCCTTGATCTTCTGCGTGTCATAGGCGGTGAGGCCCGTGAACAGCAGCACGCCGATCGCCGAGATGGCGAAGGCCATCGCGCTCGACTGCAGGAAAATGTTGACGAGCATGGCGATGATCAGGCCGAACAGGCCCATCATGAAGAAAGTGCCGAGGCCCGAGAGGTCGCGCTTGGTCGTGTAACCGTAGAGGCTGGTCGCCAGGAACATCGAGGCCGCGATGAAGAAGGTCGAGGCGACCGATGTGCCGGTATAGATCAGCAGCACCGGCGTGAGCCAGATGCCGTTGATCACCGAATAGGCCAGGAAGGCTGCGAAAGCCGTGGAGGCCTTCATCCGGTTGATGCCGAAGCTCAGGAAGAACACGGCGCCGATCCCGAGCAGCGCGAAGATCCAATGCGCCTGAACCAAGGCCATGGCCCAGCCCGCGCCGCTCTCGACGCCCGCTGCCACCACATAAGCCGTCAGGCCGGACAGACCGAGCCCGAGGCCCATGTAGTTGTAGACTTTCAGCATGTAAGCCCGGAGACCCTGATCGATGTCGAGGGTCTGGGTGCCTGCCGAAGTCCGGTAAACCGTCCGATTTTCCGGTCCGATAGCCATTTCTCGTCGCTCCCTTGCGAAACCCGGCTTTGGGCCGGTTGTTGGTCAGAACTCGCCCTGATAGTTGGGGGTTTCGCCTTTAAAATCAATCCCTCGGGATGAAATTTCAGCTACCTTACAAAGGCGTCCGGCCGGGTGAAACCGGCAAATATCTTGCGAAATCAGCGCTCCCCGGCGATAAGGGCGCCCCGTCTTCAACCCCGCTCCAACCGGAATATCGCTCCATGAAAGGCCGCATCTTCTCCGGCGTCCAGCCGACCCACACCCTCCATCTCGGCAATTACCTGGGTGCGGTCCGGAACTGGGTCCGCATGCAGAAGGAATACGAGTGCATCTTCTGCGTGGTCGACCTCCATGCCATCACCCTCTGGCAGGAGCCGAAGGAGCTCACCCATAACATCCGCGAAGTGACCGCGGCCTTCATGGCGTCGGGCATCGACGTCGAGCACGGCATCATCTTCGCGCAGAGCCAGGTGCGCGCCCATGCCCAGCTCGCCTGGATCCTGAATTGCGTCGCGCGCGTCGGCTGGCTCAACCGCATGACCCAGTTCAAGGAGAAAGCCGGCAAGGATCGCGAGGCCGCTTCGGTCGGTCTCTACACTTATCCGGTGCTGATGGCGGCCGACATCCTCGCCTACAAGGCGACGCATGTGCCCGTCGGCGAGGATCAGAAGCAGCATCTGGAACTCGCCCGAGACATCGCGCAGAAGTTCAACACCGATTATGGCCGCGAGTTCTTCCCGCTGCCCGAGCCGGTGATCGGCGGCCCGGCGACGCGGGTCATGAGCTTGCGCGACGGCACGAAGAAGATGTCGAAATCCGATCCTTCGGATTACAGCCGCATCAAGATGACCGATGATGCTGATGCGATCGCGCTGAAGCTGCGCAAGGCGAAGACCGACCCGGAACCCTTGCCGGGGCCGGAAGCCTTGGACGAAAAAGGCAACATCAAGCCGGAAGCGGATGCGGCGCGTCCCGAAGCCTTCAACCTGCTCTCGATCTACGCGGCGCTTTCGGACCGCAGCCTCGCCGATGTGGTGAATGCCTTCGCCGGCAAGGAGTTCTCCGCCTTCAAGAAAGAGCTCACCGATCTTGCCGTCTCTGTGCTGGGTCCGATCGGCAGCGAGATGCAGCGTCTTTTGAATCAGCCAGGCGAGATCGACCGCGTTCTGCGCCGCGGCGCCGAGCATGCCGAAATCATCGCGGAGCCGATCCTGCGCGAGGTCGAGGACATCGTCGGCTTCCTGCACGCCAAGTAAAAACGCCGGCTCTTTTTTGGGGCCGGCGTTCTCTCTCTAGAGTCTTGAACGCGCTATTCCGTTGGGCCGCCGTAGACGCGCGTGCCTTCCGGACCCGGCAGGCCATAAGGCACGGTCGATGTCACGGCCGGCGGATAATAGGCTGATGGCGGCGGCGTGCCCTCCGCGCCGGGGACGAAGTCGGGCAGCGTCGCCGCATTGCCTTCGATATGACCGCTCGGCACTTCCGCCGGATCGGCCGCCTGCTGGCTCACGCCGGATTCCAGCTGCCGCGCATAGATCTGGTTCTGGCAGGCAACCAGCTCCGCATCGCTCAACAGGGAACAGTTGGTGCCGTCGGGATAGAATTTGGCCTGGGCGACGGCGCTGTCCGCAACGCTCGTCAGCAACAGGGCGGCGGTCACTCCGGCAAACATCACGTGAGGCTTCATGGTCTCCTCCTCATCCAGATTCGCCTTAACTCACCCGCGAACTGAGGGAGAAACCCAGCGAGCCATGCGGGGGTTCCACTGGCGCGGACCTGCTTTGTTCCGCTGATTGTACGCGCCCTCCTACTGAGCGAGGAAGCCGCCATCCACGAACAAGGTATGGCCGGTGACCATGGAGGCGCCGGGGCTGGCGAGGAACAGCACCGCGGAGGCGATCTCGCCGGGCTCGGCGAGGCGCGCCAGCGGCGTCATCGCTTCGATCCGCTTCACCAGCTCGGGCTGCGCCATCAAGCCGGCGATGAACGGCGTCTTCACATAGGTCGGCGCGACCGCGTTGACCCGGATCTGATGCGGCGCCCATTCGACCGCGAGTGCGCGGGTCATGTTCACCACGGCACCCTTCGACGTCTGGTAGGAGATGTTGGGATAGAGCCCGCCGCCGGAAAAGCCCATGATCGAGGAGATCTGCACGATCGATCCGCCTTCGCCTTTTTCGATCATCGCGCGGGCGACCGCGCGCGAGAACAGGAAGGTCCCGGTCATGTTGATCGCCATGACCTTGTCCCAATCCTCGACCGTGACCTCGACCGCCGGACGGCGGATTGCCGTGCCGGCCGAGTTGACCAGGATGTCGATCCGCCCGAGCGCACGCAGCACATCCGAGGTTGCCTCTTCGATCTCGCTCTCCAAGGCGACATCGGTGCTGAGCGCGAGGCCGTTGCCGCCGATCTTCTCAAGCGCCTGCTTGGCGGCCTCGGCATCGCGGTCGACGATCGCGACGGCGGCACCGGCGGCGGCGAGCAGCTCGGCGCTGGCGAGGCCGATGCCGCTGGCGCCGCCGGTCACGACGGCGACCCGGCCCTTGAGACCGAAGAGCTGATCCAATGCACTGGTCATGGTTCCCCTGCGTGAAAGTTCACGCGGCGGACAATAGAGAGCGGGAAGAATGGGGTAAACTCCCGGAAGGAAATCGGGAAACCCTTGGGAAAATCGCCGCGACCAACCGCCTTCTTGCAGCCAAAGCCCGGAATTGCCATTTAGTCTCTGTGATCCGCCGGCTTTACCGACGCTGACCGCAGAGAGCCCCCCGAATGTCCGATGATCTTCTGATCGACGAGCCGCCGGTGCGCCGTCGCTTCTATGACCGCTGGTTCGGCCGTTTCTCCCGTGGCGGCTCGCTCGGCTCTGGCCGCGACCGGCATTGGCTCTGGCGCCTGCTGAAATGGCTCGGCGTCGTCCTGCTGGCCATCATCGTGCTCTACTATCCGGTCGGCATGCTGTTGACCAACCGGATCAACGACGATCCCAATTTCTCGGCGCCGCAGGTCGAGCAAAGCCAAGCGCCCGATACCGGCGCCAGCCAGGCGGTCGCGACGGCTGCGGCCTTGATGGACCGCGAGATCAACCAGACGGCATGGCCGGCTAACGATCCCTTCTTCATGCCGGGCTGGGCGCTGGACAACATGCCGAATTTCCAGATCGGGATCCGGGACGCGGTGAAGCGCTTTGCGCTGGAGCTTCAGGACGAGATCGGCCGCAACCGCGGCACCAGCGCCGCGGACAGCGATCTGCAGGCGGCGGCCAGCTATTTCAACTATCGTCCCGATGTTTGGATCTGGAATCCGAGCAACGCGCTGCTGCCGACCTCGACCACCGAGGAGCAATATCAGCAGGGCATCCGAGCCTTCGTCTCTTACAATCAGCGCCTCGCCCAGGGCAAGGCCACCTTCGACCGCCGCGCCGACAACCTGCTCTCGGCGCTCGACCGGATCGGCAAGGACCTCGGCGCCGCCTCCGACCGCACCCAGCGCCAGATCGACCAGGAATCCGGGTCCTGGATCGACTTCCACGCCGACGACGTCTTCTACCTGAACAAGGGGCTGCTCTACGGCAATGCCCTGATCCTGCGCGATCTCGGCAAGGACTTCGGCAAGATCCTGGATGAGAAGGGCGCCCGGCAGATCTGGGACCGCATGGTCTCCAGCATGATGGAAGGCGCCGAATTGAGGCCCTGGATCGTGATCAACGGCCGTCCCGACGCGCTGATGCAGCCCAACCACCTGGCGGCCCAGGGCTTCTACCTGATCCGCGCCCGCGCGCAGCTCGAAGAGCTGAACGACGTTCTCATCAAGTGATGCGCTCTTGCGCCAAGCGGGCGATGCCGCTCTCGCTCTGGCCCTGCCTTCGCTGAAAAACGCAGGCCAAGCCGGCCAGTCGCTTTCTTCCCGCAAATCGACGGCGTAGATTGAGGGACGATTGGCCATCGGTCCCGAGTCGGACGCTTCCCAAGGGCGCTCCGCGGCCGTCCCGATTCCGGTTTCCGGTTCCGATTCCCGTCGTATGGCTGGAAGTGCGGCCTGGCACATTGGGGGACCGGCGTCTTGAACGGCTTGCAGGCGATCTCGGACTGGTTCTTCGGCCTGCAGATCTACCTGCCGATCGCGGAAGTCTCGCTGAACATCGTGGTGCTGCTGGCGATCGGCGGCGGGGTCGGCCTGCTCTCCGGCCTGTTCGGCGTCGGCGGCGGTTTCCTCATGACGCCGCTCCTGATCTTCATCGGCGTGCCGCCGGCGGTCGCGGTGGCGACCCAGTCCAACCAGGTGGTGGCCGCTTCGGTCTCGGGCGTGCTCGCCCATTGGCAGCGCGACAATGTCGATTTCAAGATGGGCGGCGTCCTGCTGGGCGGCGGCATTCTGGGATCCAGCGTCGGCGTCCTGATCTTCAGCCTGCTGAAGCGCTTCGGCCAGATCGACCTCGTCATCGCGATCGCCTATGTGCTGACCCTGGGCTCGATCGGCACCATCATGGCGATCGAATCGATCAACGCACTGCGGAGCGTGCGGCGGCGCCAGGGCGCGCCGACCAAACTGCATCAGCACAACTGGGCGCAGGGACTGCCCTTCAAGATGCGGTTCCGGAAGTCGCGGCTCTATATCAGCGCGACCTTGCCGGTCGCGATCGGCTTCGTGGTCGGCATTATGTCGGCGATCATGGGGGTCGGCGGTGCTTTCCTGATGGTGCCGGCCATGATCTATCTCCTCGGCATGCCGACCTCGATCGTGATCGGCACTTCGCTCTTTCAGATCATCTTCGTCCAGGCCTATGTCACGGTCCTGCAATCGGTGCAGAACCAGGCCGTCGACCTCCTGCTGGCGATGATCCTCACGTTGGGCGGCGTGGTCGGCGCGCAATATGGCGGCCGCTGGGGCGCACGCTTGCCGGCTGAGCAGCTGCGCCTGCTGATGGCGCTGGTCGTGCTCGCGGTCGCCGGCGGCCTTCTTTATCAGTTGGTCGCGATGCCGCGCGAGCTCTATGCCATCGTGACCCTGGGGGCGGCGCTGTGAGGCGCTTCGCCGCCCTGCTGTTTTTGCTGCTGCTGCCTGCTGCGGCGCAGGCGAAGGACATCGTCGCCGATCTCGTCGTGCACCGGATCGAGATCACCTCCGGATTCTCCGGCGCGGAGCTCACGTTGTTCGGCGCGGTCAACGACAAGGGCGATGCCGTTGCCGTGGTGCGCGGCCCGACCGCGCCGGGTGGCGGGCTGGTCGGCGGCACGGTCGAGGTGCGGCAGAAGACGCGCAGTCTCGGCATCTGGGTGACTGGCGCGCATGTGCGGTTCGAGAATGTGCCCGGCTTCTATGCGATCGCTGCCTCGCGGCCGTTGGAAGAGATCCTGACCTTCGACATGCTCGACCGCTATCAGCTCGGGGTCGGCGAGCTCAAGCTTCCGGCGACCGCGGCGACGGCGCCCAACATCGCCGACTACGCCGGCGCCTTGCTCAGGATCCGGCAGCGCCTGGGACTCTATACCGACAAGGTCGGCCATATCAGCTTCATCGGCGACCGCCTGTTCCGCACCAGCTTCAGCTTCCCCTCGACCGTCCCGACCGGTATCTATAACGTCGATGTCTATCTGGTGCGCGACGGGAAGATCGTCGATGCGCAGAGCTTTCCGCTGCTGGTCAACCGCGCGGGGTTCAGCGCCGATATCTACAACTTTGCGCATCGCAACGGCGCGGCCTATGGCGTAATCGCGGTCCTGACCGCGCTGCTCTTCGGATGGATCGCCCATCTCGCCTTCCGCAGGAGATAGAGAGAATGGCCGAGACGCAAACCACGGAAACAAAGCCTGCCGAATCCACGCCGGCGCAGGCGCGCGTCTTCCTGGTGGTGGTCGACGACACGCCGGAACTGAAGCTCGCAATCCGCTACGCCTGCCTGCGCGCCAAGAAGACCGGCGGCCGCGTGGCGATGCTGCATGTGACGGCGCAGGAAGATGCACAGGAATGGATCGGCGTCTCGCGCCTGATCAAGGAGGAGTCGCGCCAGCAGGCCGAGGCTTTGATGCAGAAGATGGCGGCCGAGGTGCAGAAGCTCTCCGGTGCCATGCCGGTGCTCTATTTTCGCGAAGGCGACCGCCGCGACGAGGTGATGAAGCTGATTGACGAAGAGCCCTCGATCTCGATCCTGGTGCTCGGCGCGTCGACCGGCCCGAAGGGCCCTGGTCCCCTCGTTCAGGCCCTCACCAGCAAATATGTTGGCAAGCTGCGCCTCCCCGTAACCATCGTTCCCGGTCAGCTCACCAACGAAGACATCGACCACATCGCCTGACGGCGGTGCAGGACTGTCTCGCGTGTTGCCCTAAACCCCGTCGATGATCACGAAGTTGCTGCTCATGGATTTCATCCGGAGCGGCAGGATGCGCTGGTATTCCGGCGAGTGGTACCAGGCCTCCGCCGCCTGGCGCGACGGAAACTCCAGGATCACGCTGCGGTCATAGGGCCATTCGCCTTCGAGCACGGAGACCTTGCCGCCGCGGGCGAGGAACTTGCCGCCATAGGGTTCGAAGGTCGCGATCACCTGCTTCCGGTATTCCTCGAACGGCGCCTGGTCGCCGTGCAGGTTCTCCTGGACGATGATGTAAGCGGCCAAGGCGTCCTCCTAATCCGGCAGACCGTAGATCTCTTGCGGCTCGGGGAAGCCGGCGAGATCGAACTTGCCGAGCGGCACCAGCATGGAGCCGCAAGGCGAGGCGAAGGCTTTCGAGGCCAGGAGCGGGCGATTGAGGCCGCGGCAGAGATTCTGGATGCGCGAGGCGAGGTTGACGGCGGGCCCGATCGCGGTGAAGTCGAGGCGCGCCGAATTGCCGATGACGGCGCCGATATTGCCGTAGGAGACCGAGCCGGCATGGAGCCCGATGCCGGCGCGCAAGGGCGGCTTGCCGGCGCTGGCGCGGATCTCGTTCAGGGCGTCGAGCGCATCGAAGGCTTCGTTCGCCGCACGCAGCGCGATGTGGCACTTGTGGTCGCGGTCGAGATCGTCCTGCATCGGGAAGATCGCCAGCATGGCGTCGCCGATGAATTTCAGGATCTCGCCGCCATAGGCGTGAACGGGGCGCGCCATGGCGTCGAAGTAATCGTTCAAGAGCGCGATGACCTCGTCGCGCGGCAGCTGGTTCGACATCGCGGTGAAGTCGCGGAGGTCGCAGAACCAGATCGCGGCGGCGATGGTCGTCGCCTGGCCGCGCCGGACCGAACCGCCCAACACCTGCCGCCCGGCATCCTCGCCGAGATAGATCTCTAGGAGCGATTTCGCCAGCCGGTGCCATTCATGGCTCTCCAGCACCATCGCGAGGAGCGGCATCAGCGCGCCGACGCTGGCGATCTCCGCATCGCTGAAGCCTTCCGGCGCCGTGGTGGTCATCGAGAAGGAGGCGCGCGGCTCGCCGTCCACATCGAGGCCGAAGATCGCGTAGTCGGTGGCACCGGTGTCGCGCAGCTCCTCCAGCACCGGAAAGTCGATCTGTGCCTGCGGCCCGGTGAGCCGGCGGCGGATCAGCTTCTCGCCGTCCTCATAGAGCCGTCGCATCGGGCTGGTGAGATAGGCCTGGCTGGTGGTGATCGAATGCTCGCGCTCGATCATCTGCGCGGTCTGGTCGCCCTTGTTCCAGAGATAGCCGATGGCGCCCATCTGGGGATGGATCGTGCGCTGGGCGAGATAGACCCGGTGCAACGGCAGGCCGCCCTCGGCCAGCTGGCCTGCAAGGCCGACCACGACGTCCGCGAGGTCGGGCAGGCGCCGTCCGTCGTTCAGCAGCCAGCGGAAGGCCCGGCCCCCAGCCTCGCCCCCGGCGAAGAGCTGGGCGATCTCGCCCGGCGTCGCCGTGCCGTCGGCCGCCGCGCGTCGGTTGCCGCGGTATCGCGTCGGGCGCCAGGGATCGGTTGCCGGGCGCCGATTCGGATCGGAATCGACCAGCGATTCGCCCAGCGGGTTGCTGGGCGGCTCGTTGGGATCTTCGCGTTTTGAATCGCCTGGTTGCGCGGCCATAACCTTAATCAGATTGGGGTTGAAGCGCTATTCAGCATCGCCCATCTTCGATGACATATATGGCGCCTTTAAGAGCTTAGTGGAGCAATCCATGTTCATCCAGACCGAAGAGACCCCCAATCCAGCAACCCTGAAATTCCTTCCGGGCCGGGCTGTGGTGGAATCGGGCAGTGTCGACTTCGCCTCCCCCGAGGGCGCGGCGCGTTCGCCGCTGGCCGAACGCCTGTTCAAGGTCGAGGGCGTGGACCGCGTCTTCCTCGGACAGGATTTCGTCACCATCACCAAGTCCGACGTGAAGGACTGGGCGGTGCTGAAGCCGGCTCTGCTCGGCGTCATCATGGAGCATTTCGTCTCCGGCCAGCCAGTGTTGCTGGAAAGCGGCGGCGCTGCGGCGGCCGAGGAAGAGGATGACGAGATCGTCGCGCAGATCAAAGACCTCCTGGAGACCCGGGTGCGACCCGCGGTCGCACAGGATGGCGGCGACATCATCTTCGATTCCTTCAAGGACGGTGTCGTCTATCTGCATATGCAGGGCTCCTGCTCCGGATGCCCGAGCTCGACCGCAACCTTGAAGATGGGCATCGAGAACATGCTGCGCCACTACGTGCCAGAGGTTGTTGAGGTGCGGCCGGTCTAAGAGCGCCGCGATGCCCGACACCGCAGGTCCGCAAGGCTTCCTCGATCCGCTCGACGCGCGGGCTTTCGCGCAGCTTTTCCACGAGGCGCATACCACCCGGCGCTGGTCCGACCGGCCGGTGCCGGAGATTTTGCTGCGCGAGGCCTACGACCTCGCCAAGCTCGGGCCGACCAGCGGCAATTGCCAGCCGATGCGCATCCTCTTCGTCCGGTCTCCCGAGGCGAAAGAGAAGCTGAAGCCCTGCCTTTCCGCGGGCAATGTGGCGCAGAGCATGGCGGCGCCGGTCACGGCGATCATGGCCGTCGACATGGAGTTCTACGAGCATCTGCCCCGGCTCTATCCGCGGGATGATGCGCGCTCCTGGTTCGCCGGCAAGCCCGAGGCGATCAAGGGCGGCGCCGAATTGAATGGCGATCTCCAGGCTGGCTATTTCATCCTGGCCGCCCGCGGGCTCGGCTTGAGCTGCGGCCCGATGGGCGGCTTCGACCGCGCTAAGACCGATCAGGCCTTCTTCGCGGGCACCGATTGGGGCAAGACCTGGCGATCGCGCTTCCTGTGCAACCTCGGCTATCCTGGCGAAGGCGGCACAAGGCCCCGCGACCCGCGCTTCAGCTTCGACGAAGCCTGCAAGATCCTCTGACGGGGAGCTACATCAGCGGCTGCGGCAGGCGCGCCTGATCGACCAGCGGATAGTCGCGCGCCTTGAACAGCTGATAGTGCCACCACTCGTTCTTATAGAAGTCCCAGCCCGCCGCCGACATGATCCCCATCAGGGTGAAGCGGTTCTGCTGGGCCGCGACCGGGATATCGGTGCGCGCATGGTGCGAGATCGGCCGCATCTCGTCGAAGCCGGTGCCCATGTCGAGCTCCTGCCCCGAGCCGTCGATCAGGGTGAGGTCGACCGCGACGCCGCGGTTGTGCGGCGAGCCCTTGCGCGGGTTGGCGACGAACTCCTCGCTGGGGAAAGCCTCCCAGAGCTTCCATTGCGCCTCGGTCGGACGATAGGCATCGAAGATCTTGAACCGCAGGCCCAGGGGCTTGGCCAGCGCCACGGCGGCCTTCAGCTTCTCCGCCGCGTCGGCATGGAGATAGCAGCCGGCGCGGGCATAGATCGGCTTGCCGGTGATGTTGTCCGGCGTCGCATAGGCGAGCGCGATTTCGACATCGAAATCCTTCGCCGTGATCTCTACCATCGCCATGATGCAATCCGACTCGCTTTCTGATCCGCGGCCATGACTAACAGAACTGATCCGGCCGGCATAGCCCGGCCCGGTCCGATCCTGGCGATCGAAACCGGCAGCCGCGCCTGCTCGGTCGCGATCGTGAAGGACGCCGTGACCTTGGCCGAGGAATTGGCCGAGACCGATCACGGCCAGGCGACCATGCTGATGCCGATGATCGAGCGGGTCCGCGCCGCCGCCGGGCTCGGCTATGCGGAGCTTGACCGGATCGCTGTGGCCGCCGGCCCCGGCAGCTTCACCGGCCTGCGCGTCGGCCTCGCGGCGGCGCTCGGTCTCTCGCTGGCGGCCGGCGTTCCCGCGATCGGCGTCTCCAGCTTCCATGCCGCCGCCGTCGGCGTCGCGCGCGTGCCGGGCACCCGCTTGATCGTCGTGCTCGACAGCCGGCGCGAGGAGCCGTTCGTGGCCGAGCTCGGCTCCGGAGCGGAATTTCTGCGCGAGCCCGCGGTCATGAACGTCGCCGCGTTGGATGACGTTGTGGCCGCTGCAGGAGCAGCCATTCTTTGCGGTGACGCGCCGGTCCTCGATCGCTATCGAGGCCGCGCGGGGATCAACCTCGAGAAGCGGGCCGCCACGGCCCACGGGGTTGCAATTCTCGCCGCCGATTCCGAGCGCCGCTATGACCTGCCGCCGAAGCCGGTCTATGTCCGGCCGCCGGATGTGACCATGCCGAAGCCTGCATGAACGCGCACGCTCTGAAAATCCGCCCGGCCGAGGGTTTCGATATTCCGGTGCTGGCGGCGTTGCATGCCGCCTGCTTCACGGCACCCTGGGATCAGCCCTGGACCGAGCGCTCCTTCGCCGAGGTCCTGCAGATGCCGGGTTCCGGCGCGCGCATTGCCGCGTTGGGCTCCGAGCCGGTCGGCTTCGCGCTCGCGCGCATCGTCGCCGACGAGGCCGAGCTGCTGCTGATCGGCATTCATCCCCAGCACCGCCGTGCCGGCTTCGGGCGCGTGCTGCTGGATCACATGGCCAATGCCCTGCGTGCCGCCGGCGCCGCGCGGCTCTTCCTGGAAGTGGCGGAGAGCAATGCCTCGGCCACTGCGCTCTACCGCGCCGCCGGATTCGAGTCGGTCGGGCGCCGCGCCAAGTATTATGAAGGCGCGGATGCCCTGGTGCTGGTCAAGGCATTGCCGGCAAGTATTCCCCAAAATTCAAAATAGCGGCCATTGCGCTATATTGACCGAGACAGTAGTGTTGGCCCTCGAATACTGGGGGGAATATTACGGAAGCCGTCATGTCTGAAGAATTGAAGACCGGCAATCTGCTGCAGATGGCCACGACGATCGTCGCGGCGCATGTCTCGAAGAGCAGCGTTCCGGCTGCGGATATTCCACGGATTCTGAGCGACATCTATCAGGCGCTGACCGGGCTCGCCGGCGGCAAGCTTGCGGCAACACCCGGCCGGCACGAGCCGGCGGTGCCGGTGAAAAAATCGGTCACACCCGATTTCATCATTTGCCTGGAATGCGGCAAGAAGCAGAAGATGCTGAAGCGCCACATCCGCACGGCCTATGGTCTCTCGCCCGAGCAGTATCGCGAGAAATGGGACCTGCCGCCCGAATATCCGATGGTCTCGGCGAACTACGCGAAGAAGCGCAGCGCGCTCGCGCGGCAGATCGGGCTCGGCACCGGCGGCAAGCGCCGCTGACCCGTCAGCCGGCCGGGCTGATAATCCCAGTTGCGAATCGCTCGCGGCGTTTTTCCTTGGAAAAGCCGAAGCCCGGCAGGCAGAATGCCCGAGCGGGAGTGAATCGAACCGTTAACGTACGGAGTGGTTAGTCTCGTGACCTCACGTCTTGAAAAACTCTGCGTCGATAAGGGCCTGAAGATGACCGAGCAGCGGCGCGTGATCGCGCGCGTGCTCTCGGATGCGGCCGATCACCCCGATGTCGAGCAGGTGCATAAGCGCGCCACCAAGATCGACCCCAACATCTCGCTCGCCACGGTCTATCGCACCGTGCGGCTGTTCGAGGAGGCGAGCATCCTCGAACGCCACGATTTCGGTGACGGCAGGGCGCGCTACGAAGAGGCGCCGGAGGCGCATCACGACCATCTGATCGATATCCAGTCCGGCCGGGTGATCGAGTTCTCCAACGAGGATATCGAGAAGCTGCAGAAGCGGGTCGCCGAAGAGCTCGGCTACAAGCTGGTCGGCCATCGCCTCGAGCTCTACGCCGTGCCGGTTGGTGCGAAGTCGCGCGACGCCAAGAAGCAGTGATCGCGCCGTCATGACCTTGGCCGAGACCAGCGCGCGTCCCGTCGACCTTAAGATCGGTGATCTGGAAATCCGCCTGGCGGAGAGCGATGCCGAGATCGCCGCCGCCCAGGCGCTGCGTTATCGCGTGTTCTACGAGGAGATGAGCGCCTCGCCGACCCCGGAGATGGCGGCGACCCGACGCGACTTCGATTCCTTCGATCCCTTCTGCGACCATCTGATCGTGATCGATTCGCGCAAAGGCAGCGGCGCCGGCGGCATCGTCGCCACCTACCGCCTGATGCGGCGCGCCGGCGCCGAGCGGCGCGGCCAGTTCTACTCGATCGACGAATACGACATCTCCGCGATCGTCGCGCATCCGGGCGAGATCCTCGAACTCGGCCGGTCCTGCGTCGATGCCGCCTATCGCTCGAAGGCGGTGATGCAGCTCTTGTGGAAGGCGATCAGCGACTACGTCTTCCATTTCAAGATCGAGATCATGTTCGGCTGCGCGAGCTTTCCCGGCACCGATCCCGCCGAACACGCGACGACGCTGTCCTATCTGCATCACCGGCACATGGCGCCGCCGCAATTCCGGCCGCGCGCGGTGCCGTCGCGCTACGTCTCGATGAACATGCTGCCGATCGCCGAGATCGACGAGCGCCGCGCCCTGGCGTCGTTGCCCCCGCTGATCAAGGGCTATCTGCGGCTCGGCGGTTTCGTCGGCGACGGTGCGGTGATCGACCAGCAGTTCGGCACGGTCGATGTCTCCGTCGTCGTCGTGACCGACCTCGTCACCGACAAGTACTACAAGCACTATGCCCGCGCCGAAAGCTGAGGCGGCGACGCTGCTCCCGGGCTCGCTTTCCGTGAGCCGGGCTACAAAGGCTGCGACGCGCGACGATTCCAGCTATCTGGAAGATCCGATCGAAGCGGGCATCGCGCCGTTCGGCTCCGATTTCCTCGGCGCGCGGCGCCTCGTCGGCTATGTCTTCCTCACCTTGCTGCTGATGCCGATCCAGGCGCTGTTGGTCGCCCTCGGCAGCCGTGCCGCGGAACGCTTTCCGCTCAGCTATCACCGGATCTGCTGCCGCATGATGGGGATCGACATCGCGACCGTCGGCACGATGTCGCGTCATCGGCCGACGCTCTTTGTCAGCAACCACACATCCTATCTCGACATCACCGTCCTTGGCGCGCTCATCCCAGGATCCTTCGTCGCCAAGGCCGAGGTTGCACGCTGGCCGCTCTATGGCTGGCTCGCCAAGCTGCAGCGAACGGTGTTCGTCGATCGCAAGCGCAACACCTCGCATCTCCAGCGCGACCAGCTGCAGCGGCGGCTCGCGGCCGGCGACAACCTAATCCTCTTCCCGGAGGGCACCTCGAACGACGGCAACCGCGTCCTGCCCTTCCGCAGTGCGCTGCTGTCGGTCGCCGAGGCGCCGATCTCCGAGGCTTCGCTGATCATCCAACCGGTCTCGGTCGCCTATGTGGCACTGAACGGCATCCCGATGGGCCATGGGCTGCGGCCGCTGGTCGCCTGGTACGGCGACATGACCCTGGGCCCGCATCTCTGGCAGTTCAGCCGGCTCGGCAAGGTGACGGCCGTGGTCGAGTTCCACCCGCCGGTCGATCTCAAGGACGCCGGCTCACGCAAGGACCTCACGCGCTATTGCCTGACGGCGGTGGCCGGCGGTGTCGAGCGCGCCCTGACCGGTCGGGCGTTGCCGGCCGAGCCCATCGCCTCCGGTGGTCATTAAGCGCCCGGCATGCTAGGCTCGCCCCATGAGAAGCACCGTTCTGCCGAATCGCCGCGAGTGAGTCCTAAGCCGTTGGCGAAGAAGCTCTTTATTAAGACTTACGGCTGCCAGATGAACGTCTATGACTCCGCCCGCATGGCGGAGCTCTTGGCGCCGCTCGGCTATGCCCCGACCGAGGATGCGGGCGAAGCCGACATGGTCATTCTCAACACCTGCCATATCCGCGAGAAGGCCTCCGAAAAGGTGTTCTCGGAACTGGGCCGACTGCGCGCCGACCGCCGCGAGCGCGGCGCCGAGAACGTGATCGTCGCGGTCGCCGGCTGCGTCGCCCAGGCCGAAGGCGCCGAGATCATCCGCCGCGCGCCGGATGTCGACATCGTGCTCGGGCCGCAGACCTATCACCGCCTGCCGGAGATGGTGGCGCGCGCGACCAGGGCGCATGCCACGAAGACGCCGTTCGCCGGCCCGCGTGGCGCCGGCCTGCTCGACACCGAGTTTCCTGCGGAATCGAAATTCGATTTCCTGCCGGAAGCGCAGGAATCGCCGGTCAGCGCCTTCCTCGCGATCCAGGAAGGCTGCGACAAGTTCTGCACCTTCTGCGTCGTGCCCTATACCCGCGGCGCCGAGTTCTCGCGCCCGGTTGCGCAGATTCTCGCCGAGGCCCGCGCGCTGGTCGCCGCCGGCGCCCGCGAGATCACCCTGCTCGGGCAGAACGTCAACGCCTATCACGGCGAAGCGCCCGATGGATCTCGGGTCGGATCGACCTGGTCGCTTTCGCGGCTCATCCGCGAGCTCGTCGATCGAATCCCCAACCTCGCGCGCATCCGCTACACCACCTCGCATCCGCGCGACATGGATGACGATCTCATTGCCGCGCATGGCGAGGTGCCGCAGCTGATGCCCTTCCTGCATCTGCCGGTGCAGTCGGGCTCCGATCGCGTGCTGGAGGCGATGAACCGCCAGCACGGCAGCGATCTCTATCGCCGCATCGTCGATCGCCTGCGTACCGCGCGCCCAGACTTGGCGCTGTCCTCCGACTTCATCGTCGGCTTCCCCGGCGAAAGTGCGAAAGACTTTGCGGCGACCATCGCGCTGGTGCGCGAGGTCGGATTCGCGATGGCCTATTCCTTCAAATACAGCCCCCGCCCCGGAACGCCCGCCGCCGCGATGGAACTGCAGGTCCCCGAAGCCGAGCAGGATGCGCGGCTCCAGGAATTGCAGGCGCTGCTCAACGCGCAGCAGCAGGAGTTCAACCGCGCCGCCCTCGGCCGCGTGCTGCCGGTGCTCTTGGAGAAGCCCGGCCGGCGCGACGGGCAGCTGGTCGGCAAGACCCCGCATGCCCAGGCCGTGCATCTGGAAGCGTCGCCGGCCGAGATCGGCGCCGTGGTCGCGGCCAGGATCACCGACCTTGGCCGGTTCAGCCTGCGTGGCGAGATCGCAACCCCGGCGCCGCCGCGCGCGCCGCACCCGATGGAGGCCCAGTCTATGGAGGCCCAGCCCATGGAGGCTTGTGCTTGAGCGTGGATGCGTCCGTGACTTCCGCCCCGGCCCATATGCAATTCGACGACAACCGCCTGCTGCCGCTGCTGTTCGGCGAGCATGACCAGAATCTCGCCCGGATCGAGAAGGAGCTCGGTGTCAGTCTTGTCTCGCGTGGCAACCAGATCGCGATCTCCGGCCAGCCCGAGGCCGTGGCGATCGCGCGGGCGGTCCTGACCGGTCTCTATCAGCGCTTGAAGCGCGGGCTCGACGTCAACCGCGGCGAGGTCGATGCCGCGATGCGCCTCGCGCGCCAGGACGATGGGCTCGAGCCCAATCTGTTCGGTGCCGACGCCAAGGACGGCACGGCAATCCGCACCCAGCGCCGGCACATCACGCCGCGCTCGGCGATGCAGGCGCGCTACATGCGCATGCTGCACGAGAAGGAACTGGTGTTCGGCCTCGGGCCTGCCGGCACGGGCAAGACCTATCTCGCCGTCGCGGTCGCCGTCGCCATGCTGACCAAAGGCGCGGTCGATCGCATCGTGCTCTCGCGCCCCGCGGTCGAGGCGGGCGAGCGCCTGGGATTCCTGCCCGGCGACCTGCGCGAGAAGGTCGATCCCTATCTGCGCCCGCTCTACGACGCGCTCTATGACATGCTGCCGGCGGAGCAGGTGGTGAAGCGGCTCTCCTCGGGCGACATCGAGATCGCGCCGCTCGCCTTCATGCGCGGCCGCACGCTCGCGCATTCCTTCGTCATCCTCGACGAGGCGCAGAACACCTCGGCGATGCAGATGAAGATGTTCTTGACCCGGCTGGGCGAGAGCTCGCGCATGGTCGTGACCGGCGACCTCTCGCAGATCGACCTTCCCGCCGGCACCAAATCCGGCTTGAAGGACGCGCTCGAAGCCGTCGCCGACGTGCCCGATATCGGTTTCACGCAGTTCACCGAAGTCGATGTCGTGCGTCATCATCTGGTCGCAAAGATCGTCCAGGCCTACGACAAGCGCGATCGCCAGGCGAAGAAGCCCGCGTCGGATCGCCAACCGTCGGCCTGACCCGTCCCGCTATGCCGCGCGCTGCGACTCCCCGCGTCGCTGTTTCGGTCATCGTCGAGCATGCGGCTTGGCACGACGAGGTCGCCGACCCATTGCCCTTGCTGCGCCGCGCCGCCGCCGCCGCGATCGCCGAGGTGTGGCGCGCCCGCCGCTCGCGCGCGGCCTGGACTCCCGTTGTCGCCGTCGCCCTGATGGACGATCGCGCGATCCGGACCCTGAACAAGACCTATCGCGGCAAGGACAAGCCGACCAATGTTCTGTCCTTCCCATCCGGCGAGGCGGAGGAGGGCAAGCGGCGGCGCTTGGGCGATGTCGCGATCGCGCTTGGAACGGTCAAACGCGAGGCCAAGGCCCAGGGCAAGCCGCTCGCCGACCATGTCACGCATCTTATGGTGCATGCCGTGCTGCACCTGCTAGGATACGACCATGAAGCCGATCCCGACGCCGAAGAGATGGAAGCGCTTGAGCGCAAGGCGCTGGCCAGGCTCGGGATCGCCGATCCATACCGCACGAACTAGCCGATCGCTATGACCGACGCTCCTGCCACCCGTGGCGCCCGCAACGAGCCGCAAGGCGCCGAAGAGGCGAAATCTCGCAAGTCGCTGAAGAACCTGTTCCGGCTCTGGCGCCGGCGCGGCGGCGAGACCGATCTCCGCGACGCGATCGAAGAACTGATCGAGGAGAGCGAGGATGCGGAAGCGGGCGAGGCGGCGCTCGACAGTTCCGAATCCGACCTGCTGCTGAACGTCCTCAAGTTCGGCGAGATGACCGCCTATGACGTCATGGTGCCGCGCGCCGACATCAAGGCGGTCGCCGACGACGTCGATCTGCGCGCCCTCATCCAGACCGTGCGCGAGTTCGGCCATTCGCGGCTGCCGGTCTACAGCGAGAACCTCGACGACATCATCGGCGTGGTCCACATCAAGGACGCGCTGCCTTCGATCTTCGAGCCGGAGAAGTTCCAGCTGAAGCGCATCCTGCGCGAGCCGGTTTTCGTGGCACCTTCGGTTCGTCTGCTGGATCTCCTGCTGCAGATGCGGCTCGCCCGTGCGCACATGGTCCTGGTGGTGGACGAGTTCGGCGGCACCGACGGGCTGGTCACCATCGAGGACCTGGTCGAGCAGATCATCGGCGAGATCGAGGACGAGCATGACGTGGTGCGCGGCCCCAATCTGGTCGAGCGTCCCGACGGCACCTTGATCGCCAATGCGCGCACCACGATTGGCGATTTCGAGGAGCGCGTCGGTCCGATCCTGACCGAGGAAGAGCGCGACTCCGACATCGATACGCTGGGCGGTCTCGTCATGTCGTTGACCGACCGCGTGCCGGCGCGCGGCGAGCTGGTGACGCATCCCTCCGGGATCGCCTTCGAAGTGCTGGATGCCGATCCGCGGCGGATCAAGCGTCTGCGCGTCCGCAATGCGCCGCCGAAGCCGGAGCAGGACAGGCAATAGATGACCGTCGCACGCGAAATCGCCGGGCAGCCGCAATCGCGCCCGGTGCGGAGCCTCGGCGCGATCTCCGGCTGGCGCGCCTATGGGCTCGCCGCGGTCCTGGGCGCACTGGCCGGCCTGGCCTTCGCCCCGCTCAATCTCGTGCCGGCTTTTGCGCTCGGCATCTCCGGGCTGGTCTGGCTCGCGGCCGAAGCGCCGACACGTCGCAAGGCTTTCGCCACCGGCTGGTGGTGGGGACTCGGTCATTTCGCAGTCAACAGCTATTGGATCGCGGAGTCGTTCCTGATCGATGCCGCGCGCTTCGGGTGGATGATCCCGCCGGTCCTCGGCGGCCTTGCCGCCTATCTGGCGCTCTATCCCGCGCTGGCCACGCTCGGCTTCCGCATGCTGCCGCGCCGATACTCGATCTCCGGGATCGCCGCCTTCGCCGCGTTCTGGACCGTCGCCGAATGGCTGCGCGGCCATGTGCTGACGGGCTACCCCTGGGATCTCGCCGCCTATGTCTGGAGCGGCAGCAACGTCATGATGCAATCGGCGGCGCTCTGGGGCTCCTGGGGCCTCGGCCTCGTCACGGTCTTTGCACTCGCATTGCCGGCGCTTTTCGTTCTGATGAATTTGCGTGCGGCACGGGCCGCGCTGATCGGTATGGCGCTCGTGCTGGGCGCGCTCTATCTGGGCGGGATCTGGCGGCTTTCCAACGCTGTTCCAACACCGATCGAGAACGACCCGTCGGCGGTGCGCGTGCGCTTGGTGCAGCCGAACATCGCACAGACGCTGAAGCTTTCAAGCGACACACGCCCGCAACAGATCCAGACCCTGATGCGCCTCACTTTGGAGACGCCGGGCTTCGATAAGGTGAAGGCGGTGATCTGGCCCGAGAGCGCCGCCAACTACCTGCTGGAGCGCGATCCGCAATTGCGGTCGATTCTGGCCCGGGCGGTGCCGCCCGGCGGGCTGTTGCTGACCGGCGCGCCGCGCGGCGAACCGCTGGACGGCCCGCTGCAACAGATCTGGAACTCGTTCGCCGTGCTCGACGGAAAGGGTGTGGTCCTAGGAACGGCCGACAAGTTCCACCTGGTGCCGCTCGGCGAGTACGTCCCGATGCGTGAGATTTTCACCTTCATCAACAAGCTCACGCCGGGCTCGATGAACTTCACGCCTGGCCCCGGCCCGCGCACGCTCCATGAGCCGGGCCTGCCGGCCTTCAGCCCGTTGATCTGCTACGAGGTGATCTTTCCCGGCGCCGTCACCGATGCGAAAGATCGGCCGGAGCTGCTGATCAATGTGACCAATGACGGATGGTTCGGAACCAGCACCGGACCATCGCAGCATTTCGCCACTGCGCGGTTCCGCAGCGTCGAGGAAGGTATTCCGATGCTGCGCGCCGCGAACACCGGAATCTCCGGCGTGGTCGATGCTTACGGCCGTGTCGAGAGCCGATCTAATCTCGTGGTCGAAGCGGTGATCGATGCGACCATTCCGCCGGCGTTGGCGCCGACGCCGTTCGCACGCTTCGGATTCTTCGCCGTGCTGCCGTTGATTGTCCTCGCGCTCATTCCTATCCTGTTTCGCGTGCGCAAGTCTTCGATCTTATAGCCTGTGATAAATCTCTCATTGTGGTTGTCGTACGTGCTTTGATGCGCATCACAATTCACGCTCAGTGCTGCGCATTCGAACGTTGACTGCATATGGTTGTATGTCTATAGGTGACGGCGCGTAACAGTGCGTTGGCGGATGGGAATCGCATCAGGGCTATGGCGAAGCAGATGGAAAAACGCAAGTCGGCGCGCGGCCGCAAGTCGTCCGGCCGGATGGCCAGCAAGGGCTTCCCGAATCCGATCGACGTCCATGTCGGCACCCGCGTCAGACTCCGCCGCACGCTCTTGGGCCTGAGCCAGGAGAAGCTCGGCGAGGCGATCGGTCTCACCTTCCAGCAGGTGCAGAAATACGAGCGCGGCGCCAACCGCGTCGGCTCGAGCCGCTTGTTCGATCTCGCGCGCGTTCTCGACGTGCCAATCGCCTATTTCTTCGACGAGATGCCGGGATCGGTGCAGGACAAGAGCCCGAGCCGGCTCATGGGTCTTGCCCATCCGCCCACCGTCGAATACGAGCCCGACCCGATGGCCAAGCGCGAGACCCTGGAACTGGTCCGCGCCTATTACCGGATCACCGATCCGGCGCTCAGGAAGCGGCTCTTCGATCTGATCAAGTCGATCGCCCGGGGCCTCCAGGACGAAGAGTGACTCGACTGTCCGGGAAAACCTGACAAAGAGCGGCCTGCGCCGGCACGTTTTTCGGATATTCCTCAAGGAATCCGCTGGTTTGCGCTGCAGCAGAACGCGCTTGACCCGGGTCCCCGCCTCCACCATCATCCGCGCGCTCCAAAACCAGGCACCTCTGGTTTACGTGCCGGCTTGGCTAAATAGCCGGACCCATTCGAATTTTTCCCATCCCTTTTTTAGCGGGGTACTGGCGTGACGAGATCCTCCTACCTGTTTACCAGCGAAAGCGTTTCCGAAGGTCACCCGGACAAGGTCTGCGACCGGATCTCCGACACCATCGTTGACATCTATCTTGGCGCCGATCCGCAGGCCCGCGTGGCCGTGGAGACGCTCTGCACCACCAACAAGGTCGTGCTTGCCGGCGAAGTCCGCGGCCCCGGCTCGATCACCCATGACAAGCTGAAGGACGCCGCCCGCGCCGCGATCAAGGACATCGGCTACGAGCAGGACGGCTTCCATTGGAAGACCGCCGACATCGAATGCTACGTGCATTCGCAGTCGGCCGACATCGCCCAGGGTGTCGACGCCGCGGGCAACAAGGACGAGGGTGCCGGCGATCAGGGCATCATGTTCGGCTATGCCTGCAATGAGACCGAAGAGTTGATGCCGGCGCCGATCTATTATTCGCACCGCATCTTGAAGCTGCTCTCCGAGGCGCGCCGCTCCGGCAAGGAGAAGGGCCTCGCGCCCGACGCCAAGAGCCAGGTCACCTTGCTCTATCAGAACGGCAAGCCGGTGCGGGCGACCTCGGTCGTCGTCTCGACCCAGCATGCGGAGAACCTGGATCAGGAGCAGGTGCGCGAGATCGTGCGCCCCTATGTCGAGAAGGTCCTGCCGAAGGGCTGGATGTGCCCGGAAGAGGAGTTCTACGTGAACCCGACCGGGCGCTTCGTGGTCGGCGGACCCGACGGCGATGCCGGCCTCACCGGCCGCAAGATCATCGTCGACACCTACGGCGGCGCGGCCCCGCATGGCGGCGGCGCCTTCTCGGGCAAGGACCCGACCAAGGTCGACCGTTCCGCCGCCTATGCCGCGCGCTATCTGGCAAAGAACGTGGTGGCCGCGGGCCTCGCGGATCGCTGCACCATCCAGCTCGCCTATGCGATCGGCGTCTCGAAGCCGCTCTCGATCTACGTCGATACCTACGGCACCGGCAAGGTCGATGAGGCGAAGGTGGAGAAGGTCCTGGCCGAGCTGATGGACTTGAGCCCGCGCGGCATCCGCAACCACCTCGGCCTCAACAAGCCGATCTATGCGCGGACCTCGGCTTATGGCCATTTCGGCCGAGCGCCGGAGCAGGACGGCGGCTTCTCCTGGGAGAAGACCGATCTCGTCGCGGACCTGAAGTCCGCGCTCGCCTGAGGCCGGTTTGGCCGGGGCCGAGAAGCAGCGCCAGGCATTCCAGTTTTACGGTCGTCGCAAGGGAAGGCCGCTCCGCAAGGGGCGGCAATCTCTTTTTGACGAGCTGCTGCCGCGCATCACCATCAAGTTGACGGCCGAGGCCGACGCGCTCGATCCCGCGACTCTTTTCGAGCCCGGGACGCGCGCGGTCTGGCTGGAGATCGGCTTCGGCGGCGGCGAGCACCTGGCGCATCAGGCCGCAAGCCATCCGGAGATCGGCTTCCTTGGCTGCGAGGTTTTCGAGAGCGGCATTGCGTCCGCCTTGAGCCATATCGCCGAACGCGATCTCGACAATGTGCGCCTGCATCCGGAGGACGCCCGCCTGCTGCTGGCGGCACTGGAGCCGCAGAGCCTCGATCGCATGTTCCTGCTCTTCCCCGATCCCTGGCCGAAGCGCCGCCACGCGCAGCGCCGCTTCGTCAACCGCGGCAATCTCGACCGGATCGCCGCCTTGATCCAGCCGGGCGGCGAGCTCCGCATCGCCAGCGACGATCCGACCTATGTCGAATGGACCCTGCGCCATGTCCCGGTCCATCCTGCCTTCCAATGGCTGGCGGAGGGACCAGGCGATTGGCTGGACCGCCCGGCCGACGCCATCGAGACGCGCTACGAGAAGAAGGCGCGGGAGGCGGGGCGCGTGCCCCATTTCTTCCGCTTCCGGCGCCGCAGCGCCTGATCGTATAATTCCGCCCAGCGAAGCCCCGCACCAGACGGGGCGCCTCTCTGGGAGGAAGCGATGACCGACGTCGTGAGCTATGTCAGCGGCATCAGCGATACGCCGCTTCTCGGCAAGACCATCGGGCAGGCGCTGGACGATGCCGCCGCGCGCTGGGGCGATCGGCCGGCGCTGATCGACCGCGGCACCGGCACGCGCTGGACTTGGAACGAGCTGCGCGACGCCGCTGATGATTTCGCCGCGGGCCTCTTGGCCTTGGGGCTTAAGCCCGGCGAGCGGATCGGCATCTGGTCGCTCAATCGTGCCGAATGGGCGCTGACCCAGTTCGCCGCGGCCAAGGCCGGGCTGATCCTGGTCACCATCAACCCCGCCTATCGCCTGACCGAGCTCGAATACGCGCTGAACCTGGTCGGCTGCGCGGCGCTGGTGACCGCCACCCGGTTCAAGACCAGCGATT
>Ga0209257_1001733_pt1 | contig 24258 bp, 18 predicted proteins | sample AraplaCvi_mCL_r2_FD_184277 | JGI IMG/M metagenome (GOLD analysis project Ga0209257, IMG submission 184277) | Arabidopsis root microbial communities from North Carolina, USA - plate scrape MF_Cvi_mCL_r2 (SPAdes) (version 2) | ecosystem: Host-associated > Plants > Roots > Endosphere | place: USA...
CAGCTTGTCCCGATCCGAACCCGGGCCAGGCAGGTTCTTAAAAGTCTCGGCGTGCTGGGTGTAGTTGGGGTCCAGGTACTTCTCGGCGATCGCCGGAATGACCTGCTTCATGTTGCCATCCGCGTTGGCCTTGTCGAGCGCGGCGTAAAAGTCGATCACGACCTGCTTGTTCGCTTGCTCGGTCGGCGTGAGCTGGGCGGCGAGCGCCGGCGAGGCGAGTGCGAGGCCCACAGAGAGAGCAACGCCGAGCCCGCTCAGGCGGCGGATTTGAGATGCGTTTCGCATTTGCGTTTCCTGGACTTTTCCCTTTGGACGAGAGGCGCTAATCGGTGGGCTCTGGAATGAGCCCCGCATCGGGGCCGCCGCTCGGGTCGCCGACCTGTTCCTCGCAATTGTATTCGCGGAAGAGTGCCGCGTCCGGGTTCCAGCCCCACGAGCGAACGACGCTCCAGGCATGGGTGTAGTATTTCGGGTCTATGACCGTGGTCTGCACTTCGAGGTAGGGCCGGCGTTCGCCGTAATCTACCTTGCGGATGCGGTGAATCATTTTGGCGTCGCGCGAGATCGGCGTGCCATCGACGTCCAGCCACATGCCCTGTTTGAAGTCTGTCGTCTCAACGACCAGGGTGTCACCGTCCCAACGGCCGACGGAGTAGCCCATGTACTCCTTCGTGGCAGGCTTGGGGGAAGCGGCGGGGTTAAGCACGATCTTCCAGCGGCCGTGGTATTCCATGAAGACGATCTCGATCCAGTCCTTCGACTGGAAGATCTGGAACGGCATATTCAGGTCATGCTGCCATTGCTGGCCCGGCGGGCGGCAGATGGCCGAGGCGTTCGAGTAGGGCTTTCCCGCGTGCAGCGATACAACCCGACGCTCCAGCACTTTGGCGCCCTCCATCGTGTAGGGAAGAGCTCGGCCCAACATGTCCTTCTGGATGCGGAACTCGAGCGGCTGGTTGTGGAACCAGGTGCCCTCGATATTGCGCGGGTCTGAGCTCGGCAGCTCGACGCCGGGCGGCACCGGACCGCGGTCGCCGCCTGCGCCGGGCTGAGGCGGGGGAAGACTGGCTGCGAGCTTCTGAGCGTCGGTCAGCTCGGGGCCGGACGGGGGAAGCAGCTGCCCAAGACCCGGACCATCCGGGCCACCCGGAGGAGCGCCGGGGGGCAGTCCGCGCGGTTGGGCGAGCGTGGAGGTCGCGGCGAGAGAGAGGACGGCTGCCCCGGCAAGCGCAACGCGCTTAAGGCACCGTGGGTCGATTTTGTACGTCATAGCGATGTGTTCCCGATCTGAAGGCGCGCGATTCACGAGGGCACCAGGTTTTTCTGGTGCTCGAGGCGATCCATGCAGACGTCCTCGGGGAACAGCGCATCCGGCTGGCGCTTGTAGGTGACGACGCTCGTCCACGGCTTGGTGAAGTAGGCAGGATCTTCGATGGTCAGCCGGTTCTCCAGGGTGTTGGGATCGACCAGGCGCCAACGCTCGGTTACCTTCATGTCGCTCGTGTGCGGCACCAGGTCGTCGATCAGGGTGTTTTCCGAGACGTTGGTTGTGGTCGCCACAAGGGTGTCGCCTTCCCACTTGCCCAGCGACTGGCCGGTCATGGTCGGCACCAGCTGCTCCTCGACGGGAACGCCGCGCATGTCGATCTGACGGAGGTAGCGGTTGAACTCGAAGTCGAAGGTGACCACCTTCTGACGCTGCCAGATTTTGAACCGCATTGGCGTGAGGGCCAGCCGTGGCACCCCGGGGCTGGAGCAGCGCGACGTGTGGATGTCGTAGTCGTCGAACTTCTTCTGCGCCCGCAGCTTCACGTTCTCGCTGTAAGCCTTGCGGCCCGCAGCGGTGAACGGCACAGCGCCGGAGACCGGCTTCAGGGCGCCGGTAGGAGTGGCGATCTTCCAGACGCCCTCGAAGTTGGCTTCGGCCATGGCGCTCGTCGCTGCGGCGCACATAAGGACGCAAGCCAGGGCGCCCGCGCCAAGCGCGGACTTGATGTTCAGCATTCTCTTGTTCCTCAGCGCGTGGGAGTTGGGCCGCCGGCCGGGGCGTTGGGGGTCGCCGCGGCGGCTTCAGTGTCTTTGTAGGTGCGGCCATCGGGCAAGATCAGGGTGGACATGGCGCCGCCAGGCAGGCCGTTCACGTTCGGGTGGTAGACTAGAACGACCTTGTCGCCCTTGTGGAAGTCGCGGGGCTTGAAGCCTTGTCGCGAGAAGGCAAGCGGGCTGCCCGTCACCACGGACATGGTCGCATCCTTCCCCTTGTTCTTGTAGGCCAGCACCATCGAGGCGTGCGGCGCTCCCCAGCGGAACTCCTTGATCTCGCCAGCCTGGCGCACCGTTCTGCTCATGTCGTAGGCGTTGAAAGAGTGGTGCGCCCACGCCGGACCCGCGACCACACCCACCGCAAGCGCTGTAAGCGCGATCGCTTTGACGAAGGACTTCAAGTTCATAACCATCTCTCCAAAAGGGCGCTCGCCGGCTCGCGTGACGAGCCGCGGACTAGAAATCTGCCGCTCAGGTGATCCCCAGATGCGGGGATCGTTTCCCCCGGCGAGTTAGGTGAATGAATTTTCCTCAAGAACGAGCCGCTCATGCGACCCTACGGTGTGGCTCGGGCGACGACCGCATCAGCGGCGCCTTGGCGCGCGAAAGGCCTTCCGCAGCGTCGGCATCGCCGGACTCGATGGCTTGGAGGATGCGCTGGTTGAGGAGCGTCAGGTCGACGTGTCGAAGTTTCAGAGGGGCGTCGTCGGACAGGAAGTGAGCCAGGCCGAGCGAGCGGACGGTGATCGCGAGCAGCGGATTTCCCCCGAGCTCCAGGACCAGGTTTTCAAGGCGGATGACATCGACGAAATCGCCCGCCTGGGCCATCGACGCGGTCGGCGGGTCAAGTCGCGTGGAAACGCATTGCGCGGCAAGTCGCGCGGCCGAACAGGCCAAGAAGTACGAGGCGTCGGCGTTGTCGCTTGGCCCAACGCCATGGGCGGCGAAGCATGGCGCGAGCAAGCGTATGACGCCGGCCGGGCTGGCCGGCGCTCCCCACATGGCTCCCTTGCGTCCCTGCCGGCAGCGGATGATGCCGAAGTCCTGCAGGATGCGGCGCGCCTGCCGGACCACGAGATCGGTACAGCCTATGCGTTCGGCCGTCTCCCATTCCGCTTCAATGCCGCCTTCGCCGGCGCTGAGTTCGCGGATCAGTCGGGCCGCGACGGCCATGGCAGACTTGCGCCCGGACCAGGGCCGCCCCTGCTCGATCGCCTCGAGAGCGAAGGCCGGCGCCGCCAGATCTTCTGGCTTGGCCAGGACTTCGAGCCGGGATAGGGCGGCCGGCAGGTCGCGCACCCGGACCGCATCCTCAAGCGCGGCGTCAGCGCCCGGGGCGGCCTCGCCGCCGCTGATCTTGACAAGCCCTTCGGCAATGCGCGCGGCTAGGACCATCGCCGGATTGCCTACCGCGAGCGCGAGCCGGATGACGACGCCGCCCCCTTCGGTCCGGTCGGGAAGGCCCTTCAGCTCGATCGCCCTGTCGATGGCCGCGGCGACAATCATCCGCCAGACGACCAGTCGATACTCGTTAATGCAGTCCTGGGAGGCGCCGCTGAGCGCGAGATACATCAGCATGGAGCCGACCACGTCGTCGGCGGTCGGCGCGGCTACGAACAGGCCGCCCCCGGGACCGCGACGGATGTTAAGCAGGCCTCGAGCCTCGAGAATGGTGATGGCTTCACGATAGGCCGGGCGGCCAAGCCCGAGCACCTTCTGCAGATCAGGCATCACGCCCAGGGTCTGGCCGACCGGCCATCCGCGCTGCAGGAGGTGGATCTCCATGGCGGAGACTGCCTCATGGGCGAGATTGCCCGTCCGGCCCTCCAATCCGATCACGCAGGCGCTTAGCCGCCGCGCGTCCTCGGATACCTTCATCGACGAAAGGATGCCCTCCATCTCGTCCTACCTGTCTCCCCCGGCCCGCCATTTCATTGTTATGAGATGACGCGCCGGCGGGGGCGCGCACCGAAGCGCTTATCAGCCGTCCCTGGCAAACTCTGCGTCGAGCACGACGGTCATGTCGTCGCCAATCGAGCCCCGAATGAGCGCGGTGCTGAAGTCGGACCACTTGATCGGCATCACGCCGGTAAAGCCGAGCTTGGCGCCGCCCTGAGCAGTCTTGCCGACGCCGACCAGTTCTGCGGCGATCACCACAGGCTTGGTCACCCCCATGAAGGTCAGCTGCCCCTCGACGTTCGCCCGAGCTGGCCCGGTGGGCCGCACGGCGGTGGAGACGAAGCGGGCGGCCGGAAACTTGGCCGTGTTTAGGAACATGCCCGAGTCCGGCGTGAACCGGTAGACGATCGGGGCGTAGTAAGGCTTGGTGTCGACCGTGACGTCGAGCTTGATCGCGTCGGGGGCGGCTGGATTCCAGTCAAGGACGCCCCGGGTCACCCCGAACCGCAAGGTGCTGTAAGAGGTGTTCGTGTGGAGCACACGCGCGATGACTGACGAATGCGCCAGATCGATCATGTAGGCGCCCGCGGGCGCCGAAGCGAGGTCGCGTGTGGCGACTGATGGGGGCGGTGCGCCACTCGGAAGGCCCTGCGCCGGCTGCGCGCCGCCCGGGGTAGCAAGCAGAGCCGCGACAACGGCCGCCGCCACGGCGCCGAAGACTCGCATGCGATCGCCCATCTCGTCGCTCCAGACCGTAACCCGACACCATCCCGGACAAGTCAGCGCCGCTCGGTAGCAGCGCCTGTCACGACACCAATTCCCGCCTAACCGTCACGTCACTAATGGACCATCCAGTCATCTTTGGACGCTATGGTCAAGATAACCTCGGTCGGGCGCCAACAGCAACGCTCCAGGCCGGAAGACCATAACCCTTCCAGGCAGGAGCTGCTGTCAGGAGAGCGGCAGCGTTTTGTAAAGGTTTGGAAAATTCTGGTGACGAAGGAGCCCTCCGCTTGCAAGGTCGGCGTATGAGAACGGACGGGGTGGGCGCACAGATTCTATTGGTCGACGACGACGTCGACCTCAGCACCATGCTGCGCCAGTATCTCGAAACCGAAGGCTTCAGGGTCACCGTGGACTTCAACGGCCAGCAGGCTGTCGCCGCGGCGACAGGCGGCTACGATGCGATCATCCTCGACGTGATGCTGCCGACGACGACCGGCATAGAGGTGCTTCGCCGCGTGCGAGCGGTCAGCACCATCCCGATCATCATGCTGACCGCCAAAGGCGACCACGTCGACCGCGTCGTCGGGCTGGAGTTGGGCGCCGACGACTACATGCCCAAGCCTTACTATCCACCCGAACTCGTGGCGCGGCTGAGGGCGGTTCTGCGCCGACGGGACGGTGGCCACGGCGAACGGACAGAGGATGCGGAACTGATCCTCGCGGATCTAGAGGTCAACATCCCCGCCCGCCGCGTCAGTTGGCGCCGCACTCCGATCTCGCTTACGTCGACCGAGTTCAATCTGCTGGTAGCTTTGCTGCAATCCGGCGACCGAGTGGCTACTCGGGATCAGCTGTCGCTCAATGTGCTGGGTCGCCCGCGGGAAAGCTACGACCGAAGCGTGGACGTCCACGTCAACAACCTGCGTCAGAAGCTGCTCCTGGCCTCTGAGGGCGGGGTCGAAGTCGAGACCATCAGGGGCGTCGGCTATAGAGCCAAGGCACGGCTGTGAAGAGCGGCCTCTTCTGGAAGTTGTTGCTGGCATTTTGGGTCGCCTTCTTCACAATCACTCAATTGGTGGTTTCGGCCAATAACTTCGGCCCACCCCTGAGCGCCCAACAGGTCTATGCCCAACGCATGGCGCCTGCTGTGCTGGGGCTCATCAAATACAGCATTGAGCGCGACGGGTTGGTGGGCGCAGAGCGGGTTCTCAACGCCCTGCCCCCGTCCGACCGGGCCAAGGTCGAGATCGCAAGGACCGACCTCGGCCCGGCGAAGGCCGTGCGCTGGACGGCGGTGATCGAGAGCACGGCGCGCAGCCCGCAAGGTGTCGAGTACCGTTTGCTCTATCGCTACCGGGTCGGCCTGCTGGTCGGAAACACGCCCCTCGAACCGACCATCCTGGGCCTAGTGGTGGGCCCGATATTCGGCGGCCTGCTTGCTTGGTACCTTCTCAATCCGATACGTCGCCTGCAACTCGGGTTCACCCGCCTGGCCGAGGGCGATCTCGCCGTCCGCCTCGCCCCAGAAATGGGTCGACGGCATGACGAAATCGCGGACCTTGCGCGCGACTTCGACGTCATGGCCGAGCAGCTCGAACAGTCCATCCAGGCGCGGGAGCGGCTACTGCATGACGTATCGCACGAATTGCGCTCGCCGCTCAGCAGGCTGCAACTCGCGATTGGCCTCGCCAGGCAGGAGCCGGCGCGTATGGCCAACTCCCTTGATCGCATCGAATACGAGGGCCGACGCCTCGAGTCTGTGGTCCGCGAGCTGCTCAGCCTCGCCAGGGCGGAAGGCGGTCGTCCACTTGGCGAGGACTACTTCGACATTACCGGCCTACTAGAGAGCGTCCTCGCCGACGCTCGCTTCGAGGCAGAAGCCACAAGCGTGGCGATCGTCTCCGACCTAAATGCTAGCGGCGCTAGCGACGACGCGCCGAGCCTGTGTGGAAACGCCGAGCTGATGCGGTGGGCGCTGGACAATGTTATCCGCAACGCTCTGCGTTTCTCGAGCCCCGGCCAGACCGTCCATGTGCGCCTGAACTATGATCAGCCCGCTGGGCGCTATGTGATCGTCGTAGCGGATGAGGGGCCTGGCGCCCCCGAAGCCGCCCTTCCGACACTGTTCGATCCCTTCGTGCGCGCTGATGAAACCAAAACCGGATTCGGCCTCGGCCTTGCGGTCGCAAAGCGGGCGGTCCGGACCCACGGCGGCTCGATCGACGCCGAGAACCTGAAGGGCGCCGGGCTGAGCGTCACCATCACTCTGCCCACCCCCGCAGACCGTTCGTCTCCGCCGCCACCGGCTCTCTACAGGGAAGGATCGATCCCCAGTGCTTCGTAGAGTGCGACGCGGCCTCTCAGGTCCTGCAGCAGTGTCCTGATCTCCGCTTGGCGCGCCGCATATAGGGTGCGCTGTGCCGTCAAGCTGGTGAGGAACGGTTGAGTTCCGGCCCGGTACTGTGCGTCGGAGAGCACCAAGCTACGCTCCGCCGCGACAATCAGATCGCGTTGTGCGGCCCGCTGGCGCCGGATCGTACCCTGCCCGGCTAGGCTGTCAGCCACATCCCGGAAAGCCGCCTGCACCGCCTTTTCGTAACGTGCCGTGGCGGCGGCCTGCCGCGCGCGGGCCGACGCGAGGTCAGCGCGATTGGCGCCGCCGAGCAGCGGAACGCTGCCGGAGATGGAGCCGCTGGCGCTTTGCGCAGCCGAGGAGGTCAGGGTCCTGAGCGCCGGGCTTGCCAGGCCGGCCGCCGTCGTCAAGGTGATGCTGGGGAAGAAGGCCGCTCGCGCCGCGCCGACTCCGGCGTAGGCCGCCTTGAGCTCATGCTCGGCCTCAAGGACGTCCGGCCGTTCCCGCAAGATCTCGGAACTCAGGCCCGCAGGCGCTCGCGCTACCGCAGTGTCATAGCTGGAGAGGGCGGCGGGCAGCAGGGCATCATCGACCGGTCCGCCGACCAGCAGCTCCAGGGCGTTCCGGTCCTGCGCCACCTGGGTCGTGAAGCTTTCGACATCGGCCCGGGCCTGGGCGAGGATCGTACGCGCGCTCTCGACATCGCCGGCGTTGCGAAGCCCTGCCCGGCGCAGGGTGTCGACCAGGGTCAGGCTCTTTTCGGCGCTGGTGACGGTCTCGTTCGACAAGGCCAACAGGTCGCGGTCGGCGGCGAGCGTGAGGTAGGCGTCGGCCGTCTGGGCGACGAGCGCCAGGCGCGCGGACCGGGCGCCGGACGCCGTGCCAAGGTACTCTTCGAACGCTTGCCGGCTCAGGTTGCGCATGCGGCCGAACAGATCGAGCTCGAAGCTCGCGAAGCCGAGGCTTGCGGAATAGTCTTCGCGCTGCTGCCCGTCGTCCAGCGTGCGCTGGGCCGAGGCGGAGCCGCTGGCGGTCAGGGTTGGAAGCTGGCGCGATCTCTGGGCCCGGGCCTGGGCGCGCGCGATCTCGACGTTCGCCACCGCAACCCTCAGGTCGCGATTGTTGGCTAGAGCGCGCTCAATGGTTCGCTGCAGATCCTCGGAAGCGAGCAGAGCGCGCCATTGCAGTCCCGCGACGCCGGGCTGCTGCGGCTCGTACGCAGCGCCGACCGGCCACTGCGACGGGGTTGGTGACGCGGGGCGATCGTATCGCGGAGCGAGGCTGCAGCCGGCCAGCAGCAACGCCGCTATTCCCGTTGACACCGATCTGCGCATCACGCCGCCTCCGTCGTGACCGGGCCAGCGGACCGGCGATGGAACAGTTCAGCCACCACGACGAAGAACAGCGGCACGTAGAAGATCGCCATGATCGTCGCAGTCACCATTCCGCCCAGCACGGCGGTGCCGATGGCGATGCGGCTCTGTGCGCCCGCCCCGCTGGCAAGGGCCAGGGGCAGGACCCCTGCGCCGAAAGCGATCGAGGTCATTAGGATCGGCCGCAGGCGGATGCGCGCAGCATCGAGCGCGGCTGTGGTGAAATCCGCGCCGCGCCGACGCGCAGCTTCGGCGAACTCGACGATAAGGATGGCGTTCTTCGCCGCCAGGCCGATCGTCGTCAGCAGGCCGACCTGAAAGTAGATGTTGCTGTCGAGGCCGCGCACGGAGACGGCGAGCACCGCCCCGATGACGCCAAGCGGCAGCACCAGAAGCACCGCGAGCGGCACCGACCAGCTCTCGTAGAGCGCGGCCAGGCAGAGGAACACCACCAGGATCGAGACTGCATAAAGGGTCAGGGCTTGGCCGCTGGATTCCTCCTCCTGGAAGGATAGCCCGCTCCAAGCAAAGCCGGTGCCCGGCGCCACCTTTGCCTGCAGCGCCTCCATCGCCTTCATCGCGTCGCCAGAGCTTACACCCGGCGCAGCCTGGCCCTGAATTTGATACGACGATTGCCCATTGAACCGCGCCAAGCTGTTGGGCCCGGCCTCCCAGTGGCTGGTCGCGAAGGCCGAGAACGGCGCCATGGCGCCGTTGGCGCCGCGAACAAACCAGCGATCGAGGTCGCTCGGCAGCATGCGGTAGGGCGCATCGCCCTGGATGTAGACCCGCTTCACCCGTCCGCGATCGATGAAATCGTTGACGTAGCTGGGGCCCCAAGCGGCGCCAATGGTATTCGACACATCGCTTTCGCTCAGCCCGAGGACGGCCAGCTTGGTCTCGTCGATGTCCAGGCGCAGCTGCGGGGCGTCCTGCAGCTGCGCCGCGCGAACCTGAGCCAGTTTGGGGTCCGTCGCCGCTGCCGCCACGATGGCGTCGCGGGCGGCGGCGAAGTCGCTGCGGTCCATCCCGCTAGTGTTCAATAGCTCGAACTGGAAGCCGTTGGATTGGCCAAGGCCCATGATCGGCGGCGGCACCAGAGCGAACACGCGCGCGTCGCGGATCTTTGAGAAGGTCATCATCGCCCGCTGGCTGATCGCCTGGGCGGAGTTGCGCGAGCCCTTTCGCTTCTCGAAGGGCGCCAGGGACGCAAACCCGACGCCGGCGCTCTGCGACGATCCGCCAAAGCTGAAGCCGGTGATCGCCAGGACCGCGTCCATGTTGTCCTTCTCGCTGGCGAGCAGGTGCTGCGTGAGCTGGTTGCGCACCGCGTCGGTGCGCTCGGCCGTGGCGCCCGCCGGCAATTCGTACTGGATCATTATCGCGCCCTGGTCCTCGGAGGGCAGGAAGCTCGTCGGCAGGCGGAGGAACAGGACGGCGAGAATGGCGACGATGCCGCCGTAGATCGCGAAGAAGAGGACCCGGCGTCCCAGCACTCCCCGGGCGGCGTTCAGGTAACGCTCCGTCCCCCCGGCGACGACGCGGTTGAACCGGTCGAAGGGTCCATTCCCCCCATGCCCTCCCTCGCGCGGCGGCCTGAGCAGGGTAGCGCATACCGCCGGCGACAGGACGAGGGCGACGACTACCGAGAGCAACATGGCCGAGACGATAGTCACCGAGAACTGGCGATAGATCACGCCTGTCGCGCCGCCGAAGAAGGCCATCGGGATCAGCACCGCCGAAAGCACGACGGCGATGCCGATCAGGGCGGAACCGATGTCGCCCATCGACTTAATCGTCGCCTCGCGCGGGCTGAGCCCCTCCTCCGCCATGAGGCGCTCGACGTTTTCGACCACGACGATGGCGTCGTCGACGAGCAGGCCGATGGCCAGGACCATCGCGAACAGGGTGAGGGTGTTGATCGAGTAGCCGAACAGCGCCAGCACCCCGAAGGTGCCGAGCAGCACCACCGGAACGGCGATGGCCGGCACCAGGGTGGCGCGCCAGCTCTGCAGGAAGAGGTACATGACCGCCACCACTAGGACGACGGCGATCAGCAGTGTCTCGACCACCTCCTTGATCGACAGCTTGATGAAGCTGGTGGAATCCCGCGGGTACGCCACGGTGTAGCCTTCGGGCATGTCGCGGCTCAGCTCGGCGATGCGCGCCTTGACCGCCTCGGCCGTCTTCAGCGCGTCGGCGCCAGGCGCCAGCATCACCGCGATGCCCGAAGACGGATAGCCGTTCAGGCGCGACGAGGAGCCGTAGTCCTGCTGTCCGAGCTCGACGCGCGCGACGTCGGCCAGACGCACCACCGAGCCATCGCTGGTCGCCTTGACGATGATCTGCCTGAATTCGTCGGGAGAGCTAAACCTCGACTTGGCCTTGACGACAGCGTTGAGGCGCTGGCCCGCCACGGCGGGTTGCTGGCCGATCTGGCCGGCGGAGATCTCGGCGTTCTGGGCGATGATCGCCGCGCGAACGTCCGAAGGCATCAGGTTATAGGCCGCCAGCTTGTTCGGATCGAGCCAGATGCGCATCGCGTACTGAGCGCCGAACGCCTGGGTCTGGCCGACGCCAGGCACGCGCGCCAGTTCGTCCTGGAAGTGGCTGGCCAAATAGTCGCCGAGGTCGACGGTGCTGGACTTGCGATTCTTGTCGTAGAGGGCGGCAATCAGGAGGAAGTCGCTGTTCGACTTGGTGACCGTGACACCCTGTTGCTGAACCTGCTGCGGCAGTCGCGAGAGCGCCTGCTGAACCTTGTTCTGCACCTGCACCTGGGCGATGTTGGCGTCGGTGCCGGTCTCGAAGGTGATGCTGATCCGCGCCGAGCCCGCGCCATCGGCCGACGATGAGAAATACTGCAGGCCGTCGATGCCGGTGATCTGCTGTTCCAGCACCTGGGTGATGCTGCTCTCCACTGTCTCAGCGGAGGCCCCGGGGTAGGTGGCGCTGATGTTAACCTGCGGAGGCGCGACGTCCGGGTACTGAGCGACAGGCAAGCGCATGATCGCCGCGGTCCCCGCCAGCATCACGGCAATCGCGATCACCCAGGCGAAGATTGGGCGTTCGACGAAGAATTTGCTGATCGACATAGTCAGGCGCCGGGCTTGATGGCGACGGGCTTGGCGACCGCTCCGGGCCGCACCTTACTGGTCCCCTCGACGATCAGCCGGTCGCCCGCCTTCAGCCCGGACGTGACGAGCCACTTGTCGCCGACAGCGCGCTCAGCGATCACCGCGCGTTGCTCGACCTTGTTGTTCCTGTCCAGCACTAGAGCGGTCGCGCCGCCCTTGGCGTCCCGAGCGATGCCTTGCTGCGGGGCCATGACCGCGTTGGGCAAGGACGCCTGGACGACCTGGACGCGCACGAAGGTGCCCGGCAACAGCAGCCTGTTGGGATTTGCGAAGCGGGCGCGCAGGGTCACCGTGCCCGTGGCGGGATCGACATTGACTTCGGTGAACTCGATGCGGCCGACGATGGGATAGTCCGATCCGTCCTCGAGCTTGAGGCGGGCGGGGGCGTTCGACGCCAGTACGGTGCCCTGGGCGAGCCGGCGACGGAGAGCGAGCAGTTGGGCGCTCGATTGCGCCACATCGACATAGACCGGGTCGAGCTGCTGGATCGTGGCCAACGGCGTCTGCTGGTTCGCATTGACGAGCGCGCCCGCGGTTACCGAGGAGCGGCCGATGTAGCCGGAGATTGGCGCGAGCACTCGGCTGTATTCGACCCGCAGCTGGGCGGCCGCGAGGCTAGCCTGCGCCTGACGGACGTTAGCGGCCGCCTGACCCGCCGCGGCGACGGCATCGTCGACATCTTGCTTGCTGACCGCCTCGATTGGACCGAGCGAGCGAAGACGGTCGGCCCTTGCCTGTGCTGCGAGCTGACTGGCCCTTGCATTCTGAAGCTGGGCGGCGACCTGATCGCGAGCGGCGACATAGCTTCGGGCGTCGATTTCGTACAGCGGTTGTCCAGCCCGTACTGTGGAGCCTTCAGCGAACAGTCGGCGGCGCACGATGCCGTCTACCTGTGGCCGGACCTCTGAGGTCATCGCGGCCGTGACACGCCCGGTGAGCTCTTCGGTGAGAGGCTGGATCCCGGCTGTTAAGGTCACGTATCCGACTTCCGACGGACCGAGCGCGCCGCGACCGGGGCCGCCGATGCCCCCGGGCATCCTACCGCCGCTCGAGGGACCGCCTGCCCCGGCGCCATCTGGCGCTCCGCCGGCAGGAGACGACCTTTGACCGCTGCAGGCGGTCATCAGAAGGGCGACCACTGCAACGACTATGGCCGAAGAGACCCGCGGGCCAGCCGATCCACCGCGCGGATTGGTGTCGCGCACTGCCGGGGCGCTCGTCGCGTAGGGAGGGGGGTTTGCCATGTAGCCACTCGCGCGATAGCCGGGCCAGGCGGGAGCTATCGCTCCGGCGGCATCACGGCGCTTCGGACCCGTGAGCTATAGCGAGAACGAGTTCGGCGTTGTGAAAGGAATACAGCGGAAAACTGTAAATTTCATGTAAAGAACGGTCGCTAAATCCTAAATCCTGGCTCAGTAAGAGCGTGTATCAAGTTGGCAACATGGATTGCAATATCGCCGACACTCAATTGCTCCGCTCTTACTGAACGCAATAAAGTGGGCCAGCTCTGTTATGCCAGATTTGGCCCATTCGACAACAACGGGACCTCGTCGTATTGCAGCGGCGCTATTAGGCGAACGTAATTGGTTCCGCCGGCTCGATGGTCCTCATCGAGTTGACCGAGACGCCAATCCCAGGGCCACTAAAGACAACCATCTCCGCATCGACGAACTCGAGAATGGGCAGGTCGGCCATACCGTTAACGATGTGAAACGAGAGAGGCAGTTGTTCGAAGGTGGCGCGGTTCCACTTCAGCGACCCTTTCGCGTTCCATTTCCTGAATTCGAACTCGTCAAAGTTGATGTTTTGGGCGCCGCTGGCGGCGCCGGGACGCGGGGCGGCGGTCGTCACCGACGCGACATCGGCGCCTTCGCTTCCGCCGGGGCTCGTGCGCGGCATGTACTTATAGTAGAGTTGGGCACCACCTCCGGAGCCTGGCAGCTTCTTTTCCGCGCCGATCTCTTCGACCATCTCCCCCAGCGAGATTTCGAAGAACTTGTGGCCGAACCAAGAGGCTTGGCAGGTCGCCGTGCCGGCTGCCTCATCCCTCTCGATCTCAGCGAAGTCTGCGTAGAGCTTAGGAAAACCTAGTTCCTCGCGCCCGGTCGTAATGGCCTCGGGCTGACCCTCCCAAAGCACCACGCAGAAGGCGCCATCGTGTCGCTCGGTCTTGCCCTCGTAGCTAACCGGAAAGTCGACCGAAAGGATTCCATAGCCTCGGCCGGCCAGCCAATAGAGGTTCTTGAACCAAGCACACGATACCGAAACGATCGGCTCACCGCGCAGTGTAAACCCGGGCGGAAGCAAACTTTCCAAGGCACTTGCTTCGGTGCGGTAACCGACCTTCATCCATTCCGCATTCATCAGCCCCGCCTCTTCGCGGGTCCAAGGGCGGCCTTCCGGGTGCTGTCGGGGCCCGGGTGTCGGACCGAACACCACAGGCATGCGGTAGCGCACGCCGGAGCGAAATTCGAACGCCATAAGGAAAGTCCTATTCTTGGGTGGTCAGGCTTTGCGATGGGTGGTGGAGAACAAGGCCACGATGGCTGCGATGCCGGTTAGGACGGCGTAGAACAGCACCGCCTTGGAGGCCGCGCCAAGCACGTTGGCCAACCCGATCACGGAGATCGGGCTGAGGAACTGGCCCAGGAAGAACGCCGTCTGCCAAGCGCCCGACCCCCGCCCGCGTTCCTCAGGCCGCAGTCCGGCCACGGCCCAGGTCAGCAGCGTTGGCAGATAAATGCCGCAGCCAAGGCCGTTGATGGCCGCGCCTATCACGATCATCGGGTAGCTTGTCGCAAAGGCGATGAGGACGAAGCCAACCGCTGCGATAGCGAAGGCGACCGCGAGTTTGGCGGCGACGCTAGCCTTCGCGAGCACCCGGAAGAGCGCCGAGCCGATAGGCACCGCAACCGCGGCCGCTGATGCACCAATACCGATCAAGGCCGGGGAGCCGTAGCCACGCGCCGTCAGGATGAAGGAAAATTGAACTACGACGACGTAGAAAGCCATAGATCCGAAGAGCGTGACGGCGCAGGTCACAAGGAGGCGGCTCAACTTCAGCGGCTCGCCATCGCTGGAATTGGCCGGCAGCTTTAGCTCGCCCCTTGCCGGGCCGGGCGCACGCGTCGGCTCCCAGGTCAGGAACAGGACCAGGACGGTGAGAAGGAACGGGAGGGCGTATACGCCGAACGGCGCGCGCCAGCTGATCTCGCCAAGCGCTCCACCAAGCGCTAGGACGGCCACCGCGATAAGGTTGGCTGACCCCATCTGAATGGCGAACCAGCGCTCGCGACTTGCGCCGCGGTAGTAGTCGCCGAGCATCGCCGTGCCGGCCGTCATCACGGCAGCTTCCGCGATCCCCACTCCGCAGCGGGTCAGGAGGATGAGCGGTAGCGAGTCGATGAACAGAGGCGCCATGCCGAAAACGCCGTAGGCGACCAGCGCTACAAGAAGCACGACCTTCCGACCGATCTTGTCGGCGAAAACCCCGATAATCCCCGCGAACAGCGCCACAAACAGCGCCGGCAGGGCCACCGTCAGTTGAATCAGATCGGCGCCGTTAGGCACGCCGGCGAAATGCTCGGCCATGCGCGGCAGCACGGGCGCGATCAGGGACGTAGCGATAACTGCAAGCCACGCGGTGGCTACCAAGACCCATCCCTGGACGAGGCCTGCCGGCTTGCCGGTCATCGGCTGGCTTCCGTCACGAAATCCCGAGGCGGCTACGGCCATGACGCTCCCCCTAATCAAGGCCGCGGTTTGCATCAGCGCCGCGAGCCAGACCCATTGTGCTCGTTGGCCGGTCCGCCGCTGAGCCTGGACGGCTGGAGCGAACCGGACTTGACCGGCTAGTCGACTTTATACTCAGTAGTCACTATTGGGGGACGGCGGTGTCAACCCCCAAACTTCAGCCACTTGCCCGCGGCTGGTGGGCCGCCCCTTTAGCCTCGGACTTGCGCGCGCTAGGGTCCCGGCGCCTAGGAGAGTCGTTCTTGCCCAGCTCGTCTAAGTCCAAGCCTCGTGCCGATCAGCCTTCGCGCGTTGAGAGGCGCCGGGCCCGCACGCGCGAGGCGCTGCTCAACGCAGCCGAGCGTCTCTTGGCGACCCGCCCAGTTGAAACTGTCTACGTCGATGAGATCGCAGAGCTGGCGGACGTGGCTAAGGGCACCTTCTACAACTACTTCACAGACAAAGATGCGCTGGTCCGTGAGGTAGAGGACGCCGTTCGTTCTGAGCTGGAACGCCGCATCGCTGAGACAAACGCGGAAATTTCCGATCCGGCCGAGCGGGTGGCGCGGGCTTTCGCTGCGCTGCTGAGCCTGTCCCTGGAGGACGCGACAAGGGCTCGCAACCTGGTTCGCAGGACCCCGCGCTTCGCAGACCCCGACGCGCCGATTAACGCAGGCGTGAAGCGCGACGTGCACGCGGGTATCGCCGACGGGCGATTCCAAGGGGTGACGGATGAAGCAGGAGTGGTCATCGTCCTGGCAATCATGTCGGGCGGAGTCCATCGTGCGCTCGATCTCAAGCACAGGAAGAAGGTTCGCGTGCTGGGCGAGGGACTGGCGGAAGCGCTGTTGGTCGCGCTCGGCCTGCAACGGGCGGACGCTGCCGAAGTGGCGCGTCGCGCGATGAAGGACTTCGACTGACGCTCTGCGTCAGTCGATCAGGCAGACACCGAGATATTCGCTCCGTGCGAGACCGACCAGCCTCGGTAGGGCCTGCGCTCGACGGCCTCCACCTAGCCTCACCTCGAAGGCGCCATTGCTCGCTGTCAGAGGCTCAAACTTGTAGTCTCCGTAGGTGTCGGTGACCGCCCGGCCGATGCAAGCGCCATCAAGCCACAGCTCGACCGGGACGCCCTCCGCGCACTCTTCCACGCCGTCGCGCAGCTCGGCGAGCGTTCCGCCGACGAAGAGTTTGTCCACGCGATCGAAGTTTCGATAGTAGATCCTCGGCTTGGTCTTCAGCTCCGGGCGTAGCGTCCGCAGGTCTTCGCGTTCCGCGCGGGCCGTCATCACGGCGTCCTCTTCCAAAACTGCCTCGATCGCGCCGGTCGGACAGACCTGCGAGACCCGCGGCTCCTTCCAGCCTTCGTCGAGCAGATGCGCTTCGAAAATCCATTTCTGCGGAAGCTGCAGCTGCTCGTTCCAGTGGATATGGCCGTAAGGGCACATCTCCACGATGTCGCGGCGCCCCCGGGCCTTCTGCGGATCGATGATGACGATGCCATCGTCGCGCTTGCTGATGACGTCAGCCGTCTCGGCGTTCATGCAGGGGGCGTTGTCGCAGTGATTGCAGCCTACCGGATAGTGCGAGGCGTCGATCATCGGCGCGACCCCGCGCTCCTGGCGCTCCACGTAGAACCAGCGCGCGCCCTTATCGGGCTGGGGGCCCGCATAGCCCGGAAAGTCGTTTCCGCCGTGCTCGTCCTTCACGGCGAGAAAGCAGTTATTGCAGTTGTTGCAGCGATCGACGTCGACAATCAGGTTCCACTTCTTCACGCCGCAAACTCCGGTCGGTTGGTGGGCCACTCCACGTCCGCCGGCGGCCGCCATGGCTCAATCTGCACGAGGCACAGCGAGCCTGCGGAAGCCACGGTGCCGCGCGCCTGCATCCGGTCGGGGGACAGGAGGTTGACGCTCCCGCCGAGGTCCGGGGTGCCCGGCCCGTTCATCGGCTCGTAGCGGGCCGACGACTCATAGGAGTGGGCGATGCCAGGCGCCATTCGCTCGGTCACGTCGGCAGCGCATACGACGGAGCCGCGGTCGTTGAACACCCGCACCAGGTCGTGATGGGCGATGCCGCGTGCTGCCGCGTCTGCGCGGGCGATGCGAACGATGTGGTAGTAGTGCCCGTCCTTGAGAACCCGATGGTCGAGGATGTCGTTGACGGCGCTCGACTTACCGTCCTGCGCCGTGTGGAAGCTGAAGCGCTGGTGCGCAATCAGCAGCTGCAGCGGATAGCGGGCGTAAAGGTCGCCAGCGTCGGGCCCCTCGAACACGCGCGTATATTTGAGAACCGGCGGCCGGTCCTCGTTGTTCTGTAGACGCTTCAACGAATTGGGCACGAACTCGAACTTGCCGGACTGCGTCTGAAGGCCAGAAAGGTAGCGGCCGCTGTAGCCGCCGGGGAGCGGATAGGGTTCCGGTAAATCCTTCGGTCGTCCCTCGTAGAACCAGCGCATGTCCACGCCGGTCTTTCGCTCGGGGCTCTCCGGCGGAACGACGTAGTAGCCCTTGCGAAGCAGCTTCTTCCAGGAAATGTGCTTAGGCAGATCGGTCGATTTGTAGACCCGATGGACCCAATCCTCTTCGGAGCTGCCCTCCGAATAATAGGCTCCGAGCCCGAGGCGCTTACAGATATCCCAGAAGATCTGGTAGTCCGACTTCGACTCCCCCAGCGGCTCGATGCACCTGTGCTGGACGGCGATGACCCGGTGGTTGAGCTGCGCCATCCAGTGAAGGCCAAATCCGCCGCTGTTCGACCACTCGCCGATGTCGAAGCGTTCGAATTGCGTGCAGGCCGGCAGGACGATGTCCGCGAACATTGTCTCGCCTTCCATCCAGATCGCCTGGGAGACGACGCATTCCAGCTCCGGAGACTGATACATCCGCTCGAAGCGCGAGGAGCCGTTGATCGTGCTCATGAACGACGCGCCGTACTTGTAGAGCATGTGGACCTTCGAATACCCGGGCGAGGGGTAAAAGAAGGGCCGCATCTGGTTCTCGGCGGCCATTGGATCGAGGAAGTAGCCCTCGGCAAACCCCTCGAGAATGGCTTCAGGCAACCGCTGCCGCGGGATAGCCTGCTGCACCGGGTTGACCGACGGCAGGTGCGGCATCCGCACATAGTTGTTGGTGGCTGAGCCGGTAGACACCAGGTCGCCTGATATGCCGCCTTCGCCATAGCCGGGGAAGTAGAACTCGAGGTCGACGGGCGTGCCGACCGTAAGGTTGCCGAAGTTGACGCCCGGCTTGCCCCATCCCTGCATCGCCATGAGCATGACCATGGCGCGAGCCCACTGGATGCCAGCGGCGTTGCGACATGCGCCCCCGAATCCGCCGCCGTTCACGCCCGCCCCGAGATAGGTTCGCTTACGCCCCCACTCGCGTGCGAGGGCGCGTACCTCGCGGGCGGGGATGCCCGTCTCCACCGCCTGCCACTCCGGCGTCTTGTCAACGCCGTCGGAAGCCCCCAGCACATATGCCTTCCACTCGTCGAAGCCGGTGGTGCGGTTCTCGACGAACCACTGGTCGTAGAGGCTTTCCTTTATCCAGACGTTCATGATGGCGATCGCCATCGCCGTATCTGTGCCGGGACGGATCGGCAGCCACTTGCCGCCGGTGAACGCCGCCGTCGGGCAATAGTGCGGATTGATGTGGACGGTCTTGATGCCGAGTTCCTTCGCCCACAGCCGTCGCTCGCTGCCCTCCGTCCCGGCATAGGCCCCGAACTGGGACTCCGGATCCGAAGACCAGTAGATCATCATCTCGCAGTTCTGGAGAGCGTCCTCCAGGGTGCCGTAGCCGCCGGTGGCCCCCAGGCGCATGCTGTTGCCGTAGTGGTGCTCCGCACCCCAGTACCAGCCTTCCCAGGAGTCTGGGTTGAGCACCACCTTGGTCACCCCGATGGCGTTTCCGAACCGCGTCATCGCGCTGAGGTAGTAGCCGACGTTGCCCCACTGGTGGTGAGACGGATGGGCGAGCGCGATCGCCCCAGGGCCATGAGTCTGCTTCTGGCGAATGATCTCCTTGGAGACGATGTCCAGCGCTTCGTCCCAGCTGATCCGCTCATAGCCGGATTTGCCGCGGTTCTGCGGGTTGCGCTCGCCGTCCGGGTCGAAGTCCACCCGCTTCATCGGATAAAGCAGGCGCTTGTCCGAGTAGACGTTGGCCTTCATCGACAGAGCGTGTGGCGCAACTAAGCCCTTGTTGCGGGGCGAAAACCGGCGCCCCCGCGCCTCGATCGTCCAGCCCGTCTCGTCGTCGGTGGTGAACTCGATTATGTTGGTGCGGACGATCCGCCCATCCTTGACGTAGACGTGCAATGGCCCGCCGTTGGTCATCTGGGTGTAGCGCATTGTGCCGTCGCTCAGCTTTTCGCCGTACCGCCAGCCGTCGCTATCGAGTTTGTTCGCCAGCTGAGTAAACCACGCGGTCACGTCGTCGTCGCCCATGAGGATGACGCGGAAGTTTTTCCCTGCGTGAATGAGTTCGGCGTAGTTCACCGGCGGCGTCAGGAGGGTCACCGCGGTGTCCACATCCTTGAACATCATGGTGAAGTGCGGGTGCGGGTGAATCCCGCTTCGCGAAACGATCTCGCCCCCTTTGAACTCGTAGTACCGCCCGATCGACCCGTCCTTGAGGCGAATCTGAACGACACAGTCGCGCGCCGCCAGATGCGCTCTGAACGCCTCGCTGGATTTTGCCTTCAGCCTGAACAGATGCGGCAGGCCGAACAGCGTGGCCTTTAGACGAAGCGACTTCAAACGCATCGGCACTTCCTCCTGCGGGCGCTCACTGCGGCGCACCAGGCAGGGGCGGCATCGGCATGCCCCACTGCACCCCCATCAGTTCCTGAACCGAGGCCACACCGCCGCCGTCGGAGGCTCGCAACTGGTCGCCGTCGGTCCAGTGCTCGATCTCATGGCCCCAGGGGTCGAGCCAGTAGTCAAACACCTGGCTACCCAGCACGTGACGGCCCACGCCCCAGAGCTGCTCGTAGCCCTTCTTCTTCAGGTGGTCATGGCCGGCCATAAGATCGTCCAAGTCCCTCACCTCAAAGGCCGCATGCATGAATACTGGCGCGTCGGGCCGCTGCAGGAGGAAGATGGTGTGGTGATCGCACGGGTCGTCGCCGCGGTCGCAGCGCAGAAAGGCGCCGACTCCAATACCAGGTTCCGGCTGGATCTCGTCCGAGGTTAAAAGGCCAAAGCGTTCCTTGTACCAGCGCTCGGAGGTGCGGAAATCGCGCACGGCGAGCACCACATGGCCCAGGCGCTGCACGTGGGATGAGCCGCTCGGAACGCGGCGGAAGGCTGCGACGCGCTGCCGTTCGCCGATGTTGTTCCAGGGAGCGCTGACGGGGGATTCGATCAGCGGCGCCATTTCCTGTCCGGCCACGGCTTCGACGATGAAGCCGTCCGGATCGGTCAGCCGGACACGGAAGCCGCCGCCCGGGGCGTCGAGCGGCTCGATCGCGGCCCCTTCGTGCTCGGCGAGCCGCCTTAGATCATCGACATCCGCCAGCCAAATACCGAAGCTTACGAACCCAGGCTCGCCGCGCTCGGTGACATGGACGTAGGGCCCGCCTCTTCCGCCGCGCATGTAGAGCGCAGTCTCGCCGCTCCAGGAGGGGACGGCCTCGAGCATCCCGAAATCCCGGAGGAATCGGCGCATCCGCTCGAGATCTGGCGCCCGGAAGCGCACGAACGCGACGTCAACGGCCTTAGTCACACTCATCAATCGGGTCCTCCCCGCGCCCGGCGTAGTGCGCCCACGCTGCCCACGGACGCCGGCCACCGCCGCCCGCTATGCGCCGGCTGACATATGGAAGCCTGAGGTCCGTGAATTTTGGACTATACAGTCACCGTTAGACTGGCTAGTCAATTGTGGAATTCCGCTGCGCCCACGAGCCAGCAAGGGTCAGGACACCAGGAACACAGCATGAAACTCGCCCGCTTCAGCCAGGGTGGCGCCACGTCCATTGGCAAGGTCGTCGGGGATCGAATCGTCGATCTTTCGGCGGTTGTCGGCGATCGAGGCGACTCCATGCGCGCCGTTCTGCGCGATCTCGACGCCCTTCGCGCCGTCATCGAGGCTTGCGACGGGCCGAGCGCTGCGCTCTCCGAGGTGCGGCTCGAAGCGCCGATCAACGACCCACAGAAGTTTCTCGCCATCGGCATGAACTACCAGGCGCACGCGGACGAAGCCGCGGCCGCTGGCGTGCCCATTCCAACGAGCCAGCTCTGGTTCAACAAGCAAACCAGCTGCATCAACGGTCCCTACGGCGAGGTCCACCTGCCAAAGGCGTCGGACAAGCTGGACTACGAGGCCGAGCTGGCCTTCGTCATCGGCAAGCGTTGCCGGCAAGTCTCCGCGGCCGAGGCGCGGTCGGTGATCGCCGGCTACATGGTCTGCAACGACGTCTCAGTGCGCGACTGGCAGTTCCGTTCGCCGACCTTCACCCTCGGCAAGTCGTGGGATACGCACGGCCCGATCGGGCCCTGGATCACCACTGACGACGAGATCGTCGACCCCATGGCGCTGGAGCTCGTGCTTTGGGTCAACGGCGAAGAGCGCCAGCGCAGCTCGACCAGCGACATGATCTACGACATCTACAAGCAGATCGAATACATCTCGACGGTCATGACCCTCGAGCCTGGCGATGTAATCGCCACCGGCACGCCATCGGGCGTCGGCATCGCGCTCAACAAGTTCCTGACGGTCGGCGACGTTGTGAAAGTCGAGATCGAAAAGCTCGGCCACATCGAGAACCGCATCGCCGCGGAACCCTGATCTACTGAAAAACCAGCCGGGCGAACTGGCCGCGAAGGAGGAAGCCATGAATGACATCAGCATGCTGATTCAGGGCCGTGCGACCGCCGCGCTCGGCGGCGGGAGCTTCGAACGCAACAGCCCGATCGACGACGCTGTGGTCAGCCGGGCGCCTGCGGGCAGGTCTGCCGACGCGGTCGCCGCGGTAGAGGCCGCCGCCGCCGCCTTCGCTGAATGGTCGGAGCTTGGACCCAACCCGCGCCGGGCGCTTCTGCTGAAAGCTGCGGACATCATGCAGAGCCGCGCTCCAGATTTCGCGCGACTGATGACCGCCGAGACCGGTTCGACCACCGGGTGGGGCATGTTCAACGCCATCCTCGCGGCCGGCGTTCTGCGCGAAGCAGCCTCGATGACCACCCAGATCACTGGCGAGATCGTGCCGTCAGACAAGAAGGGCACTCTTGCTCTGGCGATGCGCGTGCCTGCCGGTGTCTGCGTTGGCATTGCACCGTGGAACGCGCCCGTGATTCTCGGTGTGCGAGCCGTAGCCATGGCTCTGGCATGCGGCAACACCGTCATCCTGAAGGCGTCAGAAGCCTGCCCCGCCACGCACCGGCTGATCGGCGACGTCCTGCACGAAGCGGGCCTCCCGGCTGGCGTCGTGAACGTTGTCACCAACGCACCTGCCGACGCCGCCGAAGTGGTCTCGGCGCTCATCAGCCACCCGAAAGTACGCCGCGTGAACTTCACCGGCTCGACTCGCGTCGGCAAGATCATCGGCCAACTGTGCGGTCAGAACTTGAAGCCGGCGCTGCTCGAACTGGGCGGCAAGGCGCCGCTGATTGTCCTCGACGACGCTGATCTGGACGCGGCGGTGGACGGCGCCGCGTTCTCGGCCTTCATGAACCAGGGCCAGATCTGCATGTCCGCCGAACGGGTCATCGTTCACGAAGCGGTCGCCGACGCCTTCATCGAGAGGTTTCGCGCCAAGGCCGCAAAGATCACCGCCGGGCACCCCGCGGAAGGCAAGCACATCATGGGCTCTGTGGTCAGCCGGGCCGCCATGCAGCATGTCGAGCAGCTGCTCGCCGACGCGGCTTCGAAGGGCGGGAAGGTGATCTGCGGCGGTACGGCAAACGGCGCCTTCATGGACGCCACCATCGTCGACCACGTTGGCCCGCACATGAGCATCTACACAGAAGAGTCCTTCGGGCCCTCGGTGTCGGTGGTACGGGTGAAGGATGACGAGGAAGCGATCCGCGTCGCGAACGACACCGAGTATGGCCTGTCGGCGGCGGTCTTCTCGATGAATATCAACCGGGCTATCGCAGTCGCTAAGCGCATCGAGTCGGGGATTTGCCACATCAACGGCCCGACCGTGCAGGATGAGCCGCAGATGCCGTTCGGAGGGGTGAAGGGCTCGGGCTACGGCCGCTTCGGGGGCAAGGCCGCGATCGCCGAATTCACCGACCTGCGCTGGATCACCATCGAGAGCCACCAACACTACCCGTTCTGATCCGCCGGCGTCGCATAGCCGGAGGGCCCGGCGCACGTGAAGGGCGCACCGGGCCTTTGCCTATCCGACCCGCCGGCGGTCGTGGAGTTTGGCGGGGGCGTTAGCGCGTGACGTTTTGGGGAGGCCGCGCGCCAGTCTGCTGGGGCCGTGCAAGTCAGGGGGCGATTATCTCGCAGTGCAAGAACATCAGGCCGCGCCTAGGCGCACGGGTCGCGGCGGGTGTGGCGACATTGGCGGCCGCAGGAGCGGCGGCGGCGCACAACATCGGCGGCTCTGACGCGGCCTTCGTGGCCGCCACCAACGGAGCGGACCCGTTTCCCTTCATCTATCTCGGCGCCAAGCACATGGTGACTGGCTACGACCACCTGCTGTTTCTGGTCGGCGTAATCTTCTTCCTCTTCCGACTGCGGGAGGTCGCGCTCTACGTCAGCCAGTTCTCCCTGGGCCACTCCCTGACCCTGCTCGCCGGCGTGTTCTTCAAGCTGCGGGTTGACGCCTACCTGGTTGACGCGGTGATTGGCCTGTCGGTCGCCTACAAGGCGTTCGACAATCTGGGCGGCTTTGCGACGCTGTTTGGGAGAGAGCCGAACCCCCGCGCGGCCACTTTCGTCTTCGGCCTCATCCACGGCTTCGGACTTGCCACCAAGCTGCAGGCGCTGGATCTGAAGCCGAACGGCCTCTTGGCCAACCTTGTCTCCTTCAATGTCGG
>Ga0209257_1001734_pt1 | contig 24258 bp, 22 predicted proteins | sample AraplaCvi_mCL_r2_FD_184277 | JGI IMG/M metagenome (GOLD analysis project Ga0209257, IMG submission 184277) | Arabidopsis root microbial communities from North Carolina, USA - plate scrape MF_Cvi_mCL_r2 (SPAdes) (version 2) | ecosystem: Host-associated > Plants > Roots > Endosphere | place: USA...
CCAGCACGCCGGCGGTGGCGCCCCAGACCTTCCAGGTGGCGGTCGACGCCTTCAGCCGCTTGAGGAACCAGGCCTTCTGGACCTCACCCAGCACGGTCTGCGCCGGTTCGTCCTTGCGGAAGTTGGGCACGTCCTTGTCGCCGTAGCGGATCGTCGCCGGCGGATGGCCGCCGTTGGCCGTGCGACCGGCGTCCAGCAGCTTCTGCGCCTCCTCCGGGAAGAACTCCGGGAAGCTGCGGCTCTGGAAGGCGGCGGCCTCCTTGCGGCCGGTCGGCTCCTCCGAGCGATAGCTGTGCAGGTCGGTGAGGATCAGGTCCAGGTGGCGGCCGAAGCGCAGGGCGCGGTAGGCGGTGAGGCTGCCCACGGCCGCGAGGTTGTTCGGCTCCCGGCCCAGGCCGTGGTCGTCGAAGCGGTCGACCGGCGCGTTCGCCACCTTGGGCGCAGCGAAGCGGTTCAGGCCCGCGCCGGGTTTCGTGACCCGGGCCGGCTGGAACTCGAACCAGGCCTGGTTGGCGGCGACGCGCAGCATCTGCGCCGGCTCGTTCCGCCCATTGAAGACCGCCACGCTCTGCCAGCCCTGCCAGCTGAACTCGTGGTTGTCGCCCATGGTCACGAACGGCCATCGGGCGCGGGCGTCCTGCAGGTCGGGGTCGAGCAGATAGGCGGCGTAGACGGCGCGGTAGTCGTCGAGGTCGGCCGGCACGTGGAAGTCGTTGACCTTCCGCCCGGTCTTGTAGCGGACAATGTCCTTCAGGCCGCGATCGTACATGCCCTGCGGCCGGTCCTCTGGATACCAGACCAGCTCGTAGATGTAGTCGCCGAGGTGCAGGACGAAATCCAGGCGCTGGTCGGCGGGAGCCGCGCGGTCTTCGAACATCATCCGGCGATAGGCGTTCTGCGCGCCCTGCTGGACGTTCTGGCAGGACACGAAGGTGAAGCGGACGGGGCGGGGATCGTCGGCGGCCGGGGCGGTGAGGGTGCGCCCGATCCGGCTGCCCTGGCCCTGGGCGTCGGTGAACCGGTACCAGTATTCGGTGGACGGCTTGAGGCCGCCGGCGAGCACCCGCGTGGTCCAGCCGAGCTCGGCCTTGGCCTCGGTCCTGGTCGTGACGACGACGCGCTGGAAGTCCAGGTCCTCGGCGACCTCGAGGGTCAGGGGCGCCGCCGCAGTCCCGTCGCCCGGCCGGCGGGTCCAGAGGATCACGCTGTCCGGGCCTGGATCGCCGGAGGCCACGCCTTGAGGATAGACGTCCCGTCGCTCGGTCCAGGCCAGCTTCGAAGGGGCGGCCGTCGCCTGGCCCCAGGCGGCGGAGGCGCCCATGGCGGCGGCGGCGGCGAGGAATCGGCGGCGGTCGGGACGGGTCATGGCGGCCACTCTGCGCATCGGAGGCCCTGGATGCCACCGCAACGCCCTTTCAGCTTGAAGCGAATTGACCGGGCGGCGTCACGAAGTCATTGCCTTCGAATGAACTGATACTATTTTGCAATCGGTCATGGCCGAGTCCCACGCTCTCCGTTCCGGGTGCCCCATCAACCTGACGCTGGAAATCCTCGGCGACCGGTGGAGCCTGCTTGTCCTGCGAGACATGATGTTCGGCAACCGGCGGCACTTCCGCGAACTGCTGGGCGGGTCGCAGGAGGGGATCGCCTCCAACATCCTGGCCGACCGGCTGAAGAAGCTGATGGCTCAGGGCATGATCACCCGCGCCGACGATCCCAGCCACAAGCAAAAGGCGATCTACAGCCTGACCGAGAAGGCGATCCAGCTCGTGCCGATCATGGCCATGGTGGGCGGCTGGGGCCGCAAACACCTGCCGGTCAGCGAAGAGCTGTCGATCCGCGCCCAACTCCTGGAGGAGGGCGGTCAGCCGATGTGGGACGCGTTCATGGAGGAACTGCGCCGCCTGCACCTGGGCGCGCCAGGCGAGGGCCGGTCCGTGCTGGGCGAGCTCCAGGCCGCCTACCTGGCCGTGGTGGCCAGGAACGCGGCCCGAACCTCGGCCTAGATCTCGTCGGCCACGACCCGGACCAGCTCGACGATCTTGCGTCGGATGGCGGGTTCCGTGATCCGCGGGAAGGCGGCCATCAGCTCGATGCCCTCGCTGGAGAGCATGAACTCCTGGGCCGCATCCCGTTGAGCCGCCAGCGCTTCCTGGTCGCCTAGCCCGTCGTAGAAGTAGGCCACGGGCGTTTTGAGCGCCGCGGCGATCTCCCACAACTTCGACGCACTCACGCGGTTGGCGCCGCGTTCGTACTTCTGGACCTGCTGGAAGGTGATGCCCAGGGATTCGGCCAGACGCTCCTGGCTCACCCCCATCTCCTTTCGGCGCATGCGGATCCGCAGGCCCACATGCCGATCGACCGGATGGGGCCCGTCGCCCCGACCGATCTCCGCACCGCCCCCGATGGGGACGCCTTCGATCTCTCGTTCCAATGCTGTTGTCATGTTCCCCGACCCGGTGATGCGGGGACCGCGCCACCCCCCGATGAAGCGGCCCCCGCGACCGTACCTCCCCCGAGGTACGTCCATAAGTTGAGGCAGGGTGGCCCAGCTTGGAAACGAAGGCCTACCCATTTTGGGGGCGCCCCGCGTTCTCGTTTCGGTCAGGCCGCCCCGCGGAGGGCAAGAATTTCACGTTCCCACTCGGAGAGAACGCCGAAATCGGCCAATCCCGCATACAACCGATGCAGGTGCGACTGATTGTCCAGCATGTACTGGACGAACGGTGCGCGGGCCAGAATCCGAGCTGGAACGAGGTATCCGTCCTCCTTTCGTTCGCATCGGTCGGCGTCGACCAGGCGCTGCAGATGGCGGCGGACGGTCTCCAGCGGGATGCCCAGGCGTTCGGACAAGGCGGTCGCCCGCACCGGCCGGCGCTGCACGTCCGGGACGAACCCTTCCGCGGCCCAGCCTCCATCCGCGTCGCCGCCCTCGGTGTCGGGCAGGTGCTCGGTGTTGGCGTGGATCACGTCCATGAGCAGCAGACCGCTCACCAGATCGCCCATGTACTGCGTCACCGGCTCGGCCAACCGCAGCAGGTAGTCGGACGACAGGCGGATCACCAGGCGGACCGGCGGATGGTCGGGATCGAACGGCGGGCCGTTGGGCCGCGGCAGGTCTTCCAACAGGCCGAGGCCGCGCAGGCGGAAGTACAGGTTGCGGACCAGGGCGTAGTTGGCCTCGGCGCCCATCCGGTAGAACGGCGAGTTCAGCGGCGCCGTGGGCAGGATCACTCCGCGATGGGCGGTCTTCACGACACCCGCCTCCGCCAGGGCGGAGATCCGCCGGCGCGCGGTTTCGAACGGGATGCGCAGCGAATTGGCGATGGCGCTGACGCTGACCGGCCGGCGCATGTCGTCCGGCGGCGGCTGGTCCAGGGTGGCGTAGGTGCGCTGCAGCTCCGCGTTGCGGGTGATCTGGGCGACATTGGCCTGGCTGATGGCGACCAGGAGCAGGCCGTCGATCACGTCGCGGCCGAAGCCGCCCAGTTTCACGAGGTCGAGGGCGAACCCGTTCGCGAGGCGTGCGGCCACGCGGATGCTGGTGTGGGGCGTCTCATGCGCCATGCCCCTCATATCCCCCAAAAGGATGCGGGGAATAAACCATGTTCTTCGGGGCTTGGCACGCGCGCCGCCACGGCGCGGGCGTCACCTCACTTATAGCGCTCGAACCAGGCAAGGATCGCGCCGGCCTTGGCCGCCGACTGCGAGGGCCGCGCCGCAATGCCGCCGTGGCTGGCGCCCGGCACCCGGACCAGCGCCGTGGGCACGCCGCGAAGCTGCAGGGCGGCGAAGTACTGGTCGGCCTCGGAGGGCGGGGTGCGGTCGTCCTGCTCGCCTACGACCACCAGGGTCGGGGTCTTCACATTGCCCACCAGCGACAGCGGCGAGCGGGCCCAGTACCCCTGCGGATCCTCCCACGGCATCTTCCCGAACCAGTAGGCGGCCATGAAGGTGTAGCCATCGGTGGTCAGGACCTCGCTGGTCCAGTTGATCACCGGCTTCTGGGTGGCCGCGGCGCGGAAGCGGTCGGTCTTGCCGACGATCCAGGCGGTCAGCGCCCCGCCGCCGGACCCGCCGGTCACATAGAGCCGCTTGTCGTCCACCGAACCCTTGGCGATGGCGGCGTCCACCACGCTCATCAGGTCGTCGTAGTCATGGCTGGGATAGTTGCGGTCGATCTCGTTGGCGAAGGCTTCGCCGTACGACGTGGAGCCGCGCGGGTTGGAATAGACCACGATGTAGCCCGCCGCGGCATAGAGCTGGACGTCGGTGGAGAAGCTGGGGCCATAGGCCGAGAACGGGCCGCCGTGGATCTCCAGGATCAGCGGGTATTTCTTCGACGGGTCGAAGTTAGGCGGCAGGGCCATCCAGGCGCCGATCGGCTTCTTGTCGAAGCTGGACGTCACCGGCAGCGCCTCGACCTTGGCCAGGGTCTTGCCGGTCAGGAGGTCGGCGTTGAGGTCGGTCACCCGCTGGACCTTGCCGCCGCGCCAGATGGCCAGGTCGGAGGGGCGCGCGGGGGAGGCGTCGGTGAAGGCCACGACGCCGTTGCGGCCCACCGAGAAGGCGCCGCCGGTGTAGGGCCGGTCCAGCCCGCCGCCTCCCAGGCCGGACACCACCGTCTCGATCTTCCCGTCCAGGGTCACGCGGGCGACCTTGGGGACCGCCTGGTCGTCGTAGGAGACGTAGATGCTCATGCCGTCGGCGGCCCACTGCGGCGCGTTCACACTGCGGTCCAGCGAGCCGGTCAGGACGCGGCTGTTCCTGCCGTCGCGGTCCATGACGTAGAGGCGCTGGTTCTCATAGCCGCGCTTGCGGGCGTCGTCGTAGCCCACATAGGCGATCTTCGAGCCGTCCGGCGACACCGCCGGCGCGCCGTCCGGCCCGACTCGGTTGGTCAGGCGGGTGAGGGCGCCGTCGGCGACGCCGACCGCATAGACCTCCGACTCCTGCGGGTCGCGCTCCCAGTTCTCGGCGCGGTTGGTGGAGAACAGCACCGAACGGCCGTCGTGGCTGAAGTCGATCGGGCCGGCGTCGTCGAACTTGCCGAAGGTGAGCTGGCGCGGCTGGCCGCCGTCGGCGCCGACGACGAACACGTGCCGGTAGCCCGGCTTCAGAAAGCCCTCGCCATCGGCGCGGTAGGTGATGCGGTCGATCACCTTCAGCGGCTCGGCCCACTTGGCGCCCTCGGGCCGCCTGATCGGCGGGCCCAGCGGCCGGCCCTCGTCGAGGGTCAGCATGGTGAAGGCCAGGGTCTTGCCGTCAGGCGACCAGGCGATGTCGTTGGGCGCTTGTTCCAGGCTGGCGACCTTGGCCGAGCGGCCCGTCGCGATCCAACGGACGTAGAGCTGAGCGCCGTCGGGGCCTGCGGCCACATAGGCCAGGCGCGAGCCGTCGGGCGACCAGCGCGGCGCCATGTTGGCCGCCTCGTCGACCACCAGCGGGGTCTGGGCGCCGGAGGCGGTGTCCACCAGCCAGATCGAGCGGCGCGCCCGGTCGGTCATGATGTCGTTGGAGAGCCGGACATAGGCCACGGCGCCGCCGTCGGGCCGCGCCTGCGGATCGCTGGCCATCTGCAGGCCGAACAGGTCGCGGGCGCCGAAGATCCTCGAAGGACCGTCGGGCGCCTGGGCCGAGACCGCGCCCGCAGTCGCCAGAGCCATCACCGTCGCCAGAGCCGCCAACCGCATCCCGAACTCCCGAACCTGAACAAGGCGGTGAGAAAAGGCGGCGCCGCGAGCTTTGTCTAGGACCGCATCGACGAACGCGGGTGGCGGAGGCGCCGCCGTGCGCCTGCAGGCGCAGTCTGTATCCGTCCACGAACCACACGAACCACACGAACAGGCGGCGGCGCGGCTCGGGACGGGGCCCGGTCCGTTCGTGTGGTTCGTGTGGTTCGTGGACAGTTGACGGGCGCTTTGCGCCGGGTGCGGCGGTCAGGCGGAGTCTTGGATGGTCGGCCCAGCGGTCGGCGAGGGGAGGTCCGTGGAGGCCTCAAGCTCGTCGGGCTCCTCCGGCGGTGGGTCCAGGATGTCCATGACCTGGTCGAGGAGGTGTTCGGCGGGGGTGTGGAGGAAGTCCTCGTCCCGTGCCAGGTCCATGAGGATCTCATAGACCTCGGTCTCGCCGACGTGAGCGAAGTCATCCGCCTCGGTCTCGCGTTCGATGAAGGCCATGACCGTCGCGGCGGCGCGGTCGATGTGGGCGCGGACCTTGGGCGTAAGGTGGGCGAAGCGGGAGGGCGGGCGTGAGACTTCAGGCCCGTCGGCCGTGGCGGCTGCGGCCTCGCGCTGGCGGGCGAGCCGGGCCTTGAGCGCCAGGGTCTGGCGGAGCGAGCGGGACATGCGCTGGTAGGCGCGGCTCATCTCGGCGATCTCTGCGCTCTCCTCGGCCGCCATGAGCTTGCCATGCGCCTTCTCCGCGGCGGCCAGGTCGAGCTCGGCCAGCCGCGCCAGCATCGCCTCCTCGCGGGAGGCCATGTCGGCCGCATCGGACATGGGCGGGAGTGGACCATGGCGGTGCGTCAGAAGCGGTCGTGGCGGCCGGCGACGCCACCAAACGTGTCATCCCGGTTTCGCCGCAGGCGAAGACCGGGACCCACAAACGTCGATAGCGAAGGGGATCGCGGCGGCGCCCGGGCTCCTCAGCCGAGCACGGCGCTTGAGGGTCCCGGTCTTTGGCCTCCCGCCAAAACCGGGATGACACCCCCGGGGCTGGCTCGCCCTCGATTTCCCTTCCTGCTCGTCATGACCGGCCATGACGAGCGTTGGACACTGAGGAGGTCGGCGTTCTTCGGCTGCACGACGAACAGCGGCGCCGACGGGCGGGGGCTGGTCCCCCCACTGCTCCGTCGCTACATCAGCGGCCATGGCCGAAGCTTTCAACGACCTGATCCTGCCGGCCACGAAGGCCGAGCGTTACGCCGCCGTCGCCGAGGAGATCGCCTCGGTGCTGGAGGGGGAGCCGAACCGGGTGGCGCGGATGGCGACGGTGTCGTCGATGCTGGCCAACAGCTTCGCGCACTACTTCTGGACCGGCTTCTACGTGGTCGACGAGGCCAAGGGCGACGAGCTGGTGGTGGGGCCGTACCAGGGCACGCTGGGCTGCATGCGCATCGCCTTCGGGCGCGGGGTGTGCGGGACGGCGGCGGCGACGGGCGAGACCCAGGTGGTGGCGGACGTGCACGCGTTTCCGGGCCACATCGCCTGCGACAGCCGCTCGGCCAGCGAGATCGTGGTTCCCGTGGTCGGGGCCGACGGGAAGCTGATCGCGGTGTTCGACGTGGACTCCGAGACGCCGGCGGCGTTCGACGGCGTCGACAAGGAATGGCTGGAGCAGATCCTGGCGCGGACGTTCTCGGCGTCCGCGGCGTAGGTCGCGGGCGCGGGCGAGGCGCTGGGGAGCGGACGCCTCGCCCGGCTGGCGACCTTACTTGGCGGTCTTGGTCGCCGCGGCCTTGCGGTGGGTCGTCTTGGTCTTGGCGTGATGGGCCTTGTGCGCGGTCTTGGCGGGCGGGTTGGGGACCGGGGTCGAGGCCTCGACATTGCCGGACGCGCCGGCGGCGTCCTGGGCCACGGCGATCGCGGGGGCGGCGGCGGCGATGGCGAGGACGGAGAGGGCCGAAACGGCGAAGCGGAGTTTCATGGCGTATCCACTGGGCTGCGGGTCCGAAGCGACCCATGGCTCCAAGGATCACGCGGCCAGCTTTCAGCTACCCATGCCGCGCCTTACAAATCTGCAAGCCGCCCGCTCGCGCCGCCCCTCCGTTGTCTTCCGCAAGGGCGCCCCCTTACAAACCTGCGCGAAGCGCCGGAGGCGGCGCAAAGCATCGGAGTTTCTGAAATGGGCGAGGCCTATATCGTTGCCGCCACCCGGACCGCCGGCGGGCGCAAGGGCGGTCGCGTGCGCGGCTGGCACCCGGCCGACCTGGGCGCCGTGGTCCTGGACGAGCTGATCACCCGCACCGGCGTCGACCCGGCCTCGGTCGAGGACGTGGTCATGGGCTGCGTGATGCAGGTGGGCGAGCAGTCCACCAACATCGCCCGCAACGCGGTGCTGGCCTCCAAGCTGCCCGAGAGCGTGCCGGCCACGTCCGTCGACCGCCAGTGCGGCAGCTCGCAGCAGGCGCTGCAGTTCGCGGCCCAGGCCGTGATGAGCGGCACCATGGACGTGGTGATCGCCTCGGGCGTCGAGAGCATGACCCGCGTGCCGATGGGCCTGTCGGTCTCGCTGCCGGCCAAGGAAGGTTTCGGCATCCCCAAGAGCCCGCGGATGGAGGAGCGCTATCCCAACATCCAGTTCAGCCAGTTCATGGGGGCCGAGATGGTCGCCGAGAAGTACGGCCTGACCAAGGACCAGCTGGACGAGTTCGGCTACCTCAGCCACCAGCGCGCCATCGCCGCCACCCAGGGCGGGGCCTTCAAGGACGAGATCTTGGCCATCGACGGCCTGGACGCCGAGGGCAACACGGTGCGCCACGATAGCGACGAGGGCATCCGCTACGACGTCAGCCTGGACGGCATGCGCGGCGTGAAGCTGCTGCGCGAAGGCGGCCGGATCACCGCGGCCACCTCCAGCCAGATCTGCGACGGCGCCTCGGGCGTGATGATCGTCTCGGAGAAGGCGCTGAAGGAGCACAACCTGACGCCGATGGCCCGCATCCACCACCTGTCGCTGATGGGCCACGACCCGGTGATCATGCTGGAAGCCCCGATCCCGGCCACCGAGCGCGCCCTGAAGCGGGCCGGCATGTCGATCGACGACATCGACCTGTTCGAAGTGAACGAGGCCTTCGCCTCGGTGCCGGTGGCGTTCCTGCAGAAGACCGGCGCCGATCCGGACCGGCTGAACGTCAACGGCGGCGCCATCGCGCTGGGCCACCCGCTGGGCGCCTCGGGCACCAAGCTGATGACCACCCTGCTCTACGCCCTGAAGGCCCGCGGCAAGAAGTATGGCCTCCAGACCATGTGCGAAGGCGGCGGCATGGCCAACGTCACGATCGTGGAACGGCTCTAGCGTTTCCGCACGAAATCGGCTTTCGAGGAGTGGCCGGGGGGCGACCCCGGCCATTTCGCTGTTCGGAGGTAGGACATGGCTGACCGCGTCGTCGCGATCACGGGGGCGTTCGGCGTCCTGGGCTCCGCCGTAGCGAAGGCCGCGGCCGGGCAGGGCGCCCGCCTGGTGCTCATCGATTTCGCCCAGGCGGCGCCGGCGGGCCTGCCGAGCGGGCCGGATGTGCTGGCGTTGCCCGGCGTGGACCTGACCGACGCGGTGCAGGCCGGCGCCGCGATGGACGCCGCGGCCGACCGCTTCGGCGGGATCGACGCCCTGCTGAATATCGCCGGCGGCTTCACCTGGGAGACGCTGCAGGAGGGCTCGATCGACAGCTGGCCGGCCATGCACCGGCTGAACGTGGTGACGGCGGCCAACGCCTGCCGCGCGGCGATCCCGCATCTGAAACGCAGCGCCGCCGGGCGGATCGTCAACGTGGGCTCGTCGGCCGCGCTGAAGGCGGCGATGGGCATGGGCGCCTACGCCGCCGCCAAGGCCGGGGTCCACAGCCTGACGCAGGCGCTCAGCGAGGAGCTGAAGGGGGACAATGTCACGGTCAACGCGGTGCTGCCCTCGATCCTGGACACGCCCGTCAACCGCGCGGACATGCCCAGCGCGGACTTCGCGACCTGGGTGGCGCCGGACGACCTGGCGGCGGTGATGCTGTTCCTGGCGAGCGAGGAGGCCCGGGCGGTGACGGGCGCGCTGGTGCCGGTGACGGGCCGCGTCTGAGCGACCGGCGGCATCGGCGCCGCACACCCAGGCGAGGTTGCAGCACGAGGCGGCCACACGCCGAAATCGTCATGCTAGGTCGCCTAGCGCTCGAAGAGCTCCGCGATGTCGTCGATGGCGGACTCCGCGATCGAGGCGTGGCGAGGATCCATCACGCTGGCCTGGCCCAGGTAGGCCCAATAGAGGAAGGCGGCGCGGGCAGGCGCCTTGTCAGGCGCGACCCCGGCGTCGGTCAGCAGGCGGGTGATGTAGGCGAAGCGGTCGGCGTCGGCGGAAGTCACGACCGCAGCCACGTCCGCGTCGTCGGCGGCCCAAGCGCGGAAGGCCCGATCCAGCGCGCGGTCTTGGGAGAAGGCGCCCCGCAGCAGGTGGTTGAGCCGGCCGGGGCCGCTGCGGCGCGAGATGGCGTCGATGACCCGCTGGGTGGCCTGTTCACGCCAGGCGGCGAGAAGCTCGGCGCGGAAGGCCCCGATGTCGTCGAAGTGCCAGTAGAAGCTGCCGCGCGAGACGTTCAGCGCGGTCGCCATCGGCCCCACCTTGAGCGCGTGGGCGCCGTCCCTGGCCAGGGTGGCGAGGCCGTGCGCAATCCAGCCAGCCTTCGTGAGACGCTCACTCATGCAGCCGACCATACACAAGTGTATTGACTGCGGCCACGCCCTGCGGCATTCCCTCCATACAGAGGTGTATGGTCATGGCTTGGCAGGATATCGCGCTGACGACGGCGGGGTTGATCGGGGCAGGGATCGCAGTGCTTCACGGCGTGCTGCTCCAGCGGATGATGGTGAAGCCGTTCCGGGCGATCCCCCACACCGGGATGGTCAAGCCGATCGAGCGGCTGTTCGCGCCGCTGGCGCATTTCAGCACCTTCAACTGGTTCATCGGCGGGCTGGCGCTGATTGTGGTCGCGATGGGCGCGGCGCCGCAGGCCCGGCTGGCGGTGGGACTGCTGGTGGGCAGCTCCTATCTGTTTGCGACCCTGGCCAGCCTTTGGGGCACGCGGGGCAAGCATCCGGGCTGGATAGCGATGGCCGCAGCCCTCATCCTGATCGCGGTCGGCGTGCAGGCGCCGGGCGCCTGAACCCAACGTGGAGACTCTGATGGCCACCGCCCTCGACGCCTGGCACGCTTACATGGCATCGCCGGACCCCGCGGCGCTGCGGGCGCTGCTGCATCCCGACGTGGTGTTCGAGAGCCCGGTCGTGCACACGCCGCAGCGCGGCCGCGAGATCACGCTCAAGTACCTGGCCAGCGCCGCCAAGGTGCTGGGCGGGCCGGGCTTCCGCTATGTGGGCGAGTGGCGCAGCGACAACGGCGCCGTGCTGGAGTTCGAGACCGAGATCGAGGGCATCCGGATCAACGGCGTCGACATCATCACCTTCAGCGACGACGGCAGCCAGATCACCCACTTCAAGGTGATGGTCCGCCCGCTGAAGGCGATCAACCTGCTGCACCGGCTGATGGGCGAGCAACTGGCGAAGGCCTAGGGCGCCGGCGTCAGTTTCATCACCGTCTCGGCGTCGGCCTCCACCGCGGCGCGGCTGAAGCGCAGGGGGACGTAGGCCCCCGCCGCCCAGAGCGGGAACAGGTCGCGGTAGTGGGGGCTTGTCGGGTCGCCGGACTGGCCGGGGGTGTTGATGGCCATGGAGTTGTCCCAGGCGCCCACGTCCAGCACCACGCGCACCGAGGCGCCGCCGGTCTGGTTGAAGTCCGCGGGATTCCAGCTGGCCGCGCGCGGGGTCGAGGCCGAACCCGGGACCTGCAGCGGGCCGACGGTCATCTGGGCGGCGAGCTGGGGATCGGCGAGCGCCGCGACGGCGGGGACGAATTTCGCGGTGTGCAGGCGGCCCCAGGTCCACGTCGCCATGTCGGGGCCGAGCCGACCCTTCAGCTCGCCCACGGCGTCGGCCAGGCTGGAGAGCAGGACCGGGTCGCGGACCTTGGCCGGCTGGGCCTCGAGCCAGGTCAGGGCCGGGTCGGGCGAACTGGCGCCGATCAGTGTCTGGGCGGCGGCGGACGGATTCGCGGCGGTGACGGCGTGGCGGCCCAGGTGCTTCACGGCCCAGGTCTCGTAGATGGCGGCCGCGGCGCTGTCGGTGGTCTCGTTCGCGTCCCAGGCCTTCAGCAGCGCGAGTGCGCGGGCGACGGCGGGATCGGGCGACTCGAGGGTCTTCACCAGCGCCACGGCGCGGCGGGCCTGCGGGCTGACGCTGTCGGTCTGCAAGGCCATGGAGTCGGCGAGGGTCGACTTCGGCAGCGCCGACAGCACCTCGTGGATGCGCACCGTGCGGGTCGGGTCGGCCCACTCGTAGCCCAGCTTGCGCCTCTCGCGCGGATAGTCCGGCTCGGCCGGGATGTTCATGGCGTTGGCGGTGGCGAAGAAGCCGGCCCTGGGGTTCTTGCTGACCGGCAGGCCGCCGTCCTCGACGAAGCCGTTCCACTCGTAGCGGCCGTCGCCGGGCACGGGCATCAGGCCGTCCCAATTGGGCCGGACCGGCGTGCGGCCGGCGGCGGACCAGCCGATGTCGCCCTTGGTGTCGGCGTAGACCAGGTTGAGCGGCGGGGCGCCCCACTTGTTGCGCGCGGTCTGGAAGTCGTCCCAGCCCTTGGCGCGCCACATCCGCGACGAGCCGAAATAGCCGGCCAGGCCCGGCTCGTTCCAGATGGTGCGGATGGCGAAGGCGCGGCCCTTGGCGTCGTCCTGGCTGACCACGGGCCCGTGGCGGGTGAAGTGCAGCTCGACCTCGCGCGGCGCCCCGCCCTTCACCTCGATGGTCTCCCTGACCACCGTCATCGGCTCCCAGCCGCCCTTGTAGCGATAGGCGTTCCCCTTGGTCTCGTAGACGTAGAGGTCCTCCTGATCGATGTAGAAGATGGTGATGCCGAAGGCGGTGGTCCCGTTGTGGCCGAACGAGACGCCGGGCAGGGCCGGCTCGCCCGCGCCGATGACGCTGAGGCCCGGCGCGTCCAGGTGGGCGATGTAGCGCAGCGACGGCGCGCCCACCGGCCGGTGCGGGTCGTTGGCCAGGATCGGGCGGCCGGTGGCGCTGCGGTCCGCCGAGATCGTCCAGTTGTTCGAACCCTCGGCCGAGCGCTCGTCGATCACCTGGGCCAGGGGCTTCGGCGCCAGCGCCTTGAAGCTCACCGGGTCGGTGGCGCGGACATAGTCGGCCAGCACCTCGGCCGGCACGTCGCAGGGGTCGAGACCTTTCGGCACGGCGAACTTGTGGGTGGGCTCAAGCTTGCGGCGCAGGGCGTCGGCCTCGACCCCGCCGGCGCAGACCACCCGCGCGCGGGCGACCTCGGAGGCGACGTTGGAGACCAGGGCGTGGCTGCGGATCTGGAGGACCTCCTCGGGCTTCCAGTCCTCCGGCTGGCTGCCGGTGAGCTCGAACTCCACCGGCAACGGCCGCTTGCCGGCGCGGACCTCGGCCACATAGGCGTTCACGCCCGCGGCGAAGGCCTCCACCGCCTCCTTGCCGCCCGGATCGTACGCGGCCCACTCGGCCGCCATGTCGCCGCGGTAGAGGAAGAGGCGGGCGGCCCGGTCCTGGGCCACATAGGCCGGTCCCAGGCTGGCGGAGAGGCGGCCCAGGCCGCGCTTGCGCCACAGGTCGATCTGCCAGAGCCGGTCGCGGGCCGCGTTGTAGCCCTGCAGGAAGAAGGCGTCCCGGGACGAGGCGGCATAGATGTGCGGGATGCCCCAGCGGTCGACGATGAGCTCCGCCGGGGCGTTCAGGCCGCGGACCGCATGGTCCTCCCGGCGGACCGCGGTGGAGATCTCCGCCTGGGCCGCGCTCGCCAGCAACGATGCCGCCAGACCCCAGAACATGCCGCGCGTCATGCCGTCCCCCCGTTCGTTTTGCGGATACTGGACCGGCGCAGCGGTCGCCGTCACGCGATGCTTGCGCTTCCGCAGGGGTCATCCGCTAGGCTGCGTCGCATTAGGAAGGGGACTCCCATGATCGGCTACGCGACTATCGGCACCAACGACCTCGAACGGGCGACCAAGTTCTACGACGCGGTGCTCGCGCCGCTGGGCGGCAAGCGCACCTTCGCCAACGGCGATCGCATGCAGTTCTACGGCAGCAAGGAAACGCCCGGCATGATCGCCGTGAGCAAGCCCTATGACGAGAAACCCGCCACCGCCGGCAACGGCACCATGTTCGGCCTGCCGGCCGCCACCAAGGAGCAGGTGGACGCCGCCCACGCCGCGGCCCTGGCCGCCGGCGGAACCTGCGACGGCCCGCCCGGCCAGCGCATGCCGACCTTTTACGGCGCCTACTTCCGCGACCCGGACGGCAACAAGGTCTGCGTCTTCAATATGGGCTGATCGGCCTGCCTCCCCTATCGTGGCAGCGATGGAGGAGGTAGCGGCTACCTCGCCGCCGCCACGCGCCAGACGATCCCGCCGACGTCGTCGGCCACGAGGAGCGCGCCCTTGCGGTCCACGGCCACGCCCACGGGCCGGCCCTGGATCTTGTCGTCGGCGTTGAGGAAGCCGGTGAGGAAGGCCTGGGCCGGCATCTGCGGCCGACCGCCCGCGAAGGGCACGAAGACCACGCGGTAGCCGTTCAGCGGCTTGCGGTTCCATGAGCCGTGCTGGCCGATGAAGGCGCCGCCCTTGTACGCCGCGGGGAAGGCGTCGGCCCGGTAGAAGGTCAGCCCCAGCGAGGCGGTGTGCGGCCCCAGGCCGTAGTCGGGGGCGAGCGCCTTGGCCACCAGGTCCGGCCGCGGCGGCTTCACCCGCACGTCGACGTTCTGGCCCCAGTAGCTGTAGGGCCAGCCGTAGAAGCCGCCATCCTTCACGCTGGTCAGGTAGTCGGGCGGCAGGTCGTTGCCGATCTCGTCGCGCTCGTTGGAGACGGTCCACATCACGCCCGTGGCGGGCTCGAAATCGATGCCGTTGGGATTGCGGATGCCGGTCGCAAACACGCGGGCCTTGGCCGAGGCGATGTCGTACTCCCAGATCGCCGCGCGGCCTTCCTCGTTCTCCATGCCGTTTTCGCCGATGTTGGAGTTCGAGCCGACCGTGGCGAACAGCTTCGAGCCGTCAGGACTGGCGACCACGTTCTTGGTCCAGTGGTGGTTGATCGGCGGGCCGGGCAGGTCGAACACCTGGGCGCCGACGCCGGTGACCGCGGTCTGGCCCGGCGCGTAGGGGAAGCTGACCACGCCGTCGTGGTTGGCGACGTAGAGCGTGCCGCCCGCCAGGGTCATACCGAACGGCGACTTCAGGCCCTGGGCGAAGGTGGTGCGCATCTCTGCGCTCCCGTCGCCGTCGGCGTCGCGCAGCAGGATGATCTTGTCGGGGCTGGGAACCGCCGACTTGACCTTCTTCATCAGCATCTTCTGGAACCAGGCCCGGATGCCGGTATTGGTCTTGTCCACCTTGCTGCCGGGCCCGGCGGACTCGGCGGCCAGCACGTCGCCGTTCGGCAGCACCAGCAGCCAGCGCGGATGCTCCAGGCCCTCGGCGTAGCGGGCGACGGTGAACCCCGCCGGCGCCTGGGGCGCGGCGCCTGCCGGCCAGCCGACCACATCGGGCACGCCGATCGTGGGGATCAGACTCTTGTGCGGCGCCGGCAGCGGCGGGTTGGGCCCGAATCCCACGAACGGATCGCTGGAGCCGGAGGCGCACGCGGCGACGCCGAGAACCAGGAGCAGCGGCGTGGCGCGGGCGAGGCGGCGGACGGGCATGGTGTCCTCCACGGATGATGGGAGTTCAAACGGCCAAGCGCGGCCATGCGTTGCGGCGCCATTGTCCTGTCACGCCTCTCGTGCAACTTTCGGATGCAATGGGGGCGTGGTGCGCGCAGGGCGCCGCGGCGTGCTCGGCGGCCTCGTGGCGCGACAGCGGGGGCCCGTAGCATGCGCTTGTCCAGATCGTTCATCGAAGACCTGCTGCTCATCGGCCGGGCGGGACCGCGGTTCATCGACGACAGCGCCGTCCAGATCGACGTCTGGGCGGCCTATGGCGAAGATCCGAAGCGTATCGTCGACCTCCTGCTGACGCCGCTCAACCACCTGCCGGCCGCCAGGCTGGCGCAGCGCCTGTACGCCTTGATCCACGGCGAAGAGGCGGAGTGGGTCTACCTGGGCGCCCCGACCCGGATCGTTCCCCTGGAAGGCTTCGTCGCGATCCGCGCCAGCGGGGACGTGTTCCTGCGCGTGCTCCTTCCGCTCGCCGGCCTCGACGCGCATGCCGCCTTCGTCCAGCTCCAAGGGCTGGTGACCTCCCAGCTGGCCGAACCGAGCGAGGAGCCGCCCCCGCTGCAGGTGGTGCTGGACTTCGTCGTGCGTCACCGGGCCAGCCTGGCGCCCGATCTGCGCCTGGTGCTGCTCCACACCCTGCTGGGCCTGCCGGACCTGCGCGAAGTCGGAACCCAGGGCGCGGCGACGGTCGCGGACCTGCGCCTCCTGCTCGCCCCAATCGCCGCGATTCCCTTCGAGCGCGGCCCGGCCGTCCGCTGCGACGATCGCCTGGTCTGGCAGATCGCCCGCAACCGCGAGGTGGAGCCGATGGGCCGGTCCGTCGAGACCGTGAAGGCCGACGCCGCGCGGCGCCTGTTCCAGGCTTCGGCCCGCGATCTGGTCTGGGCGGTCATCGACTCCGGCATCGACGGCTCGCACCCCGCCTTCCGGGATCACGAGGCGGGCGGCTTCGCGACGCGGATCGTCAAGGCCTTCGACTTCTCCCACCTGCGGGAGATCGCGGCGTACGACGCCCTGCTGGACCCTCACGTCGAAGAGGCGCTGAAGGCCCGCATCCTCGCCGCCGGCGTGGCGGAGGCCGACGTCGACCCCTGGCTGGAGCGCCTACGTGAGGACGCCCGCAACGGCCGGCCCTTCGACTGGGCGATCCTGGGCGAGATCCTGGAGACCCCGAGCGATCGCCTGGAACCCGTGGGGGGCAAGCCTGTGGGCCATGGGACCCACGTGGCGGGCGTGCTGGCGGGCGATTGGCGCGAGAACGACAGGCCGGTCTACGAGGGCGTCTGCCCGGACCTGCGCCTCTACGACCTGCGCGTCCTGGGCGACAGCGCCGCGGACACGGAATTCGCGGTGATCGCGGCCCTGGAGTTCGTCCGCTGGCTGAACGCGCGGAACCGCTACCTGACCATCCACGGGGTGAACCTGTCGCTGGGGCTGGCGCACGACGTTCGCAACTTCGCCTGCGGCCAGACGCCCGTGTGCCGCGCCTGCGACGCCACGGTGCGCGCCGGCGTCGTCGTCGTGGCCGCCGCGGGCAACTGGGGCTACCAGGACTTCACCACCCAGGCGGGTTCGTACCGCGGCTATGCGACCGTCTCGATCGCCGATCCCGGGAACACGGAATCGGTCATCACCGTGGGCGCCACTCATCGCGATCGGCCCCACGAGTATGGCGTCAGCTTCTTCTCGTCGCGCGGGCCGACGGGGGATGGGCGGAGCAAGCCGGACCTGGTGGCGCCGGGCGAAAAGATCGACGGCCCTCTGCCCGGCCTGGGCCTGGGCAAGCTGGACGGAACGAGCATGGCCGCGCCTCACGTCTCGGGCGTGGCCGCTCTGCTGATGGCCCGCCACGCCGAGTTGGTCGGCCGGCCCATGGACGTCAAGCGGATCCTCGTGGACACCGCCACCGACCTCGGGCGCGAGCGCCATTTCCAGGGCGCCGGGCTCGTGGACGCCCTGCGCGCACTCCAGTCCAGATAGGAGGGGAAAGCCGATGGCCTTCACGTTCGAGGCGCTGCCTGCGCGGTACGGCGACAGCCTGTTCCTGACGTTCAGGGACCCGGGCCGCACCCTGCGGATGCTGGTCGACGCCGGCCCTTCCCGCGTCTACCCGACGTCGGTGAAGCCCCGGCTGGAGAAGGAAAGGCAGGCGGCCGGCCGGCTCACCCTGGACGCGGTCATGGTGAGCCACATCGACGAGGATCACATCTTCGGCCTGCTGGAGCTGTTCACCGATCTGCAGGACTCCGATGAACGGCAACAGCCCCGCCCGTGGGACGTGCGCTGGTTGCTCCACAACAGTTTCGACGCCCTGCTGGCCGAAGGCGAGGGCGGCGCGGCCCGGGCGCTCGGCGGCGAGACGGTGCTGGCCAGCCTCGGAGGGGCCGAGGCGTTGTCCGCGGCGCTGGGCGGCGAATTCAGCCACACCGCCGAACTGGTCCTGGCCAGCTACGCCCAGGGCAGCCGGCTCGCCAGCCTCGCCGCCGCGCTCCGGGTCACGCGCAATCCGCCGGACGGCTCGCCGATCATGTCGGTGGCGAACCCACGCGTCCTGAAGCTGGGCGAGGCCAGCCTGACCATCGTCGGCCCGCGCGAGAGCGAGCTGGAGGCCCTGCGCAAGGCCTGGAAGAAGTGGCAGGAGACCGTGAAGGCCAAGGCCAAGCCGACGGCCGAGCTCGCCTCGACGCTGGATGAGAGCGTGCCGAACCTGTCGAGCATCGTCGCCCTCCTGCGGCACGGCGACGCCACGGTCCTGCTGACGGGCGATGCGCGGGCGGACTACATCCATCGCGGCCTGCAGGCTGCGGGACTGACGGACCCCGCCGGCAAGCTCCACATCGATATCCTCAAGATGCCGCACCACGGATCGATCCGGAATGTCACGGCTGAGTTCCTGGGCGACGTGACGGCGGATCACTACGTGGCCTCCGGCGATGGGACCTATGGCAATCCGGACCGCGCGACCCTGGAGCTGATCGAGGCGGTGCGCCCGGCGGGCGGCTACCACGTGCACCTGACCTATGACGCCGCCACCTGCGATCGGATCCACGAGGCGTGGCGGCGCGACCGGGGCAAGCCCTTCACCGCCGCCACGGACGGGATCGCGCCGGTGATCGAGCGCTGGAGGAACGAGGGCAGGATCGAGGTCCGCGAGGGGCCGGTGAAGATCGAGCTCTAACCTCCGGTTGACGCCGGGGCGCCGTTGCGCGGGGCTTCGAAACCCGATGGACTGGTCCGGAGGAAACGACGGGGCAGGCCATGGACCTGACGCTGACACCGGAACTGGCGGCCTTCCGCGACGAGGTGCGGGCGTTCCTCGACGCCCACAAGGCGGAGCATGAGGGCGGCGCACCGAAGGATCCCAAGGCCTGGCAGCGGCTGCTGATCGACCACGGCTATGCGGCGCGGACGATCCCGCGCGAGTACGGAGGTTTCGGCGCCCAGCCCGACATCCTGAAGTCCCGGATCATCGCCGAGGAATTCATCGCCGCGAACGCGCCGCGCGGGATGAGCGGGCAGGGCATCTCGATGCTGGTGCCGACCCTGCTGGAGGTGGGCTCGGAGGAGCAGAAGACCCGCTGGATCCCGCCGACCCTCAGCGGCGAGATCATCTGGTGCCAGGGCTATTCCGAGCCGGGGGCCGGATCCGACCTCGCCAACCTGCAGACCAAGGCCGTCGAGGATGGCGACGACTTCCTCATAAGCGGTTCAAAAATATGGACCAGCACGGCCGCCCAGGCGCAGATGATGTTCTGCCTGGTGCGGACCGAGCCGCAGAAGCCCAAGCACGAGGGCATCTCGTACATCCTGTTCCCGATGGATACGCCGGGGATCGAGGTGCGGCCGCTGAAGACCATGACCGGCCAGGCGGAATTCAACGAGGTGTTCTTCACCGACGTCCGCGTGCCCCAGGCCAATGTGGTCGGCGGGCGGGGTCGCGGCTGGCAGGTGGCCAATACGACGCTGAAGCACGAGCGCGGCATGCTGGGCGATCCCAACGCCACGGAGGCGCGGCTGAAGGCGCTGATCGAGCTGATGAAGTCCGAGACGGTCGACGGCCAGCGGATCATCGACAACCCGATCTTCCGCGACCGGCTGATGCAGCTGCAGGCCCGGGTGCTGTCGATGAAGTTCAACGGCCTGCGAACCCTGACCGACGACACGGCGGGCCTGGCGCGACTGGTGGTGAAGCTGCAGGGCTGCGAGCTGAACCACCAGCTGGCGGCTCTGGCGATCGACGCCCTCGGCGAGTTGGGCATCCTCTACCACGACGGGCCGCACCTGCGGGCCAAGGGCCGCTGGCAGTGGAACTACATGTTCGACCTGGGTCTGATCATCGGCGGCGGCACGGCCCAGATCCAGAAGAACATCATCGCGGAACGCGGGCTGGGCATGCCGCGCGAGCCCAAGACGGTCGAGGCCTGAATGCGGTTCGCGCTCTCCGAAGATCAGGTGATGCTGCAGGACAGCCTGAACCGTACGCTGGCCGACGTGGTCCCGTTGGACCGGGTGCGGAAGTTCGCCGACGGCGGCGAGGCGGCGGCGCCCGATGTCTGGGCGCAGCTGGCCGAGCTGGGCCTGCCGGGGCTGATGATCCCCGAGGACCGCGGCGGCCTGGGCCTGGGCATGCTGGAGGCCGCGCTGGCCGCCGAGGCGCTGGGCAAGGCGGTGGCGCCGACCCCGTTCCTGGGCTCCAGCGTGCTGGCCCCGCTGGCGCTGAAGCTGGCCGGGACCGACGAGCAGCGGGCGCGCTGGCTGCCGAAGCTGGCCGCGGGCGCGACGACCGCCGGCGTGGCGATCTCCGAGCCCATCGCCGGGGCGCGCGACGACGCGGGCGTCACCGCGAAGGACGGGCGGCTGTCGGGCAAGGCGCTGTTCGCCCTGGACGCGGCGGGCGCCGACGTCCTGATCGTCGCCGACCGGACCGGTAGGTTGCATCTGGCGCTGATGGCCGAGGCCGCCGAGCCGATGAGCGGCATCGACGCGACGCGGCGGCTGACCGAGCTTACGTTCAAGGACACCCCGGCCGAGCCGCTGGCGTCGAACCAGGCGCTGGACCGGCTGCGCGACGCGGCCTGGATCGTGCTGGCCGCCGACACCCTGGGCGCCGCCCAGGCCATGCTGGACAAGGCGGTCGCCTACGCCAAGGAGCGCAAGCAGTTCGGCCGCACAATCGGCAGTTTCCAGGCGGTGAAGCACCTGTGCGCCGAGATGTCGGCGGAGCTGGAGCCGGCTCGGGCCCTGGTCTGGTACGCTGCCTACGCCTTCGACCACGCCCCGGACGAGGCGCCGCTGATGGCGGCCCACGCCAAGGCGCACACCTCGGAGATCGGCCGCTTCATCGCCCGCACGGCCACCGAGGTGCACGGCGGCATCGGCATGACCGACCTCCTGGGCCTGCACTACTGGTTCAAGCGGATCGGCCAGAACCGGCAGCTGCTGGGCGGGCCGGAGCGGGTCCGCGAGATCGCGGCGAGGATGCAGGGCCTGGCGGCCTGAGCTTGGAAAGGACGAAGGCCATGGCCGACGGTTCCGTGCAGGGACACGCCCACGACCGCATGCTCAGCACGACGCAGGGCGACATGCGCGCCTTCGGCCTGACCATGGCCATGTGGACCGCGATGGGGACGATCTAAAAGCTAGCTTCGCAAGCCCGGCTTTCCCCCGCTTGCGGGGGATGGCCTTGCCTTGCAGACTTCCCCCATCGACCCTCGCCTGCGGCGTCGGGCCACTTCCCCGGCAAGCGGGGGAAGACAGGAAGCCTACGCCCTTACCGGCGGCGCCTTGTCGGCCCAGGGGCGGGCGGCCTCGAGCTGGTAGGCGAGCTGGAGCAGCAGGCCCTCGCCGCCGACGCGGGCGGCGAACTGGGTCCCGATCGGCAGGCCGGCCTGGGTCCACGACAGCGGCACGCTCATCGACGGGGCGCCGGCGACGTTGTGGTAGGTCGTGTAGCCCACGTATTCGGTCAGGCGGGCGATCAGGGTGTCGAAGGCGACGCCGGGGCCGACCTCGCCGATCTTCGGCGGCGCCCAGGCGAGCACCGGCGACAGGATCACGTCGAAGCGGTTGGCCGCGAACCACGGGTCGTAGGCCATGGCGGCGGTTTGCAGGCGCGCGATGGCCTGGGGCAGGGCGTCCTTCGGCGCCCTGGCCGCCATCTCGACCATGCCCAGGCTGAAGGGCTCCAGCACGCTCTCGTCCGGCCGGCGGCCCGTCATCTTGGCGATGCTGTCGGCCATGCCGGCCGCGCCCGACGCCCACAGCAGCAGGAAGTCGTCGATGAACGCCTGGTCCATCGGCCAGCGGGTGGGGACCACGGTGTGGCCAAGGCCTTCCATCAGCTTGGCGGCGCTTTCGGCGGCGGCGCGGACCTCGGGCGAAGGCGCCTTGCCGGCCCCGCCGTCGATCAGCAGGCCTACGCGGAGCTTCCGCTTCAACGGCGCGGTCACCAGCCCCACCGGCCGGAGCTGGGCGCCAGGTCCGGAGTCCTCGGTGAGGGCGAACATGGCCGCCGAGTCGCGGACGCTGCGGGTCAGGACGTGATTGACCGAGAGGTCCGAGACCTTCGTCTCGCCGCGGGCGCCGATCATCCGGCCGCGCGACGGCTTCAGGCCGAACAGGCCGCAGCATGAGGCGGGGATGCGTATCGAGCCGCCGCCGTCGCTGGCGTGGGCGAAGGGGACGACGCCGGCCGCCACCGCGACCGCCGCGCCGCCCGAGGAGCCGCCGGACGAGCGGCTGGGGTCCCAGGGATTGCGGGTGGGCCCGAAGGCCAAGGGCTCCGTGGTCGGCAGGAAGCCCGCCTCGGGCGTCGCCGACTTGCCGATGACGTTGACGCCCGTCTTCACGAAGGCGTCGACCAGGGCGTCCTGCCGCCTGGCCGGGGGGACGGGCAGGAAGGCGCGCGAGCCGACGCGGGTGGGCAGGCCGGTGAAATCTTCCAGGTCCTTGATCAGGAAGGGCACGCCCGCGAACGGGCCGCCCGGGCTCTGCGCCTTGGCTCGGCTCAGCGCCCGGTCGAAGTCGGAAGTCACCAGGAAGTTCAGCCTGGGCTGCAGCTTCAGCGCCGCGTCGATCGCGCCCTGGGCCGCCTCCAGCGCCGACATCTTGCCGCCGCTGATCATGGCGGCCGTCTCGGTGGCGTCGGGCCAGGCCGATTTGACGGCCGGCGCCTTGGCGTGAGCCTGGGCGGCCAGGCCGGCGAAGGTCAGGACGCCGAACGCGCGCCGCGTGAGGTTGGTCATTTCGATCCCCGCTTCCCGGACTCAGCAGCGTTCCGGGTTGCGGGAACCTTTGCTGTCAGGACCCTGGGGGCGCAAGCGGTCTCAGTGCTTCACGTGTTCGGGCTTACCCTTGCGCTTGGTGTGGGCCATCTTCTCGAGCTCTTTCTCCGACATCGACATCATCGACTTGGAGGCGCCCTGGAGCTTGCTCTTGGGCGTGTCGCCCCGCTTGGCGGAGAGCGCGGCGCCGGCGGCCTTCTGCTGGGCGGCGGATTTGGCGGGCATGGGTTTTCTCCTCTGCTGGCTCGCGCCGTTGCAACCCGCGAGCGGCCCGCGGGTTCACGACACTTACGTGAGTTGAATTCCTACTGAACTTGTAGACATAAGGTCGCATGCTCCGCCGAACGCCCAACGACCCCGACGCCCGACCGCCGACCGTGGCGGTGATCGGTGGGGGTTTCAGCGGCCTGTTGACCGCGATCCACCTGCTGCAGGGCGACCGGTCGGTGGTCGTGCGCCTGGTGGAGCGGGCCCCGCGGTTCGGCCGCGGTCGGGCCTACAGCGCCTCGCATGCCGGCCACGTGCTGAACGTGCGCGCCGCCAACATGAGCGCGTTCCCCGACCGGCCCGCGCATTTCGTGGAGTGGCTGGCGGCGGAGGACGACGCGGCCGGGCCGGACGCCTTCGTCAGCCGCGCCCGCTACGGCGACTACCTGCAGAGCCTGCTGCGCGACGAGATCGTCGACCCCGGCGCGGCCGGTCGGCTGCTGCTGGAGGCGGACGAGGCGGTGTCGTTGACCCCGGCGGGCGGACGCTGGCGGGTCGAGCTGGCCCTGGGGCGGGGCTTCGAGGCGGACGCCTGCGTCCTGGCGGTGGGGCTGCTCCCGCCGGCGCCGTTGCCGGGCGCGGACGCCACGGTGGCCGATGCGCCGCACTATGTCGCCGAGCCCTGGCGGCTCGACCCGGAGACGGCGCCGGACGGCCACGTGCTGCTGCTGGGCTCGGGCCTGACCATGGTGGACACCGCGCTGAGCCTGGCGGGGGCGGGGCGCAAGCTGCTGGCGGTGTCGCGTCACGGCCTGATCTCGCGGCGGCACGGCGCCGTCCGTCCGGCGGCCGCGCCCGACGGCGGCTTCGCCACGCCGATCGAGGCCTTGAGGACGCTGCGCCGCCACGCCCAGGCGGCGGGCTGGCGCGAGGCGGTGGACTCCATCCGGCCGATGACCGCGGACATCTGGCGCGGCTGGCCACCGGCGGAACGGCGGCGGTTCCTGCGCCACGCCCGGCCCTGGTGGGAGGTCCATCGCCACAGGATGGCGCCGGCGGTGGCGGCCCGGATCGCCGGCCTGGCGGCCGCCAGCGAACTGACCGTCGCCGCGGGCAAGCTGGAGCACCTGACCTGGGACGGCCAGGCCTTCCAGGCCCTGATCCGCGGCCGCGGCGAGGCCAGGCCGCACGCCTGGCGCTTCGACCTGGTGGTGAACTGCACCGGCCCGCGCGGCGATCCCGAGACGGCGACCGGCGGCTTGCTGGCCGA
>Ga0209257_1001735_pt1 | contig 24238 bp, 23 predicted proteins | sample AraplaCvi_mCL_r2_FD_184277 | JGI IMG/M metagenome (GOLD analysis project Ga0209257, IMG submission 184277) | Arabidopsis root microbial communities from North Carolina, USA - plate scrape MF_Cvi_mCL_r2 (SPAdes) (version 2) | ecosystem: Host-associated > Plants > Roots > Endosphere | place: USA...
CGGCAACTCCCGGAAAACACTCGTGAACTTCTGCATCCAACTCCCCCTCGCAATTGGGAGTCTTCTTCAGAATCCATCTTCCAGGCAGATGCAACAACCCTCCCTCCGCCATATGCGATTCCCCTGCTATTCCCCGGGAGGACCACGGTTGGTCAATTCGGCCGACCGCAGCGGGCGGGGATCCCGGAAGAGGACCGGACCGAGCCCCGCGGCGGCGGATCAGTTGACCGTGACGTGCACGCCCACCACGCTATCCCATTGCTTGGTGATGATCTCCTTGGCCTTGCCCTGCTGCTCCAGCGTCGGGAACAGCGCCTTGGCATAATTCTCCGCCGGCGGCAGCTTGGCCATCAATTCGGCCGGGACCACGCCACGCTTCACCAGGTCATTGAAGCGGATCGGGTGGCAATAGCCCTTGAGCCAGGTGAGCTGCGATTCGTCGGAATAGAGATGCTCCATCCAGAGCTTCGCGGCATTGGGGTGCGGCGCATAGGCGCTGATTGCCTGGACATAGACGCCGGCGACGATTCCGGTTTTCGGCACCACGACGGCGACGTCGGGATTGCCGGCCAGCGTGTCGCGGTCGCCGAGCGCCAGATAATCCCAGCGCACCACGATCGGCGTCGTGCCCTGGGCGAGGGTCGAGGCGCCGCCGCCGATCGGCACGAAATTGCCGATCTCGTTCAGCGTCTTCATGAATTGCAGCCCGGCCTCGGCCGCCTTGTCAATATCGCCGCCGGAGGACAGGCCCGAGGCGAAGACCGCCTGGATCGATTCATTCGAGGTGCGGGGGTCGCCATCCAACGCCACCTGACCTTTGTATTCCGGCTTCGTCAGGTCGGACCAGTCGGCCGGAATGTTCTTGATCATGTCCTTGTTCACTTCGAAGGCGAGCACGCCGTAATAGTCGCCGTACCAATAGCCCTCGGGATCCTTCTGTTCGTCCGGGATCGAATCCCAGGTCGCGACCTTGTAGGGCTGGATCAAGCCATCTTTCTTCGCCGAGGGCCCGAAGGACAGGCCGACATCGATCACGTCCGGCGACTGCGGGCCGGTATTGCCCTTGTTCGCCTTGATGGCCTCGATCTCGTCGCCGGAGCTGCCGTCCGGGTTGAGCTCATTGAGCTTCAGGCCGTATTTCGCCTTGAAGCTGTCGACCACCTCGCCATAGCGGCACCAGTCGTGCGGCACGGCGATGATGGTGAGCTCGCCCTCCTTCTTGGCCGCCGCGATCAGGTCCGCGGCGGGTTCGGCCTGCGCGCCGGACCCGGTAAGGGCCAGCAGGGCGAGCGCTGCCGCCGATCCCAGGGCCGATTGCTTTAACCGCTTCCGCTTCATGACGCCTCTCCTGATGCCCCGTCGCGCGGTCCAAAACGGCGCGCCCCACGGCCGGGACGCTAACACCAGGTATGTTGAATCTCAACATATGGGCCTGTAAGTTCACACAAGTATCACAGATGTGCTGTGCACCACCAAACACGATTGGCCGAAACGCCCATGGACTTCATCTTCATGCTCACCCGGCAAGACCAGACCATTTCCGACTGCCTGGAGCTGTTCCGGCAGGTGCGTGGCGCCGGGCTGAAGCATGTTGGATTCAAGGATGTCGGCGTCGCACCCTCGGTGCTGGCGAAGCTCAACGAGGCGATCCGTGCGAGCGGCGCCCAGAGCTACATGGAGGTGGTCAGCACTACGGCGGAGACCTGCCTCACCTCCGCTCGCATGGCCGTTGCATTGGATGTCGATTGCCTGATGGGCGGCACCGACGTTCCCGCCTTGCAGGAAATCGTTGCGGATTCAAAGATCCGCCTCTTCCCCTTCCCTGGATTTCCCCGCGGCCACCCGACCAAGCTCGCCGGCACGCCCGAAGATGTGGAGACGCATTGCCGCGGCTTCGTTGCGAAGGACTGCGCGGGGGCGGATCTGCTGGCCTATCGCGCGACCGAGGCGGATCCGCTGGCGCTTATCCGCGCCGCCAGGAAGGGCCTGGGCACCAAGCGTCTCATCGTCGCCGGCAGCATCAGTTCGCGTTCGCAGGTGAGAGCGATCGCCGAAGCCGGCGCCGATGCCTTCACCATCGGCTCCGCCGTCTTCGACGGCAGCTACGCGCCCAGCATGGGCGCGATCGCCTCGCAACTGGAGGCGGTCCAGGCCGATTGCCTCGCCGCGGTGAATGCGTGAGCGCGCCTCGACCCGCGGCAGGCAGCGATTGGAACGTTCTTATCCGGCTATGGCACGGAGGTCGGCACCGTCTGCTGACAGAGCTTTGCCCGCAAGATGCTGAGCGAAGACAGGCCTGCGCAATGATGTCGCGCCACGAGGATTCTTGCCAAAGGCGGCGCCGGTCGCCAATCTGGCCCAAACAGTGGCCAGGGGGCGTTGCGTCCGGCGATGAACGAAGTGATTAAGCTCTCCAAGAAAGACCGGCAGGACCGGATCCTGACCGAGCTCAGGGTGTCGACGACGATTCGCATCTCCGATCTCGCGGCCGAGCTCGGGGTCTCCTACGAGACGATCCGGCGCGACCTCGAGGAGATGGGCCAGAGTGGCCTCATCAACCGCACTTATGGCGGCGCGGTGGTGCGGCCGTTCGGCTTCGAGCCCGCCTGGAACGAGCGCTTCAACGCGATGACCGAGGAGCGGGAGCGGATCGCCGCCACCGCCGCCGGCCTGATCGAGCCGCGCGAAGTGCTGATGATCGATGCCGGCTCGACCACGCTGCATTTCGCCCGGCGTCTCGCCGCCGAAGCGAAGAACCTGACCATCGTCACCAACTGCTTTGCCGTGGCGATGGCCTTCTCGACCAATCCGACGATCACGGTGCTCGCCTGCCCGGGCCAGTACGATTCGCACGAAGGCAGCGTCACCGGTCCGGACACGATCAACTATCTCTCGCGCTTCAATGCCAATCGCGCGGTGATCGGCGCCAGCGGCATCACGCTCGAAGGGCCGAACGACGTCCATTCCAGCGCCGCCGCGGTGAAGCGCGCGATGCTGGCGCGCGCGCAGGAACACATCCTGCTGATCGACAACTCGAAGTTCGACTTGCCGAACCTCGAAGTGGTCTGCCCGCTCGGCGACATCCATCGCGTGGTGACCGATCAGATGCCGCCGCAGGCGCTGCGCGAGGCGCTTGGCAAGGCGCGGGTCGAAATCCTTTACTGATCGAGACTCTAGGCGGAGCGCGCCTTCATCAGCTGCTGACGATAGCGCTCCGCGTCCCAATTGAGCAGGGCCTGCTCTTCGTGGCTCGGCAGATAGCGGACCTGTGCCGCTTCCGGAATCCGGGCGACGACGAGGCCGAGGCAGACCAGCATCGCCTCGGCACCGGCGCTGGCGTCCTGGCGGATGACGGCACCGGCCCCCGGCACCAGCAAGGCCACCGGCGGCGGCACGTTCTGTCGTTCAGCATTGGCAACGAGCGCGGCGAGATCGCCGTCGCCGGAAAGGCTCGGCAAAGCGGGGCCGAGGAAGACAACGTGATCGGGGTAAAGCGAGCCCTTGGTCGCAATGGCGAAGTTCTGCGGGTTGGTGCCGAGGCCGTGGCAGACCTCCTCGGCAGCCGGCCGGTAGGCCGTGCCGCTGCAAATCCGATGCAGCACGCGCAAGTCGCCGGCCGGTGCCGAACGCGGCTTCAGCTCGAGGCGGCGCTCGACCTCGGCGATCAACGCCTCCGCGGCGTCGCAGGTCTCGGCACCGACCAGCAGGCCATGGTTGCCGAGAATGAGCACGTCGGCGCGCGCCTTGCCGGTATGCTCGGCCACAACCTGGCTGAGCGGCAGGCCGGGACGCCGATAGGGAAGCTGCTGCCAGGCGAGCCCGTCGAGCCGGCCGGCGAGTTCGGCCTCGACACCTTCCAAGGCCGCCCAGGCGATGGTGTTCACCGCATGGACATGCAGCACCACCGGATGCGGCATCAGCGCATGGAGCGAGGTCTCGATTGAAGCCCTGAGCGAGATCTCGCCGAAGCCGGTTGCGATCGGCATCTTCTCATTGCCCGCGGCGAGTGCGGCCCGTGCGCCGGCGAGCTCCACGGGCACGAACATCGCCTTCTCGCGGGCTTCGGACAGCCAGGCGCCGGATGCCTTCACCCAGAGCACGTCGTCCTGCTTGACCGAGCTGTTGCCGCCCGCCCCCTGCACCAGCAGGATGTTGGCGCCGACCCGCGCCGACATCCGGCGGAGGTCATCGAGAAATCCCGGTTGCTGCATCGCTTCCTCTTCTCACCAAACCAGTCTGTCGATCGCCCAATGCGGCGTCCGTGCTTCGGATCCGGCCAGCCGTCGCAGGCTGGCCGCGAGATCGCTCGCGCCGACCAGTGCCGCGCGGTGCACGCCCGCCGTGACCAGCAGCGTCAATATTCCTGCACCCCGGCCGCCGAGAATATCGTGATCGAGTGAATCGCCGATCATCAACACGCGACCGGGCGCCGGATTGCCGAGCCGGTGCAAGGCCGCCTCGAAGATCAGGCGGTGCGGCTTTCCGATGTAAGCCACCGTGCCACCGAGATCCTCGTAGGACTGCGCCAGGGCACCCGGGCCGGGGGCTAGGCCGGAGGCGGCGAACATGGTGATGTCGGGGTTGCCGCAGAGCATCGGCACCTGACGCGCAGCGGCAGCCGCGAAGCGCTCATGCCAGAGGCTCGCGTCCGCCTGGTCGTCGTCCAACCCGGCAAGGAGGATGAAGTCCGCCGCTTCGAGGTCCACCAGCTCCAGGTCGAGGCCGTCGACCACCTCGCGATCGCCGTCGCGGCTGATCAGGAAGCAGCGCCGGCCGATCTGCGTGAAGGGCACGCTGTTGCGGTCGCGCAGGCCCTCCCAGGCCACCTCGCCGGAGGAGAGCACGCCGTCGTAGAGTTCCGGCTCCAGCCCCGCCTTCGCGATGCGCTGCAGGTTGTAGGCCGAGCGCTTGCCGGAGTTGGAGACCACGAGGATCGTCTTGCCCTGCTCGTGGAGCATGGCGACGCAATCGCGCGCTTCGACGAAGACCGACTTGCCATGGTGCAGGACCCCGTATTGGTCGAGCAGGACGTGGTCGAACCGATCGGCGATCTCCTGCAATCCGGTGATGATCTCCGTCATGGCGGCCCACCGTGCAATGCCAGAAGCGCCGCACCATAGCTCGACTCGGTCTGCTCCGCGACCGTCACCGGCACGCCGAGCAACCGGTGCCGGATCTCGCTCCAGGCTGCGTTCTTCGCCCCGCCGCCGATCGAGATCACGCGGCGCAGCGCCGGCGCGCCCAGCTCACCCAGACGGCGATAGGCCAGGGCCTCGACCGCAGCGACGCCTTCGAGCAGGCCTTGGAAGAAGGCAACATCGTCATCGGGGCGCGGCGTCACGCGCGGCGGCAGATTGGGATCGGCGATCGGGAAGCGCTCGCCGGGCTTGGGCAGCGGATAATAATCGAGACCGGTCGGCTGCGCGGGCTTCAGCTTTGGCGTCATCGCCTCCAGCTCCGCCGCGGTGAAATGCGCCAGCAGCGCAGCGCCGCCGGTGTTTGAGGCACCGCCGGCCAGCCATCGGTCGCCCAAGCGATGCGAATAGATCCCCTGATCCGCGGCGAAGACCGGCTTCTCCGCCAGCAGCTTCACGACCAGCGTGGTGCCGAGCGAGCTCACCGCATCGCCGGGCACGCTCGCCCGCGTGGCGATGAAGGCGGCAACGCCGTCGGTCGTGCCAGCATGAATGGTGATGGCCGGCGAGAGCTTCAGAAGCTGCGCCATCTTCGGATCGATGGTGCCGATCTCAGCACCGGGCACGCGCACCTGCGGCAACAGCGCGCGCGGCACGCCGAGACTGTCCAGCCAATCGGGCCAGCGCCGCGTGACCGGATCGTAGCCGAGCTTCAGCGCATTGTTCTCGTCGCTGCCATCGAACCGGCCCGCCAGCCGCCCGGCAATCCAATCGGCCTGGTGCAGCGCGTGCCGGGCCTTCTCCCCGCCCTGCGCCAGGAGATGCAGCAGCTTGGCAAGCGCGCTGCTGCGGCCATGGGCGCCGCTCTCCGCCGGGGCGATGCCGCCGATCCGGGCGGCTTCCGTTCCGGCGCGCGCATCGTTGTACATCAAGCCCGGAGTCAGCGGCCGGCCGTCACTGTCGGTCAGCAGCAAGGTCCCGGACGTGCCGTCCACCGAGATACGCCGGATGACGGCGCGATCGACGTCGAGCTTGCCGATCGTCTCGACCACGGCGTCCCACCAAAGCCGGGGATCCTGGTCGATCGCGTCACCGTCCTGCCGGGGTGCGGGAAGCGCCGTGGTGGCGATGCCGGCGATCCCTGCCGCCGCGTCGATCGCGCAGGCGCGCACGCCGCCGGTGCCGAGATCGATGCCGAGGAAGAGATCCTGTGCCATGCAGAATCAGTTGCTGAGGCGGGCGCGGGGCGCGGCGCCGGCCAGCCAGGCCGTGAAAGCCGTGCGTTCGTCCGGCGTCAGGTGCAGCCCATGCTTGGTGCGACGGTCGAGAATGTCCTCGGCCTCGATCGCCCATTCGGTCTGCTGCAGGAACCCGACCTCGCGCTCATAGAGCAGCGCGCCGAAGTGCCGGCCGAGATCCGCGATGCTGTGTGCGCCATCCAGCAGCGTGTCCGCGCGCGTGCCATAGAGTCGCCCGTAATGCTCGGCTAGCGCCGGCGCGAGAAAGGGAAACCGCTGCCGGAACCCGCCGAGCCACCGATCGAAATCCGCATCGGCGATGTCGCCGCCGGGCAAGGCCGCACCCGCCGTCCAGGCCTTGGACATCTTCGGAAAGGCGGGCTGCAGCTTGTCGAGCGCATGCTCGGCGAGCTTGCGATAGGTGGTGATCTTGCCGCCGAAGATCGAGAGCATCGGTGCGTTCGAGGGTGCCGGCAGTTTGGGATCGATGTCGAAGATATAGTCGCGCGTCACTGCCGACGGATTCTCGGCATTGTCGTCATAGAGCGGCCGTACGCCGGAGAAGGCATGCACGATCTCCGCGCGGCCCGGCGGCGCGGTGAAATAGCGCTGCAGAACACCCAGCAGATAGTCGATCTCGCGGTCGTCGATCCGCGCGTCCTCGGGCTTGCCCTCGACGGAAATATCCGTGGTGCCGATCAGCGCGAGATCGCCTTCATACGGATTGACGAAGATGACGCGCTTGTCGGTATTCTGCAGCAGATAAGCCTGGTCGCCGTCCCAGAACTTCCTGGTGACGAGATGGCTGCCCTTGACCAGCCGGACCCGGCGGTTGCTGCTGGTGCCGGCGAAGCCCTGCAGCGCCTGCTCGACCCAGGGGCCGGCGGCATTGACGATGCAGCGGGCCGCGACGGTGCTCTCCTTGCCGCTGTGGCGGTCACGGAGCACCACTTCCCACGTGTCGCCCTGCCGCTTGCCGCCGATGACCTCGGTGCGGGTCAGCACCTTGCCGCCGCGTTTCTCCGCATCGAGCGCATTCAGCACCACGAGCCGCGCATCATCGACCCAGCAATCGGAATATTCGAAGGCCTTCTTGAAAGCAGGCTTCAGCGGCCTTCCGACCGGATCGTGTGGGAGGTCGATGGCGCGGGTCCCGGGCAGGATCTTGCGGCCGCCCAAATGGTCGTAGAGGAACAGTCCGAGCCGCACCAGCCAGGCCGGACGCTGCTCCGGCACATGCGGCAGAACGAAGCGCATCGGCCAGATGATGTGCGGCGCCGCGCGCAGCAGCACCTCGCGCTCGATCAGCGCCTCTCGCACCAGGCGGAACTCGTAATATTCGAGGTAGCGGAGGCCGCCATGGACCAGCTTCCCGCTGCGGGACGAGGTCCCTTGCGCGAGGTCGTCGCGCTCGCAGAGCAGCACCTTGAGGCCACGGCCGGCGGCATCGCGCGCGATGCCGGCCCCGTTGATCCCGCCGCCCACCACTAGGATGTCGTAACTCTCCATGACCTCGAGATCAGATCGGGTTCAGCGCCGGCTCTCCGGCTGCGTATCGGCGGATCTCCTCCGCAATCATCCGCGCCGCGATCCGCACGGTGGTCCGGGAAGCACCGGCGATATGCGGGGTCAGCGTCACGTTATCAAGCTTCAGCAGCGGCGCATCGGGCGGCACCGGCTCGAGCCAGAAAGTCTCCAGCATGGCGCCGCGCAGATGCTTCGATTTCAGCGCCTGGTAGAGATCCTCATAGTTCACCATCGGCCCGCGCGCCGTGTTGATGAAATAGGCGCCCGGCTTCATCCGCGCGAACTGTTTCGCCGCCAGGAATCCCTTGGTCTCCTCGGTCACCCGCGCATGCAGGCTGACCACGTCGCTTTCCTTGAGCAAGGTGTCGAGATCGACCTGGCGGACGCCGTCGTCGAGGTCCGCCTGCGAGACCGGGACATAGGGATCGCAGACCAGGATCTGGCAGCCGAAGGGCTTCAGCAGGCGCGTCACCTTGGTGCCGATATGGCCATAGCCGATCAAGCCGACGGTCATCTCAGAGAGCTCGGAATCGATGATGTCGAAGCGATAGAGATCGCCGCGCCAGATGCCCTGGCGCAGCGCCTCGTGCCCGGCGCGAATGAGCCGAGTCTCGTTGAGGATCGCGCAGATGGTGAACTCGGCGACGGCTGAGGAATTGCGGCCGGGGGTGTTCACCAGCTTCACGTTGTGCGCCTTGCAAGCGGCGACGTCGATATTGACCGGGCCGCCGCGCGAGACTGCGATCAGCTTCAGGTTCGGCAGCCGGTCGAGGATCTCGCCGTTGATCGGCGCCAGATGGTTGATCAGGATCTCAGCGCCATCGACGAAGCGCACGATGTCGTCGGGCTCGCCGAGATATTCCTTCAAGCCCTTGAGCCCGCCATCGACATAGCCGTGCTTCATCGGCTGGTCGGGCCAGGGCAGGGTCAAGGTCCGCACCTCGGCATCGAGGTTGGGGACGCGCTTCAACGCTTCGGTGAAGGCCTCGGCCTTCATGAAATGGTCGCCGATGACGGCAATCTGATGCTTGTTCATGCACTCACGCCTTTACGCGCGCGGCTGAGATCGGCCCAGATCTCGGGCATCATCTTCCGCGTCTTCACATAGATGGGGAACAATTCGTCGTAGCGTCTCTGAATCTGTGCATCGGGCTCGACCGTGCCGCCGAGGCAGGGCGCCACCCAGGTCTTGACCGCGCTCGCCATGTCCGGCTCGGCGCCGATCGCGACCGACGCCATCATGGCGGTGCCGGCCGCACCCGCTTCCTCGCGCGTGCTCTCGCGCACCGGCACGCCGAGCCCGCTCGCCAGCAGGGTCTTCAGCGCCTTGGAACGCGCGGCACCACCCGCGATCCGAACCTCCGAGGGTGCGCCGCCGATCGCCGCATAGCAATCGCGCGCCGCCAGCACCAGCCCGTCATAGACCGTGCGCACCAGGTCGATGAAGCTGGTCTTCTGCGAGAGACCGATGAACTGCGCCCGCGCATCGGCATTGAAGAAGGGCCCCCGCTCGCCCGCCTCGTGGATATAGGGATGATAGATCTCCACACTCGGCTTGGCGTCGAGCACGCGCGAATCCAGCGCCAGCAGCGCATCCTTGCGCGACACCTCATGCCCCAGCGACCGTGCCGCATCGCGGGCGAGATCGACGATCCAGTCGATGTTGAGGGTCGCCGCCATGTTGGACTGCATGCGCGAGACCGCGCCCGGCACCGGAAAGGCCATGGTGTAGCCGCTGGGCTCGCTCCCGAGCTTCAAATCCTCGGCCTTCGGTTCGAGCCGCATATGCATCGAGGTCGAGCCGATGATGGTGGTGCCGACTTCTCGCCCCGGCTCGTAGAGGCCGGCGCCCAAGGCCGTGCAGGCGACATCGACGCTGCCCAATGAGACCGGCAGTCCTTCCGGCAAGCCGGTGGCCTTCGCCGCACCGGCCTGCAAGGGATGCGTGGTGCGGGTGCCATCGACCATCTCCGGCAGCAGCCGCTGCTGCGCGGCGATGCCCATCCAGTCCAGGATCTCCGGCACATAGGCGCGGCTGCGGAAGTCGCCGAAGGTGAAGACGCCTTCGGTCACGTCGGTCACGCGTTCGCCGGTCAGGCCGAAATAGAGCCAGTCCTTGCAGTGATGGGCGGTGGTCGCCCGCGCCAGCAGCTCCGGCGCATGGCGCTGCATCCAGGCGAGCTGCGAACTCGAGTTGCAGGCATTGAGGCCGCAGCCGGTCCGCGCGAACATCTTCTGCCGCACGCCCTTGGCGTCCATCTCGTGGACTATGCCGGCTGCCCTTGAATCGAGCCAGAGCCAGGCGGGTCCTGCCGGTTCGCCGTCCTTGTCCATCAGCCAGGTGCCATCGCCCTGCCCGGTGACGGCGAGCACGGCGGCGCGATCCTTCAGGCCCGAGACCTTGCCGGTCAGTTCGGCCAGCACGGCGACGCTGTCGGTCCAGGTCCGCGCCATGTCCTGCTCGACCGCGCCGCCGGAACCGGTGGTGTAGGTGTTGGGCCGTGCCGCATCGGCGATCTGCCGGCCCTGGAGGTCGAAGACCAGCGCCTTGATGACCGAGGTGCCGGCATCCATCGCGATGATCAGGTCACGCGCCATCGTCAGCGCGTCCGTTCCAGGCCATGGGCCAGCGCGTCGCCGGTCTCGGGGTCGAAAAGATGGATCGCGCGCAGGGGGAAGCGCACCGGCAGCGCATCGCCAGGTTTGGCGGCGAGCGGCTTGTCGGTGACGCCGACCACGGTGGCGCCGCCGACATCGAAGCAGATATGGCTCTGGTCGCCGAGCCAGTGGTTGGTGATCACCCTGCCCGTGGCGTCGGAGGCGCCGGTGCCGGTCTGGATGAGATGCGGCCGGATGCCGATATGAACCTTGCGGCTGCGGCTGGCATCGAGCTCGAGACCGGGTGCGGCCAGCGCAAAGGCCGGCTTGCCGTCCGGGCCGAAGCCCGTGAGGGCGACGCCGTCGCGCGCCGCGATGACCTCGCCGGCGAAGATGTTCATCGGCGGCTCGCCGACGAAGCTCGCGACGAACAGGTTGTTCGGGCTCTGCTTGATCTCGTCCGGCGTGCCGAATTGCTGTAGCTCGCCCTTCTCCATGACGGCGATCCGGTCGGCGAGCGCGATCGCCTCGGTCTGGTCGTGGGTCACGAAGACCGTCGTCATCTTATGGGCGATCAGGTAGTCCTTCAGCCGCGCCCTGAGGATCGCCCGCAACTGCGGCTCCAATTGCGACATCGGCTCATCGAGCAGCGAGACCGGCGCGCGGCGGATCAGCGCCCGCGCCAGCGAGGTGCGCTGCTGCTGGCCGGCGGAGAGCACCGACGGATAGCGGTCCAGCACGTCGCTGATCTCGAGCAGGCTCGCGATCTCCTTCACCCGCGCATCGATGTCGGTGCCGGCGCCGCGCTGGCGCAGCAGCGCGAAGCCGATGTTCTCCTTCACCTTCAGCGGCGGATAGAGCGAATAGCCCTCGAAGGCCATCGCCACGTCGCGCTCTGCCGGCGGCAGCCTGTGGATCTCCTTGCCGTCGATCTTGATGGCACCCTCGGTCACATCCTCGAAGCCGGCGATCATGCGCAGCATGCTGGTCTTGCCACAGCCGGACGAGCCGAGCAGCGCCACGATCTCGCCGTCCTTGACGTCGAGCCGGACGCGCTTCACCGCCTCGACCGGCGCCTTGCCGCGCGGGCGATAGACTTTCGTAACGTTGTCGAGCAGCAGGGTTGCCATGGCCCTAACTCAATGCGCCTGATGGCCGATGCGGGCACCCGTGGCCGCATCGAACAGCAGGACATGTTCCGGCGCGAAATCGACCCAGACCTGGCGATGGTCGCGGCCGAACTTCACGGCTTCGCTCTCGCCGACGGTCGCCAGGATCTCCTCGCCGGCCGGCCCGCGCAGATAGAGCACGCTGCGCACATTGACCGGCATCACCGCATCGAGCTCGCAGGGAATGCCGTCCGGGATCTCGATGCGGCTGACAGTGAGGTGCTCGGGGCGCAGGCCGGCCAGCACCGGTCCGCTGGCGTCCGGCGCCGACACCCTGCGGCCGAGGATCTGGATCCCGCCCTGCTCCACCGTGGACGGGAGCAGGTTGATGGTCGGATCGCCGAACAGCTTCGCCACCTCGACCGAGGCCGGCGTGGCATAGACGTCACGCGGGGGCGCCCATTGCTCGATCCTGCCGCCGCGCAGGACGGCGATGCGATCGCCCAGTGCCATCGCTTCCTTGTAATCCTGGGTCACATAGATGACGGCGGCGTTGTAGCTCCGGAGCAGGCGCGGCAGCTCCAGCCGCATCTCATAGCGCAGCTTGGCGTCGACATTGCGCAAAGGATCGTCCAACAGCAGCACCTTCGGCTGCGCCACCAATGCGCGGGCCAAAGCGGTGCGCTGTTTCTGGCCGTTGGAGAGCTCGCGCGGCGCATGGCCGAGCACATGGTCGATCTTCAACAGCTTCGCGACCACGCCGACCTTTTCCTTCAAAGAGGCCGCCGGGATATGGCGCGCGGTCAGCGGGCTCCCGATGTTGTCGAAGGCGTTGAAATGCGGAAACAGCGCGAAGTTCTGGAACGCCATGCCGATGCCGCGGGATTCGGGCGCGGCATCGGTCATGTCGACGCCGTCGATCGAGACAGTACCGCCGTCCGGCTCCTGCAGCCCGGCGATGATCCGGAGCAGCACGGTCTTGCCGGTGCCGCTGGGGCCGACGATGGCGACGATCTCGCCGGCGTTGACGTCGAGCGAGACGTCTTGCAGCACCTTGCCGGATTTGAAGCCCTTGGAGATATGGCTCAACACCAATCCGCTCATTGTCTCACCCCTTCACCGCACCGAGGGAGAGTCCCTCGACCAGATAGCGCTGGGCGTAGAGTGCCAGCAGCAGGGTCGGCATGACCGAGAGCACGATCGCCGCGGCGATCTGGCCGTATTGGATGCCCGATGCAGTCACGAAGGCGAGCGCGCCCACAGTCACCGGCTGCTTGTCGGCCGAGGCCAGGATCAAGGCGAAGACAAAGTTGTTCCAGGCGAAGATGAAGGCGAGCAGGCCCGCCGCGGCAATGCCCGGCCGCGCCAGCGGGATCGCGATCTTGCGGAACGTGGTCCACCAGGAATGGCCGGCGACGCGATAGGCATGCTCGATGTCCGGGCTTACATCCTCGAAATAGCCGCGCACGATCCAAAGGATCAGCGGCAGGCAAATGAGCTGATAGATCCAGATCAGGCCGAAGTAGGAGTCGGTCAGGCCGAGCTGCTTGAAATAGAGGCTCAACGGCAGCAGCACCAGCAGCGGCGGCGCGAAACGGAAGGAGAGCAAGGTGAAGGCGATGTTCTCGCCCAGGCGGAACTTGAACCGCGCGAAGGCATAGGCGGCGGGAACGCCGAGGATCAGCGACAGGATCACCGAACCGGTCGACAACAAGAGACTGTTGCCGAGATTCTTCAGGAAGGCGACGTCGAGATTACCGGCGGTGGTCTGCAGCTTGCCGGTGATCAAGGTGAAATAATTGTCGAGCGTCGGCGCGAAGACAATGCTGGGCGGGATCCTGAGGATCTGGTCGTTGGTCTGGAACGACATCAGCAGGATCCAGAAGATCGGAAACAAGAAGAACACCAGGACCAGCACGATCAGCACGGTCCGGATGGCGCGTTCGAGAATGGAGTGCCGTTCCATCAGGAGAGCCCCCTCATGATAGGCCTCGCGCCCGCTCGCGCAGCTTCAGCCAGTGCTTGATGAAGATGTTGGAGAGGAAATACGTGATCGCCCAAAGCACCATCAGCAAGGCCGCCGATCGGCCGACATTGGTGTACTGGAAGAACTCCAGATAGGACTGGACCTGGAACACCATCAAGGTGTCGCCGGGGCCGCCTTGGGTCATGGAATAGACGATGTCGAACTGCTGGATCGAATCCAGCAGCCGGAACAGCGATGCGGTGATGATATAGGGCATCAGCATCGGGAGCGTGATGCGGAAGAACACGAAGCTCCGCGGCACGCCGTCCAGTGCCGCCGCCTCGAACGGCTGTTTGGGGAGCGAGCGCAAGCCGGCCAGCAGCAGGATCATGATGAAGGGCGTATAGACCCAGACATCGACCAGCGTCACCGTGAGCAGCGCCGTGCTGGGATCCGAGGCCCATCGGAAATCGGTGAAGCCGAGCAGGCTGACCAGATAGCTGAGAATCCCGAAATTCGGGTTGGTCATCAGCTTCCACATGAGCGCGGCCAGGGCCGGCGCCGTCATCAGCGGCAGCAGCAGCAGGATGGATGCGAGATTGTTCAACCGGGTCGGCTTCACCAGCAGCAGGGCAATGCCGAGGCCGAGCACCAGCTCCACCGCGACGGTCACGAAGGCATAGACCAGAGAGATGGTCACCGTGTTCCAGAACGCGGCGTCGGAGAGGAAATTGATGTAGTTGTCGAACCAGATGAAGCCCTTCAGCGCCGGCAGGTTCAGCCGGAATCGCATCAGCGAGTAGTAAACCGCGGTCACGAAGGGAATGAGGATGCCGATGCAGACGAGCAGCGCCGGCAGGCTCAGGATGTAAGGCAGCGCATGCCGGGCGAACGGCCGCTTGCGGACGGGTAAGGCACCGGATTCTGACACGGAGGCGAGGCTCATCTCTGGACTTCGATGATCGTAGCGCAAGGCAGGCTTTGGAAAAAGAGGCGCAGCCCGGCGCGCGAAAGCCGGGCTGCGCTGCGGCCGGGAGGGATCAGCCGCCGATTCCAGCATCCTTCAATTGCTTGTCGATATTGGCCGCAAGCTGGTCGAGGCCTTCATCGACCGGCACCTGCTTCGCGACCATCTTCTGCAGCGTTTCCGCCCATTGGGTGGTGAGATCGAAGAACAGCGGCTGGGCCGTGAAGTAGATCTTCGATCCCTCGGACGACTTCTCATACTGGTTGAGATAGCCCGGATAGGACTTGTCGATGCGGGCGCGGAACTCCTCGTCCTTCCAGACCGAGGCGCGGACCGGGTTGACGAAGTCCATCTTGCGGGCGCCGAACAGGTCGTGCTCGGTCGACGTCGCCCATTGGATGAAGTACCAGGCCGCGTCCTTCTGCTTCGAGAAGCTGGACATTGCCAGCGACCAGATCCAGACGTTCGGCGTCGGGGCCTTGGCCGCCGGATTCGCCGCGAACGGCGTGTAGGCGATATGGCCCGCTTCCTTGTTGTCGCCGCCGTTCATGAAGTAGCCGAGGATGTCGGCGTCGAAGATCATGCCCGAGGCGCCGGCGCCGAGATCGGTGCCGACCTGGTACCAGGTGTAGGTCGACCAGTTCTTCGGACCGGAGTCCTGGATCATCTGGACCCACTGCTTGTGGAACGACTTCGACTCCGCGGTGTTCATCGCGGCTTTCAGCTTGCCGTCGGTGACGGTGAAGTCGCGCTGGCCGAAGTTCGAGTAGCCCGACAGAAAGCCCGGGTGGATGGTCGCCCAGGAGCGGCTGCCGCGAACGCCAATGCCGTAGGGACCACCGGCATCCTTGGTGATCTTGGCGGCGACATTCATCATGTCTTCCATGTTCTTCGGCGGCTCGACCCCGACCTTGTCGAAGATCCGCTTGTTGTAGGAGACGCTGTTCAACTCGAAGCCCCAGGGCGTGCACCACTGCTTGGCATCCGCAGAGCCGAGCTCGCCGCCCGGCACGCCGTTCCAGGAGGTAGAGGCGCGCAGGCCCGGAAGGACGTCTTCCCAATCGTAATGCGGGTTGGTCTTCGCCGGATCCTTGATGTACTCGTTCAAGTCATCGACCCAGCCGGCCGGGCCGTAGGTCCAGGTCATGTAGGCGCCGGTCATAAAAGCGTCGTATTCGCTGGAGCTCGAAGACAGCGCCGCGGTCACCTTGTCGAAATAGACGTCCTCCGGGAAGATGTCGTAGCTGACATCCATGCCGGTCATGGTCTTGAAGTTCTCGAGATCGGCGATCATGGCATCGGCATAAGGATGCTTGTTCAGGAGCAGCTTCAGCTTGGTGCCCTTGAACTTCTGCCAGTCGAAATCCGCCGCCATGGCGCGCGTCATCGACTCGTTCAGCAGGAAGCCGGTCGTGGCGATGCCGAGGCCGAGGCGGCTGGCACCTTTCAGCATCTCGCGGCGGCTGATCTCACCCTTCACGAATCGCGAGGTAAGGTCGCGTCCCTTCTCAAACATGGGTTTCTCCTCTCCATCTGTTTTGCTTGGACTTCTTGGTCTCGCCGGCTTTGGCGCCGGCGTTGATCCGATCGACGATGGCCTTGGCAGTGTCCTCGTCGGTGATCAGGCCCGAGATCAACCGACTCTCCAGCACCGCCATGATCGCCGGCGGCTTGTCCGCGCCGCCGGCAATGGCGATGACCGGCTTTCCCTTCAAATCCTCCAGCTTGATCGCGACCGCGCGGTCGTTGAGCTCCGCGGCGACGACGCGACCCTGGCCGTCCACGAAGCGGCCGAGCACCTCGCCGACCGCGCCGGCCTGCTTCACCTCGCGGAGTTCCTTCTCCGTGGTGGTGCGGGTCGCGAGCATGTGCGCGTGCACACCGATCTCGCCGATGCCGACGACGTAGAGCTCGGCGGCCTTGGCGAGGGTGAAGACGTCCTTGATGCCCTTCTGGCCGAGGAGGACCTTCTTGTCCGCGATCGAATCGGCGAAGAACGGCGCCGGCATAAAATAGCACTCGGCGCCGGTCACTTCGGAGAGACGGTGAATGACATCGAAGGGATTGGCCGCGGCATGGCGGGTCAATGAACCCAGGAGCGAGACGAACTTCACCTCGGGCCGCTCGACGCGCGGCAGGTACTTCACCATTTCGTCGAGGGTGCGGCCATGGCCGACGCCGATCACCTTGGCCTCGCCGCGCTCCAGCACGCCGTGCAGGTAATGCGCGCCGGCCGCGGCCAGGGTGCGCAGCGGCAGCAGGCCGCCGTCGACGGTCGGCGATACCGAGCAGAAATCGAGCTTCCAATGGGCGGCGATCTGGTCTTCGAGGGCCACGCATTCCGCCGCGGTGCCTTCGACGAAGACGCGGACCAGACCGGCCTCGGTGGCTTCGGCAATGAGGCGATTGATCTTGACGCGCGAGAGCCCGAGCCGCTGCGCGATCTCTTCCTGGGTATAGCCGCCGATGAACGAAAGCCATGCGGCACGAGCCGCGAGGCCACGATCGTTGCCCACCACGTCAGCGCTTCCTGCCCGATTTCTTCCGCCTGAACTTATGTTCAGGTCCCGTACATCTGTTTCATTGAAGGCCGGGCGGCGGCTTTTGTCAAGCGCGCACGAAAAGCATCGGGCCCGGCCTTTGCGGACCGGGCCCGAATGCGGACGGGAGTTGGCGGATCAGACCTTGGCGTATTTCCGGTCCAGCTTGTCTATCGCCTTCACGTTGTCGGCCGAGGCCCCTTTGGGGTCGAACTGCGAGGCGAGCCAGGTATCGACGATGGCCTTCGCGAGCTCGGGCCCGATCACCCGAGCGCCCATGGTGATGATCTGGGCGTTGTTGGATTTGGCCGCGCGCTCGGCGGAATAGGTGTCGTGGGTGAGCGCCGCGCGGATACCCGGCACCTTGTTGGCGGAGATGCAGACGCCGATGCCGGTGCCGCAGCAGAGAATGCCGCGCTCGAACGTCCCGTCCACGATCGCGCTGGCGACGCCGTCGGAAATATCGGCATAGAAGCCCTGCTTGCTCAAGTCCACGACTTCCAGCCCGGGCTTGGTCTTCAAATGCGCGGCGATTACGTCGAGCAGCGGCTTGCCGGCGCTGTCGGCGCCGAGGACGATCTTCATGACTTCACTCTCCATTTCTTCATCTGCTCCAGGGTCGCCTCGAAAGAGACGATCCCGGCATCGGAACCCAAACCCGTCGCCACCAAAGCCGCGGCGGCTTGCGCGAAGCGCACAGACTGCTCCGGGTTCATCTTGCGGTGCAAGGCCGTGATGAAGCCGGCATCGAAGGCGTCGCCGCAGCCGGTCGTGTCCACCACATTTATGTCATAGGCCGGCACCTTCAACCGCGTCCCGTCCTTATGCGCATAGAATGCCCCTTCCCCGCCGAGGGTGAAGACGCAGCAGGTGGCGCCCTGGTCGAGATAGAACTTGGCGCAGTCTTCGGCCGTGCCCTGCCCCGACATGTCCTTCGCCTCTTCGATCGAGGGCATGAAGTAGTCGATATAGGGCAAGAGCGGCTTCACGATCTTGATGGTCTCCGCATTGGCGGCAATCAGGTCGAAGGTCACGGTCCGGCCCCGCTTCTTCGCCTCCTGGAGCAGGATCCGGCTCGGCTCGCCGTCCAGCTTTTTCAGCAAGCCGGTGCCGCCGAGGTGCACGATCGGCGCATCGAACACCTGGTCATAGGTCTCGGGCGCGACGTCGAAATGGTCCGAGGCGCCGCGCACATGCAGCGCCGGCCGGTCGCCGTTCGGCCGCACGTTGAGGATCGTGGCCGAGGTCGGGATGCCTTTGAGGCGCTGCATGCCGGAAGCGTCGATGCCGAATTTCTGCAGGGTGGCGATGACGAAATCCGCCTTCTCGTCGTCGCCCACCGCACCCACCGCAAGGCATTTCAGCCCGAGCTTGGCCGCATCGACCACCGTGCCGCCGGCCGTGCCGGCGACGGTCAGGCGAATCTCGTCGATGAACTCGACATTGCCGCGGTCCGGGATCCGCGTCACCGGGCGGCCCAGCACATCCAGGATGTACAGACCGATGATCGAAACGTCGTAACGCATGCTTTTTGCCTCTCCCCTTGGGCTTTTCAACATCATCCGGGGCAGGTATGAAAGTTGTCAACTTGAACCAAAAAGAACCATGGGCAGGACGGGCGTCATGAAGACCAAGAAGCTGATCAACGATCCCAAGGTCATCATCGAGGAGATGCTGGAAGGGATCGTCGCCGCGCATCCGAACCATGTCCGCCAGGTCGAAGGCGCGCCGCGTGCGGTGGTCGCGGTCAATGGTCCGAGGCGGGGCAAGGTCGGCCTGGTGATCGGCGGCGGCTCCGGCCACGAGCCGACCTTCGTCGGCTTCGTCGGCAAGGGCCTCGCCGATGCCTGCCCGATCGGCAATGTCTTCGCCTCGCCCCCGCCCGACCCGATTTACGAATGCGCCAAGGCCGCGAGCGGCGGCGCCGGCGTGCTCTTCATGTACGGCAACTATGCCGGCGACGTGATGAACTTCGACATGGCGGCGGAGATGGCCGGCATGGACGATATCGAAGTGCGCACCGTCTTGACCACCGACGACATCGCCTCGGCGCCGGTCGATCAGCGCGAGAAGCGCCGCGGCGTCGCCGGCAACTTCTTCATCTTCAAGATCGCGGGGGCCGCCTGCGACACGATGATGTCCCTGGACGAATGCGAGCGGATCGCGCGCAAGGCCAACGACCGCACCTATACGATGGGCGTCTGTCTCTCGCCCTGCTCCCTGCCGCAGACTCTCAAATACAATTTCGAGCTCGGTCCGGACGAGATGGAGATCGGCATGGGCATCCACGGCGAGCCCGGCGTCGCCAAGGGCCCGATCCAGACCGCCGATGCCGTCACCGACCAGATCATGGACCGCATCCTCGGCGAGATGAAGCCGAAGCAAGGCGACAAAGTCGCGGTGCTGGTCAACTCGCTGGGCTCGACGCCGCTGATGGAGCTCTATCTCCTGAACCGGCGGGTCAAGCAGCGGCTGGATGCGGCCGGTGTTTCCATCCACCAGACCTGGGTCGGGAATTACTGCACCTCGCTGGAGATGGCGGGTGCGTCCATCACGCTCATCCATCTCGACGACGAGCTGACCACGTTGCTCGATCATCCCTGCGACTGCGCCATGTTCCGGGCGGGTTGACCATGGGTGAGATCAACGCGGCGGGCCTCCGTACCATTTTCCAGGCGATCGGCGATGCGATCGAGGCCGACAAGGGCCGCCTCTCCGAATTGGACGGCGTCATCGGCGATGCCGATCACGGTGTCACCATGTCGATCGGATTTACGGCGGTGAACGAAGCGCTGGCGAAGCTTGATGCCAGCGCGGATCCCACCACGGTCTTCAACACCGCGGCGAAGTCGTTCCTGAATGCGGTCGGCGCCTCGTCGGGACCGCTTTACGGCACCGCCTTCATGCGCGCGGGTGCGACGGTCAAGGGCAAGGCGGCGATCGACCGCGATGCGCTCGCCGATTGCATCGCCGCCATGGCCAAGGGCATGCAGGACCGCGGCAAAGCCGAGCGCAGCGAGAAGACCATGATGGATGCCTGGCTGCCCGCGGCCGATGCGATCCAGGACGCGAAAGCGCGCGGCGAGGATGCGGTCGCCTGCCTGGAGGCGGCCATCGCCGCGGCCGCCGAAGGTGCGGAAGCCACCAAGACCATGCTGGCCACCAAGGGCCGCGCCTCGCGCTTGGGCGAGCGGGCGCTGGGGCATATGGATCCCGGTGCGGCTTCCGCGGTCACCATCCTGAAGGCGATGCGCGACGCGGTGCAGAAACTCTAGCACCGGAGGCCGGTCAGCACCTGGGCGCCGCGGGTTGCGAACGCTGGTATCGCTCGTAGAAGCCGCCGCATTCCTTCGCCGCCTGTGCCAGGAACCGGGCGGCGCGCTCGGTGTAGTTCTGCTCGTCGGCGCGATGGGCGAAACGATCGAGCATCCGCAGCCGCACCACTTTCTGCGCGACCCCGATCTCGGCGGTGGCCTGCATGAACTTCGCGCGGGTCGCGGCGTGGAGGTCGATCCACCGCTGCGCCGGGGGTCGCGAACCGGCGGGGTCGTAGGCGAAGACCTGCCGGCGGGTGATCTCGATATCGAAATTCGCCTTCACGGAGGCGGCCACCTGGGTCGGCGTCTCGTACCGCGCCAAGCCCCGGACGATGAAGGCCTTCACCTCGTCGGTGAGGATGATTCTTTGATTCTGTCTGCGTCCGGTCTGCGTTGGGCCCTTGGAATCCAAGGTGGAATCCGGGGCGGATTCCGGCGCGATTCCGAGCCGCGCGCGTGCAAGATCGGCCAGGGCCTCGAGCGAACGGTCGTGCGCCGTGCTCTGGTCCACCGTGTCCACTGGGATCTGCAGAGAATCTCGATTCTGTCTGCGTCCGGTCTGCGTTGCGGGCGCGGTATCCGGGGTCATGGCATCCATGACCGCTGCATCGGGCAGCGCGCCGTCCGGCATCCGCGTGAACAGCGGCTCGCCGGCCGCGTCCGCCGGAAATTGCACGGATTCCTTATCCTGTCCGGGTCCGGTCCGGGTCGAAGGCGTGTCTTCCCCGGCCGCATCGCGGATGACCGGCGCGCAGATGGTGCCGGACCCGGACGGCGTGTCGGGCGCGTTGCGCGGGACGGCGGCGTCCCGCGCCGTCGGCGTCGGGAGCGGCGTGGAGTCCTGATTCTGTCCGGGTCCGGTCCGGGTTGGGTCGGTTTGGGTTTTGGGCGGGTGGCGCTCGTACCAGCAGGCGAGCATCTGCTCGCGTTCGACCTTCAGGTGAAAATTCTGCTCGATCAGGTCGGCGATGCGCCGGGCCGGAAATTGGCGCGTCATCAAATGAAGGATGACGGTCTTCACCCCGTCCGGGAGAACGGGCTGCGATTCTGCGCCCGGATCGGGCGCGGTCTGGCTTGCGAGCATGGCGAGGGCCTTTCCAAGGATTGCGGCGCGCGCCATCGCCCGCGGATTGGCTGTGCGGGATGGGACGCGATGCGCGGGCGCATACAGCAGCCTCCGCGCGACGCGGGGACAACGCGGCGCGACGGAAACTACGACAGAGGACTATGGTTCATTTTTTGTTCTCATGCAACTCTGGCGTGCTGAATTCTGGTTGGAGCATTACTAGAGCAAGTGCCATAGTTGCTAAGGTAGGATGACCTGCGATGCCGAAGATGAAGCGGAGTCCGCATCTGACCATAACGGACGAAGTGGCACCGTGGCGTCCACAGTGAGCGGATACATCCTCACTATTAGAGATGAGACAGGGGTTAAGTCAGGTAGGGCAATGAAACGGGCTATCAATGGTGCACGGACCATTGCCATTGTCGGCGCTTTACCACTCTTGGCGTCTGTATTTGTCCACCTTGCCATCGGCCTCTTAAGCCTAGTCGGCGTCACGCCCCCAAATGGCGCTTATCTGTTCTTCTTTCTCGGCTTTGGCGATAGTGGTGTGTTTACGGTCGACTGCCGTGTGGCTGACGCTGACGCTCATCGCGCGGCGTAAGAAATCAAACTATGGCACTCCGTGAGGTCCGCTGCTGAACCCAAAGCGGACGCCTCAATGTTCGCTCACCTGTGGGCATCCTATGAAGTCATCGTATCGTCACTGGCAGGATCTGAGACTTCCCAGGATGCTCATCGGCTTGGTAGCAGCGCCGATTTTTGGGATACTTGTTGCTCACCTTGGCGTCTTCCTGCTGGGCGAAGTTCCGCTTCCCGTCTCACTTCTGATTGCAGCCAGCCTCGCTGCCGAGCTGTGGTCAGTCGTCGGGGGCCTGCTATGGCTCTACATGATCGTTCGCAGCCGTGGCGGCGTAGGGCTAAAGGGCAGCATAACGATGGGCGTCGCTTGCGCCGTCACTTTAGCGATTGCAGCACTGTTTATCGGCGTACTGGCAGTTGATAGGACGCCATCGTGGGTAGATGCATTTTTGGGCCTGCTGTTCGCGCTTCCTACCTTAGTTGCCGGCGCGGTGGGCGGTTGGATCTTCTGGCGAATCAGTGTTCGCCCGATGACAGTGACGTCGGAAGTCTTTGATTAGCGGCTGCTGCAATGCGGCGGCGGGTCGGCCGCCTATATCCTGGTGCGGGGCGAAAGGCTCCAGAAAACACTTACGTCGTTGACGTCCGCTGTTGAGCCAAAGCGGGCCCTAGCGGCCGGCGGTGAAGGGAATTCATGCTGATGGCTGACATCTGTTGCGAGCGGATGGACTATGATCTGCAGCACAAATGTTCCGACCACCCCAACAGGTTTGGTTGCCCCGATGGCCTCATTTCAAGAACGCGCAGCGGCTTTGGAATTATCGTGCACGATGGCGGATTGTCTACTGTGCAATCGCTTACTGCCCCTGGTGCGGCAAGAAACTGTCGACTGCTGAGAGCGGGTGCTGATTACCCCGCCGCTGCTGACCCAAAGGCGGACGTCCTCAGCTTCCAGGTAGGTGAGCAGATTGTGACTATCCTCCGGCTCTTTAGGTTGGGGGCGAGCGAATTATGTATTATGTCCCCGGAACTCGCCCCGGAACTCGGAACTCGGATGCCCGGATCAGTCCGGACATGACGATTCTAACTGATCGTCCGGTGCTCTAGAACGGGCTCTTCTTGGCCTTGGCTTTCTTCGCCGGCTTCTTCAGCACCGGCGCGTCTTTGGGCTTCGAGAGCGGGCCGTAGGCTTTGAACTTGGCGATGATGCGGTCGATCTCGTCGTCGGGGATGATGTCGCCGCCGCCGATCGCGAGGGCGAGATAGTACTGGCGGGCGACGGTCTCGACCTCGCCGGCGAGCCAGAGCGCGCGCTTGATGTTCGGGCCGGTCGCGATGACGCCGTGGTTCTTCAAGAGGCAGCAGGTGCGGCCTTCCAAGGCTTCCAGCGCGTTCCTGGAAAGCTCGGCGGTGCCAAAGGTCGCGTATTTGGCGACCCGGATCTCGTTCCCGCCCGAGGCCGCGACCATGTAGTGCACGGCGGGAATCGGCTTGCCGCAGATCGCGAGCACGGTCGCATACATGCTGTGGGTATGGACCACAGCGCCGACATCCGGCCGGCTCTGGTAGATGTCGAGATGGAAGCGCCATTCGGACGAGGGCGCGAGCTTGCCTTCCCACTTGCTGCCGTCGCCCTTGATCCGGGTGGCGACGATGTCCTTGGGATCGAGCTCCTCATAGGGGATGCCCGAGGGCGTCACCAGCATGCGCTCGCCGTAGCGCACGCTGACATTGCCGGAGGTGCCCTGGTTGATGCCGAGCGCGTTCATCTGCAGCGCGGAATGGATGATGCTCTTGCGGGCGGCGAGTTCGGTCTTGTCCATTTCTCTCTACCTTCATTTTCGTCATGGTCCGCGCAGGCGGACCATCCACGACTTTCTTTCTTCAGCCTCCAACAAACTCGTGGATGGTCCGCCGCAGTGGACGAATGTCCACCTTCGTGGACGGAGGACCATGACGAGGAAAGAGGAGCGCGACACTTAGCGCCCGATCGCCTTGCCGGATTCCTGGTCGAAAAGGTGGACCTGATCCAGCATCGGCGAGAGGCGAATAGCCTGGCCCGGACCGTAATCCAGGTGGTCGCGGGAGACGGCGCAGACCTCGACGCCGCCGAGCTCGGTGTAGATATGCATTTCCGGCCCGGTCGGCTCGACCACGCTGACCTTGGCCGCGATGCCCGACCCGTTATGCGACGGC
>Ga0209257_1001737_pt1 | contig 24207 bp, 20 predicted proteins | sample AraplaCvi_mCL_r2_FD_184277 | JGI IMG/M metagenome (GOLD analysis project Ga0209257, IMG submission 184277) | Arabidopsis root microbial communities from North Carolina, USA - plate scrape MF_Cvi_mCL_r2 (SPAdes) (version 2) | ecosystem: Host-associated > Plants > Roots > Endosphere | place: USA...
GATCCACACCCGGACCATGAACTTCGAGATCGCCGGCCACGAGTTCTTCTCGGCCGACGGCAAGTGGATCTGGTACGACCTGCAGACCCCGCGCGGCCAGGTGTTCTGGATCGCCGGCCACGAGATCGCCACCGGCAGGAAGCGGTATCACCGGGTCGAGCAGAACGAGTGGTCGGTGCACTACAACGTCGCCCGGGATGGCCAGCTGTTCGCCGGCGACGGCGGCGACGAGGACATGGTCGCCCACGCCAAGGACGGCAAATGGCTCTACGCCTTCCGCCCCGAGCAGATCCGCGACGCGGCGACGCAATACTACACCGACGATCTGATCACCGTGGACAAGATGGCCAGCGAAAAGCTGGTCGACATGTCGGCCCACGACTATCGCCTCGAGCCGAACCTGACCTTCACGCCCGATCAGAAGTGGATCGTCTTCACCTCCAACATGCACGGCGCCAACCACGTCTATGCGGTGGAAGTGGCCAAGGCCTGACCCCTTCCAGTGTCCGCGCTAGATGCTCCCCCTTTGGGGGAGCTTGAGGGGGCTTCCCGGGTATCAGGCGGCGGGCGAGCCCTGGTGTCCCGCTCGCCATCAAGGCTTCAAGGCGTGGTCCGCCGCCGCGACGGGGAGCGGGAATGACGGCGGTTATGGGGATTGACGGCGCCCAATCCCCGTCGCCGGCGCTACAAACTCCAGCCTTTTCAACGTGCTGAAGAAAAAGCAGCGTCACGAACGCGCCAGCCCTCAAACCTCCCGCACAATCATGGCTGTCTCCATCGCGGGGGAGGGCTCTTGGTACCGGCCCAAGCAGGCGATGGGGATGGAACCGAGCGGGGCCGCCTGGGCCTGGCGATCGGATCGCGGCGGGCGGCGGGGCTCAGAAGGCTCCAAGGCTTGTCGGGGACGGTGGCGGGACGGGCGGGTCGACGGGGCCGGGAGTTTCAAACCGGCCTGTTCCAGGATCAGTCGGAGTCGCCGACGGCCCCATCCGGGCGACCAGATCCTGCCCGTCCGAGGGGGAACGTCGATCGGGATGAAACAAGCCCTCAATCGCCGTCCCTCGAGACAAACGGTTCCGCGGAGCGGTCAGGTCTAGCCGAAACGCAAACTCACTACCCACGGTCATCCGGGCTCGGCCCGGACCGCTCCGCGCCTCCCCATCCCCTCGCCGCGCAAGCCCGAGGCCGAGAAATCGTGTCCGCCGAGAGCGGCCTCAGGCCGCCGGACGCGGCTCCAGCCCGATCACGCCGGACGAGTCCGCCACCTCGGGCGCCTTGCCGTCCAGGGTGTCGATCAGGGTTCGCCTGAACGTCCAGTCCCTGGCGTTGGCGATGCGGCCCCCGGTCTGGGCGTCGAGGTCCAGGTTGTCGAACGTGAAGCGTTCCAACGGCGCCTCGGGGAAGGCGGCGACCTCGAAGGCGGTCTTGGCCCCGATCGCCTTGATGTCGCTGACCCGCACGTCGCTGAGACGGGCGCGGCCGCGCTCCGCCGACACCGGCTGGGTCATCACCCGCCAATAGTCCGGCACGTCGGTCAGGCCCTCGGGAATGGTCGCGTAGCTGTAGCTGGGGTTCCAGTTCAGGTTGACGCGGAACACCGTGAACACGTCCTGCAGGCGCAGGTCGCGGATGTCGATGTCGCGGATCACCCCGCCGCGGGTGTGGGCCGACTTGAACAGGACGCCGACCGGCGTGGGGTGCAGCACGGTCAGGCCCGAGACCTTGATGTCGTGGAAGCCGCCCGAGGTCTCGCTGCCGAAGGTGATCCCGGCCGAGGCGTCGCGGATCACGCAGTCGCGGATCGTGACGTTGTAGGTCGGCCGCGCCACGCGCAGCCCGTCGGCGTCGCGGCCGGCCTTGAGGCACAGGGCGTCGTCGTTGCAGGCCACGTCGATCCGCTCGACCAGCACGTCGTGCGAGGAGTCGATGTCGACGCCGTCGGTCGAGGGCCCACGCCCACCCTCGTTGTTGCGGATGTTCAGGTCGGCGACGTGGACGTCATGCGAGTAACAGACGTGCACGGTCCAGAAGCCGGCGCGACGCAGGCGGGGGCCGGCCAGCTCGACCGTCTCGGAGTCGAAGATCTGGACCAGGCGCGGCCGCTTGCAGTCGTAGTCGGCGGCCCAGCGCAGGCCCTTGGGGTCGTACCTGCGGCGCAGGGCCCAGTAGCTGTCCCAGAACACCTTGCCGTCGCCGTCGATGGTCCCGTCGCCGACGATGCGGACGTTCTTCTGCCGGTAGACGTTGATCAGGGCCGCCGGCCAGGTCAGCTCGACCCCCGCCACCCGGGTCGGCAACTCGGGATAGTCGGCCAGGTCTTGCGAGCCGAGGATCGTCACGCCCCTGTCCAGCCGCAGGGTGACGCCGGACTTCAGGAACAGCGACCCGGTCCGGTAGGCGCCGGGCTTGAAGGCGACGGTCCCACCCGTCTTGGCCGCCTCGTCGATGGCGGCCTGGATGGCCCGGGTGTTCAGGGTCCTGCCGTCGCCGACGGCGCCATGGGCGTTCGCGTCGACCGCCCGGGCGGCGGCCAGGGCCAGGGTCGGGGCGGCGGTGGAGACCAGGCCCAGCTGGAGGAGGGCGCGTCTGTGCATCACTGAGATCTTTCGATATCCGTTGTCATCCCGGGCGTAGCGGAGCGAAGACCCGGGACCCAGGGGCGGTGCGCACGGCCCCTGGGTCCCGGACAGCCTCTGCGAGGCTTCCGGGATGACAACCTTTTGGGATGGATGGTGCGCATCATCGCCCCACCGTGAAGCTGTAGGCGCCGGACCCGACCTTGATCACCGCGATCGTGTCCGTCCGCTCGGCAATCCGCGCCGGCCGGCCGCCTTCGCGGATCATGGCGTCGCGCCCGGCCGGCAATTCGACCCGCGCTCTGGTGTTGGCCGGCGCCACCAGGTCCAGCCGCAGGCCGTCCGTCGTGGTCTTCCAACCGCAGGAAATCCGGCCAACCACGCTGTCATAGTCCGCCGAGGCGCTGGCCACGCGCGGATCGACCAGCGGCCGGAAGGCGATGGCCTTGAAGCCGGGCTCCAGGGCGTCGATGCCGATCACCCGCCGCCAGACGAAGCCGCACACCGCCCCGAACGCGTAGTGGTTCAGCGAGCCGGTCACCACGCCGTCCTTCATCCCGTCCCAGCGCTCGAACACCGTCGTCGCCCCCTGGCCGACCTGGTAGCCCCAGGACGGCAACTCGGTCTGCAGCAGCAGGCCGTAGGCGAGGTCGGCGTGGCCGTGGTCGGCCAGGGCGTCGAGGATGTAGGGCGTGCCGATGAAGCCGGTCGACAGCTTCACCCCGCGCCGCCGGATGTCGGCGGCCAGCCGGCCGGCCGAGGCCGCGCGCAGGGCCGGCGGGACCAGGCCGAAGCGCAGGGCCAGGACGTGGCTCGTCTGGCTGTCGTTGCCGACCCCGCCGTCCGGCCGCACGAACTCACGGACGAAGGCGGCGCCGATCGCGGCGCGCAGGGCCTCCAGCCGCGTGGCGTCGGCCGTGCGGCCGCTGGCCCGGGCCATCTGGGCCAGCAGGTCGGTGGACCACGCCCAGTAGGCGGTCGCGACCACTTCCTTGGGCGTGGTGACGTCCGACCGGCTCCGGGCGTCGACCGACAGCCAGTCGCCGTAGTCCATGCCCCGGCCGTGGCGCCAGACATGGTCGGGATTGGTCGCCAGCAGCCGGCGGCTCCAGCGGTCCATGGCCGTCCAGTTTTCGTCGATCACGGCGGTGTCGCCGTACCGCCGCCAGACCGTCCAGGGCAGGATGACGGCCGCGTCGGCCCAGCCGGGGGTGTTCTGGCCCAGGGCCCAGAACGGCGCGGTGTCGGGCATCTCGCCGGTCGCCGACTGGCCGGCCCGGATGTCGCCCATGAACCGCCGGGTGAAGGCGTCGACGTCCATGTTGAAGGCGGCGGCGTCCCAGAAGATCTGAGCGTCGCCGGTCCAGCCCATGCGCTCGTCGCGCTGCGGGCAGTCGGTGGGCACGCCCAGGACGTTGCCGCGCTGGCTCCACAGGGTGTTGCGCCAGAGGGCCTGGATCAGGGGATGGTCGATCCGCGCCGCGCCGGTCAGGGCGGCGTCGCTGTGCAGGACCACGCCCTCGACGGCGTCGGCCGAGAACGCGCCAGGCCAGCCGGTGACCTCCACGTAGCGGAAGCCGTGGAAGGTGAAGCGCGGTGTGAAGGTCTCGCCGGCCGGGTCGCCGCGCAGGACATAGGCGTCGGTCTGCAGGGCCCGGCGGTTCGACGTGGTGTTTAGCGTCCCGTCCGGGTGCACGGCCTCGGCGAAGCGCAGCCTGACGGTCGCGCCGGCGGGTCCCTTGACCCTGATCCGGCACCAGCCGGCGAAGTTCTGGCCGAAGTCGAGGATGCGCACGCCGGGCGCGGGTTCGCCGACCTTCCGGACCTTGAGGGCCTGGATCGGCCGGATCGGCGGGGCGACATGAGCCGCCAGGCGGCACGGCGGCGTCTCGCCCAGGCGGGCCGGGGACCAGCCGCCGTCATCGAAACCCGGGGCGTCCCAACCCGGCTGTTCGAGACGCGCGTCGTAGGTCTCGCCGTCATAGATCTCCGACAGCACGATCGGCGAGGGCGCCAGGCGCCAGCCCTGGCCGTCGGTCTGGATCCGGGTGCGTGTCCCGTCCCCATGCTCGATGTCGAGCAGGGCCGAGAACCGGCGCGGCGGCGGGCCGAAGGCGTAGCGCAGGTCCAGGAAGCCGAACGGACTGCCGAACCAGCCGTCGCCGACGATCGCGCCCAGCACGTTGTCGCCGGCCCGCAGCAGGTCGGCGACGTCGTAGGCGCGATAGAGGGCGCGGGTGCGGAAGTCGGTGGATTCCGGCGCCAGCACCCCGTCGCCAACCTTCCTCCCGTTCAGCCGCGCCTCGTACCCGCCCAGGGCGGTGGCGTAGAGCCGGGCGCGGGCGACGGGCCTGTGCAGCCGGAAGGCGCGGCGCAACTGCACCGCCGGCCCGGTCACCCAGGGATGGCAGGGCGGAACGACCCGCGCCGGGACCGCCTTGGGCCAGGCGGTGTCGTCATAGGCCTTGGCCTTCCAGTCTCCGCGGGCGTCCAGGACCGTGCGCCAGCCGTCCTGGGCCTGGACCCGGACCTCGCGCCCGTCGGCCAGGGTCAGGCGCAGCATGGCCACCAGGGCGCCGCCGATCACCGGGCGGGGCTCGTCCAGGCGCAGGCCGGCCTCGACGGCCAGGACGTGCGGCCCCGGTGACAGGTCGGGCAGGGCGAAGCTCGGCCCCTGGCCCCAGGCCGTGCGGTCGCCGGGGCCGATCAGCGACGCGCCGTCCAGCCACAGGCCCGCCAGGCTGTCCTTGGCCGAGACCGTGACATGCGCGGCCTTCACCCCTTCGGGCAGGTCGAAACGCCAGCGGAACCGGCGCGGCTCGGCGTCGTCGGTCTGGCCCCAGACCCAGCGGACGCCCTCCAGTCGCGCCTGGCGCATCGCCTCGGGTTCGGCCTCCAGCCAGCCGGCGGTCCAGCCGGCCGGGTCCAGCAGGCCCATCTCCCACCAGGCGGGAGCGCTGGGCCGCGCGGGCCGGTCGCCTTGGATCCAGGCCTCCACCTTCCACCAGCAGCGTTTGCCGGAGGTCAGGGATGGACCCTCGTAGAGGATGTCGAACGAACGATCCGAAGCGACCTTGCCGCTGTCCCACAGCAGAGGAGCGCCGGCCCGCAAGGCCTCGAGGCTGCTTGCCACGGTCACGCGATAGGCGGTCTGACGGATGTCGCGCGCCGCGCCGGCCTCGAGGGTCCAGGAGAACCGGGGCCTGCGATTGTCCAGGCCCAGCGGGTTGTCCAGATAGTCGATGCGCGGCGTCGCGACCCGGACCCGCGGCGTCGCGGCCCGGGCGGCGGTGATCGACACGCCCGCGCCCAGGCCGGCGGTCGCCAGCACCTGGCGGCGGTCCAGGCCGGGCCGGGAGCGAGCGGCGGCCATCGGCTATTTCGCCGGGTCGAACGACGGCGTCTGGGCCTGGACATAGGCCTCCCATTCGGCGCGCGAATGGAAGTCGAGGCCTTTGTCCCAGGCCGCGCCCATATAGTAGACGAACGGCTCGTCCGGGGTGACCTTCAGCAGCACCAGCCAGTCGCTGTCGGTCTCGACGACATCGACGATCTGCTTCGGATCCAGCAGCAGGGCCAGGCTCATGGTCCCCTTGTCCGGATCGGTGACGTCCCAGAAGGTCGCCACGCCCTTGGCCTTGTCGATCGTGAAGGTCCCGGGGGTCTTGGCCGTAGGCTTCTTGGTGATCCCCACCGCCACCGTCAGCTGGCCCCTCCGGTCGGACCGGAAGGTCGAGACCAGCCGCGTGAAGTTGGTCCCCATCGGCAGGGTGAACGTGCGGCTTTCCCAGACCTTGCGATCCTTCCCCGCCTGCCAGGGGGCGTAGTCGACCTTGAACGACGCGACGTCCGGCCCGTCCTTCAGGATCTTGTAGGACTTCCAGTTGCGCGACACCCACAGCCTGCCGTCGTTCCAGACGCCCAGGCCGCCGGCGCCGCGGAAGGTCCCGACATTGTAATAGTCGATGCCCTCGCCGTGATACGCGTGCTGGTCGCCGGTGCGCAGCTGGCGGGTCATGAACGGCCAGCGGACGCTCTTGCCCCAGGCGTCGATCCCCGAGGTCGAGGGCGGCTCGGCCAGTTCCAGGGCCGGGCCATAGATGCGATGGGCCGTGCGGTCGTTCTCCCACAGGATGTCGTCCAGCCGCTCGGGCGCGTAGCGGACGGTGGCCCGCGGCTTGTCCTGGCCGGCCGGCGGCGGCGCCATCCGGTAGATCATCTTCGGCGGCGTGGGCTGGCCGGGCGCGGCGGGCGGGACGGTGGCCGGGGCCAGGCCCGGGCCCTCGATGGCCGGATCGTAGGCCAGGGCGGCCACGGCCTTCATCTCGGCGGCGTGGCGGGCGGTCTCCTCGGGCGAGCCTTGCACGGTGCGGGGCAGGGCGGGCGTCGGGGTGGTGGCGACGATGAACTCCGGCGTGTCCCGGGCCGGTTCGGCCAGGGGCAGGGCGGTCACGGACTTGGCCAGGTTCATCACCTCCAGCCCCGCCAGCAGGAAGGCGCCCGTGCCGTAGGGACCGATGTCGCCGGGGGCGGTGGTGACGGGCTGGTCGCCGGTCTTCTGCACCGCGCCGATCATGCCGCTGGGCAGGACGTTGGCTTCCAGCGCGGCCCAGCCCTTGGTCACGTGGGGCAGGTAGGTCGCCCGGTCGAGCACGCCGTGATTGATCCCCCAGGCCAGGGCGTAGACGAAGAAGGCCGAACCCGAGGTCTCGGCTTCCGGAAACTGGTCAGGCTGCATCAGGCTGGAGGCCCACAGGCCGTCGGCCCGCTGCAGGCCGGCCACCCGCTTGGCCATGGCCTGGAACGTCGTCACGTAGCGCGGGCGCGAGCCGTAGTCGGCGGGCATCGATTCCAGCACCCGCGCCATGCCGGCCATCACCCAGCCGTTGCCGCGTGACCAGAACAGCTTGCGCCCCTGGTCGTCGCGCCGCTCGATGAAACGCTCGTCGCGGAAATACAGGCTCTCGTCCGGATCGTAGAGGCGGGCGAAGGTGCGCCACCACTGCTTGTCCATGGCGTCCAGATAGGTCCGGTCACCGGTCAGGGCGCTCATCCGCACCAGGACGGGCGGGGCCATGAACAGGGCGTCGCTCCACCACCAAACCAGGTGTTGCGGGATCGGCGTGCGGGTCAGGTGCGGGACCGACCAGTCCAGCCGCTGGCGCAGCGGCATGATCACGCCGGGCTGCCCACGACGGGTGTAGAGCTCCTCGTAGAGGTCGCCGATCGCCCACTCGTCGGCGTTCAGCATCAGCTTGGGCGAGCGAGATCCGCGCAGGCCGTAGTTGAAGTGCTCGGCGGCCTCGCTGAGGAAGACCAGGGTGTCGCGATCGTTGGTCAGCCGGGCCAGCCGCGTGGCGCCGACATAGTAGGTGGCCGACACCCAGTTGGACGACATCTCGCGCACCGCGCCGCCGGTGGAGACCGGGATCGGCTCGGCGCGCATGGCCTGGATCTGGGCGGCGTTGGCGCGGTTCAGCACCGCCAGCACCGCGTCGGGGGCGGGGATGGCGGTCGATTGGGCGGCGACGGAAGGTTTCGACGGAGCCGCGACGGCGTGGGCGGCGAATCCCGAGCCCAGGCTCGCGGCGGCCAGGGCTGCGGCCAAAATCCGGGCCAGGGGCGAGAGGGGCTGGAATATCACGATTTTCCTCCGCAGAACGCCACTGCAACCGGTGTCATTTTCATTATATGGATTTCTATGCCATAAAATGGTAGTTGGCAAAGCCGATCCCGGACGCCGCGCGGGACTTTCGCCCGCCTCGGTTTTGAGGTTGCCGGCCAGGCGTCGCCCGCCGCGCGACTTACCGGAACTGAACAACAGCGAGAACGTACCCTCCGCCGTCGAGGTGGTCGGCGCCGAAGCGTGACCATGCCGACCGTTTTGGGAGCGGTTCCGGGTCGGTCCCTTTCATCTTGAAAAATATGGAAAGCAATCGCAACATGCAGGAACAATGATACCGGTGTCATAAATGGCGCCAAAGATCCTGGGAGGGACGACCATGCGGAAATCATCCGTCTCCTTGCGCGCGCGCCTGTTCTGCGGCGGCGCCAGTCTTGGCCTGCTGCTGGCGATCGGCGGCGCGGCCCAGGCTCAAACGGCGCCGCCGGCCCCCGAGGACGACAGCACGGTCGAGGCCGTCGTCGTCACCGGCTTCCGCAGCAGTCTGGCCCAGGCGCTGAACGTCAAGCGCACCTCGGCGGCGGCGGTGGACGCCATCTACGCCGAGGACATGGCCAAGTTCCCGGACCTGAACCTGTCCGAATCCATCCAGCGCATCCCCGGCGTGGCGATCACCCGCGACGCCGGCGAGGGGCGGCAGATCTCGGTGCGCGGCCTGGGCGCCCAGTTCACCCGCGTGCGGATCAACGGCATGGAGGCGCTGAGCACCTCCGGCGGCACCGACGCCTCGGGCGGCACCAACCGCGGCCGCTCGTTCGACTTCAACGTCTTCGCCTCGGACCTGTTCAACCGCATCACGGTGCAGAAGACCGCCTCGGCCGAGACCGAGGAAGGCTCGCTGGGCGCGACCGTCGACCTGCGCACGGCGCGTCCATTCGACAAGCGCGGCTTCAACTTCGCGGTCTCGGGCAAGGAGGGCTACAACGACCTGGCCGACAAATATAACCCGCGCGCCGCCGCCCTGATCTCCAACACCTGGCGCGACGACACCCTGGGGGCGCTGTTCTCGATCGCCTATTCCAAGCGCGAGCTGCTGGACGAAGGCGCGAGCACCGTGCGCTGGCAGACCGGGACAGCGACCGCGCCGGGTTTCCGCAGCGTGAAGGGCGTGACCTGCGCGACCAACGCCGCAGCCTGCGCCGAGGCCAACGCCGCCGTCCACCCGCGCATCCCGCGCTTCGACTGGTACAAGAACAAGCAGGAGCGCCTGGGGGCGACCGGCTCGCTGCAATGGGCGCCCAGCGACAAGACGCTGTTCACGTTCGACATGCTGTACGCCGACTTCAAAGGCCAGCGGAACGAGGACTTCCTGGAGACCTTCACGCCCCAGACCGCCGGCGTCTGCACGGCCAGCTCGCCGGCCTCGTGCGGCATCAACCAGGTCGACGTGGTCGACTACACTATCGCCACGCCGCGCGCCGGCTTCCCGGTGATGACCAAGGGCACGTTCAACAATATCGACCTGAAGACCGAGCAGCGGCACGACGAACTGGAGACCGAGTTCAAGCAGTTCACCTTGGACGGCGAGCACCAGCTGACCGACAAGTTCAAGGTCCACGGCGTGCTGGGCTACTCCAAGTCGGAGTTCAAGAACCCGGTCCAGAACACCGTCCAGTGGGACCAGTACAACGTCCAGGGCTACAGCTACGACTACAGCCGCGGCGACGGCTATCCGACCATCACCTACGGCACGGGCGACACCGCCAACGCCGACGCCTGGACCCTGGCCGAGATCCGCATGGTCCAGGGTTTCGTCGACAACAGCTACAAGACCGCCCAGCTGGACGGCGCCTACGACTGGAACGACAATCTGAAGATCAAGGGCGGCCTGGCCTACAAGGCCTACGAGACCGACAGCGTCGCCCTGGCCCGCTCGAACGGCACGACGGCCAACGTCAATCCGGTGACCCTTGCGGCGCTGCGCAACATCCCGCGCTCGTCCTACGCCCAGACCATCGACTTTTCGAGCCTGAGCCTGCCGGCCGGCAATGTCAGTTCGTGGATCACGCCCGACCTGAACGCGGCGATCACCGCGCTGCACATGAACGATCCCACCTACAACAGCGCCGTCACCACGACGCCGGGCACGGTGTGGGTCAGCCCGTTCAAGTCGACCTGCTTCACCACCGGCTGCGGCATGTACAATCTGGGCGTCGAGCCCAGCCTGGGCAGCAACTACACCGTCAACGAGTGGGACACGACGGGCTACCTGCAGGGCGACTTCAACTTCAGCGCCTGGGGCGTGCCGGTGCGCGGCGACCTGGGCTTTCGCTACGTCCAGACCCGGCAGAAGTCGCTGGGCTACGGCGTCGTGCCGTCCACGGTCAACGGCGTGAACTACCAGACCATCTCGGCCTCGACGGCCTCGCGCAGCTACAACGACTTCCTGCCGGCCCTGAACCTGGTGATCGAGCCCACCGAGGACTTCCTGATCCGCTTCGGAGCGGCCAAGGTCATGTCGCGGCCGAACCTCGGCTCGCTGACCCCGGGCGTCAACATCAGCACGGGCAGCACCAAGACCGTCACCTCGGGCAATCCGTTCCTGGATCCATATCGCGCCAAGACCTACGACCTGGCGTTCGAATGGTACTTCCAGCCCCAGGCCCTGCTGTCGGCGGCGTTCTTCTACAAGGACATCTCGACCTTCGTGCAGAGCTACACCTCGGCCCTGTCGACCTTCGACAAGAACCCGTTCGGCCTGCCCGACAGCGCCGCGGTCGCCGCCTGCGGCACGACGCCGGGCTGCTCGCCCGACCTGCCGGTCTGGCAGTTCAGCACCTCGATCAACACCCCCGGCGGCCCGCTGAAGGGGATCGAGCTGAACTACCAGCAGCCCTTCACCTTCCTGCCGGCCCCGTTCGACAAGTTCGGCTTCCTGGGCAACATCACGCGGGTCACCTCGGAGGTCACCTACCTGACCTCGACCGGCGCGGTGGCGGCCAAGGGCCAGCTGACCAACCTGTCGAAGACCTCGTACAACGCCACGCTCTACTACGAGGACTCCAAGTTCAGCAGCCGGATCTCGGCGGCCTATCGCAGCAAATACCTGACGCAGATCCCAGGGCGTAACGGCTCGGACGTCGAGGGCACCAAGGCGACGATGAACATCGATGCTTCGGCCACCTACAACTGGACCAAGAACCTGGCCTTCACCTTCGAGGCGGTGAACCTGACCAACGAGATCCAGGACCAGTACTACGACTCCAGCCAGTTGGTGTCGTTCTACCACGAGACCGGCCGCGAGTTCTTCGTCGGCTTCCGCTACACGTTCTGACGACGATCCGGGGCGCGGCCTTGGCCGCGTCCCGACGTCCCTGGGGGCCGCCCATGTCGATGCTTCACGATCGCCGGAGCGTGCTGTGCGCTGGCGGGGCCCTGGCGGCCCTGGCCGTCGGGCCGGCTCGCGCCGCGTCCCGGCCGGCGTTCGACGCGGTGCTCGACCGCGAGGGGCGGGGCCGGGGCGGCGCCAAGGGTTTTCGCACTCTGGCCGCGGCGCTGGACGCCGCACCGGGCGACGGCGCGCGGCCATTCCGCATCCTGGTTCCGGCCGGAACCTGGCGCGAGCAGGTCGCCATCACCAAGCCCAATGTCCACCTGATCGGCGAGGGGCGGGCGGCCAGCGTCATCGTCTTCGACGAATACGCCGCCGGCCGAAACCGTCCCGGCGGGCCGGCCGAGATCGCCACGGTCACCGTCACCGCGCCCGGCTTCCGCGCCGAGCGGCTGACGATCGCCAACGACTTCGACTATCCCGGGCACATGCCGGCCGAGGTCGACTACGACCGCACCGGGGCCAGCGGGGCCCAGGCCACGGCCCTGAAGCTGGGCGAGGGCTCGGACCGGGCCTATTTCGAGGACGTGGCCCTGACCGGCTGGCAGGACACCCTGTTCGCCGACGCGGGCCGCAGCCTGTTCCGGCGCTGCCATGTCAGCGGCTGCGTCGACTTCATCTACGGCGCCGGCCGGGCGGTGTTCGACCGCTGCGAGATCCGCGCCCGCACCCGGCCGGGCAAGGCGTTCCACGGTTTCATCGCCGCCCCCGACACCGACCGGCGCCAGCGGTTCGGCCTGGTGTTCCTGGACTGCCGCCTGACCCGCGACGCCGACATGCCCGACCACACCCTGGCCCTGGGCCGGCCCTGGCGCCGCACCATGACCTTCCCGGACGGCCGCTACGGCAATCCCGACGCGGTGGGGCAGGCGGCGTTCATCCGCTGCTGGATGGACGGCCACATCGTGCCGGAGGGCTGGTACCCGATGCACTACAACCTGAAAGGCGGTCGCCGCACGATGCTGGAGCCCGAGGACGCGCGCTTGTTCGAATACGCCAGCCATGGACCGGGCGCGGGCAGGGCGTCGAAGCGCCGGCGCCAGCTGTCGGCGGCGCAGGCGCGGGCCTATACGATCTCCACGGTGCTCGACGGTTGGACGGGGTTCTGAAGATGGCTGACACCGCAATGATCCGCCGCGACCTGCTGCTGGGCGCCGCCGCCAGCCTGGCCGCGGGTCCCGCCCTGGCGGCCGCCAGGCCCGCCGCCGTCGTCTGGACCTTCGACTGCCTGGACAGCATCGGCGGCGAAGTCACCCGCGCCGAGGGCGGGCCGACCGTGATCGACACGCCGCTGGGCAAGGCGGTGTTGTTCGACGGTGTCGACGACGCCCTGTTCATCGACCGCCATCCCCTGGCCGGCGCCGCCACCTTCACCTTCGAGGCCTTCATCCGGCCGGACGGCGGCGTGTTCGCCCAGCGGTGGTTCCACTTGGCCTCCGACGAGCCGGTCCCGGCGCCCGCGACGCCGTCCAACACCCGGATGCTGTTCGAGCTGCGGGTGGTCGGGGACCAGTGGTACCTCGACGCCTTCGTCAACGGTCCGGGCTACAAGCAGACCCTGGTCGCTCCCGACAAGCTGTTCCCGATCGGCCGTTGGCGCCACGTGGCCCAGACCTATGACGGCGAGACCTACCGCGCCTATGTCGACGGCCAGCTGCAGGGCGAGGCGAAGATCGCCTTCACCCCGCAGGGCCCCGGGCGGGCCTCGGTGGGCGTGCGGATGAACCGCGTGGACTACTTCAAGGGCGCGATCCGCCAGGCCCGCTTCACCCCAGCCGCGCTCAAGCCGGAGGCGTTCCTGAAGCTGCCGGCGGGGGTGTAGAGGTCGCGCCCAGAACCGGCGCGGCGCCGGCGTCTATTTCTTCTTCGCCGGCTTGGCCTCCTCGGCCTTCTTGGCGGCGTCGTCCGCGGCCTTCTTCCAGACCGCGTAGTCCTCCAGATAGGGCTGGCGGCGCAGGATCTTGGAGGCCGGGTCGACGATCACCGGCACGGCGTCGCCTACCTTGATGCGGCCGGTGTTGTCGCTCATCGGCGCGGTGACGATCTTGTCGCCGACCTTGACCTCGACGGGCATCGGGAAGGCCTTGCCGGAAGGCGTCTTCCAGCTCAGCACCAGGTCGTCGCCATCACGCGCGGTCCGCAGTTCCGGCAGCTTGGCCTGGTAGAAATAGGCGTCGAAGAACCACTGGTAGTCCTTGCCGGTCACGTCGTTGACGATCGCGATGAAGTCCTTGGTCGTAGCGTAGCGGGGCGCGAAATTGCCGGGCTTGGGGTCCGGACGTCCATAGACCAGGATGCGCACCGCCTTGAAGAACGCCGCGTCGCCGATCGTGGCGCGCAGGGTGTGCATGACGTTGGAGCCCTTGGCGTAGATGTCGTTGGCCGGGCCGCTTTCGGCCTTGTAGACCTGATCCTCGGTCATCACCTTGCCGGCGACGATCGGGAACTGGTTCTTGCTGCCTACCCGCTGGGCGTTCAGGCGGGTCATGTACTCCATGTCGCCGTGCAGCCACTGCGAGAACAGCGGCTGCATGTAGCTGCCCAGGCCTTCGTGGATCCACATGTCGTCCCAGTCGACATTGGTCACCTGGTTGCCGAACCATTCGTGCGACAGTTCGTGCTGGAACAGCCAGTCGTAGCCGTAGACGTCCTTCTTATAGTCGTTGCCGTAGGCGTTCATGGTCTGGTGTTCCATGCCCAGGTGCGGCGTCTCCACGACCCCCAGCTTTTCCGAGCGGAACGGGTAGGGGCCGATCATCTGCTCGAAGAAATCCAGGGTGGTCGGGAACTCGGCGAACAGCGCCCTGGCCTTGGCCGGATCGTCGCTCTTCAGGTACCAGTACTCGATCGGGAAGCTGTCGCCGAACCGGCTCTTGTAGGTGTCCTCCAGCTTCACATAGGGACCGACATTGACCGCGATGGCGTAGGTGTCCGGCTGCTTCTGGCGCCAGTGGAAGGTGCGCCAGCCGTCCTTTTCCGTGACGCCCACCAGCACGCCGCCGGCCGGGGCCGACAGCGGGGCGGGCACGGTGACGTAGAAGTCGACCAGCAACGGCTCGCCGGTCGGGAAGTCGATGCACGGCCAGAACAGGTCGCAGCCGTCGCCCTGCACGGCGCTGGCGATCCAGGGCTCGCCGGTCGGGGCGGTCTTCCAGACGAAGCCGCCGTCCCACGGGGCCTTTTCGGCCTCGTGCGGCTGGCCGGCGTAGCGGATCTGGACCACGGTCCTGGCCCCGGCGGCGATCGGCGCGGGCGGGGTGATGGTCAGGCGGCCTTCCGGATTGGTCCAGGCCGAGGCGGGCAGGGTCTTGCCGTCGACGACCAGGGCGCTGACCGTGAAGTTCCTGTCGAAGTCGAGGACGATGCGGGGCAGGGCGGTCTTGGCCGCCAGGGTCAGGGTGGCGTCGCCCTCGATCGCCTTGCGTTGCGGGATGATCTTCAGCTTCAGATCGACATGCTCGATCGTCACCGCGGCTTCCTCGGCGGGCATCTGGCCGCCGGTGCTCAGGGTCAGGGCCGTGGTCGGCGCCGGCTTGGCGAGCTTGGCGGGCGTCGCGGCCTGGGCGGCCCCGGCCAGGGCCAGCAGGGAGACGGCGCACAGGGCCGCGGCCCGGCGGTGAAACTGGGTAGGCAAAGCAAAACTCCCCTCGCGACGCGATCTTTCGGCGACATGGGTAAGCGCGGCCGCGCAGGTCGCCAAGCCGGAAGTTTCAGGGCCGGTTTTTTCAGCTTTACAGAGAACGCCGGTCAGATCTTTTCGCTGATCTTGATCGCCGCGCGGCAGCCGGCGCGGATCACCGCCGACAGCAGCGGATAGGCCGGCGCCTCCAGGGCGCCCTCGCCGATGGCGATCTCCTTGTGGTGCAGTTCGTCGTCGCGGAACTGGCTGAGCTCGGCGGCCAGAGAGGGATCGCGGGCTTCCAGCTCGGCGATCTGGCCCGCATAGTGCTGCTCGATCACCGTCTCCACCGCCTCGGTGCAGGCGTGGGCGGCCTTTTCGCCCAGCAGGGCCGTGCCCGCGCCCAGGGCGAAGGCGGCGGCGCGCCAGACCGGCGACATCAGGGTGGGACGGACCTGGCGCTCGCCCAGCAGGTCGTTGAAACGGCTCAGATGGACCTGCTCGTGGCCCTCCATCTCCCGCAGCTGGTCGGCGATCCGCTGGCGGCCCGGAGCGTTGCGCATCACCGCCTGCTGGCCGCGATAGATATGAACGGCCGCCAGCTCGCCGGCCTGGTCGACCCGCAGGATCTCGGCCAGGCGGGCCTTCTGGGCGCCGGCGCCCGGACGGGGAGGGACGGGCTGGCTCATCTCAGGCGGCCTTGGGCGAGGCCGAGGGGCGCAGGCCGGCGAAGAACGAGGCGGCCGCCAGGCCCAGCGAGATCACCGCGTTCCAGCCGGCCATCGACAGGCCCAGGAAGATCCAGACGGCCTTGTCGCAGGACGGGGCGGCGATCTTGACGCCCTTCAGCATGGCGACCAGATCGTCGGCCGAGGCCGCGCCGCCGGCCGCGCAGGCGGCGGGACCGGGCCACCACTTCCACTCGGCGCCGGCGTGATAGGCCGCCAGTCCCGCGCCGTACAGGAAGCCCAGGCCGATCAGCAGGACCAGCGGCTTGCGCACCTTGGCCGCCCAGGCGGTGCGGGTCAGGACGATCGCGACCAGCGCCACCGCGCCCGTGACCCAGTAGACTTCCCGCTGCTTGAGGCACAGCAGGCACGGGGCCAGCTTGCCGAAGGTCTCGAAGGCGTGGGCCGCGCCCAGCATGGCCGCGCAGGCGATGAAGGCCAGCAACGGCCAGTGGTCGGCGGCCAGGGCGATCACCGAGCGTTCGGGGGTCGAGGCGCCGGTCGCGGCGCCCGTGCTGGTGTCTTCGATCGTCATCCCGCGCATGCTCCGCCACCGCTTCCCCCCAAGAAGTGGCTCGCCGTGAGGCCGATGACAAGCAGCGCGATCAGGATGCCCGCGAACAGGGCCAGGCGCTTCTCGATCACCGGCATCATGGCCGGGCCGAACTTCTTGACCACCAGGGCCACCAGGAAGAAGCGTGCGGCGCGGGTGGCGGTCGAGGCGATGATGAACATCGGGAAGCTGAAGGCGGCCAGGCCCGAGGCGATGGTCACCAGCTTGTAGGGGATCGGGGTCAGGCCCTTGGCCAGGATCACCCAGACCCCGTACTGGTCGTACCAGCACTTGAACTCGGTCATGCCGCCGGCGTGGCCGGTGACGGCCATCAGCCAGACGCCCAGCGGCTTGAGGAAGAAGCCGATCGCATAGCCCAGGATCCCGCCCAGCACCGAGGCCAGGGTGCAGATCGCCGCGTAGCGCCAGGCGCGGTCCGGCCGGGCCAGCACCATCGGGGCCAGCATCACGTCGGGCGGCACGGGGAAGAACGAGCTTTCGGCGAACGAGACGGCGAACAGGCTGGCCGGGGCGTGGCGGGAGGCGGCCAGGCCCATGACCCAGTCGTAGAGGCGACGCAGCATGCGGACTCCGAAATGAGGACGGCCGTAGCTAGCAGGCGACCATGACCTTGTCGCGGCGCTTGATGCGATTGCGTGCAATCCTATTGGAATTGCGGGCTTGGGTGGCTATCACGCGCGTTCGATGGCGCCAGCCGTCCCAAATTCTTCGAAAGACGATCCCATGAGCGACACGCCTCCCGACCGCCTGGCCTCCAACCCCTCCAGCCCGCACTACGACGCCGAGATCCTCGAGCGCGGCGTGGGCATCGTGTTCAATGGCGTCGAGAAGACCAATGTCGACGAGTACTGCGTCAGCGAAGGCTGGATCCGCGTCACCGCCGGCAAGGCCGTCGACCGCAAGGGCAATCCGATGACCATCAAGCTGCAGGGCGAGGTCAAGCCCTACTTCCGCAACGACAACGCCGAAGGCTGAGCCCGATGGCCCCGCGCCGCCTGATCGACCTGCCCGGCTTCGCCGACCTGGAGACCCGGGCGCTGATGAAGCCGTCGTTCGCCGATCCCGAGGCGCGGGCCCAGTTTCCGGAGATCGACCAGCTGGCGCGCGACACTTTCGGCCTCACCGCCGACGAGGCCGCCTTGGTCCCCGATCCGCCCGGCTGGGACGGGATCGACGTGAAGTCGATGCGCGAGCAGGCCGACGCGTTCGAGCGGGAAGGCTGGGACGTCACCGACGACAAGCGCCGGCCGCTGCGGATCCTGGGCCATTTCAGCCACCCGCTCTGGCTGGCCCTGCGCGGCGTGGCCGGCCACCTGCCGTTCGCGCCCGAGCCGGAGGACTTCGATCCTTCGACTTCGTCCCTGGCGGCCGAGGCGGCGAAGTTCCGGCGGGACAAGCGGTAGGGTCTGCGGACAGGCGACGGTCTTGGGCCGAATTCCTCGTCCTTCGACAAGCTCAGGATGAGGAATTCTAATCAACCGCCTTACCAGTAGCCCTCATCCTGAGCCTGTCGAAGGACGAGGGCGCGGCCGAGACGCCAAACAGAACCTAGCGCTTCTTGCCCAGCTCGGCCCCGATGTCCTTGATCGAATTGCCGACCTTGCGGTGGGCGGCCACCAGCTGGTCCTTGGTCACGCCCCAGCGCTTCATCCAGTATTCGACCTGATGGCGTTCGCGCGGATCCAGGCGATCCTCGTCGCGGAAGTCCCGCTTGCCCTTGGGAGCACCCATCGTCGCCTCCTTCGTTCTCTTGCGGGCCTATCGCGCGCGGCGGACGTTGTCGAGGCGACGACCGATCTTGGAAAGACCCTATGAGCGATCCCGATCTCGAAGCCATGGCCCAGGACGAGCTGTCGCGGGCCATGACCCTGAGCTGGCGCGACCTGAACAAGGTGATTCCGTGGGGCGACACCTTTGAGGGCATCTCCCCCGCCGGGCGCAATGTCGAGGTCGAGCGGAATTATCTGTGGGCCGACCAGCCCGGCGGCGACATCCTATGCGAGGTGGTCGTCTATGGCGGTCCCAGCCGCTACGACCAGGGCGCCCGGGCGCGCGGCGTGATTTCCCGCCGACTCGGATAACCTGGGTCGAAAGGGCGCGCCGAAGGTTCTTGACCACGGGGACAATTCTCGCCAAGTCCGCATGGGAGTTGTGAAATTTTCCGATCTCTGGAGCCGGGGCGATTGTTTCGACGAACTTCGACGCCGCGAGCCGTCCCGACGGCGCCCCTTCGCTGGGCGTCCGACAGGTCGGATGCACAACCGCGAGGCGAAATGTCCGCTTTCCTGGCCTCAGGCTTGGCCGTGATTGAGCGGGGCCGACGCGCCGCGCCAGATCGGGCCTTGTCGACGCGAGCGACCGCCAGAGTCGCGGGCGTAAGGAGGACGAAAGGAAGGCCATGGCCGCGACGGTCTCACTCATGACGCAGTTTCCCCCCGAAGGCGCCCCCGAGCATGTCTCGCTGGCCGATTATCTGCCCTACCAGCTGGTCGTCGCCGCCAATGCGGTGACGCGGCTGGTGTCCCGCGCCTACGAGGACCGGTTCGGCCTCAGCATCCCGCAGTGGCGGCTGATGTCGGTGCTGGCCGAGGGGCCGCTGACCCAGCAGGCGGCCGTCGTGCGCACGGCCATGGACAAGGTGCGCGTCAGCCGCGCCGCCCAGGACCTGGTCGAGCGCCGCCTGGCCGTGCGCCTGAGCAACCGGGTCGACCGCCGCTCGCACAGCCTGGAATTGACCGCCGCCGGCCGTCGCCTGTTCGCCGAGATCGTGCCCCTGGCCCGCGCCTACGAGGCGGCCCTGCTGGCCGGCCTGGCGCCAAGCGAAGTGGCGACGCTCAAGCGCCTGCTGGGCCAGTTGGAGTCCGCCGCCGGCACGCTCTACGGCGCCGACACCGCGCCGCCGGTTCCCGGACGGGCCGAATAGACCCCGCGCGCGATGGCCCGGGCCAGGGTGTCGGCGGCGGCCGAGCCCAGTCGGGCGATCGTCACCGACCGCGCCGGCCCCTCGCCGATCTCCACCGCGCCTGACGACAGGGCGAAGACGACGTCGCCGTCGAACGGGGTGTGGACGGGCCGGATGGCGCGGGCCAGGCCGTCCTGGGCCATCATCGCCAGCCGCGTGGCCTCGGCGGTGGTCAGGGCCGCGGTGGTGGCCACCACGGCCAGGGTGGTGTTGGCGCCGGCGGTGAACCGGCCCAGCGCGGCCAGCTTGCTGTCGTCCGGGACGGGATCGACCGCGCGGACCGAGGGATCGGGACGCCCGCCGCCGAACTCGCCGTCGATCTCGAACGGCCAGGCCCAGAACGCCTCGCCGCCGGGCATGTAGACCGATCCCACGGGATTGACGGCCGCCAGGGCCCCGACCACCAAGCCCTCGCCCAGGTCCAGCGAGGCCGAGCCGACGCCGCCCTTGTGCAGACCGGCCATGGCCCCGCGCCCGGCCCCGACCGAGCCCAGGGGAAAGGCCTCGCCCGCCGCGGCGACGGCCGCCAGCCCCAGGGCGCGATAGGGCGGGTCCAGGCCCCAGGCCTTGTCGCCGCCGTTGCCCAGGTCGTGCAGCACCGCGCCCGGCACGATCGGGATGGCCGGCGAGCCCGCCGCCAGCCGGATGCCATGCCCCGCCGCCGACAGGGCCGCCGCCACGCCGTCCGCCGCGCCCAGGCCGAACACCGAGCCGCCGGACAGGGCGATCGCGTGGGCCCGGCTGAAAGTGTTCTCGGGCCGCAGCACGTCGCTCTCGCGAATCCCCGGCCCGCCGCCCCGCACGTCCACCGCGCCCACCCAGCCCTCGGGACAGAGCAGGACGGTCACGCCGCTGCGCGCCGCCTCGTCGACGGCGTGGCCCGCCGTCAGGCCCGCCACGTCGGTGATCAGGTTGCGAGGACCGGGGCGGGGAGGATGGGGCAAGGCTGCAAGTCTCCTGCGAAGGGCGGAGCATCGGCCGGCCGCGCCCGGAAGGAAAGCCGTCGCGACGCGGCGAAAAGCGACGCTGGAACTTCCCGCGGGCGTTTGCTAGACAACCCCTCCTTCGCCGACCTCGTGTCGCCGCGAAGCGCGGGCGTGGTGAAACTGGTAGACGCGCCGGACTCAAAATCCGGTTCCGAAAGGAGTGTCGGTTCGACCCCGACCGCCCGCACCAACTGCAAATTCAGTGGCTTAGCACCGTGAAACTGCCCCATCGGGGCGGTTTTGTGCGTTCGCCAGCCTTGCGTTGATTTTGTTCAGTTTTCTCAGCTTTTGCCAAAATGACCACGAGCGCCGAGCGCACAAAGAGCGCTCAAAAGTTCTCCCTGCGTTCTTGGTGCTTCGAGTCTTTCGGCGACTAGAACAACGTCGCCTGAGGCGCCGCCGTCGCGACGTTGACGCCCCGGGAGATCAGCACCTCGCGCGCCGGTGCCAGGATCCGCGTTGCCGATAGAGTAGACGGTTTCGACTTCCTGGAGGTCGCCCCGTACGAACTAGGTTCTCACCTGGGGCGTGTCGTTGAGCGACAGCAGGAACTTCCCCTCGACCCGGGTCGTGCGCGGGGCATCGACATGTCCAGCCTGACCATGGCTATTTGACCGATGGCCAAACAAGAACGTCTTCAATCGGTCGTCGAGCCTTACGCCTACTTTCGTCAGGCCGAGGCCTTCGCCCTCACCGCTCTCGCTGCTCGAGCAAAAAGGAACGAGGTAGGCGACGACGCCGCGATTTTGTTACTTCCACAGACGGTCTGCTCTGCCTTTGCAGTTGAAATGTATCTAAAATGCTGGAGCGTGATCGAAGGCCGCCAGCCCCTTCGGACCCACGATCTTAGGGATCTGTACAACGATATCCAAGATGTCGAGGCGAAGAGGCTGATCAAGCTAATATTTGAGGCCCAAAATGGGGCTTCGTTTGCCAACTGGAAACTTAACGGGCCCGACCCTTCGAAAGTGCCAAAGGACTTCGAAGAGGCGCTTGTTTTCAGTTCGACGGCCTTTGTCAAAATCCGCTATCACATGGAATACGATGGCAGCGTTGGGTACTGGCTCAGCAGTCTTCCGAGTCTCTTGCGCATGACCTTGGTCGGCAAAGTGCCAGAATGGAATGGCGATCCGGAAGCGCTCTACGGCCCCTAGGAGAGTGCATGCCCCGGAAAGTCTACAAGCACATGCGACGAGAGCATGCGGAACTCCTTCTGTCGGGGGCCATACGGATTAGCGCCCTAAGCTACTTCCACGACATCGAAGGCGTACCAGACGGGATTGCCGACCAATTAGAGGGCCAGACGAGGTCAGACCTCGACGGGATCTACCCGGGACCCGGACCCAATATTCTTTTCGTTGGAGAAAAACCCGGCGATGGCTTCGACTTCGTAGGCTATGGGGGCGCCGCCGCCGAGATGGGGGGGCAGCATATCAAGCGCGCTATTGGTGATGCCATGGGCGTCGACTTCAGCCGTGCGAATCTTCATATCGCTGGCGGCAACACCTACATCGACCGGTGCCCACCGGCTTATATTCTTTCGCTTAGCTTCTGCGGTGACCTAGGCATGTTCGGGGTCGACTACGATGCTGTTGTCGAGGTCGCCAACGCCGAGGAGCTCACTCAAGCAATTGTCGAAGCCGCGAGGCCGAAAATCAGCTCGGCAACGTTCGACGCAGTGCGATATATTCGGCGAACGAACCATGGGGCGGAGGGCCTTTTGAGAGCCGACCCCTTCGCCAAACCGCTAGAGCTTGACTGGCAGAGGGAAGGTCGGGCGGTTTTTCAGCCAACCGGCCCTATCCAGCCCTATCTCGATGTTAAGAGCGACCGGATCGCAGCCGCGTGTAAGCGGATAGCGTAGCTTTCAGTACGTCTCGATCTTCGCACTAGCTTCGGCGTAATTTATCCCCCGCACCGCGCAGCGGCGATGCCGGATGATGCCGTTGCCGGGAGCGGAGACCACGCGGTCGCCAGGTGGCGACCATCAGGGCCAGGGTGGCGGCGCCGAGGGCGGCCAGGGTGGCCCAGTCGACGACCAGGGCGGCGGTCGACGCGGAGGCGCGCACCGGCCGTTTGGCCGCCGTCGCTATGGCTCGTGCTCGCTTGCCCACGGTCGTCTCGTCCGTTCGCGCTTTTCGAAGGAGCGCGCGTCGGCGCCGGCGGTTCCGCTGAAGCTCAGTGCGCCGGGTCGAAGTCGGGCTTTTCCGCGCGGACATAGGCCTCCCAGCTGGCCCGGTCGTGGAAGTCCAGGCCTTTGTCCCAGGCCGCGCCCATGTAGTAGACGAACGGCTTGCCGGGCTCGACCCGGACCAGGACCAGGTAGTTGTCGGCGTCCTGGCGCACCTCGACCAGGGCCTTGGGGTCGACCATCAGGGCGATGGCCATCGTGCCCTTCACCGGATCGGTCGGCTCCCAATAGGACACCCGGCCCGCGCCGAGGTCCGGGGTGAACACCCCGCCCGCCCCATGGGCGGCCTTGCGCTTGCTGATGCCGATGCCGACGATCAGCGGGCCGGGCTTGTCGGAGCCGATCGTCGAGACCATCCGCGTGAAGTTGGTCCCCAGCGGCAGGGTGAAGGTGCGGGTCTCCCAGACCTTGCGGTCGACGTCGACCGGCCAGGGGGCGTAGTCGACCTTGAACTGGGCGACGTCGCCGCCGGTCTGGAGGATCTGGTAGGACTTCCAGTTGCGCGAGGTCCACAGCTTGTTGTCCTGCCACACGCCCAGGCCGCCGGCCCCGCGGAAGGTGTTGACGTCGTAGAAGTCCAGGCCCTCGCCGTGGAACGAATGCTGGTCGCCGGTGCGCAGCTGGCGGTCCATGAACGGCCAGCGGACATTCTTGCCCCAGGCGTCGATGCCGGAGGTCGAGGGCGGCTCGGCCGCTTCCAGCGCGGGGCCGTAGATGCGGTGGGCGGTGCGGTCGTTCTCCCACAGGATGTCGTCGTAGCGGTAGTCGGCATAGACCACCACGGCGCGGGGCTTCTGGCCCTCGGCGCCGGGCTTGGGCAGGGGATTGACGACCGGCGGCATGACCGGGGCGGTCTGAGCCGAGGCCGCAGGGGACGCGGCCAGGGTCGGCGCGAGCAGCGCGGCGGCCAGGGCGAGGCGAAGCAGGGGCTTGGTCATCGGGCGACCTCGTGACGACGGGGAAGGGGTCAGATCTGGGCGCGGCGGGCCAGTTCGCGGCGCTGTTCGGCCATCTTCTGGCGGGTCTGCTGCAGGGCGTCCAGTTCGGTCACCGCCAGCAGGTCCTCGACCACCTGGGCCAGGTGGGCGTGGAGCGCCTGGCGGGCGGCCCGGGGGTCGCGCCGGCGCAGGGCGGCGACGATCCGGCGGTGCGCCTCGGCGCGGTCGCCGCCGCCGTGGGCGCGGGCTCGCCGCAGCAGGGCCACGCAGGCCGGCGACTGCTGGCGCAGCGTCCAGAGGTCGGCGACCCCGGCCTCGATGGCGGCGTTGCCGGTGGCGCGGGCGATGGCCAGGTGGAAGTCCTGCTCCAGCCGCTCGGCCTCGTCGGCGACGCCGCCGCCGGCCATCCGCCCGACGATCTGCTCCAGCAGGGCCAGGTCCGCCTCGGTGATGGCGGCGGCCGACAACGCGCAGGCCTCGCCCTCGAACAGCCGCCGCGCCTCGATCAACTCCAGGGCGCCGACCTCCACCTCGGCCGGATCCTCGCCCGCCGGCGCCGCGGCGGCGTTGACATAGACCCCCGAGCCCTGGCGCGCCTCGACCAGGCCCTGGAACTAGG
>Ga0209257_1001739_pt1 | contig 24198 bp, 19 predicted proteins | sample AraplaCvi_mCL_r2_FD_184277 | JGI IMG/M metagenome (GOLD analysis project Ga0209257, IMG submission 184277) | Arabidopsis root microbial communities from North Carolina, USA - plate scrape MF_Cvi_mCL_r2 (SPAdes) (version 2) | ecosystem: Host-associated > Plants > Roots > Endosphere | place: USA...
GCGCCATAGCGATACTGGAACACCGGAAAGACCTGCCGCCCCGTTCGTGCGGAGCGGTCGGCGATCTGGCGCACCTGCGCAATTGAACCGGCCAGAGGTTTCTCGCAAACGACGTGCTTTCCTGCTTCGAGGGCCGCAAGCGTCATCGCCGCATGCAGTTGAGGCGGCAGGCAGATATCGACCAGATCCACCAGAGGGTCGGCGAAAACCTCTTTTATATCGGGAACAGCCCGACTGCCCGGCGCCTGTTGCGCCGCCTCCTCGGCTCGAGGAAGATTGAGGTCGCAGACGTAACGGACGTCGAACAGATCGGCCAATTCCGCATAGGCGGCGATATGAGCCTTGCCTATGCCCGCGCCGATGACGGCGACACGGATGCGCTCGGTCATCGCGCTGCTTTCTCTTCCGCGACGAGTTGCGCCTGCAGCGCCAACCGGGTGGCGAGGAACGCATGGGACTGGGCCATGGCCGTTTCGGTTCGCCTTTCCACATCGGCGGCCAGTCGGGCGAAGAAGGGTTTTCCGGCACCTTTGGCCTCGAACCGCTGCACGCCCGTCCTGTCGGCCACGAACACATGGTCCTGGCCGTCGTGGCCGGCGATATCGATATATTTGCGAAGTTCGATGTAACCTTCCGTCCCCAGAATGGTGATCCTGCCATCGCCCCAGACGGGAAGGCCCGCCGGCGTCAGCCAGTCGACCCGGGCATAACCGCGCCCGCCATTGCCCTCCAGCAGAACCTCGCCGAAATCCTGAAATGCCGGCCGATCCGGATTTGCGACATTGGCCACATGGGCGGAAACCACGCTCGCCTCGGTCGATCCGGTGAAATGCAGGAACTGGTCGAATTGGTGGGCGCAGATATCGGCGAGAATCCCACCGCAGCGTGCCCTGTCCCAGAACCATGCCGGCCTGAGATGGGCATTCATGCGATGTGGTCCGAGACCAACGGTCTGAACCACCTTGCCGATCCGACCCTGCGCAATCAACTGATCCGCAAGGGTGGCGCTCTCGACGGAGACGCGTTCGGAAAACGACACGACCCAGCGTCGCCCGGTTTCGCCCACGGTACGCTGGATGTCAGCCAACTGTTCCAGGCTGGTGCAGCCGGGTTTGTCGACAAGAACATCCTTGCCGTGCGACATCGCCGCCACCGCGACACCGGCGCGCTCGCTGTTGATCCCGGACGACAGGATAAGGACGATGCTTTCATCGTCGAGGATGGCCTGCATCGACCGGGCCGGCAGATCCGGATAGGTTTCCTGGAAGGTCTTGCGAACCGCCTCCGGGGTCTCCTCGCCCGTTGTCCACGCAACGAGTGTGGCGCCGGCATCCAGCATGCCGTTGATCATGCCGTAGATGTGCCCATGGTCTATGCCGATGACGCCGATGCGAAGGTTAAAAGCCATGGGACTACCTGTTCAGATGGATGCCGCGCGCGCGAAGCATGGATTGGATGTTGACCAACGAGCCCGTGTCTATGGACGCGTTGGCAGCGATGCCGGTGAGGATGGACCAGGCGCCGGCAACGTGATCGGAAGCTCGGCCATAAGGGTCGGGCTGCATGCTTTCGGGATCAAAGATATAACCCAGCATGACCGGATCCGCTCCGCCATGATCCCCCGTCGCTTTCGGAACCGCGAGCTGACGCGGAGGCTCGCCGGCCAGATGAAGCTCCGTCGTGATTGCATCTTCGTCCGCATGGGCACGTTTACCGCCGAACACCCCGTGGACCTCGACATGGCGATGGGTAATGTCGCCTTTAGTGCCCTGGAACTTGATCTCCAGTCCTTCCCAGGGCGAATAGGCCGTCAGCGTGTAGTTGGCAGTGACGCCCGAGGCGTAGCGGATATGCGCCTGCATCGTATCCTCGATGCCGATCTCTTCATCGAACACGCAGAGATCGCGGAAATAACCGTCTTCGTGCTCGGCCTCCACATAGAGTTTGCGCAGGTTCTCGTCGGCCGCGAGGTCGAGGCGGAAATCGCACTTATGGGCGACGGGACAGTCGCTGCAGCGTGGGCCGCGGCCGGCGAGACCGAGCTCCACCGCCATTTCGGGGCGATAGAAGACACGGCGGCCGGAGGCCAGGACTTCCGTCGGCACCGTCCCCAGCCACCAGTTGAGAAGATCGAAATGGTGGGTCGATTTGTGGACCAGCAGCCCGCCGGAATTCTCCTTCTGGCGGTGCCAGCGGCGGAAATAATCAGCGCCATGAACCCGGTCGAGATGCCAGCGGAAATCGACCGCCGTCACCGTGCCGATCGCTCCCGATGAGATCAATTCCTTGATCTGGGTGCGTGCCGGCGAATAGCGATAGTTGAAAGTCACGGTGACCTTTCGGCCGGTGCGTGCCTGGGCATCGACGATCTGCTTGAGGCGGCCGAGATCGATGGTCAGCGGCTTTTCGCAGATGACGTCGCAGCCGGCCTCGAAGGCCCGGACGATGTAATCGGCATGCAGGAAATCCGGCGTCGCGACGACGACCGTATCCGGCCTCTGTTCCGCGATCAGGCGGTCGAAATCCGCGGCGAGGTAAGTGGCGACACCGTTCGTCCCGGGCTTCGAGGCCGCCTGCGCCGCTTCGCCGAGGCGATGTGCGTTGCTATCGCAGAGAGCGACGATCTCATGTTTATCAGCGTAATCTTCGACAACGGAATTGCGGAACATCTGATGCCGCGAGCCGCATCCAACAATGGCGATCTTCACTGTGCTTGGCTTTCGTTCTGGATAACTTCGATGCGTTGACCCCTGCTATCGAAATAGTGGAGGTCGGAGAGGTCGAACCCGATGGTGACCGGGTCACCGATCCGATAGGGCTTGCGCCCATTGTCGCAGGCCAGCAGCACCTGGCCCGACGGCAGAGTGATGTGCAGCAGGGTCTCGCTGCCCAGATATTCCACCAGCCGGATCGTGCCTTGGCCCGTAACGTCGCCGTTGCCGACACGCAGCGATGAAGGCCGGACGCATAAAGTCAGCGCTTGATCCTCGGCCGGAAGTTCGGGGATGGCGAAGTCGGGCATGCCTTCCACCGACACCACGGTCTTGCCGGCGTCGCGCGCCGTTCTTGCCTTGAGCATGTTGATCTTCGGCGAGCCGATGAAACCTGCAACGAACAGGTTCTGCGGCCGGGTATAGAGTTCCTGCGGCGTGCCGAGCTGCTCGATCTTGCCGCCGCGCAAGACCACGATCCGGCTTGCCATGGTCATCGCTTCCACCTGGTCATGGGTCACGTAGATCATCGTGGTGCCGAGGCGCGCGTAAAGCGAGGCAAGTTCCGCACGCATCTGCACGCGCAGCTCCGCATCGAGGTTGGAAAGCGGCTCGTCGAACAGGAAAAGCTGCGGCTCGCGCACGATCGCCCTGCCGATGGCGACGCGCTGCTTCTGGCCGCCGGAAAGCTGGCGCGGCTTGCGGTCCATAAGCTGCTCGATCTGCAGGATGCGCGCGGCCTCGGCCACCCGGCTTTCCACCTCGGTGCGCGACACCTTGAAGTTCTGGAGGCCGAACGCCAGGTTCTTTCGCACGCTCATGTGGGGATAGAGGGCGTAGCTCTGAAACACCATGGAAAGCTCGCGCTTGGAGGCGGGCAGGTCGTTGACGACCTTTCCGCCGATCGAGATCGTTCCTTCGCTGATGTCTTCGAGGCCTGCGATCATGCGCAGGAGCGTCGACTTTCCGCAGCCCGACGGCCCGACGAGAACGAGGAACTCGCCGTCATGGATGTCCAGATTCAGTCCCTGGATGATGGACAGCGCTCCATAGCGCTTGCCGACGTTTCGAAGCGTCAATCCTGCCATGCGTCTTGTTCCCTATTTCATTCCGGAGGTGGCGATGCCGCGCACGATGAGTTTCTGGAACAGGCCGAAGAAGATGACGACCGGGACCAGCGAAAGGACCGACATCGCGAACATCTGGCCGTAGGCGGACTGGCCTTCCTGATCGAGGAAGAGGCGAAGCGCCAGCGGCACGGTATAGCTCTTGATGTCGTTGAGGTAGATGAGCGGGGCGAGGAAGTCCTCCCAAACCCAGATCAGCGAAAAGATCGCCGCCGTGCCCATGGCCGGCAGCGAAAGCGGCAGTATGATCGCCCAATAGATCTTGAAGGGCGAACAGCCGTCGATCATGGCGGCCTCATCCAGCTCGCGCGGCAGCTGCCGAAAGAACTGCACCATCAGAAAGATGAAGAAGCCATCGGAGGCGAGGAAGCGCGGCACGACCAGCGGCAGATAGGTATCGACCCAGCCGAGGTTCAGGAACTGGACATATTGCGGGATGAGAACCACGTGATAGGGGATCATCAGGGTCATCATCATCAACGCGAAGAAGAAGCTGCGTCCGGTGAAGTTCAGCCGTGCGAAGGCGTAGGCCGCGAACGAGCAGGAGATGAGGTTGCCGATCACCGAGAGGATGGTGACGATCGCCGAGTTCACGTAGAAGACCGTGAAGGATATCGGCAGGGCGTACCAGCCCTTCGTATAGTTCTCGAAATGAAATTCGGACGGCCATAGCGTCAGGCTGCCGAAAATCTCGTTTTCCGGCTTCAGGGAGGATGCCAGCAGCCAGAACAGCGGATAGAGCATGACGCATGACACGACGATCAGGAAGATATGCTTCAGGATCCGGCCATTGCGCTCACGCCTGTCGCGTTTCAGCCGCAGCTCGTGAGCGACGCGCGCGGCCTCATCCATCTGGATGGCAAGTTCCAGATCAGTCGCGCTCGTTTTCATAGTGCACCCAATATTTCGACGTGAAGAAGGCGATCGCGGTGAAGGCGGCTATGATGACCAGCAGGAACCAGGCAAGCGCCGATGCATAACCCATGCGGAAGAACTTGAAGGCCTCGTTGAACAGATAGACCGTATAAAACAGCAGGCTGTCGGCCGGTGCGCCGGTGCCGTTGGAGATGATGAAGGCGCTGGAAAAGGTCTTGAAGGACTCGATGGTCTGCAGAACCAGATTGAAGAAAATCACCGGGGCAAGAAGCGGCAACGTGATGCGGGTAAATTGCCGCCAGCGCGGCGTGCCGTCGATTTCCGCCGCCTCGTAGAGATCGCGCGGAATGCCCCGCAGGCCGGCCAGAAAGATCAGCATCGGCGAACCGAACTGCCACATGGCCAGCACGACCAGTGTATAGAGCGAGGTATCGGGATCGGTGATCCAGGAGGCGCCCTGGATTCCGACCATCGCCAGTACCTGATTGACCACGCCATCGGCGGCGAAAAGCTGGCGCCACAATATGGCGATGGCGATGGAAGCGCCGAGCAGGGACGGCAGGTAGAAGATCGCCCGGTAAACGCCGATCGTCCGCAGGCCCTTGTCGAGGAGCATGGCCACGCCGAGCGCCATGATCAGGCGGGCGGGCACAGCCAGGGCAACATAGGAAAAAGTCACTTCCAGCGCTTTCCAGAAGCGCCGGTCGCGCGTGAACATGTATTCGTAATTGCCCCAGCCGATCCATCGGGGAGCGCTCACCATGTCGTAGCGCGTGAAGGAGAGATAAAGCGACGCAAGGATCGGGCCCAGGGCGAGCAGGAAGAACCCGATCAGCCATGGAAGAAGAAACACGTAGGCCGGGGCGTTGCGGGCAAAAAAACGTCTCATCGAAACGACCTTGTTGTCGGAAGAGAGGCCCCCGCCGCAGGAGTGACGGGGGCCTCGATATTCCAGCGCCTGTTACTGGGCGCGTTCGATGATAGCCTGGGCGTCCTCGATGAAGGTGCCCGCGGCTTTCGCCACCTCCACCTTGCCAAGGACGACGTCGGTGCCGATCCGCATGAATGCGTCCCGCACTTCGCCGGCGCCCTTGGGGGCGGGCAGCGGCAGCGGACCCACCTTGCTCTGGATCGCCGTGAAGTAATCGACGGAGAGCTTCTCGACCTCGGTGAGCTTCGGGGCGAGAGCCGCGCGGATCTTGGGCGAGCAGGGGATGCCGCGTTCCAGGCCGAGAATGCCGGTGATCTCGGGATCGTTGACCCAGGCATTCATGTAGGCGATGGCGGCCTCCGTGTCCTTGGCGTCGCGGCTGAGCGAGAGGAACATCGAGGGCTTGATGAACTGGCCGGGCTTGCCGCCCGCCTTGTGGGGCACCATGGCGGCGCCGATCTTGTCCTTCGATACGGCCTGAATGCCGACGAGCTGGTTGGACCAGTAGTGGGACATGGCAGTGTCGCCCACGGCAATGCCCGATTCGGCAATCGGCGGGTCGAGAATGACGGTCTTGTTCTTGTCGCGAACGACCCCCGCCTTGCGCAGATCGGCCCACATCTGCCACCAGCTGCTCACGTCGGCGGCTGTCGCCGCGACCTTGCCGTCCGGGCTGTAGAATTCCCGGCCGTTCTGGCGGACCCAGGATTCGAAGGTTTCGATCATCAGGGACAGGTCGTCCGATCCCTTCATCTTGCCCCCGGACTTGGAGGTGATCTTTTCGCAGACCTTGGCGAAGTCGTCCCAGGTCCAGTTGATCAGGTCCGCATCGATACCGGCTTCCTGGAAGGCGCGGGTATTGTGGACCATGACCTGGCTGTTCGAGCCGATGTTGAGGGCATAAAGCTTTCCATCGACCCTGCCGCCATCAAGCGGGCCTTTGTCGAAGTCGGCGATCATCAGGTTCTTGCCGGCGAATTCGTCGAGAGGCTTCAGCGCGCCGCGATTGACGTATTCGAACAGGAAGCGGTAGTCCATCTGCACGAGGTCGGCCATGTTGCGGCCTGCCGTCTGGGTCGCCATCTTGGTCCAGTAGTCGCCCCAGCCGATCGTTTCGCCGGAGACCTTGATGCCGGCATTCTTCTTCTGGAATGCGTCGATAACGGCAAAGGTGCGCTTGTCGCGCTCCGGATTGCCCCACCAATAATGCCGGATCGAGCGGTCCGCAGCGAACGCCGGCATGGCCGGAAGCGCAGACGCTGCCGCCGCCGCGCCTATCGTGCCCAATAATGCTCGTCTTGTCAGTTCGGTCATTTCGTCCTCCTCCTTCTGCCCCGGAGCGTCTTACCGGCGCCGGGCACGTTGCTGTTGTTCATGACTTGGCCGAATGCCGGCTCCTCCCGCCGGACACGCTCCAATCTTCCTCGACGCAAGCCCGCTAGATGAAGCTGCGCAAAAGTTCGGTCAGGCAAAGCATCGCCATCGCTTGCCCGTAAGGCATGGAGGTCAGCTTGATCTGCCGATAGAAATCGAGATCGCTGCCCATCGCCGTGCCGAAAGACACCTGCCGGAGCTCTCCCTCGGGGCTGATATTATCGATCACGCCCTTCATGGCTTGTTCGGCTGTTTCCAGATACTCGATGCCCAGATACCGCTTGCGCACGCCCTTCATCAGGCCATAGGCAAAGCCGGCCGTCGCCGAGGCTTCCAGATAGCTCGACGGATCATCGATCAGCGTGTGCCACAGGCCTGACGGATGCTGGTGCAGCTTGAGCGCGGTTGCCTGCCGACCGAGCAGCGACACCAGATGGCGGCGGATGGGATCGTTTTCGGCAAGATCGAGGAGCTCGATGAATTCCGGAATGGCGATTGTGATCCAGCTATTGCCGCGTGCCCAGCGGGCGCGGGCAAAATTGTGATCGCCGTCAAACGTCCAGCCGTGGAACCAGAGGCCGGTCTGCGTGTCGGAGAGATATTGGGCGTGGACCAGGAACTGGTATTTTGCCTCTTCCACGAATTCCGGGCGTTTGAGCACGAGGCCGATCTTGGCAAGCGGCAACACGCTCATCATCAGCGTGTCGTCCCACATCTGCTGATCGTTGACGCTGTTGTAGACGATATGCTGCAGTCCGCCTTCGCGGGTGCGCGGCATCTCGTACATCACCCATTCGGCCCATGTTTCCAGATAGGGCCGCCATCTGGCGTCGCCCGTGAGTTCGTAGAGATGGGCAAGTGTCAGGAACGGCGCAACGGTGTTGATGTTCTTTGTGGGCGTTCCTTCGGCAAGCCGTGCCTCGAACCATCCCGTGATGATATCCATTACCTTCCGGTTGCCGGTCTGCTGCCAATATTTGAGAAGGCCGAACAGAGCGACACCGTGGGTCCATTCCCAGCCTGCCCAGCCTTTGGTGTCGATAACGCGGCCGTCGTCGAGGCGCAGCAGGAATTCACCGGTGCGGTCCTCGATATGGACGAGGTTGTCGGTCAGCCGATCGATGAGATCGCATACATCGCTGCGCTGAATAAAATGTCGCTTTTGCCGCAGCAGCGGATGCATGCCAGACGTCCTCCACAAATATTCGGAATGTTGTTCCGGATTTTAGGAAATCACACTCCCGGTGGCTTTTCAACCGTGTTTTTCTGTTGCAGTCTGCGAGCCGATCAAAGATTTCCGGATGCCTCATCCGTATCTTGACACAGGTTTTTCTAAATTCCAGAATATGATTTCGAAAAAAATAGAACAAGCAATATGTCAGAGCTGAACCCAAAAACCGAAAATGTCGCGGCTGTCCTCAAGGTCTTCGCGGTGATGGAAGCGTTGGTCGAGGGAAAGAAGGTAAGTCTCGCCGATCTCGCCCAGCGAGCCATGACGTCGAAGACGACTGCGCATCGCCTGCTCCAGACCATGGTTGAACTCGGCTATGTGGAGCAGGATGCGGAGACGGAAAAATACGGCCTGACGCTGAAACTCTTCAGCCTCGGCGCCCGGTCGCTGACGGAGCAAACGGACCTGCTGCGCGTGGCGGATGTCGCGATGGGAAAGCTGTCCAGAGTGACCGGCGAATCCGTCAATCTCGGTATTCTCGACGATCGCGACCAGAAGGTCGTCTACATCCACAAATACGATTCCGCCTACAGTCTCTCGATGAAATCGACGCTCGGGCTGCGCAACCCGCTGCACAGCACGTCGCTCGGCAAGGCCCTTCTTGCGTGGCGGGATGACGACGAGATCCGCGAGCGGATCAACAAGATGGAGCTGACGAAGCTCGCACCGCGCACCATCACCGATCCGCAGGAATTGTTTGCGCAGTTGCAGTTGGCCCGCAGCCGCGGTTTTGCCGAGGAGGTGGAGGAGAGCGAGGCAGGCGTGCGATGCATGGCGGCGCCGATCTTCAACTATCTCGGAAAACCGATCGCTGCGATGTCGATTTCCTTCCCGATGTTCCGCTTCGATGAAAGCCGGAAATCCGAGTATATCGACCTGCTGCGCACGGCAGGGCTGACGGCTTCCGCCGGGCTCGGGTATCAGGCGGCAAGAAACGAGATGCTGCCCTGAACGCTCCTGGCAGATAACTCAGCGCGTCCTGATCGAAGCACTGGCGGACGGCGGTGATCAGGCAAGGCGTGCTTTCGATGCGATGATGACCATGAAGACGATCGACGTCGGGGCGATCGAGTCGGCTCGGCGCAGCTGAGGTGTCGTGTGTCCGCGGCTTTAAATCAAGGCGGCCGACACGCCTGTCGCCCGCAGCTGCCTGGGTAGTCTCTTCGCTCGCGCCTACTCCAAACATCGCAGGTCTTTCAGCCGAATTTGCACCTGACTATCTGTCCGGCGGGCTTCCTTTTTGACAGATAGCAATTATTGTCTCCTGAATGTTTCCTGTTCCCGCGCCGTCCCCTGGATGAGATATGGGTTATGACGCAGACGTCGAATGATAGCCGCAAGGCCGAGGACGCCAATAATCGCCTCCACGACCTCCAGGAGGCGGTGAAGGCAGCCCAGCCGGGACATGATGCGGCGGCATTTCTGGCAGCGATCATCGAGTCATCGGATGATGCAATCATCAGCAAGAGCTTGTCCGGAATCATCACGACCTGGAATAGGGGAGCCGAGCGCGTGTTCGGGTATCTGGCCGAGGAGGTCGTGGGCAAGCCGATCACCATCCTCATCCCCGAAGACCGTCTGGATGAGGAGCCGGCCATCCTGGCAAAGATCCACGCTGGTCAACGGGTCGATCATTTCGAGACGATCCGCAGGCGGAAGGACGGCTCGCCCATCGATATCTCGTTGACGATCTCGCCGATCAGAGATGCGAGCGGAAAGATCATCGGCGCTTCGAAGATCGCGCGGGACATTTCTGATCGCAAGCGTGCCGCCGAACACCAGGATCTGCTGCTGCGGGAAATGCACCACCGCGTGAAGAACCTTTTCGCGATCACCGGCAGCCTCATTACTCTTGCGGCTCGTAACACCCAGACATCGGAGGAGCTCGCCGGCAGCATGAAGGACCGGCTGATGGCACTCTCTCGCGCTCACGAAATGACGTTGCCGAGCTTTACCGGCGACGATGCCTTCCGTGAAAAGTCGGCGACGCTGTTTCAGCTGCTGTCCAGCATCCTCGCTCCCTATGAAGGCAAGGAAGGAGACCGTTGGCGCCTGCATGGGGAAGACGTGCACGTGACGGCCGACAAGGTGACGAACCTCGCGCTGCTTTTCCATGAGTTTGCAACCAACGCCGCCAAATACGGTTGCCTGTCGGTCCCCGAAGGCCGGCTCGAGGTCACTGCAACACGGCGCGGGGAGATCCTGGAGCTTGTGTGGTCGGAGAGGGGCGGACGCGTGTCACGCAGAGTTGAAGATCAGCAGCCTGGCTTCGGGACCCGCCTGGAACGGACGATCCTTCAGGGATTGAACGGAAATCTCACGCGGGAATGGCAGCCAAGCGGTCTTTCGATCCGATTGAATATTCCTCTGCAGTCAGTCGGCAAGCCCGGTAATCGATAGCTGGCTGCGACCGAAGCCTTGTTCAGGCTGGTTCCGCGGTAGAGCTTGATCAGAGCGAGATCAGAAGCTACCCGCAACGACTGAAAGCAAGCATTCCCCAAATATCTGAAGTAGAGTGGACGGCGCGCCAAGGAACGCAGGCGATCGGAATTGTGATACGGATTCCGCTACTGCCTTCAAACCATTGCATTTTGGCAGCCACTTGAGGCTTGTCTCGCGCGTTCTATATCACCCTGTTCAACAGATCCGATTGTACAGGGTAAACATGACAGAACGAAATGAAGCGGTGGAGCTCGATGGCGCTCCACGTATTTCAAGCGGCGTGGCCGGGCTGGATACTGTCCTTGACGGCGGCCTCGACGAAAACCGACTTTACCTTTACGAGGGCCGCCCCGGAACGGGCAAGACGACGATTGCTCTGCAATTCCTGCTCGAAGGCGTGCGTCAGGGGGAGCGGGTGCTGTACATCACTCTCTCCGAGACGGAACGTGAGCTGCAGCTTGTCGCCAGCCGCCACGGCTGGTCGCTTGACGGCGTCAGCATTTTTGAACTCGTCCCGCCGGAGACGACCCTCGATCCCGAGCGCGAGCTGACGGTCTTCCATCCGGCAGAGATGGAGCTCAACGAGACGACGAAACTCATTCTGGATCACGTCTCGGAGCTCAACCCGAAGCGTGTCGTGGTCGATAGCCTTTCCGAATTGCGCCTGCTCGCTCACAGCCCGCTGCGCTACCGCCGCCAGGTGCTCGCCCTGAAGCATTTCTTCGCCAGCCGCCAGTGCACCGTCATTCTTCTTGACGATCTTTCGTCCCAACAGAACGACCTGCAGCTTCATTCCATTTCGCACGGGGTCGTGCTGCTGGAGCAGCTTGCCATAGATTACGGTGGCGAAAGGCGGCGCCTCAGGGTCATCAAGATGCGTGGCATCAAGTTCCGTGGCGGTTACCACGATTTCACCATCGAGACGGGCGGCGTCCACATTTTTCCGCGCCTGGTGGCCGCGGAGCATCATCGGGACTTTGACGAGGAATATACGCCCAGCGGCAACAGGGAGCTCGATGAGATGCTCGGCGGTGGGTTTGAACGAGGCACGAACGCGCTGTTTCTCGGAGCCGCCGGCGTCGGAAAATCCTCGCTCGCTCTGACCTACGCTTTGGCGGCCGCGAACCGAGGCGAACATGCCGTGGTTTACGCCTTCGACGAGGGAAGCGGCACACTGAAAGCCCGCGCCAAAAATCTCGGCTTCGATCTCCAAAGCCGGTTGGAGAGTGGGTTGATCCGCTTGCAGCAGATCGATCCTGCGGAACTTTCTCCGGGAGAGTTCACGGCCAATGTCCAGAAGAGCGTCGAGGTCGACGGGGCCCGGGTTATCGTCATCGACAGTTTGAACGGCTATATGAACGCCATGCCGGACGAGCGGTTTCTGATCCTGCAGATGCATGAGCTCTTGAGCTATCTCGGCCAGCGAGGGGTGCTGACGATCCTTGTCCTTGCCCAACATGGGCTCGTGGGTCCGCTCGAGGCTCCGCTCGACCTCAGCTATCTGAGCGATGCCGTTGTCATGCTGCGCTATTTCGAAGTGGACGGCACCGTGCGGCGAGCGATTTCGGTCGTCAAGAAGCGAAGCGGCAGGCACGAGCACAGCGTGCGTGAGTTCAGCCTCTCCAACCAAGGGATCAAGCTCGGCCCGCCGACACTTGGCTTCACCGGCGTATTGGCCGGATCGCCTCATTTTTCAATCACCCCTGCAATGAGTAAGGCAGACGGGAGTAACAGTGCCAAGTGAACATCGACTAGGTCCAGTCATTGTCTTTGCTCCGGTTGGCAGAGATGCTGCCGCCTCCGTCGATCTGCTTAGCCGGAGCGGGATCTCTGCAAGGGCCTGCGGCGATCTTGCGGGTCTCGTGGAATTACTTCGGTCGGGAGCCGCAGCCGTATTTGTTGCTGAAGAGGCCCTGTTTGGCAAAGATGCCAACGTGTTGTTCAAGTGGGTTGCCGACCAAGCGCCGTGGTCGGACCTTCCTTTCATCCTGCTGACCAGCCGCCAGGAACAGACCGGAATCGAGGTGTGGCGGCGCAGCCTGATCGACTCTCTGCGCAACGTGGCTCTCCTCGAGCGTCCGGTCCAGACCCTGACCCTGGTCAGCACGATGCAGTCGGCGCTTCGGGCGAGGACCCGTCAGTTGGAGCTGCGCGTGCTGCTGGAAGAGCGGGACCAGGCTGCCCAGGAACTGGAGAAGCAGGTTGTTTTGCGCACGAAGGAGCTCGAAGCCGCGAACGAGGCCCTGCGCGACCAGATGACGGTACGCGCGCATGTCGAGGAAAAACTTCGGCAGGCTCAGAAGATCGAAGCGATCGGCCAGTTGACGGGGGGCGTGGCTCACGATTTCAACAATCTGCTGATGGTCATTTCCGGAGGGCTGGAAATGCTCGACCGGCAGACGGATCCCGCCAAGCGCAAAAGGCTGATGGACGGAATGCGGCAGGCGGCCGAACGCGGATCGGGCCTGACCCGACAGCTCCTGGCCTTTTCCCGTCGTCAGGATCTCAAACCGCAGACGGTCGATCTGGCCCGCCAGATCGGAGGGATGCGGGAGCTGCTCGACCGCAGTCTTCGGGGCGACGTTCTTGTCAACCTGGAATTCTCACCGGACCTATGGCCGGTCGAGGTTGATGCAAGCGAGCTGGAGCTTGTCGTTCTCAATCTTGCGGTCAATGCGCGTGACGCGATGCCGAAAGGCGGCACGATCGAAATCCGCGGGGAAAATGTCCCGCTTTCGCATCAGGACGGCGCCACCAAGGATTTCGTCCGGGTTTCCGTCAGCGACAATGGCACCGGAATGACCCGCGAGGTGCAGGCGCGGGTGTTCGAACCCTTCTTTACCACGAAGGACATTGGCAAGGGGTCCGGCCTCGGCCTCGCCCAGGTGCACGGGTTCGTGCAGCAATCCGGCGGGAAGATAGAGATCGAAAGCGAGGTCGGTCGCGGGACCAGGATAGCCCTCCTGTTGCCCCGCTCCTCCAAAGAGCCCGGCCCGGACGAGCGCCACCTGGTGGATCTGCACGTAGTGCGGCGACGTCCGGCTTCGGCGGGCAGCGTCCTGCTCGTCGAGGATGACGACGAAGTCGCGGCGCTTGTCAGCGAGATGCTGGACGATCTCGGTTACCAGGTGGTGCGGGCCGCGACGGCGGCCGCGGCTCTGGGTGCCCTCGCCAATGGTCGTCAGGTAGACGTGGTGTTCTCGGACATCATGATGCCGGGGGGAATGGATGGCGTGGAGCTGGCAAAGGAAATCCGGTCGCGTCGCGCCGAACTGCCCATCCTGTTGACGAGCGGATATTCCGAGGCTGCCAAACAGGCGGCAGAAGCGCAGGGCATCCGGATCCTGCGCAAGCCCTACCAGCTTGCCGAGCTTTCCGAGGCGCTGAGTGGAGCGATATCCAAGCGCGATATCAACTGAGAGAAGTACAGTTTGTTGCAACGGTTGCAGCGCCGGCCGGCGCTGTCGGTGCTTTCGCCTGGATCTGGTTCGCCGTGCCTGCCCCATCGTCCAAATCGCGGACATTCTTGAGCATCAGCCAGCCGATTTTTGGCGTTGCCCGGCATAGCCTTCCGGGTGGCAGTATCATGAAGTTCGGTTGTTTTGCACAACTCTGAATAATGAATCCTTTAACTGTTTATCCTAGGATCGCAGAGTTGGAGGAGTAGATGAAGGATTTTCTGGAAAGCAAAGCTGGGAGGCAGTTGGCGCAAGTGACGGCCGTCGCGATGTTGCTGCTTGTCGGTTGTTTAACCTACGAAGACCTGCTGCTTGAGTTGGTTCAGTCGATCAGCTCGGGAAAAGCCCACGTTGTCATCATCATACTTCTCGTCGCAGGTCTTGCGAGTTTTGCCTATTCGGCGCTGCGTATTCTCGATATGCGCAACGAAATGCTGAATCGTCGCAACGCCTTTGACGAGGCCGATCACATTGCCACGCACGATCATCTGACGAAACTTCCCAACCGCTACGCGTTCGACAGGCTCGTGCTTTCGCAGCTCGACGAAAATCGGCAGGAACCGGACGAGGAGATCGGACCGCAGACTGCGACGGTGTTTTCGATAGATCTCGACGGGTTCAAAAAGGTCAACGATCTTCTCGGTCATCAAGGGGGCGATGCCCTGCTGAAGGAAGTGTCCCGGCGCATCTGCGCGTTGGCCGAATATGAGTGCGTCTTCCGCTTTGGCGGAGATGAGTTCGTCGCGGTGGCTCGCAACCTTTCGCCGGAGAAGGAGGAGCTCTTCGCGCAGTTGCTCATCCATTCGGTCTCGCGGCCGGTCCGGATCGGCACCCTGCCGACCGAGGTCGGTGCCAGCGTCGGTTATGCCCGCATCCCGGATCACGGTAGCTCGCTTGAGGAAGTCTGTCATCGGTCGGACGTTGCGCTCTACGAGGCGAAGAGCCGAGGTCACAACCAATATGCTCTGTTCCAGCCCGAAATGCAGGAAAAGGTCTCCGAACGGGCCAAACTCGAAGGTGAACTTCGCCGCGCCATCGACGACGGCAAGATCGAACCGTTCTATCAGCCGCTGATCAATCTCCGGACGGGGGAACTCTGCGGGTTCGAGGCGCTTGCGCGGTGGAACAAGGGTGGAGTGTTCGTTTCGCCGCAGCAATTCATCGCTGTGGCCGAGGAGACCGGCCTTATTACCACTCTGTTCGAGCAGCTTCTGTCGAAAGCCTGCCGTGATGCGCAGCTCTGGCCTGGACCTTTCTCCCTCTCTTTCAATGTCTCTCCTGTCCAGATCGAAGACAGGCTGCTGGCAAGCCGCATTCTCCATATCCTGCAGCAGACAGGCCTTGCACCGTCCCGGCTGGAGATCGAGATCACCGAAAATGCTCTGATCAGCGACCCTGATCTTGCCGCCGCCACGATAGAGCAGTTCCACGCCGCCGGCATACAGGTGGCGCTCGACGATTTCGGGACCGGGTATTCCAGCCTGGCTCAGCTGGCGCGGTTCAAGTTCGACAAGATCAAGATCGACAAAAGCTTCGTGTCGGGTTTCACTCACAACGACAAGAACGCCAAGATCATCGACGCCATGCTCGGACTGAGCCGCAGTCTCAACCTCAAGACCACGGTCGAAGGGATCGAGGAGAATTCGCAGCTCGCCTATTTCCTGAGCCAGGGCTGCGATATCGGCCAGGGCTACATCTTCGGCAAGGCAATGCCTCAATCGGAAGCGATTGGCTTCGCGCATGACCGGAAGCGGGCACTGAGTGCCTGAGCGAGCCGTGCCCGGGAGGGCACGAGCCAGCGTCCCGGCCCGGAACTGACGGCGATCCGATCAGTACAAGGCCAGGACATGTCGCTGAAATACCGGCATCAAACCGCAGCCCGGGTCTTCTGCTCAGGCTGGGATCGAAGCGCGAAACCGTTTTGCGGTCGCTTGAGGCCCAGGTTTTCGCGAAGGGTCGTCCCTTCATATTCATGCCGGAAAAGACCACGCTTGCGCAGGATGGGTACCACCTGATCCACGAAGTCCGTCAATCCGGCAGGAAGCACCGGCGGCATGATGTTGAAGGCGTCGGCTGCGCCATTCTCGAACCATAGCTGCATCGCATCGGCAATCTGTTCGGGCGTGCCGACGACGGTGCGATGGCCGCGGGCGGTCGCAACGGCCAGATAGAACTGGCGTAGCGTCAGATTGTTTCGCGATACCAGATCGGTGACCAGTTTGAGACGGCTTTTGTTGAGCTCCGTATCCTGGGGCAATGGCGGGGCAGGGTCGTCCAGCGAATAACCGGAGAGATCGACGCCCTTGTAGTGGCGGGCGAGAATATTCCAGGCAATGGAGGGGTGAACGAGCGACTGGATATAATCGTAGTTCTCCTGCGCCTCTTTCTCGGTTCCGCCCAGAACGGGGAATATGCCGGGACTGATCAGAAGGTCGTCCTGACTGCGTCCATAACGGGCGAGCCGTCCCTTGACGTCCGAATAGAATTCCTGGGCGTCATCGAGTGTCTGGTTGGCGGTGAAGATCATTTCTGCGGTTCTCGCGGCAAGCTCGCGGCCGGGTTCCGACGCGCCGGCCTGCACGATGACCGGATAGCCCTGCACGGGACGGCCGACATTGAGCGGACCGGTGACGGAGAAGAACTGCCCCTTGTGATCCACGAGATGTACCTTGTCGGGATCGAGATAGATGCCGTTTTCCTTGTCGCGGATGAAGGCGTCGTCTTCGTAGCTATCCCACAAACCTTTCACCAGATCGACGAATTCTTCAGCCCGTGCATAGCGGTCGGCATGGGCGGGATGACCGGGGATGGAAAAGTTCTTGGAAACGTCGGCGCCCGTCGTGACCACATTCCAGGCAGCCCGTCCCTTGGAGATATAGTCCAGCGAGGCGAATTTGCGGGCCAGAAGATAGGGGTCCTCGTAGGTGGTGGACGCGGTGGCGACGAAGCCTATATGGCTCGTGGTCTGCGAGAGTGCGGCCCATAGGGTCACGGGTTCGAAATGGGCACCCTGGGAAGAACGGCGAAGCGCTTCAGGGTCCTTTGCCTGCTCCCACCCTGCGGGGCTGTCCGCTACGAACACCAGATCGAACTTGCCGCGCTCTGCCGTCTGGGCGAGTTCGCGATAGTGGTCGATGTTCAGGCCCGCGTCGGCCTGCGCGTCAGGATGACGCCAGGCGGCGACGTGGTGGCCGGTCGCCATGATGAAAGCTCCGAGCCGTATCTGTCTCTTCTGTTTAGTCATTGGCGTATTCCTCGGTTGAGGTGTTGAAGTTGGGCAGACCCTTCCCGGCCATGATCACCTGGTCGCTTGGATCTCGTGCGTCGGATTTCAGGCGGCACGCCGTCCGGGAGTTTCGACCCCCAATCGGCTCAAAAGCTGGGTGCGGATGCTTGCAAAGCGCGGGTCGCCATGGTCGCGCGGCGCCGGCAGATCGACCCGCAGGTCCTCGATCAGGCGGCCCTCGTCGAGGACGAGGATCCGGTCGGCAAGCGAAATGGCCTCATCGACGTCATGGGTGACGAGCAATACCGCCGGGCGGTGCCTCGCGCACAATTCCCGCAAGAGGTCGTGCATCTTCAGCCGCGTGAGGGCGTCGAGCGCTCCAAACGGCTCGTCGGCGAGAAGCAGAGACGGCTGGCGGACGAGCGAGCGCGCAAGGGCGACCCGCTGCTGCTCGCCGCCGGAGAGCTGGTTCGGCCAGGCTGCCTCGCGGCCTTCGAGCCCCACCTCCGCCAATGCCTTTCTGCCCGCTTCCTGACCGACCGCACCCGGCAGGCCGAGCGTGACGTTCTGGATGACGGTACGCCAGGGCAGGAGGCGGGCATCCTGAAAGACCACCGAGAGGTTTTCGGGCGTGTCGAGCGTGCCGGTGCCCTCGACGTCGTGGTCGAGGCCGGCAAGGGCTTTGAGAAAGGTGCTCTTGCCGGATCCGCTTCTGCCGAGCAGCGCCACGAATTGACCCTCCTCGATATCGAGATCCACTCCGTCCAGGATCGTCTTGGCGGCGAAGCGGCGCACGAGGTTGCGGACATGGACGGTTTTGGTGGCAGACTTCAGTTGGCTAGCGTGCGGCGCCATGAGAGGACCCTCCGTTCGAGCAGGCGGACGAGACCGTCCGAGACAAGACCCAGCAGTACGTAGACGACCAGGCCGACGAGGATGACATCGGTTTGTCCATAGTTGCGGGCGAGGTCGATCATGTAGCCAAGCCCGCTGGTGGCGTTGATCTGCTCGACCACGACAAGCGAAACCCAGCAAAGGGTGACGGCAAACCGCAGCCCCAGGAGAAATCCGGGCAAGGCGCCGGGCAGCACGACCTGGAGGATGAAATCCTTCTGGCTCATGCCCAAGGTCTCGGCCAGTTCCACATAGCGGCTGTCGATTCCGCGCAGGGCGTTATGCGTGTGAATGTAGATGGGTATGATGACGGCGAGCGCGATGGTCGTGACCTTCATGCCCTCGCCGATGCCGAACCACAGGATCAGCAGGGGGATCAGGGCAAGCGTGGGGATCGCACGCTTGATCTGCACGGGGCCGTCGATCAGCGCTTCGCCGATCCGGGAAAGGCCGGCGATGACGGCAAGGACCGTGCCGATCACCAATCCGATGCCAAGACCGAGCAGGGCACGCGTCGCCGATGTCACGAAATTGTCCTGCAGGCGTCCCTGCTCGATGAGCCTTCCAAAGGCTTCGACGACCGTCCAGGGCGCGGACAGGATCCGGGGATCGATCCATCCGAGTGCCGATCCGGTCACCCATAGCAGAACAAGCAATGCCGGCCCGATCTGCAGTCCGAACGGTATCGCCGGTCCGGGCCCAAGTCTTCGACGACGCCGGGACACGCCGGGCCTCGCCACGGATGGAACCGTATGGATAGTTTCGCGGCTGGATTGCCGGAGTGTTTTCACCTCGACCGCATCCCAAATGGTTGCCATGTTCAGATCTCCTCTTGGATGCCGTTGGGGTTACTGGCTCTTCGCCAAAGCGGCGGAGGCGACTTTTTCGAACCGGTTGTCGAAGATCTTTTCCACGTCGAAGGGCTTGTAGCCGAGCTCTTCCGCCAGCAGGTTGATGGTCGCCTGATGGCGCTTCTTCACCTCGCTCCAATCGCCGGACACAACCTGTTCCCCGGTCAGCTTGACGAGATATTCGCCGTCATCCCGGCTCAGGCCCTGCTGTCCGACATAATATTCCTTGATCCAGATCTCCGGGTTCCTGTTGACCCATTCGGTCGCGCGCGCCCACAGGCCAACAAATTCGGCGAGAGCGGCGGCTTTGGCGGGATCGTCCAACACCCATTGCGGAGCATAAAGATGGGCGGGATCATCGCGCAGCCCGTGTTCCAGGAGCGTGGCGCCCTCGGCGCCGTATTGCGTGATATAGCGCCGAATGTAGACCCCGCCGAGCGGGGCGATGTCGACCTGCCTGCTCGCCAGCGCCTTCGGATAGACGTCGCCGGTGCTGGGCAGTTCGACCAGGGTGACGTCGCTTTTCTTGAGACCGGCAGCATGGATTGCCCGCAGGACGAGCGCGCCCTGCGCCTGGCCGGGGCTGAAGGCGATCCGCTTGCCGCGGAAGTCCGCCAGCGTCTTGACGCCGGCGCCCGGCGCCACGCCGAAACGATAAATAGGATTGGCGATCGGATCGCGGCGTTCGCGATAGGCGATGTTGCGGACCGGCAGGTTGTTCCAGTTGGCGAAGATCGAAGGGATCTCGGCTACCGATCCGACGTCGAGCGCCTTGGCCCGGAATGCCTCCGAAGTCTGAGGGCCACCGCTGATGTTCGCCCATTTGACCTCGAAGGACAGTTCCTTGATCAGGCCGGAGACTTCCAGCGCTTTCTGCGTCACCGGATCGCCGATCGTCAGGACCGTTCCGGGCGGCACTTTTGGAAGAAGAGGCGCGTTCGTCTGCGCTGCGGCCACGCCACCCATGGCGCCGAAGCCCAGCAGGCCTATCAGCGCCACTCTCACTGTCTTTACCAATGTCATCGTCGATCTTCCCCTTGTCGTTGCAGGATGTGGATATCGATGCACGGAAGGGTGGGATATTTTCTATAAAATAAATAGACTATTTCGTTTAAGAACTCCCTGCCTTGCGAAAAATCCTGCCAAACGTCGGGGATCGATGAGATCAGGAACCCGACACACCGGGTCCGCCCTCAACACAACGCGGTCAGACGATCAGGCCTTTTGCGGCCTGTACGTTTTCCGAACCGGGGAAAACAACATCGCGCAGATGGCCGGCGTTCGCGCCGAGCAGGTCGGTCGCAACACCCTTGATGATCGCTCTGAGATCAGTGGTTGCCGCAAGGTCGCGGGCGTCGTGCAATTGCGCTTCCTTCAAGCCGGGCCAGTCGGTGATGACCCGTCCTCCGCGGATCGCTCCGCCAGCGAGAAAAGCCGTCGTGCCCGTGCCGTGGTCCGTGCCTTCGGTTCCATTGATGCGGGCGGTACGGCCGAACTCCGTTGCGACGAGGATTGCGGTATCCTTCCAGACGGGGCCGAGTTCCTGCTCGAATGCAGCGAGCGCGTTGTCGAGCCCGGTCAGCAGTTTTGCCAGACGGTCGGTTTCCTGAGCGTGGGTATCCCATCCCTCGAATGCGAGGGCTGCGACACGGGGGCCTTCCGGATGCGCGATCAGCCGCGCAGCACCCCTCGCCATCTGCTCCATGCCGTTCGGATCTCCCGGACCGCCGCGCGCCTTGATGTCGATGCCGGACGCGATCTTTCCGGTGTCGATCCCTTCTTGAAGAAGACGCGCGAGAACCGGGTCCTTCTGTCCGTAGAGATCGGCAAGGCGGGGAGCGAGATCGCCATCCGCAGGTTTCAGGATGGAAGGAGCCCAGCCGAGCACCGGCGCCTTGCCGCGAATGACCAGTGCGGCCGTGCTCCCGACCGACAGTCCCCGCACGCGCTCGGCCGGGCCCGGCGCGACCCGTTCACCCGCCGGCAGTCCTTCGAGCAATCTATTGAGCCAACCGGTCTCGACGTGACCGGGCGCCGGAAATCCCGATTCCAGAACGTCCTGACCATCGAAATGCGACCGCTCCCGATAGGAGGTCGCACTGGCATGCACGACGGCCGCCTGTCCGGCGCGAAAGAGACGTTGAAAATTGCGCATGGAGGGATGCAGCGCGAAGAAACCGTCGAGCGGCAGTGCGGCATTGGTTCCCTCGATCCGCATGGCGCTCTGCTGTCTCAACGCTTCGTAGTCCGGATCGCCGATCGGCGGGACGGCCGTCAGGCCGTCGAGTGCGCCGCGCAGGATGATCGTTACGAAACGCGGGTCTCGCCCGCCGGCGGCATGAGCGAAGCGGGGCATGAAGGCCCAGGCAAAAAGTGCGCCGGAAGCGCCGAGGACTGCACGACGGGTCGGGGAAAGATGCTCGCACAACATGATCAACGCCTCTGAAATTCGGGGGAAAGGAATGCGATCGACAGGCCTTGCGCCTTGGTTTCGGCCCGGGCCACCGCCTGCAGCGTTTCGGGAGAAAGAAGGGGACCCAAGCGGTCCCTGACGAATTCCCGTGGGTCGGTGGCCCCGCCAGCCTGGTGGGCGAAGATGGCGGCGGCGTCGATCCGGGTGGCGAGACCTTCGGACGAGGCCCAGCCATCCGTGACATCGGAGAAACCGTTCGGGCCCGAGGGGTTCCAGAGCGGCTGACCGAGCGCGTTCAGGGTGGAGATGATCTGCTCGGGCTTCGGTTTGAGGCCTGTCGCGCGGATCAGTGCCACGACGTAGTCGAGCGGAGGCCGCATCTTGGACAACTCGGGCGCCCAGGCTTCTTCGCTATCGATCAGGGCTTTGTAGGCGGCGGACAGGTCGCCATGGGTTTTCGTGTAGGCCGCGGCGACTTTGCGGACGATACCGGCCGGCGGCTGATCGGCCACGAAATGCCGGACGAGCTTGAAGGCGATATGTTTGGCGGTCGCCGGATGGCGGGCGAGGTCGCGCAGCACCGAGCGCCCCTGTTCCTCGCCGTCCTCGGCATAGGTCATTCCCATCACCGAATGGTCGCCCGGTTCGTGCGCATAGGCGTTGAAGACGAAACTACCCATCGGGCCGGGACGTTTTTCATCGCGATAGACGCTCCAGCCGGTGATGATACGGGCAAGCGACGTCACGTCGGCCTGATCGTACCCGCCATCTACCCCCAGCGTGTGCAGTTCCATGATCTCGCGGGCGAGGTTCTCGTTGAGTCCGCGTTTTCCATTCTTGTTGGCCTGGGAATTCGGCCCGATCGATTGATGGTTGTCGAGGAAATACAGCATGGCCGGATGGCTCTCGACCGCCAGCAGCATGTCTTCGAAGCGGCCGAAGACATGCGGACGGATCGCTTCGCGCTCGAAGGCGCCCGCCATGATATGCACGTCGCCGCCCTTGCCGGTGGCGATTGCGAAATGGTTGGCCCAGAACATCGCGAGCCGTTCGCCGAAACCGATCAATGGCTGATGTATGGTGCCGTTGAATCGGGCGTCGGCTTCGGCAATGAGTATCTGCTGGGGAAGGTACGGGCGTTTTGAGGCCGGGGCGGCCTTCTTGTCGGGTTGCTGCGGTTGGGCCGGAGCCGCCGTCGCTCCCGCATCCATCATGCCCCCGGCGGGGCGGTTTGCATCTTGGGCATTGCCAACTGCGGTTGCGACCGGCTGCGGGGCGGGCATCGGCGCAGGCGCAGGACGGTCCCGTTCCGCCTGGACTTCCTTGTTGTATTCGATCAGAGACATGAGCAGGTCGGCGCTGGAACGCAGTGCCGCTCCGACGGGCGTCGGCGTGTAGCATTCCACCACCTCCTGCCGTAGAAGATCGCGGGGGTCATCCTTGATCGCCTGCAGATCGCCTTCGCGCGCGCCGAGGCCAAAGCGCCAGAGCGTCAGGGCAGCGTCAATCTCTTTGGAATTGGCCATAACCGATACGAACTCCGTTTCGTCATCGGCTCTTTAACGGCGGCTGCAGAGAAATCCGTCGCTTCCCAAATGTGGTCATTTCGTGGCAGGGCGTGGAGCCTCGCGGGCCAGCAGCCCTTCCGCAAGCCGCCGCCGCGCGTCGAGGGGCAGTCCCTGTGCGAATTCCACGGCCCGGTCTTCGGTGGCGGCACGCACGGCGAGTTCCGACCGGCGCGCGCGGTCCAGCGCGCTGGCAAGCGCCTTGGCGTCGAGTTCCGGTTCGCCCATCAGGGCGGCAGCCTCGATGCGGGCCTGCCGTGCTTCCAGCGAATTCTGGCGTACCGCGCGACGCGCATCGTTCATCGTGCGTTGAAAGGCGTCCCGATCATCCTTCGACAGCTGCTCGCCGGCCAGCGGCATTCGCGCAACCGCGGCCGGCGGGTCTGTCCTCAGATAGACGATCCCGGCGCCCGCAAGAGCGCAGATGAGAAAGGTGTTGAGCGCAAGCAGCGAAATCACCAGCCTTCTGAAATTGATGTCGCTCATGGTGTCTCCTGCGTCAACTCGCTATCGAACTGCAATTCGCCGAATGCGGTCATGGTGCCGTTGATGGAAAGGGCAGGGGGAGGCGTGATGACCGCCACGGCAACGGCGCCTGTCAGGCCGCCGGCAAGTCCGATCCCGACCAAACCGGCACTGATCGCCCAGCGACGGAATCTCTGTCTTCTGGTGCGCCACGTTTCGCCATCGGCCAGGATTCCGGCGGCCAGTCCGGCTGGAGGCACCGGCGGCTGCAACTTGAACAGAATTGCGTCGAGCTGTGCTGCATCTGCGGCCAGCGCCCGCCCTTCTTCGGTTTCCATAAAGGAGACGGCGGGATCTCTGATTGCCTCGGGCCAACGATGGGGACTCGATCCATAGGCGTCGACCAGAGCCCGAAAGGTTTCCCGATCGACCGGAGCTGCTTTTTTCTCGGTCATGTTTCTTCTCCGTTCAGCATCGCGCGCAACGTGCGGCGTCCTCTTGCCAGCAAGCTCTCGAGCGCATCGACCTTGATCTGCATCACTTCCGCCGCGTCACGATTGGACATGTCCTGGTAATAAACCAGGATGATCGCCTCTCTTTGACGCGGCGCCAGGCTTTGCAATGCACGCTGCAC
>Ga0209257_1001740_pt1 | contig 24191 bp, 23 predicted proteins | sample AraplaCvi_mCL_r2_FD_184277 | JGI IMG/M metagenome (GOLD analysis project Ga0209257, IMG submission 184277) | Arabidopsis root microbial communities from North Carolina, USA - plate scrape MF_Cvi_mCL_r2 (SPAdes) (version 2) | ecosystem: Host-associated > Plants > Roots > Endosphere | place: USA...
CGAGAACGAGCTTCGCGCCCAGGGCGCCCTGACCGTGCCGCCAGGGGTGCTGTCCCGCCATTCCATGGGCCGGCCCGGCGCGCCGGGCGCCTATGACATCGTCGTCCCCGGTCTGAGCCCCAGCGCCGCGGCCAACCGGCTGCGCCTCGCCGGCGCGCCCTTCCGCAAGTATTTCCCGGAGGGGGCGCACGGGACCCAGGGGGCCCACCTTCACATCGAGCCGCACTCGCCGGACCTCGCGCAGGCGGGGTCGAGCCCGCCCAGGCTGCAGTCCGTCTATTTCGTCACCGACCCCACGCCGGCCGAGCGCGCGCTGGCCGCGCTGCATGCGGAAGCGGTGAGGGACCAGGCGGTCGCGCAACTCGGGCTCGGCGAGGCCTACGCCCAGGGCCGCGCCGCGCCGCGGGACCTGGTCGCGGCCTATGTCTGGACGGCGCTGGCGGCGACGAACGGCGCGGCGGAGCCTGCCACGAGGGACGAGGCGACGCGGGCGCTGACCGCGCTGACGGCGAGGATGACGGCGGACGAGGTCGCCAGGGCCCGCCGGTTCGCACGGCCGGGGACCGACGGCGATCCTGAGGGCTGCGGCCCCGGCGGGCGGCCGACCGGCATGATCCTGCGGGTCAGCGGCCGCAGGATGGAACCTGCGGGCACGTGCGGCGGACCGGCGGTGACAGCCGGCGCCGGGGCTCCGGCCGAGGGACGCTGACCCCGGAGAGCACGCGCAACCGGTTGCGGGAAGGCCCTGGAAGGCCTTAGTCGAGGGGAGGCGGCAGCGTGCCCTTGGCGAGGACCCGGCGGATGGCGAGTGGCGAGGAAGAGCGGGTCACCGCCGCGGTGCTGATCATCGGCGACGAGATCCTGAGCGGCCGGACCCAGGACACCAACCTGCGGGACATCGCCCGGTACCTCGGCGTGATCGGCGTGGACCTGGCCGAGGCGCGGACGGTGCCGGACGTGCTGGAGGAGATCGTCGAGGCGCTGAACGCGCTGCGCGCCCGCTACGACTACGTCATCACCACGGGCGGGATCGGGCCGACCCACGACGATATCACCGCCGACGCGGTGGCCGCCGCGTTCGGGGTCGAGCTGGAGGAGCATCCCGAGATCATGGCCATGATGACCGCGCGCTGGGGCGACCAGCTGAACGCCGCGCGGCGGCGGATGGCCCGCGTGCCGGTGGGCGGGACGCTGGTGAAGAACCCGGTGCAGGGCCCGCCCGGCTTCACGATCGGCAACGTCTTCACCCTGGCCGGCGTGCCGCAGATCATGCGGGGGATGCTGGAGGACGTCGGGCCCCGGATGCGCGGTGGGCGGCCGACCGTGTCGCGCACCGTGCGGGTGGAGGGCTCGGGCGAGGGGCAGATCGCCGCGCCGCTGGAAGAGGTCGCCAAGGCGCACCCGGATATGTCGCTGGGCAGCTATCCGTTCTTCGGCCCCGAAGGCTATGGGTCGAACCTGGTGGTGCGCGGGCGCGACCCGGCGCAGCTGGTCGAAGTCGTGGCCGAGCTCGTCGCCGCCTTGCGACAAGCGGGCATCGACAACGTCAGGGAGATGGAGCTAGCGTAACAACTATACGTCACTGTGTTGCTGCCCCTCGTCAGGAGAGCCTGAGATGATTTCCGCCGTGTTCGCCGTGGCCCTGATGGCTGCGGCCGCCGATCCCGCCGCCCAGGCCGCCCCGACGGGCGCTGCGCCCTCCGCGACGCCGGCCAAGTCCGCCAAGCCGGACAAGGACGCCCTGGTCTGCAAGCGCGAACCGGTCCTCGGCAGCCGGATGAAGGAGCGTGTGTGCCTGACGCAGGCGGACTGGGACGCGCGCAAGGCCCAGGCCAAGGACGACCTGGACGCCGCCCAACGCAACCAGCCCATGCGGGCCCAGTAGCCGGGGGCTGCGATTTCCACAGGGCGGGGCCGCCGCCTATGGGCCACCTGTGCACGAGATGACACCTGGGGAACGCGGCGCACGCTGGGCGCCTCGCAATTGTCATGCCCGAAGATGCGCCGCGGTCTGGCGCCGAGCGCCTGAATCCCGCACAAAGCTGTGGGCAAGGCGCCGCAACGGAAAGTCGGCTCATACGAAGGTCTGGACAGATTGCCGCAGCGTACCCAGCTAAGGTGAAGCGCCGCTGATGGAGCGGCCCGGCGTGGGTGCGCGCCGCGATCTACGACAAGGAGTTGGGCATGTCGGGAGCGGTCCGCTGGGCCGTGGGGGCCCTCATCTTCCCCCTTCTTGTTTCGTGCGGGTCGAAGAAGGGCGATGGCCCTCCGCCGCCGGCGCCGGTGACCGTCTCGGCGCCGCTCGCGCGGCAGATCATCGACTGGGACGAATTCGTCGGCCGGTTCGAGGCGATCCAGCAGGTCGAGGTGCGGCCCCGCGTGTCCGGCTATGTCCAGACTGTGGGCTTCCGCGACGGCGACATCGTGAAGAAGGGCCAGCTGCTCTTCGTGATCGACCCCCGCCCGTACCAGGCCGCGCTCGCCCAGGCCCGGGCCGACCAGGCCAGCGCCGAGGCTCAGGCCACCAACGCCCGCGTGGAGCTCGAGAGGGCCAAGACCCTGCTCGACAAGGGCTTCGTCTCGAAGTCGACCTATGACGCCCGCCAGGCGACCCAGCGCTCCGCCGACGCCGCCGTGACCGCTGCCAAGGCCCAGGTGGAAGCCCGGGCGCTGGACCTGTCGTTCACCCGCATCGCCTCGCCGATCGCCGGGCGCGTCTCGGACCACCGTGTCGACGTGGGCAACCTGGTCGCCGCCAGCGGGTCGGAGGCGACGCTGCTGACCACGGTCGTCTCGCTGGACCCGATCCACTTCGGCTTCACCGGCTCGGAGGCCGTCTACCTGAAGTACCAGCGGGCCAACGAGGCCGGCACGCGGACAAGCTCGCGCTATGCATCGAACCCGGTGGACATCCAGCTCCAGGACGAGACCGGCTACAACTGGCACGGCCGCATGGACTTCGTGGACAACGCCCTGGACATCGGTTCGGGCACGATCCGCGGCCGCGCCGTGGTGCGCAATCCCAACAACCTGCTGACGCCAGGCATGTACGGCCGCATGCGCCTCCTGGGCTCGGGCGCCTACACCGCGCTGCTGGTGCCGGACGCCTCGGTGCTGGCCGACCAGTCGGACAAGGTGGTCCTGGTGGCCGCCAAGGACGACACGGTGCAGCCGCGCAAGGTGACCCTGGGCCCGATCGTGGACGGGCTGCGGGTCGTGCGCAGCGGGCTCACGACCGGCGACCGGGTGATCATCGAGGGCCAGGCCCGCGTCCGCCCCGGCATGAAGGTCGCGCCCAAGCCGGGCCGGATCGTCAGCGCCGCGCCCACCGCGCCGCAGCCGGCCGTGCTGCAGCAGCCGGCCGCCCAGGCCACCCCTGCCGGCACGCGGTAGTCCGATGCGGTTCTCGCGCTTCTTCATCGACCGGCCGGTCTTCGCGGCGGTCATCTCGGTGATCATCATCCTGGTGGGCGCGTTCGCCTATCCGGCGCTGCCGATCGCGCAGTACCCGGAGATCGCGCCGCCCACGATCACCGTGACGGCCACCTATCCCGGCGCCTCCGCCGAGGTGCTCGCCGACACCGTGGCGACGCCGCTGGAGCAGGAGATCAACGGCGTCGAGGACATGCTCTACATGACCTCGTCGTCCACCTCGGACGGCATGCTGACCATCACACTGACGTTCAAGCTGGGCACCGACCTGAACAACGCCCAGGTGCTGGTGCAGAACCGCGTCGCCTCGGCCGAGCCGCGGCTGCCCGAGGACGTGCGGCGGCTGGGGGTGGTGACGCGCAAGGCCGCGCCCGACCTGCTGATGGTCATCCACCTCTATTCGCCGGACGGGTCGCGCAGCCCGGACTACATCTCGAACTACGCCCTGCTGCAGGTGCGCGACCGGCTGGCCCGCCTGGAGGGCGTCGGCGACGCCCGCATCTTCGGCGCTCGCGACTACGCCATGCGGGTCTGGATCGACCCGGACAAGGCCGCCGCCCATAACCTGACGGCCGGCGAGATCGTCTCGACCCTCAGGTCCCAGAACGTGCAGGTCGCCGCCGGCGCCGTAGGCCAGGCGCCGTTCAGCCCCGCCGGCTCGGCCTTCGAACTCAACGTCAACACCCAGGGCCGACTTACCGACCCGACCCAGTTCGCCAACATCGTCCTGAAGAACGACGCCGGCGGCCACCTGGTGCGGGTGAGCGACGTGGCGCGCGTCGAACTGGGCGCCCAGGACTACCGGATCAACGCCTACCTCGACCGCGGCCAGAAGGCCGTGGCCATCGGCATCAGCCAGCGGCCCGGCTCGAACGCCCTCGCCACCGCCGACAGCGTGCTGAACACCATGAAGGAACTGGGCCCGAACTTCCCGCCGGGCCTGAAGTACACCGTCATCTACAACCCGACCGAATACGTCGCCGAGTCGATCAAGGAGGTCCGCAAGACCCTGTTCGAGGCGGTGGTGCTGGTCGTGCTGGTGGTCATCGTCTTCCTGCAGACGTGGCGGGCGGCGATCATCCCGGTGGTGGCGATCCCGGTGTCGCTGATCGGCGCCTTCGCGGTCATGGCGGGATTCGGGGCCTCGCTGAACAACCTGTCGCTGTTCGGCCTGGTGCTGGCGATCGGCATCGTGGTCGACGACGCCATCGTCGTGGTGGAGAACGTCGAGCGGAACCTCGAGGCGGGCATGACCCCCAGAGAGGCGGCCTATCGGACCATGGACGAGGTGGGCGGCGCGCTGATCGCCATCGCGCTGGTGCTGGTGGCGGTGTTCGTGCCGACGGCCTTCATCACCGGCATCTCGGGCCAGTTCTACAAGCAGTTCGCGCTCACCATCGCCAGCGCCACCGTGATCTCGTGCCTGGTGTCGCTGACCCTGTCGCCGGCCATGGCGGCCCTGGTGCTGCGCCGCCATCCCGAGCATCGCGAGGCGGCCAGGGGCTGGCGGCGGCCCTTCCAACTGTTCGGCTGGAAGTTCAACGACGTCTTCGCCGCCCTCAGTGTGCGGTACGGCCGGCTGACGGCCCTGACCGTGCGGCGCGGCGTTCTCATGCTGGCGGTCTATGCGGTGCTGCTGGGCTTCACCGTCTGGCGCTTCTCGGCCACGCCCACCGGCTTCATCCCGGCGCAGGACCAGGGCTATTTCATCGCCGTGGTGCAGCTGCCGCCCGGCTCGTCGCTGGCGCGGACCGACGCGCTGGTGAAGCGGGTGGTGAACGAGGCCATGGCCACCAAGGGCGTGGTGCACGCCGCCGCCTTCGCGGGCCTGGACGGCACCACCTTCACCAACGCGCCCAACGCCGGGACCATCTTCCTGCCGCTGACGCCGTTCCACGAGCGCAGCAAGGAGGGGGTGAAGGCCCAGGAGGTGCTCGAGGCGTTGCGCGCCAGGCTGGGGCAGATCCAGGGCGCCAATGTGCTGGTCATCCAGCCGCCGCCCGTGCGCGGCATCGGCACCGGCGGCGGCTGGAAGCTGATGATCGAGGACCATCGCGGCAAGGGCTACCGCGCCCTCGAGCAAGCGACCGTCGATATGATGATCCAGGGCAATCAGCAGGAAGAGTTGACGTCCGTCTTCACCCTGTTCAACACATCGACGCCGCGGCTGTGGGCCGAGATCGACCGCGACAAGGCGCAGATGGCCGGCGTGCCGCCCGAGCGGGTGTTCGAGACCCTGTCGGTCTATCTGGGCTCGGCCTTCGTCAACGACTTCAACTATCTCGGCCGGACCTACCGGGTGACGGCGCAGGCCGACGCGCCCTATCGCGACGAGGCGTCCGACATCGCGCGGCTGCAGACCCGCTCGCTGTCCGGGGCCATGGTGCCGCTGGGCTCGGTAGCGACCGTGCGCGACGACAGCGGCCCGTACCGGGTGGTGCGCTACAACCTCTATCCGGCCGCCGAGCTGCAGGGCGACACCAAGCCGGGCTTTTCGTCCGGCCAGGCGCTGGACCGTGTCGAGGCGCTGGCCAAGTCCAGGTTGCCCGAAGGCTTCGGCTACGAGTGGACCGAGTTGGCCTACCAGCAGAAGACCGCGGGCAACACGGGCGCCATCGCGTTCGGCCTGGCGGTGGTGTTCGTCTTCCTGTTGCTGGCGGCGCAGTACGAGAGCGTGACCCTGCCGCTGGCGATCATCCTGATTGTGCCGATGTGCCTGCTGGCGGCGATCCTGGGGGTGAACCTCCGGGGCTTCGACAACAACATCCTGACCCAGATTGGGTTGGTGGTGCTGATCGGGCTGGCCGCCAAGAACGCCATCCTGATCGTGGAGTTCGCCAAGCAGGGCGAGGAACGGGGCCTCAGCCGCTGGGACGCGGCGGTAGAGGCGGCGCACACCCGCCTGCGGCCGATCCTGATGACCTCGTTCGCCTTCATCCTGGGCGTGCTGCCCCTGGTGATCGCCAGTGGCCCGGGCGCCGAGATGCGCCAGGCGCTGGGGACGGCGGTGTTCTTCGGGATGATCGGGGTGACCGCCTTCGGCCTGCTGTTCACGCCGGCATTCTACGTGATGTGCCGCTTCCTTTCGGACCGTCTGTGGAAGCCGCAGGAGTGCGAGGCGCTGAAGGAGACGCCGGCGGAGTAGCCTTGACCGACGTTGGGGCGCCCGCGAGAAGTCCTGCCCAAACGAGCGGAGGACTTCGAGGATGGCGTTCAAACCCTTCGACCTGACCGGCAAGGTCGGGCTGGTCACGGGCGGCAACGGCGGGATCGGCCTGGGCATGGCCGAAGGCCTGGCCTCGGCGGGCGCCAAGGTCGCCATCTGGGGCCAGAACCCCGACAAGAACGCCAAGGCCGAGGCGACGCTCAGGGCCCACGGCGTCGACGTCCTGGTCCAGAAGGTCGACGTGGCCGACGAGGCCTCGGTGGTGGCCGGCGTGGCCGAGGTGGTGAAGACCTTCGGCCGGCTCGACTTCGTGGCCGCCAACGCCGGCATCGGCGGCGGCGGGCCGTTCGACGAATTGACCACCGAGGCTTGGCGGCGCGTCACGACCGTCAACCTGGACGCCGTCTTCTGGACCTTTCGCGAGGCGGCGAAGCACATGATCCGGCGGGCGGAAGCCGGAGACCCCGGCGGTTCGCTGGTGGTCACGTCGTCCACCTCGGCCATCCACGGCGCCCCGCGCAACCAGGCCTACGCCTCGACCAAGGCCGGTGTCGTGGCGATGATCCGGGGGTTGGCGGTGGAGTATGCCCGCCACGGCATCCGCGCCAACGCCATCCTTCCGGGCTGGATCGCCACCGACATGACGGCGGGCCTGCAGGCCTGGGACAAGTTCAACGAGAAGGCCATCGGCCGGGTGCCGATGCGGCGCTGGGGGGAGGGCGACGACTTCTCGGGTATCGCCGTCTACCTGGCCTCGGACGCCTCGAAGTTCCACACGGGCGACAGCTTCGTCATCGACGGCGGCTACACGATCTACTGAGGAGCGTTCGCCCATGGGGAACGGGAACGGGGCCGACCGCTACGCGCGCTATCAGCGCCTGAAGTTCGAGCGGCCGGCCGACGGCGTGCTGCGGATCGTGATGAGCAATCCGGGCAAGCTGAACTCGGCCGACGCGATGATGCACGCCGAGCTGGCGGAGATCTGGCGCGACGTGGACGCCGACCCGGAGGTGCGCTGCGCCATCCTGACGGGTGAGGGGACCGCGTTCTCGGCCGGCGGCGATTTCGGGATGATCCAGGAGATCGTCGACGATTTCGAGGTCCGCGCCCGGGTGATGCGCGAGGCGCGCGACATCGTCATGAACCTCATCGACTGCCAGACGCCGGTGGTCAGTTCGATGCGCGGCGTGGCCGTCGGCGCGGGCCTGGTCTGCGGCCTGCTGGCCGACGTCTCCATCGCCACGCCGGACGTGAGGATCATCGACGGCCACACCCGGCTGGGCGTGGCGGCGGGCGACCATGCGGCGATCGTCTGGCCGCTGCTCTGCGGCATGGCCAAGGCCAAGTACTACCTGCTGACCTGCGACCCGCTGAACGGGCAGGAGGCCGAGCGGATTGGCCTGGTCTCGCTGTGCGTGCCGGACGATCAGCTCGACGCCAGGGCGCTGGAGGTGGCGACCAAGCTGGCGAACGGGGCCACCCGCGCCATCGCCTGGACCAAGCACGCCCTGAACCACTGGCTGCGCACGGCGGGCCCCGCCTTCGACGCCTCGCTGGCGCTGGAGTTCCTGGGCTTCACCGGCCCCGAGGCGGCGGAGGGTCTGGCTTCCCATCGCGAGAAGCGCAGACCGAAGTTCGTCTAGCTGTCCAGGAAGCCCACGACTTCCGCGATACGGCCCTGGTCGTCGATGCGGACGATGTCGGTGCCTCCGGCGACGCGGGGGCCGTCGTCGGCCGCGAGGTCCCATGAGAACCGGACGAACTGCCTGTGGCTGTCGGGCTTGCCGCGCAGGCTGAAGGCGTGGCCGGGGAACTGCGTGCGGGCCTGTTCGATCATGTCGCAGATGGCGCCCCGGCCGCTCGCGGCCATCAGCGGATCAGCATACTGCGCCGCGTCGCTCCATCCAGCGCTGAGCTGGCTGAGACGCTGCGCGGCGTCGGGTTGATTCCAGACGGCGAGATAGTCCCGCGCGATCGTGTCGGGGTCATGCATGGCTACGCTCCTCATTCCGGGATCATCCCGGGTTACCCGCGAACGATCCGACGCCTCGGGCGTAGCGTCGATTACGTGTCAGGTAAGGGCTCCGCCCTGGCGGGTGCTCGTATCGGTTGCGCGCTCCTAGTGGAATATCTTACTACGTAAATCTCTGGCCTCGCCTGGAGTCTGTCCCATGCTCGACCTTGTGCTCGCGATCGCCCACCACCTGCTGGTCTTCGCGCTGTTCGGCATCCTGTTCGCCGAGCTGATGCTGGTGCGGCGGGGGATGGACCTCGCCACGGTGCGGAGGGTCTCGATCATAGACATCGTCTTCGGCGTGCTCGCCGGCCTGATCCTGGTGGTCGGGTTCGCCCGCGCCGGAATGGCCGCGAAGGGATGGGCCTACTACTCGCACAACGGCTTCTTCTGGGCGAAGATCGGGGCGTTCCTGCTGATCGGCCTGCTCTCGGCGCCGCCGACCATCTCCTACATCCGCTGGCGCAAGGGCGGGTCGGCGCCCACCGACGCCCAGGTGGCGGGCGTGCGGCGCCTGCTTCACGCCGAGGTGGCGCTCTTCGCCCTGCTGCCCGCCTTCGCTGCAGCCATGGCGCGCGGCTACGGACAGTTCTAGCGAGGCGTGCCGCCGCCCTTAAAAATTTAACGTCACCGTCAGAAACGCGTCACGCAACTCGGCCAGAGCCACGCCCCAAGCAAAGAGGGGTCTTCCAATGCGTGGTATGGGTCTGAGGGCGCAGCTTTGCGCCACGGCGGCGTTCGGCCTGATGGCGGCCATGGCCGGGACGGCCTGGGGCGCCGAGGCCGAGACGGGAGACACCGTCGACGAGGTGGTGGTCACGGGCACTCGCGACGTCGGCCGCACCGCCTTCACCACCCTGGTCCCGGTGGACGTGCTGTCGGCGGAGTCGATCCAGGCCTCGGCCACCAGCCAGCTCGGCGAGAACCTGGCCCAGCAGATCCCCTCGTTCATCGTCCAGAAGCTGCCCACCTCGGACGGGCTGCAGTTCATCCGCCCGGCGACCCTGCGCAACCTGTCGCCCGACCAGACCCTGGTGCTGCTCAATGGCAAGCGCTTCCACCGCTCCGCCTTCCTGGGCTCGCGCGGCGCCCAGGGCCCCGACCTGGCCCAGATCCCCAGCTTCGCGGTCGGCCGAATGGAGGTGCTGCGCGACGGCGCCTCGGCCCAGTACGGTTCGGACGCCATCGCCGGCGTGATCAACATCCTGCTGGACGACAAGGCGGGCTTCGCCGGCTTCGGCCAGGCGGGCCAGTTCTACGAGGGCGATGGGACGACCTTCCGCCTGGGCGCCAAGGCAGGCGTGGCCATCGGGGACGGCGGCCATCTCAACGCCACGGTGGAATGGGCCGACGCGGAGCTCACCTCGCGCAGCCGCCAACGGCCGGACGCCATCGCGTTCCAGCAGGCCAACCCGACGATCGCCATCGACAATCCGGTCCAGCGCTGGGGCAACCCGGACCTCAAGACGTACCAAGGCGCGGTCAACGCGGCCCTGCCGCTGGGCGACGCAGCCGAGGCCTACGGCTTCGCGACCTATACGAAGACCGACGGGATCAACGACATCAACTGGCGCAACCCGGCCGCCAATCCGGCGATCTTCAACGTCACCGCCGCTTTCCCGGGCTTCAACCTGCGCTCGATCTACCCCGGCGGCTTCACCCCGCGCGAGGGCATCCACAGCCGCGACGTGCAGGCGGTGGGCGGCGTGCGCCACACCGACGACGAGCGGTTCACCTGGGACCTCAGCGCCTCGTACGGCAGGAACGCCAGCCGGTTCTTCCTCGAGAACTCGATCAACGCCTCGCTCGGCCCGCAGAGCCCGTTCGCCTTCAACCTGGGCCGGCTGGTGCAGGGGGAGGTGAACGTCAACGCCGACGGGGTCTACCGGCTGCCGATCGCCGGCCTGGCCGAGCCGCTGAACATCGCCTTCGGCGCCGAGTATCGGACCGAGACCTACAGGATCGAGAAGGGCGACCCCGCGTCCTACGCCGTGGGCCCCGGTGCGAACTTCGGCCTGGCGCCCAACTCCAACGGCTTCCCGGGTTTCAGCCCGCAGCAGGCGGGCGAGTGGGACCAGAAGAGCTACGCCGGCTACGTCGACCTCGAGGCTCAGGTCACCGATCGCTGGAGCGTCGGCGGCGCCCTGCGCTACGAGGACTTCTCGGAGTTCGGCGACACCCTGAACTTCAAGCTGGCCAGCCGCTTCGAGATCACCACCGGCCTGGCGGTGCGCGCCTCGTACTCCACCGGCTTCCGGGCGCCGACGCCCGGCCAGCTCAACTCGACCAGCACCTCGCAGGGGTTGGACACGGTGACCCTGCAGCTCTTCCAGTCCGGCCGCCTGTCGCCGACCAATCCGGTGGCGGTGTTCCTCGGCGCCAAGCCGCTGAAGGCGGAGGAGTCGGAGACCATCACCGCCGGCTTGATCTGGCGCACCGACATCGGCTTCTCGGGCTCGATCGACGCCTACCAGATCGAGGTCGACAAGCGCTTCAGCACCTCGCCGACCGTGACGGTCACGCCGGCGATCCGGGCGCAGCTGGTGGCCCTGGGCGTCCCGGGCGCCGCGGCCTTCACCTCGATCAGCTGGTTCACCAACGACTTCGACACCCGCACCCGCGGCGTGGACGTGGTGGTCACCTATGCCCGCGACATGGGCCCGGGCCGGCTGAACCTGACCGGCGCCTACAACTACAACAAGACCGAGGTGACCTCCGGCGCGCTGGGCCGCAGCGCCACCCAGCAGCTGCTGTTCGAACAGTCGCGGCCGAAGAACAACCTGACCGGCTCGGCGACCTACAAGCGGGGTCCGGTCGAGCTGCTGGGCCGGGTCCGCTACTACGGCAAGTGGACCGACAGCACCGGGAACGCGACGGGCGAGATCTTCCAAGAGTTCGGCGCGGTGACGTTCTTCGACGTCTCGGCGACCTATCGGGTGAACGCCAACGTCTCGGTGCGGGTGGGGGCGGAGAACGTCTTCGACAAGTACCCGGACGAGGCGGTGTTCCAGGCCAGCCGCGGCCTGGTCTATTCGCGGAACTCGCCCTACGACACCAATGGCGGCCAGTACTACGCCCGGGTCGACGTACGGTTCTAGAGCGATCGCCGGTTCACTTGAACCGGCGATCGCTCAAGACTTGGGAATAGACCATTCGTCGTGCTGAGACTGATCCAACCTAAGCGACGAATGGTCTAGGCCTTGCGGCGCAGGTCGGCGGCGAGGGCCTGGTACTTCGCCGCCGCCTCGGCCTGGCCCAGGGTCTCGTAGAAGACGGCCAGGTTATGGGCGGCCATGTAGCCGCCGCGGCCGACCACCGTTCCATCCAGCTGTGGCTGCTCGCCGATCTCGAGGCACCGCTTCCAGGCGGATTCCACGATGGGCAGGAGCTCGGTCACCGCCCGCTCGGGCTCGTGGGTCGCGCATTCCAGGTAGAGGTCGCCCAGGACGAACCAGAAGTCGGGCGACCCCATCCAGTTGGCGACCTCGGCGTCGGCCAGCGCCATGGCCTCGCCCAGCCGACCGGCGGTCTTGAGCGCAGTGAGCGCCCGGACCACCAGCGCATGGCGGTAGGGGACATCCGCGGGCGCGAGCCGCAGGGCTTCCGCCAGGCAGAGCGCGGCCTGGGGCGGGCGTCCGCGCACCTGGTGCTCCTTGCCGAGCTGGAACCACAGGTAGGGGTCTTCCGGCGCGCCCTGCAGCTCCAGCATCAGCAAGGCCTCGTTGCGGTCGCCCTTGCGCTCGAGGTTGCGGGTGATGAAGCCGTCATGGACGAGGCGCAGGGCCAGGGGAACGCCGCGGTCGACGCCCACCGGCTGCTCATGGATGCGGCCCACATAGCGCACGCCCCGCGGCAGCACCCGCGGGATCCAGGTAAGGGCGGAGCCTTCCCCGCCCGACTGGTCCAGCAGGTTGTCCCGGCGCACGATCCCCATGAAATCGCCCCCGGCCGCGGGCAGGACTGCGGGGCCCAGCGACTCCGCCCCGTCCTCGATCCACTCGTCGGCGTCCAGCACCAGGTTCCAGGCCGCGTCCGACAGGTCCAGGGACGCGTTGCGGGCGGCCGCGAAGTCGTCGACCCAGGTGAAGGTGTGGACCTCCGCGCCCTCGGCGGCCGCGAGCTCGCGGGTGGCGTCCACCGAGCCGGTGTCGAGCACGATCATCCGATCGACGTGCGGCCGCGCGCTGCGCAGGGCCCGCGCGATGGCCTCGGCCTCGTCGCGCACGATCATCACCAGGGCGAGGCGCGTCATGGGGGTCAGTTTAGCCGGGGCGGCGTCAGTCGGTGAAGACCACGGTCTTGCGGCCGTTCAGCAGCACGCGGTCCTCGATGTGCCAGCGCACGGCGCGGGCCAGCACCCGCCGCTCGATGTCGCGGCCCTTGCGGATCAGGTTCGACGGCGTGTCGCGGTGGCTGATGCGCTCCACGTCCTGCTCGATGATCGGACCCTCGTCGAGATCGGCGGTGACGTAGTGGGCGGTGGCCCCGATCACCTTCACGCCGCGAGCGTGGGCCTGGTGGTAGGGCCGCGCGCCCTTGAAGCCGGGCAGGAACGAGTGGTGGATGTTGATGCAGCGGCCGGCCAGCTTGGCCGACAGGTCGTCCGACAGCACCTGCATGTAGCGGGCGAGGACCACCAGCTCGGTCCCGGTCTCCTGGACCAGCCGCCAGAGCGCGGCTTCCTGGCTGGGCTTGGTCTCGGCCGTGACCGGCAGGTGGCGGAAGGCGATGCCCTGCAGGTCGGTGTGCGGGAAGCTGGAGGCCGGGTGGTTCGAGACCACCGCGGTGATGTCCATCGGCAGCTCGCCCTGCCGCCAGCGCCAGATCAGGTCGGACAGGCAGTGGTCGGTCTGCGAGGCTAGGATCATCACCCGGCGGCGCTCCTGCCGGCCGCGCAGCGCCCAGGTCATGGCGTACTCGCCGGCGAGTGGCTCGAAGGCGGCGCGCCAGGCGTCGGCGCCGGCGTCGCCCGGGTCGAATACCACCCGCATAAAGAACCGACCGGTCTCCTGGTCGTCGTATTGCTGGGCGTCCAGGATGTTGGCGCCGCGCTCGAACAGCAGGGCGGACACGCGGGCCACGATGCCGGGGCGGTCGTCACAGGAAAGGGTCAGGATCATCGCGGGGCAGGGCTTGCCGCCCGCCGGCGACAAGGTCAAGGCTGCGCTGGGGGACGCAAGGGAGTTCCGGCATGCGCGCGGTGACCTATCTGACCATCGGGGCGCTGTTCGCGCCCGCCCCGGCGCTGGCGCCGTCCATGGCCATGGCCCAGGGCCGCGGCCCCGCCGAGGCCTGCAGCCGCGAGATCAGCTACGAGGTGCAGGACCGCTATCCGCAGGCCCGCGGCGTCAAGATCACCACGACCAATATCAGCGACAGCCGCAGCGAGGCCCGCGTCACCGGCAAGGGCGAGTTCGACGACCGCAACGGCGGCGTCTCCAAGTTCAGCTACGGCTGCACCTTCGACTATCGCAGCGGCCGGACGTCAGACCTCGACGTCAGCGACCTCGCGCCCAAGAGCAAGGACAACAGCGCCGCCATCGCCGGCCTGGTGCTGGGGGCCATCGTGGTGGGCGCCCTGGTGGCGAGCTCGAAGGACAAGGACCGCGACGACGACTGGAACCGCCACGAGGTGTGGAGCCCGGCCGACGGCGTCCGCTGCGTCGCCCGCGAACGGTCCTGCTACAAGAACGGCCGCTACTCGGAGAAGTGGACGCGGCGGATCTTCTACCGCTAGACCATTCGTCGCTTAGGTTGGATCAGTCTCGGCACGACGAATGGTCTATTTCCCAAGCAAGAGTCTTGAGCGATCGCCGGTTCAAGTGAACCGGCGATCGCTCTAGCGGGTCGGGATCAGCCTGGCGTCGCGGGTTACGCTGAGCGTGTAGCTGGCCACCGTGTTGCGCCGAGCCGCAGCTTCGGCGAGCCGCACCTCCAGCCGATAGCGGCCGCCCGGCGCAACACGGCGGGAAAAGCGCTGGGCCGCGTCCGGGTCGGAACTGTCATACAGCAGGACGCTGCCGCCCGGCGTGCGCAGGGTGTAGTAGACCGCCGGGCTGGTCGCCGTCAGGCGCACGTCCAACGCTTCGCCCGGCGCGGCCGTGACTGCGTAGCGCGCGGGGCTGCGCCCGCGCACGGTTCCTCGCACGGTCTCGCGCGCCTGGTCGGGCGCGGAGAGCAGCAGATAGGCCCGGGGCGCAGGCGCGTCCGCGGCCGCCAGCCCGCCTGCGAGGACCAGCACCGCTGCGGCGTGCCAGCGCCATCGGGGCTCAGGCTGTCGGGCGGGGCGCATCGCCTCTGCCGGCTTCAGTGCGATCGGCGGTGGGCTTGGGATATCGGAAGCCGGCGCCCTTGCCGTCGGAGGCGGCGAGCTGTGCGGCGGCAAAGTCCCAGTTGGCCACGTTGTCGAACCAGCGCTCCAGGAACGCCTTCCGGTCGTTCTTGTAGTCCAGGTAGTAGGCGTGCTCCCAGAGGTCGCAGACCAGCAGCGGGAACAGGCCCTCGCGCACCAGGGTGTCCTCGGCGTCGTGGGTGGAGATCACCTTCAGGCCTTCCGAACCGGTGACGATCCACACCCAGCCCGAGGCGAAGTGCTCGAAGCCCTCCTCGACGAACGCGGCCTTCAGGGCGTCCAGGTCGTCGAACGCCTCGTCGATGGCGCGCATCAGGTCGCCGGACGGCGCCGCGCCGCCGGGCGGCCGCATGCATTCCCAGAAGAACGCGTGGTTCCAGGCCTGGGCGGCGTTGTTGAACAGCTTCTTGTCGCCGGCCTTATGCGCCTCGCGCACCACCTCCTCCAGCGGCCGGCCGGCCAGCCCGGCCTTAGGGGCGAGTTCGTTGGTCTTGTCGACGTAGGTCTTGTGGTGCTTGTCGTGGTGGGTGCGCAGGGTGTCGGCGGACACGAACGGGGCGAGCGCATCGTAACCGTAGGAGAGCTCGGGCAGGACGAACATGGGCGGACTCGCAGGCTGGAATATGAAGGGCCCCCGCGCTCAACCACTGGGCGGGCAAGGCGTTCCAGACTGACGTGGGCTGCTGCGCCCGCCGGCTTCGGATCAGGCGGCGGTGAGCCGCCACTGGCCCGATCCGTCGCGGCAGGCGTTGAACCGCTCGCGGTAGCTGGGCTGGCCGCGTTCGTTCACCGTCTGCTGGACCAGGCGGCACTCGCCGTCGGCCCCGCCGCCCGCCGGATGCACGACCGACCGGGCGACGTAGCCCTGGATGAAGCCGTCCTCGATGACGGCCAACCAGCCGCCGGCCACCGCGCCGGCGACCTCGAAGCTTTCGCCGGCCTGGAGGCGGTCGACCACCGCGGCCGAGGTATTCGGCGCGGCCCGGACGTTCACGCGGCCGTCGCCGGCGTAGGTCCCGCCCGCGGCGCTCACCCGGCTGGCCACCGTGACGCCCTGGGCGTAGCGCCAGCGGCCGGAATAGCCCGGGGTCGCACCGCCGCCGCTGGCCGGGGAGGATGGGCCCAGCACCTCGATCCGGCCGGTCGACCCCGTCTGGGGATCGGACCAGCTCTGCGCCTTGCCGGTCTCCAGGGCGCGCTCGAGGGCGGCCTGGGCGTTCAGGCGCGCCTTGCGGTCCATGCGGCAGCCGATGTTGTTGCCGATCGCGGAACCCAGCCCCGCGCCGATCACCGCGCCCAGCGCGCGCTCGTTCTTGCTCACCTGGCTGCCCGCCAGCGCGCCCACCAGGCCGCCGACCACGGCGCCCGTCGTATTCGCCGAGCCCTGGGCATCGCACGAATACAGCGAGCCCAGGCCCTGGGCGCCGGCGGCGCCCGGCGCGGCGAGGGCGAGCACGGCGGCGGCGATGAAGGTCAGTCTGGGCATGGCGTCCTCCGGGAGTCGTTGGCCTCATCATGCCGCGCCAATGTCGACAAGACCACGCTTCAGCTTCGGGGGTGGGCTGGACGGTTGGCCTGCGCCTGTGGCAAGCCGGGGACGTCACGCGGGCGTGGCGGAATTGGTAGACGCAACGGACTTGGGCTACGGCCTCGAGTGCGCAGGGGGAAACCCCGGACGTAGAACCGCTCAAACTCGGGGAACCCTGTCAGATGGCGATCCCGAGCCAAGCCCTGGGAGGGTCTCCCGGGGAAGGTGTAGAGACTAGACGGGCGGCGCCTAAAGCCTTCGGGCCAGGGCGAAGGGATAGTCCAGACCACGAACGCCCACCCTCGGGCGGGCGGCGGCGAAAGCCGAAGTGGTACGAAAATCCGTAGGGCCGGAAGGCTCGTGCCGGTTCGATCCCGGCCGCCCGCACCACCACCGCGCCGCCCGGCCGCGAAGGTCCAGCAACGACACCTAGGCCGGGGCGGCCAGGCGCTTCAGGTGGTCCTCGAGGTCGTCGAGCTTGTCCTTGCCGAAGAACATCTCGTCCCCGACGAAGAAGGTGGGGATGCCGAAGACTCCCCGGGCTACGGCCGCTTCGGTGTTGGCGATGAGCTGCGCCTTGACCTCCGGGTCGCCGGTGGCGGCGAGCAGCCCCTGGCCGTCCAGCCCCGCCGCATCGAACACGCGTGCGAAGACCTCCGGATCGTCCATCTTCTGGCCGTCCTCCCACATCGCGCGCAGGCCCGCCTCGACGTAGCGGTCCATCACGCCGGCGCGCTGGGCGGCGACCATGCCGCGCATCAGGAGCAGGGTGATGACCGGGAAGTGCGGGTTGTGGCGGAACCTGGTCAGCCCATGCTTCTCGACGAAGCGGCGGGCTTCGAGGGCCTCGTAGGCCAGCTTGCTCTTCACATGCGCGAAGGTGGCCCAGGGCGCCTGGTTGCCGGTGGCCTTGAAGATGCCGCCCAGCAGGCAGGGGATCAGGTTGATCCGCGCACCCTGCCGCTCGGCGATGGCCGGGAGCACGTGATAGGCCATGTAGGCGTTCGGGCTTCCGAAATCGAAGATGAAGTCGATCGTTCGCTGCGCCATCTGTTCCCTCACCAGGCTTCCGTCCACGGCCGCAGGTCGAGTTCGTGCGTCCAGGCCGAGCGTGGCTGGCCGTGAAGCCAGACGAAGTTCCGGGCGATCTCGTCCGGCTTCAGGATCTGGTCGCCCTCCAGCAGAGCTTCGACGTCCGTGCGGTTGCTGCGGGTGAAGACGCCGTCGATCGCGCCGTCCACCACGACATGGGCCACGTGGATCCCCAGCGGCCCGAGCTCGCGCGACATGCTCTGGGCCACCGCCCGCAGGCCGTGCTTGGCCGAGGCGAAGGCCGCGAAGCCGTCGCGGCCGCGGACGGACGCCGTGGCGCCCGTGAACAGGATGCTGCCGCGCCCCCGGGGCGCCATCACGCGGGCTGCCTCCCTTCCGGTGAGGAAGCCCGCGAAACAGGCCATCTCCCAGACCTTGTGGAACACTCGCGCGGTCGTCTCGCGGATGCCGAAGCGGACATTCGCGCCGATATTGAAGACCACCACTTCGAGCTCGCCGACGTCCCGCTCGATCCGGTCGAAGAGGGCGACCATCTCCTCCTCGGACCTCGCGTCGACGCCATAGGCCCGTGCGCGGCCGCCGCGGTCGCGGATGTCCTGGGCGAGGGCTTCGAGCTGGTCGAGATTGCGGGCTCGCCGGGTGATGCAGACCTCGTGCCCGGCCGCCGCGAAGGCCCGGGCGATGGCGCCGCCGACCCCATCGCCTGCGCCGACGACGAGGCAGGCGCCGGGCGCTCTCTCTTCCCCCATGGGGACCCTCCGTCCAATCTCGCAACGAACTATGTGTCGATCACGGAGGGCGTCAATCAGAATGTTGATCGACATCCAGATAGGATGTCTCCGCGATCACCGCGGCCGAGAGGACGCCTTGGCTAGGCCGGGTTCTCGGCGCGCACCTGGGCTTCGAGATCGAGGACGCCTTGCCGGGCGACCTTCAGGATCTCGTCGCTGCGCGCCTTGTCGGGGCAGACGCGCGACAGGGCGAGCGCGCCGATCATGGCGCACCACGCCAGGAGGGCGGCGTTGTCTGCCGCCGCACCGCCGCCCATGGCGCTCGCCATCCGGTCGACGCTGGCCTCGACGCGCCGGCTCATCTGCGTCCGGACCTCCGCGTCGTCCGAGCGGGCCACGTCGGCCGCCAGCGAAGCCACCGCGCAGCCGCCGCCGGCGCTGTCCCGGTGCGCCGGGCTGAGGTAGCGGTTGACGATCGACTTCACCGAGCCCGGGACCTTGGAGGAGGGGGCGGCGACGAACGCGGCTTCCCCCTGGTCGAGCGCGCGATCCAGCGCAGCCGCGATCAGGGCCCCCCGCGACGGGAAATGCCCGTAGAAGCCGCCGTGCGTGAGGTTCGCCGCCTTCATCAGTTCGGCGATGCTCACGCTCTCCAGGCCGCCCTCGCGGATCTGGCGGGCTGCGTTGTCGAGAATCCGCTCGCGGCTCGCCGCCTTCTCAGCCTGTGAATGTCCCACGCGTCCTCAGTCTCCGAATCCTGGCTTGACGGTCTGCATGATGGTCATCATGCTGATCGCGCTGCATGAGGGATAACATGCAGATTGAAATCCAAACAGCCCGACCTGCGCCTCGCTAGGGCCAACGGCGGCGCGCGTGCGGCCGTCCTCAACGGGAGTTCCCATGTCACCCGCCACCTTCTACTTCGACTTCCTCAGCCCCTACAGCTACCTGGCGCACAGCCAGCTCGGGACGCTGGGCGCGCCGGTGCGCCTCGCGCCCATCCAGGTCCTGGAGCTGATGAAGCTCGTCAACAACACGCCCACCACGATCACCTGCGCGGCGAAGGGGGCCTACGCCCGGAAGGACCTGGCCCGGTGGGCGGACCGCTACGGCGTCGCCTTGCGCCCGTCCGACATCCGCAAGCTGGACGGCGCCCTGCTCCTGCGCATCGCGACCGCCGCCGAGCGTCTCGACCTGCGGCCGCCGGTCGTCGAGGCCATCTTCAAGGCGGTGTGGGGCGGCGCCGGCGACGCGACGGCGGGGGCGATCGGGGCCTACCTGACCTCGGCCGGGCTTCCGGGCGACGAACTGCTCGCCACCGCTCAGGCCGACGCCGCGGGCGACGCGCTGAAGGCGGCGACGGACGAAGCCGCGGCGATCGGGGTGTTCGGCGCGCCGACGTTCCAAGTCGGCGACGAGCTCTATTTCGGAAACGACCGGCTCGACTTTGTGCGCGAGGCGATCGCCGCCCAGAAGGAGCCTGCCTGATGGCCGCGAAGGATGCTCCGCTCGCCCTCGTCACCGGCGTCGGCCCAGGTACGGGCGCGGCGATCGCCAGGCGCTTCGCCGCCGGCGGCTATCGCGTCGCCATGCTCGCCCGCGACGCCGCGCGCCTCGCGGCGCTGGAGGCGGAGGCGGCGGGCAGCCGCGGCTTCCCGACCGACGTGGCCGACACCGCCGCGCTTTTCGCCACCCTGGACACCATCGAGGCGGAGATGGGCGCGCCGGACGTCGTGGTCCACAACGCCGTCGGCGGGGCGTTCGGGTCCTTCCAGGACGTCACGGCTGAGACCCTGCAAACCAACTTCCAGGTCAACACCATGGCGCTGTTCCATCTGGCGCAGCGGCTCACGCCCACCATGGTGGCGAAGGGCTCCGGCGCGCTGGTGGTCACCGGCAACACCTCGGCCCTGCGGGGCCGCGCCAACTTCGCCGGCTTCGCGCCGACGAAGGCGGCGCAGCGGATCCTGGCGGAGTCGATCGCGCGCGACCTGGGCCCGAAGGGGGTGCATGTCGCCTACGTGGTTATCGACGCCGTCATCGACGTTCCATGGACACGGGCGCGGTTCACAGAGGCCCCCGACGACTTCTTCATCAAGCCCGCCGCCATCGCTGACGAGGTCTGGCATGTGGTGGGCCAGGACCGGTCGGCCTGGTCGTTCAACGTCGAGATCCGCCCCTTCAGGGAAAGCTGGTGAGGCCGGAGCCTCAGGACCGGGTATCGATCCTCGCCTCCACGGACATGCCGGGGCGCAGTCGCGCGGCGAGGGGCTGGCCGGGCTCGATAGCGATGCGGACGCCGATGCGCTGCGGCACCTTGACGAAATTGCCGGTGGCGTTGTCGGGCTTGAGCACGGCGAACTCCGAGCCGGCGCCGGGCGACAGCTGCTCGACGTGGCCTCTCACCCTGGCGCCGCCCAGGGCGTCGACCGTGAAGCTGGCCGTCTGGCCGGGGGCCACGCGGGCGGTCTGGGCCTCCTTGAAGTTGGCGATCACCCAGCGCTCGGCAGGGATCAGCGAGACCAGCTGCACGCCATTGGTCACGTACTGGCCCAGGCGGACGCCGACCTCGCCCACCTGACCGGCCTCGGGGGCGCGGATCACGGTGTGGTCCAGGTCGATCTCGGCCAGGCGCAGCTGGGCGCGGGCGGCCTCGACATTGGCCGCCAGGCCGTCCTTGCCGACGTCGACCGTCTTGATGTCCTGGCGCGCAATCTCGCTGGCCGCCTGGGCCTGCCGCACCTGCGCCTCGGCCTGGCGGAGCGCGGCGCGGGTCTGGTCCCGCTCGCGCACCGACACCGAGCCGTCGCTGACCAGGTCCTCCACCCGGGCCATGTCGGCCTGGGCGCGGGCCAGTTGGGCCTGGGCGTTGGCGAGGCCGGCCGTCTGGCCCTGCAGGCCCGCCGACTTCGACGCCCGGGCCTGGGTGCTGTTGGCCAGCGCCGCTTCGGCGGCGTCGAGCGCGGCGCGCGCCTGATCGACACGGGCGCGGTAGATGCGGTCGTCCACCCGCGCGAGCACCTGACCGGCGGCCACCTGCTGGTAGTCCTTTACAGCGACCTCAGTCACATAGCCCGAGACCTGCGGCGCGATCACGGTCGTGCGGCCGCGAACGTAGGCGTTGTCGGTCGCCTGGGCGTCCTGAAAGGGCGTGACGCCCCAGCCGGCGAGGATCGTCCCGACGGCGGTGAGCGCGAGCGCCGCGGTCAGCGCGAGCGCCAGCGGTCGGCGGGGGGCGGGGCGCCAGGGCGCGCGGGGTGCTGCGGCCGCATCGGGGATGGTGGCGGTGGCGGCTGGGGAGGCGTTCATGGCTCAAATCTCCCTGGGCGCCCGGAGGCGCTGGCGAATGGCGTTGAAGGCAGGAGGGAAGGCGACGTAGGCCGCGGTCGCGAGCGCGAGCGCCGCCACGAAGAGGAAGACGTCGTTGTAGGCCAGCACGCCGGCCTCGCGGTTGAGGGCCTGGCTGAGCTGAGCCGCGCCGGACTGGAGACGGGCGGCGACCTGCGGGTCTGCGGCGACCAGATGCTCGGAGAGCGCTGCGGCGTGCGCGCGGGCGGAAGCGATCTGCAGGCTGCCCAGGAGGGCGGAGCCGGCCAGGCCGCCGACGTTCTGGGTGATGCTGAAGACGACGATCGTGGTGATGAACATCTCGGGCCCGCGCTGCAGGACCCGCAGGATGCCGAAGGCGAGCGCCGGGCCGATGAAGAGGGTCGTGCCGAAGCCGATGAGGGCCTGGCTGAAGTAGAGCTGTTCGGGACGGGTCAGGTTGTTGGCCTGGCTGTCCAGGCCGGCGCCCACGGCGATCAGGAGGGCCGCGCCGGCGATCAGCCACGGGACGCGCGTCGGGGTCAGCGCCAGCATGGCGGTCGCCAAGCCCGCGACCATCGCGAGCGCGACCAGGGCGAAGAGGATCCGCAGCTGGTCGTTGCTAAGGCCGCCGGACGTGAGCAGGCCGACGGAGCCATAGGTCTGCTCGGCCAGCGCCAGGCGCACCAGGATGGCCACGGCGGCGAAGCGCATGATGTCGCGCGTGCCGATCCAGCGGGTCTGCAGCAGGGGGCGGGCGCGGTAGTGCTCGAGCGTGAACGCGGCGACGATGAGGACGAGGGCGACGGCAAGGGCGACGCCCAGCCAGGGCGTGTCGGTCCACCACAGGAACCGGCCGCCCTGGAGCGCGACGCTGAGCAGGAGGGCGCCCGGCACCATCAGGGCGACGGTGACGAAGTCCAACCGCTCGAACGCCTTGGACCGATCGGTCGGTGGCAATGGGAAGGCGAGCATGGCGGCGATGGCGAGGAGGGCGACGCCGAGTTCGATCAGGTGCAGGCCGTGGCCACCCGCCGCCGCCAGTGCATCGACCGGCACGAGCCGGGCGAGGGGCAAGCCGAACTGCCCAACGCTGATCCCCAGGACGATCGCCATCGGCCGCTTGCTGGGCGGGAGCGCCGTCAGCGCGTACGCGATCCCCATCGCGGTGAGACCGGCGCCGGTGAGGCCGTTGATGGCGCGCAGGACCGCCTCGCCCACGAACGATGGGGCAGCGAGCTCGACGAGGGCAGCCAGGGCGTAGACCGTGAGGAGCGGCAGCATCACCTGGGGAATCCCGAACTGGATTCGCGCCCGGACGAGGGTGAGGTTCCCGGTGGCGTTCAGGGCGACGTAGAACGCGGGCAGCAGGGCGGCCTGGGCGGCGTAGACGCCGAACTCGCCGGCGAGGCTGCTCGTGTTGGCGTTGGTCAGGGCGTTGGGGAACGAAGCCGCGACGCCCATGAGGACGGCCATCGCCGCGTAGGTGAGGCGCATGCCGAGGGCCAGCGGCGGCGAGTATGGCGAGCCAGGGAAGACCGGTCGGTCTTGCGGCTCGAACCGGTACGCCTCGCGCGCGGCGACAATTCCCTCCGCGCTGCTCATGACACGCTCACGGACACGTCGAGATGACCGCGCAGCGCCCGCGAATAGGGGCAGATCTCATGCGCGCGGCGCGCCAGCGACATGGCGGCGGCGTGGTCTTGTCCGGGCAGGTCGACGGAGACGGCGACGCCGAGGAACGGGACCTCGAAGGCCGCCTCGAGACTGACGCTCACGGTGACATTGGCGTCGCTGGCCAGGGTCTCGCCGGCTTGGGCCGCCACACGCTTCAGCGCCTCGAGGAAGCCGGCGGCATAGGCCGCGGCGAACAGCTGCTCGGGGTTGGTCCCCGGACCGCCCTTGCCCCCGAGCGTAGCCGGCTTGGAGAGAAGGGCCTTGAGGGCCCCGTCGATACTGGCGACGGCGCCGTGGCGGCCGCCGATGGCGGTGGCTTCTGTGCGGTATGCGGTGTTCATGGCTGAGCCTCCGGCTCGTGGACAGTCGACAGATACGGCCGCGCCCTCGCGCGGATAATCGGCGCCGTCGGCGATTGATTGTTGCCGCTTCCAGCAGAATGCTGCCGCCAGGGCGCGGCCGCGGCGCTCCACGGCGCTTGGATTCGCATCAATCCGAGCGGATGCTGCGCCGACGTGGCGGGGAGGAAGCCATGCCGCACATGCCGGATTTCGAGGCCTGGGCGATCTTCGCCAAGGTGGCCGAGCGCGGCTCGTTCTCGCAGGCGGCGGAGGAGCTGGGCCTGGGCAAGACCACGGTCTCCAAGGCGATCACCCGCCTGGAGGAGCGGATGCGCACCACGCTCCTCCACCGCACGACGCGCCGGTTGTCGCTGACCGAGAGCGGGCGAGCTTCGCTGGAGCGGGCCCTACGGATCCTCGCCGACGGCGAGGCGGTGGAGGCCGAGATCCTGGAGGAGGCGGCGATCCCGCGCGGCCTGGTGCGGTTCGCCTGCGTCGGGGCGTTCGGGGTTCGCACCCTGGCCCCGCTGCTGCCGGAATTCATGGCGGCCTATCCAGAGGTGCGGCTGGACCTGCACATCGCCGACGACC
>Ga0209257_1001742_pt1 | contig 24158 bp, 20 predicted proteins | sample AraplaCvi_mCL_r2_FD_184277 | JGI IMG/M metagenome (GOLD analysis project Ga0209257, IMG submission 184277) | Arabidopsis root microbial communities from North Carolina, USA - plate scrape MF_Cvi_mCL_r2 (SPAdes) (version 2) | ecosystem: Host-associated > Plants > Roots > Endosphere | place: USA...
GCGTGAAGACGGCGCTGCAGCTGATCCCTTCGGGCATCATGCGCGATGGCGTCGCCTGCTACATCGGCAATGGCGTGGTGCTGGATCCGACCCACCTGCTGTCGGAGATCGAGCGCCTGGAGAAGGCGGGCGTCGAGGTGCGTTCGCGCCTGTACATCAGCGAGTCCTGCCCGCTGATCCTGCCGTTCCACGTCGAGGTCGACCGCGCCCGCGAGGCGCTGCGCGAAAGCAGCGGCAGCGGCAAGATCGGCACGACCGGCAAGGGCATCGGCCCTGCCTATGAGGACAAGGTCGCCCGCCGCGCGCTGCGCGTTCAGGACTTGAAGCATCCCGAGCGCTTCGCCAAGAAGCTGAAGGAACTGATCGAGCTGCACAACGTGGCGCTGTCGGGCTATCTGAATTCGAAGGCACTGGAGTTCCAGCCGGTCTTCGATCACGCGATGGCACTGGCCGGCCAGATCAAGCCGATGATGGCCGACGTCGGCTACATGCTGCACAAGGCGCATTTGCGGGGCGACAACATCCTGTTCGAAGGCGCGCAGGGCACGCTGCTGGACATCGACCACGGCACCTATCCGTATGTCACCTCGAGCAACTGCGTCGCCGGCAACGCGGCCGCGGGCGCTGGCGTCGGTCCGCAGATGCTGCATTACATGCTGGGCATCACGAAGGCCTATGCGACCCGCGTCGGCTCGGGCCCGTTCCCGACCGAACTCGATTGGGAAACGCCCGGCACGGTGGGACATCACCTGTCGACGGTCGGCCAGGAGCGCGGCACCGTCACCGGCCGCGCGCGCCGCTGCGGCTGGATCGACGCGGCCGCGCTGAAGCGCTCGATCATCATCAACGGCATCACCGGCCTGTGCCTGACCAAGCTGGACGTGCTCGACGGCCTGCCCGAGATCAACATGTGCGTGGGCTACGAGCTCGACGGCCGGCAGATCGACATCCTGCCGCTGGATGCCGACGAGATCGTCGCATGCAAGCCCATCTACGAAGTCTTCCCGGGCTGGACCGAATCGACCTTCGGCATCACCCGATGGGAGCAACTGCCGGCCAACGCGCGCGCCTACCTGAAGCGCGTCGAGGAAGTGATTGGCGCACCGATCGCGATGGTGTCGACCGGTCCCGACCGCGAGCACACCATCCTGCTGCAGCACCCGTTCCAGGCCTGAGCGATCGCTCGGACCCTGTCGTTTTTCGTCTTATCCAGACCTGACCCCATTCTTCGCTGAGGAGCCTCCCCCATGCTGACCGACGACGGCAAACATCTGTACGTGTCCTGGGATGAATACCACTTGTTGATTGAACGCCTGGCGCTGAAGGTGCATGCCTCCGGCTGGGAGTTCGATCAGATCCTGTGTCTGGCGCGTGGTGGCATGCGTCCGGGGGATGTGCTGTCGCGGGTGTTCGACAAGCCGCTGGGCATCATGTCGACCAGTTCGTATCGCGCCGAGGCTGGCACGATCCAGGGCCGTCTGGATATCGCCAAGTACATCACCATGCCCAAGGGCGAACTGGCTGGCCGCGTGCTGCTGGTGGATGACCTGGCGGATTCGGGCGTGACGCTGAAGGCGGTGGTGGAGCGGCTGCGCGGAATGCCGGCGATCAGAGAACTGCGCTCGGCGGTGATCTGGACGAAGAGTGTCTCGGAATACACCCCGGACTATTACGTCGAGATGCTGGAAACCAGCCCCTGGATCCACCAGCCGTTCGAGGACTATGATTCGCTGCGCCCGGAAGCGCTGGCGAAGAAATTCGCGATCTGATGAACGAAGGGCTGACGATGTCAGCCCTTTTTGTTTGGGGGTGCCGCGAGTGCGCCGCGCTCGCTGCCGCCGCGGAGAGGACTCGGTCACGCTTCGCGCGACCCCGGTTTGGACCAACGGTCCAAACCATTCGAGTCCTCCCGTGATGCCCACTGGGCATCACTTCCTGGGCGGAAGAATGAGAAAAGCCGGCTCGTGGCCGGCTTTTCAGATTTGGTGCCCAGGAGAGGACTCGAACCTCCACGGAGTTACCCGCTAGTACCTGAAACTAGTGCGTCTACCAATTCCGCCACCTGGGCAAGGTCAGAAGCCAGCTTCTCGAAAAACTCGGATCAAGCTACTTTGAAGTATTCTTGAGCCTTCAGTTTCTTCGAAACGCCAAATTGCTTCTGCGTTTCAGGAAAGACAAGGATTCTACTATCAAAAACTTCAAGAACGCAAGCCCCCCGAGCCATCAGCTGATGGGGGAGGTTGAAGGCACGGTGCAGGGCCACCGCGACGGGCATGGATTCCTGATGCCTGACGACGGCCAGCCGGATATCTATCTGTCCTCGCAGGAGATGCACGCCGTGATGCACGGCGATCGCCTGCGCGTGCGCGTGGTGCGCTACGACAAGCGCAACCGTCCCGAAGGCCGCGTGCTGGAGATCCTCGACCGGCGCAAGAAGCCGATCATCGGCCGCCTGTTGCTGGAGTCCGGCATCTGGCTGGTCGCGCCCGAGGACAAGCGTTACGGCCAGGACATCCTGATCCCGAAGAACGCGATCGCCAACGCGACCGCCGGGCAGATCGTCGCGGTCGAGCTCACCGAGCCGCCGTCGCTGTACTCGCAGCCCGTGGGCCGCGTGACCGAGGTGCTGGGCGAGATCGACGACCCCGGCATGGAGATCGAGATCGCCGTGCGCAAGTACGAGGTCCCGCACGCGTTCTCCGCGGACACCCTGGCGCAGGCCGCCAAGCTGCCGGACAGGGTGCGCGCCGTCGACATGAAGCACCGCGTCGATCTGCGCGACGTGGCGCTGGTGACCATCGACGGCGAGGACGCGCGCGACTTCGACGATGCCGTCTACTGCGAGCCGCACAAGCAGGGCCGCGGCAAGACCGCCTTCGCGGGCTGGCGCCTGCTGGTCGCGATCGCCGACGTCAGCCATTACGTGAAGCCGGGCGAGCCGCTCGATCGCGATGCCTACGAGCGCGCGACCTCGGTCTACTTCCCGCGCCGCGTGATCCCGATGCTGCCGGAGAAGCTGTCGAACGGACTGTGCTCGCTGAACCCGGAGCAGGACCGGCTGTCGATGGTCTGCGACATGCTGATCACCGAGGCCGGCGAGCTGCACGCCTACCAGTTCTATCCGGCGGTGATCAACTCGCATGCGCGCTTCACCTACACGGAGGTCGCCGCGATCCTGGGCAACACCCATGGACCGGAGGCGCACAAGCGCAAGGCGCTGGTGCCGCACCTGCTGCATCTGCATGAGGTCTACCGCGCGCTGCTGTCGCAGCGCGCCAAGCGCGGCGCGGTCGACTTCGAGACCACCGAGACCCAGATCGTCTGCGACGACAACGGCCGCATCGAGAAGATCGTTCCGCGCACCCGCAACGAGGCACACCGCCTGATCGAGGAAGCGATGCTCGCCGCCAATGTCTGCGCGGCGGACTTCATTGCTGGCGGCAAGCATGCATCGCTGTATCGCGTCCACGAGGGGCCGACGCCCGAGAAGCGCGGCACCTTGCAGGCTTATCTGCGCGCGCTGGGCATCGGCATGGGCATCAGCGACGACCCCACGCCCGGCGAGTACCAGGCCATCGCGCAAGCGACCAAGGATCGTCCGGACGCGCAGCAGATCCACACGATGCTGCTGCGCTCCATGCAGCAGGCGATCTACACGCCGTTCAACTCGGGCCACTTCGGCCTCGCGTACCAGGCCTACACGCACTTCACCAGCCCGATCCGGCGTTATCCGGACCTGCTGGTGCACCGTGTGATCAAGGCGCTGCTGGGCTCGAAGAAGTACGCGCTGGACGCGCACAAGATGGACGCGGCCAACCCGCTGCCCAAGCGTCCCGGCAAGCCGCAGGCGAAGACGCCGAGTCCGGCCACCGCCACGACCGAGGCCGAGCGCTGGGAGATCGTCGGCGCCCATTGCAGTGCCAACGAGCGCCGCGCCGACGAAGCCTCGCGTGACGTCGAGGCCTGGCTGAAGTGCCGCTTCATGCGCGACCACCTCGGCGAGGAATTTGCCGGCACCGTCAGCGCGGTGACGACCTTCGGGCTGTTCGTGCAGCTGGATGCGCTGTATGTCGAGGGCCTGGTGCACATCACCGAGCTGGGTGGCGAGTACTTCCGCTTCGACGAGGTCCGCCAGGAGCTGCGCGGCGAGCGCACCGGCATCCGCTACGCCACCGGCGCGCGCGTGCAGGTGCAGGTGAGCCGCGTGGACCTGGACGGGCGCAAGATCGATTTCCGTCTGGTGCGCGAGCAGGACGAGCATCGCCTGCTGCGCGGCGCGATGCGCGACAAGCATGGCGAGCGCCAAGGCGACGGCAAGCGTTCCGGCAGGAAGCAGGACAAGCGGGCCGATCAGCGTGGCGATCAGCAGCGCGCGCGCCGCGATGCCGCGGCGGCTCCGGCCGCCACGGTGGAGCCGATGCCGCTGCCGCCGCCCGACCCGCCAACCGCGGTCGACGCGCTGGAGCGCCTCGAGCAGGCGGATCGCGTGCTGAAGTCCGAGCGCCGCAAGTCGGCGCGCGCGACCAAGACCGCGACCACCCATCCGGTGCAGGCGGCCAAGCGCACGGCGCGCAGTTCGGCCAAGTCGGTCGCGGCGAAGGGCAGCGGCGCGCCCGCGGCGAAGACGGCGCGGCGCAAGCGCGGCGCCTGAGCGCGTCAGGCGGCCGGCGCGTGCCGGCTGGCCATGGCCTCGATGAGGTCGGCGGCGAGCAGGGGGCCTCGATGGTCCTCGGCCGCCGCCCCGTGCCAGGCGACGGCCGCGCACGCCAGGTCGTGCGGCGCGATGCCGGGCGATTGCGCCCACAGGCCGCCGATCCAGCCCGCGAGCACGTCACCGCTCCCCGCGGTGGCCAGGGCGGACGAGCCGGTGCTGTTGATCGACAGCGGCCGGCCGCGCGCCATGACGACGCTGCCTGATCCCTTGAGCACCACGGTGGCCTCGAAACGCAGCGCCAGTTGCGTCGCGGCGTTCAGCCGATCGGCCTGAACGTCCGCGGCCGAGCCCAGACCCAGCAATCGCGCCGCTTCGAGTGGATGCGGCGTGAGCACCGTGTCCCATCCATGCGCGGCGCGCTGTTTGACGACGGCTTGCAGGGACTCGTCGCTGGCGATGAGGTTGAGCGCGTCGGCATCGAGCACGACGCGTGTCGCGCCATGCAACACGGTCGACAGCGCAGCGCTGATCGCTGTGCCGCCGCCGCAGCCGCACACGGCGACCACATCGCGCCAGTGCGCGGCCGGCGCCTGCCAGCGCGCGAAGTCCCAGTGCATCAGTTCCGGCCGGGCGGGCCAGGGCAGGCCGTCGTCGTCCGGCAGGGCCGCGTAGACGCGTCCTGCGCCCGCGGCGAGCGCCGCGCCCGCCGCGAGCCAGGCCGCGCCGCGCATTGATGGTGCGCCGCCGAGCACGACGACATCGCCGTTGCGCCCCTTGTGGCTCGTGGCGGCGCGTGCGTGGGTGCGTTGCCACTCGGCGATGCGTGACGCGCCGAAGAGCAGCCCCACGCCATCCTTGCCGGCCGGAACGCCGAGGTCGTCGAACCAGAGGCGGCCGGCGAGCGCGCGTCCCTCGCCGGTGAAGAGGCCGGATTTGAGCGTCAGGAAGGTCAGCGTGTGATCGGCGCGCACGGCATCGGCGTCGAGTGGCTGACCGGTGCGGACGTCGAGGCCGCTGGGGACGTCGATGGACAGGATCGTCGCGGCCGCCTGCCGCAGGCGATCGATGGCCTGGATGGCGCTGGCGATCTCGCCTGCGGGCGCGCGGCTCGCGCCCAGGCCGAGCAGGGCATCGATGACGAGGTCGGTCCTTCGCGGCGCTGGATCGATTTCCCGTTGCGGCACCAGACCGGCCTGGCGGGCGGCCGCCAGCGCGTGCGCGGCGTCCGAGCCAGTCCTGGGTTCCGGCCCGGCGAGGAGGACCTCAACGGTCCACCCCAGCGCCGCGAGGTGCCGCGCCGCGACAAGTCCGTCGCCACCGTTGTTGCCTGGGCCCGCGAAGACGACCGCATGGCGGCCCAAGGGCTGGATCGCCAGCGCCAGGCGCGCCACCGCGAGTCCCGCGCGCTCGATCAGCGTGTGCGGCGGGTGCATCGACAGCGCGGCGGCCTCGGCGCGCCGGCTCGAGGGCGCGTCATGCAGAGGCCAATCGTGGGAAGTGGGAAGCACCGGCAGCATGGCGCCGACTCTATCCCGGCCCCCGCGCGGCGTCCCTTTGCCCCTTCACTTCAGCCGGCCGGGCTCCAGCAGCGCGGCGTCGATGCCCGGATCCTTCTTCGCCAGCCGCGCGGAGAGCAGTTGCGCGGCGGCGCCGGCCATGGTCCAGCCATGCTCGCCGTGGCCGATGTTGAGCCACACGCCCGGCAGGCCGGACTCGCCGATCAGCGGGAGCTCGTCGGGCAGCATCAGGCGCGAGGCCTTCCAGCGTTGCTGGCCGGCCGCCAGCAGCGCGCCGGGGAACCAGTCGTGCGCCGCCTGATGGAGGGTTCCCATTGACTGACCGTCGGGCTGGGCCGAGGACCCGCCGAGCTCATGGGCGCCGCCAACGCGCACGCGCTGGCCGAGCCGGGTGAGGCTGACGCCCAAGCTCATGTCCAGCACGCTCGCGCGCGGGCCAAGATCCGGATGGGCCTCGAGTTGCCGCAGCGGTGCCGTGAGCGTGTGCGTGTGCACCGTGCCCCAGGGCAGCTTCAGGCCTTGTGCCGCAAGCAGCGGCGCCGCGCCCTTGCCGGCGCAGAGGAGCACGGCATCGACGCGCAGCGGCTCCCGGGCCGCGACGTGGACGGCGGGCTGGTTGCCGGGCTCGATGCGCAGCACGTCGGTGTTGAAGTTCCAGCGCACGCCCAGGCGCTGCGCCTCGAGCTTCAGCGCCTGGCTGAACTGGCGCGCATTGGCTGCCTCGTCCTGCGACAGCAGGATGCCGCCATGCAGGGCCGTCTCCGGATTGAGGCCGGGCTCATGGGCACGGCAGCCGTCGGCGTCGAGCTCGCGGTGCGGCACCTGGCGCGCCTGCAGCCGCGCCAGCAGCGGTGCGGCGGCCTTGTAGTCCTTGGCGGTGCGCCAGAGCAGCAGCACGCCGGCTTCGCGCTCCACCTCCATCTTCAGTTCGCGCCGCCACACGGCCATCACCGCCTGGCCACGCAGGGCCAGCGCGTGCAGCGCCTCGGGCATCGCCGCCGCGCCGCGCGCGCGGCTGGCGCGCCAGTGCGCGAACTTCCAGCTCATCTGTCCCGGCTTGCCGCGCCAGACCAGCGGCAGCTCCGGCCGCGCGGCCATCAGGCCCGGCGCGATCAGCCCCGGCGGCGCGAAACTCGCGCCGGTGGCGACGCTGGTATCGCGTTCGAAGACGTGGACCTCATGCCCCTGCAGCGCCAGTTCGTACGCGCTGGTGACGCCGGCCAGGCCGGCTCCGATGATCGCGACCCGCATGTCAGCGCGCTCCTGCCGGGCGTGCCGCCGCCAGCGCGGCTTCCACGCGGGCGGCGGCGCCCAGCACCGTGCCGTCGCGCAGCGCCGGCGCCCACAGCATCAGGCCGACGGGCAGCTCGCCGGGGTGCTCGCAGGGGATCGAGATCGCGCAGCCGTCGAGCAGATTCACGACGGCGGTGTTGCGCAGCAGGCGCGCGTTGGTGGCAAAGAAGAGGTCGTCGCTGTGCAGCAAGGGGGCGATCTCCGGGGCTTGGAGGGGAACGGTGGGGCTCAGGAAGGCGTCGATGTCCCGCATCGAGGCGTTCATGTCGTGGATCCAACGCTGGCGGGCGTCCAGCAGCGCCTGGTAGGCGGGCGGCGCGATCGCCTCGCCGCGGCGGATGCGCAGCGCGACGCGCGGGTCGTAACGGTCGCCTCGTTCGGCGAGGCGCGCATGGTGCCACGCCCAAGCCTCGGCTGCGGTGATGCCGCCCTGCGTTTGCAGTTCCGCCACACGGGGCAGGGCGGGCAGCGCGCGTTCCTCGATCCGGGCGCCGGCGGCGCGCAGCGCCGTCAGGGCGCGCTCGAAGGCCGCGGCCACCGCGGGCTCGAGCTCGTCCTGCATGAAGGTCGGCGTGACCGCGAGCCGCCACGCCGAAAGCGGCCGCTCATCGAGGTCAGCGCGAGCGCCACTGAGCACGCCATGCAGCAACGCGGCGTCGCGCACCGAGCGCGTGATCACACCGGCGGTGTCCAGCGAGGGCGACAGCGGCACGCAGCCCTCGAGCGGCACGAGCCGCGCGGTGCCCTTGAAGCCGACCAGTCCCTGGAGCGCGGCCGGGATGCGCAGCGAACCGCCAGTGTCGGAGCCGAGCGCCGCCCAGGCGGCACCGGTGGCCACGCTGACGGCGCCGCCCGAGGTCGAGCCGCCGGGGACGCGGTCGAGCCCGTCGACGGCGTGTGTCACCGGATTGCGGGGCGTTCCGTGATGCGGATTGGTGCCGACGCCGGAGAACGCGAATTCGCTCAGGTTGGTATGGCCGATCAGCGCGGCGCCCGCGGCCCGCAGCCGGGCGACCGCTGGAGCGTCCCGCGTGGCGGCGGGCGCGTCGCTCATCGCGGCGGAGGCCGCCGTCGCCGGATAACCGGCGACGTCGAACAGGTCCTTCACCGAGACGGCCAGACCGCCCAGCGCCGGGCGGCCCAGCCCGTGGAGGGCGGCGTCATCGCAAGCCTGGGCGGCGGCGCGCGCCTGGGCGTCGAAGCGGCGCAGGAATACCTGCCCGCAAGCCGGTGACGCGGCTCGCGCGAGGCTCTCCTCCAGCAGCGCGCGCGCATCGGTCCGGCCATCGCGCAGAGCGGCCAGTGCCTCGGTCAGGTCGATCGACATGCAGAAACGGGTTATACTCGTCGGGTTTTTACCGGATACGCCAGCCAAGGGGGCTGGAGTCTGGTGGGAACGCGGTGTGCAGGCAGTGGCTTTGAGCCCGTCGCACCTCGCAAATTCGCGGATCCGGCGAATCAAGGTGTTGCAACGTACAAGCAGACGTCGCAATTCGTGCCGGATTCTAGAACCAACCTTCGGAGTACTTATGTCCGTCACGATGCGTGAGATGCTGGAAGCCGGCGTCCATTTCGGTCACCAAACCCGCTTCTGGAATCCCAAGATGGCCCCGTATATCTACGGCCATCGGAACAAGATCCACATCATCAACCTCGAGAAGACGCTGCCGGCGTTCGAGGAAGCCCTGAAGTTCGTGCGCCAGCTCGCCTCCAAGCGCGGCACGATCCTGATGGTCGGCACCAAGCGCCAGGCCCGCGACATCGTCGCCGCCGAAGCCGAGCGCGCCGGCGTCCCGAGCGTCAACCAGCGCTGGCTGGGCGGCACGCTGACCAACTTCAAGACGGTCAAGACCTCGCTGAAGAAGCTCAAGGACATGCAGACCCAGGTCGACGCGGGCACCCAGCCGTCGATCAAGAAGGAAGCCCTGATGTTCCAGCGCGATATCGCCAAGCTGGAAAAGAACATCGGCGGCATCCAGGACATGGCCGCGCTGCCTGATGCCCTGTTCGTGATCGACGTGGGCTACCACAAGATCGCCGTCGCCGAAGCCAAGAAGCTGGGCATTCCGGTCATCGGCGTGGTCGACACCAACCACAGCCCCGAAGGCATCGATTACGTGATCCCCGGCAACGACGACTCGGCCAAGGCCGTGGCGCTGTACGCCAAGGCCGTCGCCGACGCGGTCCTGGAAGGCCGCGCCAACGCGTCCAATGACGTCGTGGCCGCCGTCGCCGCCGAAGGCGACGAGTTCGTGGAAGTGAACGAAGGCGCCTGATCCAGGCCCTGGCCCGCCACGGGTGACGACAAGGGGGCTGATTCAGCCCCCTTCGTCCAATCAGATTCAGATTTCAGCGGTGCCGGGTCGTTCCGGCGCCGCGACACACGGAGATTGAAATGGCAGCAATTACCGCAAGCATGGTCGCCGAGCTGCGCGCCCGCACCGACGCTCCCATGATGGAGTGCAAGAAGGCGCTGACCGAAGCCGAGGGCGACCTGGTCCGCGCTGAAGAGATCCTGCGCGTCAAGCTGGGCAACAAGGCCGGCAAGGCCGCTTCGCGCATCACCGCCGAAGGCATCGTCGCCGCGGCCGTGAAGGGCAACGCCGGCGCGCTGGTCGAAGTCAACTGCGAAACCGACTTCGTCTCCAAGAACGATGCCTTCCTGGCTTTCGTGAACGCGCTGGCCGGCATGATCGCCGAGTCGAACCCCGCCGACATCGCCGCCCTGTCCGCCCTGCCGCTGTCGCAGGAAGGCTTCGGCCCGACGGTCGAGGACGTGCGCAAGGGCCTGATCGGCAAGATCGGCGAGAACATGACGATCCGCCGCTTCAAGCGCTATGAAGGCGCCAAGCTGGCCTCCTACCTGCATGGCACCCGCATCGGTGTGATGGTCGAGTTCGAGGGTGACGAAGTCGCCGCCAAGGACGTCGCCATGCACGTCGCCGCGATGAAGCCGGCCGCGCTGTCCTCCGCCGAAGTCCCGGCCGAGCTGGTCGAGAAGGAACGCAAGATCGCCACCGAGAAGGCCGCCGAATCCGGCAAGCCGGCCGAGATCGTCGCCAAGATGGTCGAGGGCTCGGTGCAGAAGTTCCTGAAGGAAGTCTCGCTGCTGGACCAGGTCTTCGTGAAGGCCGCCGACGGCAAGCAGACCGTCGCCGGCATGCTCAAGGACAAGGCCACGACGGTGAAGTCGTTCACCCTGTACGTGGTGGGCGAAGGCATCGAGAAGAAGGTCGACGACTTTGCTGCCGAAGTGGCTGCCCAGGTGGCCGCCGCGAGCAAGCAGCAGTAAGGCTCGCGACTCAAAAAGGGCGCCTCTGGCGCCCTTTACACTTGTGCGCTTGCGCTCGCAGGCGCAGGTCAGACACTCTCTCTATCGGCTGTATTGACGAGGTAACAATGCCCGCCCACAAACGCATCCTGCTCAAGCTTTCCGGCGAAGCCCTGATGGGCGACGACTCCTACGGCATCAACCGCGCGACGATCGTTCGCATGGTCCAGGAGATCCAGGAAGTGACGCAGCTCGGCGTCGAGGTCGCGGTCGTCATCGGCGGCGGCAACATCTTCCGCGGCGTGGCGGGCGGCTCCGTCGGCATGGACCGCGCGACGGCCGACTACATGGGCATGCTGGCGACGGTGATGAACTCGCTGGCCCTGGCCGACACGATGCGCCAGGAAGGCATGACCGCCCGCGTCATGTCGGCGATCGCGATCGAGCAGGTCGTCGAGCCCTACGTGCGCCCCAAGGCGCTGCAGTATCTGGAAGAAGGCAAGGTCGTCGTCTTCGCCGCCGGCACCGGCAATCCCTTCTTCACGACCGACACGGCCGCCGCGCTGCGCGGCGCGGAAGTGGGCGCCGAGATCATGCTCAAGGCGACCAAGGTCGACGGCGTCTACACCGCCGACCCGAAGAAGGACCCGACGGCGACGCGCTACGCGCGCATCAGCTTCGACGAGGCCATCAGCAAGAACCTGCAAGTCCTGGACGCGACGGCCTTCGCGCTGTGCCGCGACCAGAAGCTCCCCATCAAGGTGTTCTCGATTTTCAAGCCCGGCGCGCTCAAGCGCGTCGTCATGGGCGAGGACGAAGGCACCCTGGTGCACGTCTGATCGGGCTCGCGCGTTGAAGACGGCGCCGACCCATTGATCGAGGAAAAGAACATGAGCACTGCCGACATCAAGAAGAACGTGGAAGCCAAGATGGTCAAGTCCATCGAGGCCTTCAAGAACGAACTGCAGAAGATCCGCACCGGCCGCGCCCACCCGGGCCTGCTGGACCAGGTGCACGTGGACTACTACGGCTCGATGGTGCCGATCTCGCAGGTGGCCAACGTGTCGCTGCTGGATGCCCGCACGGTCAGCGTGCAGCCCTGGGAGAAGGGCATGGGCCAGAAGATCGAGAAGGCCATCCGCGAATCGGATCTGGGCCTGAACCCCTCGTCGCAGGGCGACCTGATCCGTGTGCCGATGCCGCCGCTGTCGGAAGAGCGCCGCCGCGACCTGGTCAAGGTCGCCAAGGGCGCCGCCGAGGACGCGAAGGTGGCCGTGCGCAACCTGCGCCGCGATGCCAACGAACAGGCGAAGAAGCTGGCCAAGGACAAGGCCATCACCGAGGACGACGAGCGCCGCAGCCAGGACGAGGTCCAGAAGCTGACCGACAAGGTCGTCGCCGAGATCGACAAGCTGCTCTCGGCCAAGGAAGCCGAGATCATGGCCGTCTGAGCGTCGCATCCCTGTGAGCGCCGACAGCAAGGCGGGAGTGCCCCGCCATGTGGCCATCGTCATGGATGGCAACGGTCGATGGGCGAAGAAGCGTTTCCTTCCGCGCTTCTTCGGTCACAAGCAGGGCGTGGACGCCCTGGTGCGAGTGGTGCAGGCCTGCATCGATCGCGAGATCGAGTATCTGACGGTCTTCGCCTTCTCCAGCGAGAACTGGAAGCGGCCCAGCGACGAGGTGTCCGGGCTGATGGGCCTGGTGCTGGCGGCGGTGTCGCGCTACCTGGCGCGCATGGGCGCGATGGGCGTGCGCATCCGCATCGTCGGCGACCGCGAGGCGGTGTCGGACAAGCTCCGCGCCGCCTGGGCCGAGGCCGAGAATTCCACCGCCCACAACAGCAAGCTGACGCTGAACGTCGCGTTCAACTACGGCGGCCGCTGGGACATCGTCCAGGCCTGTCGCAAGGCGATCGAGGCGGGCGTGCCCGCCGCGGAACTGACCGAGGCCAAGCTGTCCGAGTTCATGGCGATGAGCTATGCGCCGGATCCTGACCTCTTCATCCGCACGGGCGGCGAGCTGCGCATCAGCAATTTCATGCTCTGGCAGACCGCGTACACGGAGTTCGTCTTCTCGGACTGCCTGTGGCCCGAGTTCGGCGAGGCGCAACTGGACGAGGCCATCGCCGCGTTCCGGGCGCGCGACCGCCGCTTCGGTGGCGTGAACGTTCCGGGCGTCGCCCAGGAGGCTTGAGATGCTGATTCAGCGCGTGATCACGGCCCTGGTGCTGCTGGCGATCCTGCTGCCGGCGCTGTTCGCGTCGAACCCGATGTGGTTCGCGCTGCTGACGCTGGTGATGATCGCTGCGGCGGGGTGGGAATGGTCGCGGCTGAACGGCCGGCCGGGTGCCGCGGCGATCGGCTTCGGCGCGGCGCTCGCGGCGCTCTGCGCGTGCACTTTCTATCTCGTTGGCTTCAGCGTGCCGGCGTGGTGCTGGTGGCTGGCCGGCGGTCTCTGGGTGCTGGGCGGCGTGCGCGCGCTCGCGGCCGGCGTCGCGGGTTGGCCGAAGATCTCTCCGGCGCTGCGGCTGGCGCTGGGCGCGGTGCTGCTGTGGGCCGCCTGGCTGGCGCTGATCGCCGCGCGGGCGCGCGGAATCAACTTCCTGTTGTCGGCGATGTGCCTGGTCTGGATGGCCGACATCGCCGCCTACTTCGCCGGCAAGGCATTCGGCAGACGCAAGCTGGCGCCGGCCATCAGCCCGGGCAAGAGCTGGGAAGGCGCGATCGGCGGCCTTGTCGGCGTGATCGTGCTGGGCGTGGTCTGGGTGCATGTCATCGACGTGCGCGTGCCGGTGGATTCGGCCTCGCTGTACAGCGTGCTGGTGCGGCGCATCGGCGTCGTCTCGGTGCTGGCGGTGGTCTTCCTGTCGGCGATGAGCGTCGTCGGCGACCTCTTCGAATCGCTGGTCAAGCGCGCCGCCGGCGCCAAGGACAGCAGCCAGCTGCTGCCCGGCCATGGCGGCGTGCTCGATCGTGTCGACGCGCTGCTGCCGGTGCTGCCGCTGGCGCTCGCGCTGACTTCCCTCTGACCTTCCGGACCTTTCCGATGAGCTCCCTCCACCACCGCCCGCAGCAGGTCTGCGTGCTGGGTTCCACCGGCTCGATCGGCACCAGCACCCTCGACGTCATCGCCCGTCATCCGGACCGCTATCGCGTCTTCGCGCTCTCGGCGATGAGCCGCGTCGACGACCTGGCCGCGCAATGCGTTCGGCACGCGCCGCGTTTCGCGGTGCTGCCCGATGCGGCGCTGGCGGCGCAACTGCGCGCCCGGCTGCGCGAAGCGGGCTCGCGCACCGAAGTGCTCGACGGCATGGCTTCGCTGAGCGAGATCGCTGCGCATCCCGACGTGGATGCGGTGATGGCCGCCATCGTCGGCGCGGCCGGCCTGGCGCCCGCGATGGCCGCGGCACGCGCGGGCAAGCGTCTGCTGCTGGCCAACAAGGAAGCGATCGTGCTGGGCGGCGCGCTGTTCATGCGCGCGGTGGAGCAGGGCGGCGCCACGCTGCTGCCGGTGGACTCCGAGCATTCGGCGATCTTCCAGTGCCTGCCCGAAGACCGCGCCACCTGGGCCGAGCGCATCGATCACATCGTGCTGACCGCCTCGGGCGGTCCGTTCCGCCAGCGCGATCCCGCCACACTCGCCGGCGTCACGCCCGATCAGGCCTGCGCGCATCCCAACTGGGTGATGGGGCGCAAGATCTCGGTCGACTCGGCGACGATGATGAACAAGGCGCTCGAGGTCATCGAGGCGCGCTGGCTCTTCAATCTCAAGCCGGAGCAGATCAAGGTCCTGATCCATCCGCAGAGCATCGTGCACTCGATGGTCGTGTGCCGCGATCACTCGGTGCTGGCGCAGTTGGGCACGCCCGACATGCGCGTGCCGATCGCCTACGCGCTGTCCTTCCCGGAGCGCATCGAGTCGGGCGCCGGCATGCTCGATCTGCTGAAGGCGCCGAACCTCGCGTTCGAGGAGGCCGACGAGCGGCGCTTCCCCGGTCTGCATCTGTCGTGGCAGGCGCTGCGCGCGGCCGAGGGCAGCACCGCCGTGCTGAACGCGGCCAACGAAGAGGCGGTCGCCGCCTTCCTCGACGGCCAACTGCGCTTCGATCACATCTGCCGTGTCAACCGCGATGCGCTCGACAGCGTGATGCCTGAGGCCGGCGAGGTCAACAGCATCGAGGGCCTGCTGGCGCTCGACGCCAGAGCCCGCCGGCAGGCCAGACAGCGGATCGCGGCGCTGGCCGCGACGGCCTGACCCTCCGGCCTTCCGTCACCCCGCGCCAGCCCACGATCCAGGACGTCCGCGATGCTCTCCCAAGTCCTCTATTTCCTCGTCACGCTGGGCATCCTCATCGTGATCCACGAGTGGGGCCACTACCGTGTCGCCCGCGCCTGCGGCGTCAAGGTGCTGCGCTTCTCGGTCGGCTTCGGCCGTGTGCTGCTGCGCCGGCGCAAGTCGCCCGAGGACACCGAGTTCACGCTCAGCGCCATCCCGCTGGGCGGCTACGTCCGCATGCTCGACGAGAGTGACGGCCCGGTCCCGCCGGACCAGCTCTCCCAGGCCTTCAACCGCAAGACGCTGTGGCAGCGCGCGGCCATCGTCGCTGCCGGGCCGGCGGCCAACCTGATCCTGGCGGTGCTGCTGTTCGCGGCGGTCGGGTGGATCGGCCGCGAGGAGCCCAAGGCGGTGATCGGCTCGCCGGTGGCGGGCGGCCTGGCCGAACGCGCCGGCCTGCGCGCTGGCGACTGGATCCAGGCCTGGTCCGCCGACGGCCAGGAGTGGGAGGACGTGCGCTCGATGCCGGACTTCGGCTGGCAACTGGCACGGGCGGTCGCGGACAAGCGGCCGCTGCTGCTCAGCGTCGCCGGCATCGCCGGTCATGGCGCGCGCACGCTCCGCCTGGACACGGACCAACTGCCGAGCCGCGACTTCGACGAACGCACGGCGCAGGCCATCGGGCTGGGCGGTGTGTTCTTCGAGCCGGTGCTCGGCGAGGTCACCGACGGCAGTCCGGCCCAGAGCGCCGGTCTGCATCCGGGCGACCGGCTGCTGCGCGTCAACGGCGACGCGGTGCCAGACTTCGCCTGGTTCGTGCAGCGCGTGCGCCGCGCGCAGGTCGATGGCAAGGCCGAGACCCTGCGCATCGAATTGCGGCGCGATGGCGAGGTCCTCGAGCGTGAGGTCACGCCCTCGATCGAAGGGACTGGCGAGCAGCGCGTCGCGCGCATCGGCGCGGGTTTCGCGACCAGGCCGGCGATGGTGACGGTGCATTACGGCCCGGTCGATTCGATCAGGCAAGGCCTGACCCGCACCTGGGACCTGAGCGCGCTGACGCTCAAGACCCTGGGCCGCATGCTGATCGGTGAAGCCTCGGTAAAGAACCTGAGCGGACCGCTGACCATCGCCAAGGCCGCGGACCAGTCGGCGAGCCTCGGCCTGGCTGCGTTCCTGAGCTTCCTCGCGGCGGTCAGCGTGAGCCTGGGTGTCCTGAACCTGCTGCCGCTGCCGATGCTCGATGGCGGACACCTGATGTATTATCTTTTCGAGGGTTTGAGCGGCCGCCCTGTCTCTGAGCGGTGGCACAAGCAGCTGCAACGCGCAGGTATCGCCGTCGTGCTGCTGATGATGAGCCTGGCCCTTTTCAACGATCTGACCCGTACGCTGGGTCTGCACTGAAGCTTCCGCATGTCCCGACTCCTGCCCGACGCTCTGCGCCCCCACGTGATCCAACTGGCGGTGCTGGCCACCGCGTTGAATGCCGGTTCCGCCTGGGCCGCCGAGCCCTTCGTCCTCAAGGACATCCGCGTCGAGGGCCTGCAACGCACCGACCCGGGCACCGTCTTCGCGGCGCTGCCGTTCCGCATCGGTGACACCTACAACGACGAGAAGGGTGCCGCCGCGCTGCGCGCGCTGTTCGCGACGGGCCTGTTCAAGGACGTGCGCATCAACCTCGACACCGATGCCGTCGTCATCGTGATCGAGGAACGTCCGATCATCGCCAACGTCAGCTTCGTCGGCCTGAAGGAATTCGACACCGAGGCGCTGACCAAGTCGCTGAAGGACGTGGGCATCGGCGAAGGCAAGCCGTTCGACAAGGCGCTGGCCGACCGCGCCGAGCAGGAACTGAAGCGGCAATACCTGACCCGCTCGCTGTACGGTGCCGAAGTGACGACGACGATCACCCCGATCGAACGCAACCGCGTCAACGTCAGCTTCTCGGTGACCGAGGGCGAACCGGCCAAGATCGCCGAGATCCGCATCCTGGGCAACAAGGTCTTCTCCGAAGGCACGCTGCTGGGTCTGCTCGAGCAGACCACGTCGGGCTGGCTGACCTGGTACACCAAGACCGACCGCTACTCCAGAGCGAAGCTCAACGCCGACCTGGAAACCATCCGCTCCTACTACCTGAACCGCGGCTACCTGGAGTTCAACGTCGAGTCGACGCAGGTGACGATCTCGCCGGACAAGCAGAGCATCAGCATCGCGATCACGGTGAACGAGGGTCAGCCCTACACCGTCAACGGCATCAAGCTCGAAGGCGACTTCCTGGGCCGCGACGAGGAGTTCAAGCGCCTGATCTCGCTCAAGCCGGGGCAGCCCTACAACGGCGAGGCGGTGGCGCAGACGACGCGCAACTTCCAGGACCTCTACGGCACCTTCGGCTACGCCTTCGCGCGGGTCGAGAGCCGGCCCGAGATCGATCGAGCCACCGGCCAGGTCACGGTGACGCTGGTGGGCGAGCCGCAGCGCCGCGTCTACGTGCGCCGCGTGCTGATCTCCGGCAACACCCGCACGCGCGACGAAGTCATCCGCCGCGAGTTCCGCCAGTTCGAATCGTCGTGGTACGACGGCGGCCGCATCAAGGCCTCGCGCGACCGCGTCGAGCGCCTGGGCTACTTCAAGGACGTCACGATCGACACGACCGAGGTGCCGGGCTCGCCCGACCAGGTCGACGTCACGCTGACCGTCACCGAGCGCCCGACCGGCAACATCCAGATCGGCGCCGGCTACTCGAGCGCGAGCAAGCTGTCGCTGTCGGGCTCGATCTCGCAAGAGAACGTGTTCGGCTCGGGCAACTATCTGGGCGTGCAGGTCAACACCGCCAGCACGGGCCGCTCGCTGGGCGTCACGACGGTCGACCCGTACTTCACCGTCGACGGCGTGTCGCGCGCGATCGACGTGTTCTACCGGACCGTCAAGCCGATCAACAACCTCGGCGAGGAATACGAGTTCGCGTCCTATGGCGGCTCGGTGAAGTTCGGCGTGCCCTTCTCGGAGGACGACACCGTCTTCTTCGGCATCGGCTACGAGACGACCCGCATCACGACGACGACCGGCCTGCCCAACAGCTATTGGCTGTTCCGCAACCAGTTCGGGTCGTCGGCGGTGGCGATCCCGCTGACCATCGGCTGGAAGAAGGACAACCGCGACTCGGTGATCACCCCGACCGCCGGCTCGATGAAGCGGGTCAACCTGGAACTGAGCCCGGTCGGCGATTCGCGCTACTCGATCGTGAACCTGCAGTACCAGGAGTTCTTCCCGCTGGGCCGCAAGTTCTCGCTGATGCTCAACGGCGAAGTCGCCTACGGCCGTGGCCTGGGTGGCCGCCCGTATCCGATCTTCAAGAACTTCTACGGCGGCGGCTTGGGCTCGGTGCGGGTGTTCGAGCCCGGCACGCTGGGCCCGGTCGACGTGACGGGCTCGTACACCGGCGGCAACCGCAAGTTCAACTTGAACGCCGAGTTCTACGTGCCGGTGCCCGGATCGGGCAACGACAAGAGCTTCCGCCTGTTCGGCTTCGTCGACGCCGGCAACGTGTGGGGCCAGGACGAGAAGCTCGATTTCAGCGGGGTGCGCGCCTCGGCGGGCGTCGGTATCAGCTGGCTGTCGCCAATGGGGCCGCTGCGGCTGAGTTACGGCTCGCCGATCCGCAAGAAGCCCACGGATAGAATCGAGCGATTCCAATTCCAGATCGGGACTGCATTCTGATGAAGAGCAAGCTGTCGCAGATCGTCGCCGCGGCCCTGTTGACGGGCGTGGCGACCCTGGGCGCGCAAGCACAGGAAGTGAAGATCGGCTACGTGAACAGCGAGCGGATCCTGCGCGAGACCAACCTGGCCAAGGCCGCCGAGACCAAGCTGCAGGCCGAGTTCGGCCGCCGCGAGAAGGCGCTGCTGGACCAGGAGAACAAGCTGCGCGCCGCTGCCGAGAAGCTCGACAAGGACAGTCCGGCGATCAGCGATGTGGAGCGCGGCCGCCGTCAGCGTGAGCTGATCGAGCAGGACCGCGACCTGCAGCGCAAGCGCCGCGAGTTCAACGAGGACGTCGCTCAGCGCAAGAGCGAGGAGACGGCGGCGCTGGTCGAGAAGGCGAACAAGGTCATCAAGAAGATCTTCGAGGATGACAAGTACGACCTGATCGTTCAGGATGCGATCCATGCCAGCCCGCGGGTGGACATCACGAAGAAGGTGATCGACCAGCTCAACGCGCAGAAGTGACCATGAAACAGGTTCTGGTCTCGGATCTGATCGCCGCCTTGGGCGGCGATCTTGTTGGTGCCTCCTCCACGGCGATCCGCGCGATCGCCCCGCTGGAGGACGCCGGCGCGGACGCGATCTCCTTTCTCTCCAACCCGAAGTACGAAGCCCAACTGGCGACGACGCGCGCCGCCTGCGTGATCGTCTCGCCCAAACTGGCCGAGGCCGCCGCCGCGCGCCAGGGCCCCGGCACGACGGCGTGCTGCATCGTCGCGCCGGACCCCTATCTCTACTTCGCGCGGCTGACTCAGTGGTGGGCCGCGAACATGCGCAAGCCGCGCGCGGCGCCGGCCATTCATCCGACCGCGACGGTGGCGCCGGACGCGGCGCTGGGCCAGGGGGTCGAGGTCGGCCCGCATGCCGTGATCGAATCCGGCGTGGTGCTGGGCGACGGCGTGCGCATCGGCGCCCACACCATCGTCGAACAGGACGCCCGCATCGGCGCCCACACGCGGCTGGCCCCGCATGTGGTGTTCGGCCATGACTGCGTCATCGGCGAGCGCTCGCTGCTGCACAGCGGCGTGGTGATCGGCGCGGACGGTTTCGGCTTCGCACCCACCAAGGGTGAAGCCGGCGTCGAGTGGGTCAAGATCGAGCAGCTCGGCGCGGTGCGCATCGGTGATGGCGTCGAGATCGGCGCCAACACCTGCGTCGACCGCGGCGCGCTGGGCGACACCGAGATCGGCGACGGCGTCATCATCGACAACCTGGTCCAGATCGCGCACAACGTGAAGATCGGCCGCGGCACGGCGATCGCCGGCGCGGTGGCGATCGCGGGGAGCGCCGAGATCGGCGCCCACTGCATCGTGGCCGGCGCGGCGCGCATCAACGGCCACATCAAGATCACTGACGGCGTGCAGATCGGGCCGACGGCCAACATCAGCAACAGCATCGACAAGGCCGGCGCCTACGCCGGCATGTGGCCTTTCGAGGACGCCGCCTCCTGGCAGAAGAACGCCGCCGCGCTGCGCGGGCTCTATGAGCTGCGCCAGCGCGTGCGCGCTTTGGAAAAGAAGACGACATGAACGAGACGATCATCGACATCCACGGCATCCTCGAGAAGCTGCCGCACCGCTACCCGATCCTGCTGGTCGACCGCGTGATCGAGGTCGAGAAGGGCGTGCGCATCCGCGCGCTGAAGAACGTCAGCATCAACGAGCCCTTCTTCCAGGGCCATTTCCCGCACCGTCCGGTCATGCCGGGCGTGCTGATCCTGGAAGCGCTGGCCCAGGCGGCCACGCTGCTGGCGGTGGAGAGCTACAACTTCACGCTGGACGAGAACCATGTCGTCTACTTCGCCGGCATCGACAACGCGCGCTTCAAGCGCCCCGTCGAGCCGGGCGACCAGTTGATCCTGGAAGTGACGCTGGACCGCGCCAAGGCGGGCATCTACAAGTTCGGCGCCAGGGCGCTGGTGGGCAGTGACGTCGTGGCCGAGGCCGGCCTGATGTGCACGATGCGCAAGCTCGACTGCTGATCGTCCGCGGCTTCCGAACTGCTTGCGTATGGCTCAGATCCATCCCACCGCCATCGTCGATCCGAAGGCGCAGCTCGATGACTCCGTCCAGGTCGGTCCCTATGCGGTGATCGGCCCGGAGGTCCGCATCGGCGCCGGCACCTGGATCGGTCCGCACACGGTCGTCGAGGGCAAGACCACGATCGGCCGCGACAACAAGATCTTCCAGTTCGCCTCCATCGGCGCGATGCCGCAGGACATGAGCCACGGCGGCGAAGTGACCGAGCTGGTCATCGGCGACCGCAACACGATCCGCGAGTTCTGCACCTTCAACACCGGCACGTTCAAGGAGCAGGGCGTCACGCGCGTCGGCTCGGACAACTGGATCATGGCCTACGTGCATCTGGCGCATGACGTGATCGTCGGCGACCACTGCGTGCTGGCCAACAACGCGACGCTGGCGGGCCATGTCCACGTCGGCGACTGGGCCACGATCGGCGGACTCACGGGCGTGCATCAGTTCGTGCATGTCGGCGCGCACGCGATGATCGGCTTCCAGGGCCATGTGGCGCAGGACGTCGCGCCCTACATGACGGTCGACGGCAATCCGCTGGCGGTGCGCGCGGTCAACCTGACCGGCCTGCGCCGGCGCGGCTTCAGCAACGACCGCATCGGCGTCATCCGCCAGGTCCACAAGCTGCTGTTCCGCGATGGGCTGACGCTGGAGCAATCGGTCGCCGAGATCGAGGCGCTCAAGCAGGGCCAGGACGCGGAGTCGCTGCGCGACCTCCAGGTGATGCTGGACTTCCTGGCCGGCGCCAAGCGCGGCCTGGTCCGGTGAGACGCTGAGCGGCACGGACATCCCGACATGACCTCCACGGATCCTCGACTGGGCCTGGTGGCCGGCGAGGCCTCCGGGGACCTGCTGGCCAGTCTGCTGCTGCGCGGCCTGAAGGCGCGCTGGCCGGGCCTGACGTCGGCCGGCATCGGCGGCCCGAAGATGGAGGCGCAGGGCTTCGACGCCTGGTGGCCGAGCCACAAGCTGTCGATCTTCGGCTACTGGGATGCGATCAAGAACATCCGCGAGCTGCTCGCGATCCGCCGCCAGCTTGGCGACCGGCTGCTCGCCGAGCGGCCCTCGGTGTTCGTCGGCGTCGACGCGCCGGATTTCAACTTCGGCCTCGAGCACCGTCTGCGCGAGGCCGGCATCAAGACGGTCCACTTCGTCTGCCCGTCGATCTGGGCCTGGCGCGCCGAGCGCGTGCACACGATCAAGCGCAGCGCCGATCACGTGCTGTGCCTGTTCCCGTTCGAGCCGGAGATCCTTGAGAAGGCCGGCATTGCGGCCACTTATGTCGGCCACCCGCTGGCGGACCAGATCCCGTTCGAGCCGCCGCGCGAGGACGCGCGCCGCGAACTCGGCTACGGCGACACGGACACGATCGTGGCGTTGCTGCCCGGCAGCCGCCGCAGCGAGCTGACCTACATCGGCCCGCCGCTGCTGGACGCGGCGCAGCGGATGCTGAAAGCGCGGCCCGAGCTCCGCTTCGTGATCCCGATCGCGCCCGGCCTGCGGCCCATGGTCGACGACTTGATCGCGCGTCACGGCGCGGGTCTGCGGATCGCGCTGCTCGACGGCCGCGCGCAGGACGCGCTGGCCGCCTGCGACCTGACGCTGGTCGCCAGCGGCACGGCGACGCTGGAAGCGGCCCTGCTGAAGCGGCCGATGGTGATCGCCTACAAGCTGCACTGGTTCAACGCGTGGCGGATGAAGGGCAAGGCGCTGCTGCCCTGGGTGGGGCTGCCCAACGTGCTTGCCCGCGAGACGCTGGTGCCCGAGTGCCTGCAGGACGATTGCACCGGGGAGCGCATCGCGCGTGAGGGCCTGGCCTGGCTGGAGGACGCGCCGCGGCGCGAGCGTCTGCATGCGCGCTTCCTCGAGATCCATCAACAGCTGCGCTGCAACACCGCGCAAAGGGCCGGCGATGCGATCGCGAAAATCCTCGGCGCCTGAGAAGCCGACGCAGCTGGGCCTGGAATGGGCCGGCGAGGGCCTGCTGTGCGGTGTCGACGAGGCGGGCCGCGGGCCGCTGGCCGGCCCGGTGGTGGCGGCGGCGGTGATCCTGGACGACCAGAACCCGATCAAGGGACTGAACGATTCCAAAGTGCTCAGCGAGAAGAAGCGCGAGCAGCTCTTCGACGAGATCCGCGCCAAGGCGCTGTGCTTTTGCATCGCGGAGGCGACGGTCGAGGAGATCGATCGCATCAACATCCTGCAGGCGACGATGCTGGCGATGCGCCGTGCCGTCGAGGGCCTGCGGCTGAAGCCGGCGCGGGTGCAGGTGGACGGCAATCGGCTGCCGGTGCTGCGCATCCCGGCCGAGGCCATCGTCAAGGGCGACGCGCTGGTGCCGGCGATCTCGGCGGCGTCGATCCTGGCCAAGGTGCATCGGGACCGCTTCTGCCTGCAGATGCACGAGCAGCATCCGCAGTACGGCTTCGACAGTCACAAGGGCTACGGCACGCGCGAGCACCTCGAGGCGCTGCGCGTGCACGGCGCGACGGTCTGGCATCGGCAGAGTTTCGCGCCGGTGCGTTCGCTCGAGATCGACGGGTTCGCCGTCTCGCTGGGCGAAGCGGCCATGGAATGAGCATCGGATGAGCTGGCAATCGATCACCGCGCGGGACAACCCCAAGCTGCAGCACCTGCGCAAGCTGGCGCAGGACGGCGGCGCATACCGCAAGCTGGGCGGCGTGTGGCTGGAAGGCGACCATCTCGCGCGCGCGGCGCTGCAGCGCGGCGTGCGGCCGGCGCTGGCGCTGATCACCGACGCGGCGGCGGCGGACGCGTCGATGCGCGCGCTGGCCGACGAGGCGCCCAAGGTGCTGGTGGTCTCGGCGGCGCTGTTCAAGACGGTGTCGGGACTGGAGTCGCCGGCGCAGATCGGGTTCGAGCTGGCGCTGCCGGCGCAGCCACGCATCGAGCCGATGGCCGATTCGGTGGTGCTGGACCGCCTGCAGGACGCTGGCAACGTCGGCACGATCCTGCGCAGCGCGGCGGCACTGGGCTTCCGCCAGGTGCTCGCCTTGAAGGGCACCGCGGCGCTGTGGTCGCCCAAGGTGCTGCGCGCCGGCATGGGCGCGCACTTCGGGCTCCGGCTCATCGAGGGGCTGGCCGTCGAGGAGCTCGACGCGCTGAAGGTGCCGCTGCTGGCGACGAGCTCGCACTCCGACGCGCTGCTGCACGAGGCTGATCTGCCGAGCCCCTGCGCCTGGGTCATGGGCCACGAAGGGCAGGGCGTCGCGCAGGCGCTGATGCAGCGCTGCGCGCTGCGCATCGGCATTCCTCAGCCGGGGGGCGAGGAGTCGCTGAACGTCGCGAGCGCGGCGTCGATCTGTCTCTACGAAAGCGCGCGGCGGCGGCTGG